>ENA-OQLI01001449-OQLI01001449.1-human-gut-metagenome-genome-assembly--contig:-NODE-1449-length-16848-cov-4.723222_pt1 | contig 16848 bp, 14 predicted proteins | sample MGYA00242805_ERZ504812 | MGnify/ENA primary metagenome ERZ504812 (study PRJEB26092, sample SAMD00036430) | human gut metagenome | host: Homo sapiens | study: EMG produced TPA metagenomics assembly of...
TAGAGATGCCTTCTTTAGAAGGCAACCAGTAAAAAAGGTCTGCGAAATCCCGCCTCTGGCGGAACCCGGGAACTACCCCGGAGGGGTTAAAATCAAACCCCCATTTGAAATGGGGGTTAGTGACTTTTGATTGTGGCTTTCTCCAACCTTTTCAGCAAGCTCGGCATCGCTCCGTAAATGTGTCCCCACTGGGGACGAATTTTCTTTCGGGGGTCTGCCTGCCTGACGCTTCATCGCTTCAAGCCGCATTTTGTAGGCAAAGGCTTTCTCACTCGGCAGGATCGTGGAGCGTTGCAGGTTGCTCTCTACCATAATGATGATTGCTTCATCACGGGTCAGCTCCTTGACCTCGCATTTCAAGGTTTCCAGTCCCGCAAGCTCACACGCCTTTTTGCGCCTGTGTCCGCTGATCAGCTCATACCGCCCGTCCTCCTTGAGCCGGACAGTCGCCGGGGTCATCACGCCATTGCGTTTGATACTCTCAACAAGCTGCTCCATATCCTCATCCATTAAGACCTTAAACGGATGGTCTGGGAACTCGTCAATCTCCGATATGGGGATTTCCCGTATCTTGCTTAAGGCAGCCTCCTCACGACTTTCTTTTGTTTCAAAGAGTTCATCGTAAGCGGTCAGCTCGATTTTGTTTCCTCTGCTTCTCGCCAATCTCTACCACCTCCTTTGCGAATTGCTCATAGGCAGCGGCAACCTTGCCGCCTTTGTCATAGGCAAAAATACTCTTGCCCTCTGCGGTGGCTTCCACAGCACGGACGGAGTGGGGGATCTGGGTATCAAACACCCTGATTTTCTGTCCGTATGCGCTTTTGACGGATGAGATGATGTCTTTGGATATATTTGTCCGTGGCATGACCATTGTCATCAGGATACCGTCAATACGCAGTCTGGGGTTTATCTGCCGCCTGACCTTTGACACCGTGCGAAGCAACAGCTCCAGACCTTTTGCAGAAAGATAGTGTGGCTGCGTCGGGATAACCACGCTGTCAGCCGCCGCCAGAGAATTGATGGTTATCATTCCCAAGCTCGGCATACAGTCGATCAGCACAAAGTCGTAATCCCTTTTGACCTCATTCACATAGGTTTTCAGGACACTCTCACGACTCAGGGCATTAATCAGCCTTACTTCCAGACCAGACAGCTCAATGTTGGATGGGATAAGGTCAATGCCTTCCTTGTGATGGATAATCCCCTGCGAGACATCCACCGTCTTGTCGTCGATGATGTCCTGCATCACGGTAGATAGGGTAAAGGGCAGGTCGTCAGGACGGTTATATCCCAACGCCATCGTAAGGTTTGCCTGCGCATCGGCGTCGATGAGCAGCACCTTTTTTCCCTGCTGTGCCAGTCCCACGCCCAGATTGACCGCTGTGGTGGTCTTGCCGACACCGCCTTTCTGGTTTGTCAGAGCAATCACTTTGCAGTTTGACATAGATGCGTCCTCCTTTCGCATAAATTTAGCCACTTTGTCAGGGTGGCTATGTAAAGTCCCGCAGAACGCAAAAAAGCCGACTGGCTTTGATACCAATCGGCTATGTAAAATCTTCAATATTCAGTTGTTGACCTTTGCTGCAAGCAGCTCCCGTATATCATCTATATCCCACTTATCAGGAAACAGTACCGCCATTATGCGGAAAGCGTCATACAGACCTGCGGTATATGCGTGGGTAGCATACTCAATATCTTGTTTATCCCGGCATTCAAGCAAACGGTTACAGACTTTCCGCTGTTCCTCTGTCAAATCCAACTGGAGATAGTGCATTTCCGCAATCCCCTCATTATCAGAGTCCTCCTGATAGGTTGCGTCTGCTTCCAACAGCGGAGTGATTGTCTTTTCCCTCAGTGTTTCCACAGCTACCTTGAACAGTTCTTTAAATTCTATGCCATCCATCATACCCTCCCGCAATCGTGTTGTACTTTAATTTTTTTCAGCGGTGCGCCCGTAACCTTAAAAATCAGTTCGTCAACACAGTCCGCATATCTGCCTTGCGCAAGGAGCTGATTTTTCAGTTCCACAAGGCTATGTAGCAGGATTGTCCTTTCGTGGCTATCCAGATAAATGTGGAATTTCTGTTCTCTCATACGAGCCACCTCCGTTTCTTTGCTTTCATTATATGTGGAAATGGAGAGCAGCTCAAATGTGCAATTTAGTTTTGACCTGCATCTCTCAACTTACGGATTTGCTCATTGAATTTCTGGTGCTTAAAGGACTTGACCGTAATCCCTATAAAATATCTGCTCACAAGAAAGTCTAACAAATATTCTTTCGGAATTTGATACCTCTGTCTTATGAAAAAGCTCTGAAGCTGCCTTTTACTGCACCATTTACTTACAGAATTTTTGTTATATCCCGTAAACTGAGCTACTTGTTCCACAGTCATCACATCGGGATATTCTGTTTCTCTAATAACCTTTCATAAAACTGACGCATACGGGTCAAGTCATTTTTAGTGAACACTTCGTCAAAAGCAGGAGCCTTCTTACAGCCATTTCCTTTGTAGTAACCATCAGGAGCCTTAAAAAGTTCCGGGTAATCATCTCTGTCTCTGAGATACTGGATAACATCAGTCGTCTTAATTTTAAAGCGTCGTGTCTTTTTTCCGCTGTCTATGTTCGGTACAAGACCGCTTTCTAATAAGAAAAGGCAGGTCTTTTTACTAATATGGCAGATGCGGTACATCTGGTCTTTGGTTATGTACTCAGGGTATTGTTCCAATATTTCCTTGCAGTACTTGTCTGTAATCATTATCAACACCTCTTTGCAGTAATATTGGTCAACAGCAGAAAAAGGTGCGATAGTTCTCTCTAAATGTTTTTCTGATACCCTGCAAATGCAGGTGTGAAAAGGGCTTGAGTTCTCTCCTGAGTTCTCTCCGTTCTCTCCAAGTTCTCTCTTTTTTGCCGATTTTGAGACTTTTTTTGATCGTTGTCTGTGGGTTCGAGTTTTCCTTGCAGTTACAAGGGTTCTAAGCTGCAATCCCTTGAATTTACTGCATTTTTCATAGTTTTCAACTTCCTGCATAGTGCTTCAAAATCGGTGTTTGTCCACTAAAGTGTGTTCGGAGTAAAACACTCGAAATGTTGTACTGGCTGTAAAATACAAAATCGCTTCTGATGCATTCTCTACAATCAAATGTTCCCCGATAACCGATACATTTCCATCTTTGCTTTCTGCCTGCAGCATCGCACAAAATCCTATCCCGGGATTACCATTGCATCCATCGATAGCAATTCTTTTATTATCTTCCGACCACACATGATCCAAATTTTTTCTTCGATCCAATAAAACATGAAAATTCAGCTTTCCTGAACAGGATGATGTCAGGCGCATTACCATCACACGTGCCGGATAAGAAATAAAAATTTCTCTTTGATAAGTACATGTCTCTCCAGCTGCCGACGCAGAATATTCTACTTTTGTTTCTGCCAGATCCAAATCCAAATATCTTCTATAATCCTTCACCGTGTGTTCTTTATTCCAAAAATGCAGGTAGATATCTCCCAATGTCTGGTAGGCTCTTTGAGAGCGAGGTGTTCCTGCCATCGCAAACTGTGCAAGTCTTTCCGCTTCCACATGTCTTCCTTCTTTTAATAAATCCTTCACTTGCGATAAATACTTTTTACAGTCCGGATTTTCCCTCTCAATTGCTCCTCCTGACCAAAGAGAATCTTCATTGACCTGAATATGTTCTGTATCAATGGTTCCATATACCATAGCTCCTAAAAAACCATTTCCCAACGGCAATGCCTCTTCCCATTTTTCCGCTGGTTTATCATACCACAGTTTCATATTTTACCTCTTTCTTCGTATTTCTTTTACCTTTTCATTCCATAATGCAAGGAACTATTTTTATACGTATCACCACAGGTTATTTTGCACTAAAGATAAAGACCAAACGATACTCAGTTGGATGGTACATGAATTTTTCTCGGAATATCTATCCTTTCATTTCCCTGCTCAAACAATTTTTTTTGTTTTTCCTGCCAAATCAAAGTTCGTATCGTATATTCTCCCTGTTCATAACCATAACCGTCACCATCATCTTCATAAAGATGAAATTGGGCATCTGCTCCAGGATAAACATGAAACTCTACCCTGGCATTTTTTAATTCTTCTGTGCTTTGCAGAGGTTCTGTCATAGGCAAAATACTACCTGCTTTGATAAACAGCGGAATATGATCAATCGGAGCTTCCGCAACGATAGTCTGTCCGCCCTCATAGAGACGATCCGTATAAAAATCATACCAGTCACATCCCTTGGGCAGGTATACCTTACGTATTTTTTCCTCTACCTTTAATTCCCGGGAATGAACCCCATAATACATGGGCTTTGTAACCGGACAAACCAAAATACTCTCACCCAGCATATATTCATCTTTAACATCCATCGCACATGCATCATCGGCAAAATCAAACGCCAGCATTCTCATCATAGTACGATCTTCTTTCCACACCTTTCCCGCCCAGGAATAGATATACGGAATCAAACGGTAACGCAATTGATTCGCTGCCTTTAACGCCTCGTAAAACATGTCTCCGTCCTCACCAAAGTTCCACATTTCCCTCCTGATATCGGTACCATGGCTGCGAAATACCGGTAAAAATGCTCCATATTGGAACCAGCGAACAAAAAGTTCCCGATATCCCAGATCTGTTTCTCCCTCGTCATAATCTCCATTCCAAAACCACTGTGTTCCCTTTTTAACAAAAAAGGCTCCAATATCCAGCGTCCAATACGGAAAACCGGAGGCACAGAAATTCAGACCTGCCACAATCTGTTTGCGCAGAGTATCCCAGGAGGCGCTGATATCCCCGGACCATAAAATCACACCATATTTCTGCCCTCCCAGATAAGTATTTCGAGTCAGATTGGTTACTCTTTTTTTACTTGCACATCCTCGCTGACCTTCATAGATCGTCTGTGCATGAACCAATCCATACCCATTCATAACCTCTTGAGGTAAATATTGGGATGCTGCCGATACAAAGTCCCGATACATGACCGATGGCTCCGGTTTCATAGTTTTCCCCCATTCCGGGCAGAAGGGTTCACTGGAATCACACCACCATGCATCGGTTCCATAATCAAAAATACCTTCTTTCGCTTGTTTCCAGTACAATTTTCTGGCATCTGCTGAGAAAGCATCATAAATCTCACTGGCCGGAAGCAGATACTTTTTTTCCAGAAATTCCCTGTAATTTTCTGTATCCTTTCTCATATTGGGCCATACAGAAATCATAAAATGTACATTCATTGCATGAAGGCGGTCTGTCATTTCTTTAGGTGAGGGAAAACGCTGCGGATCAAAGCTTTTTTGTCCCCACTGCTCACCAGTCCAGGAACACCAATCCAATACGATTGCATCCAGCCCGATTTTTCTATTCCTGTATTCTCTGGCAATCTCCAAAATTTCTTCCTGTGTCTCATAACGTTCCTGTGACTGGATGAATCCAAACGCCCATCTTGGAAGCAAAGCTGCCTTTCCCGTCAATATACGGTATCCTTTTACCAGATCATCCATCCGCTTTCCGCAAATCATATAAAAATCCATTTGTCTATCTGCTTCTGTGTAAAAATATGAGCCATACTGGGTATCACTGAACACAGCAGGACTTCCTGTAGCAAACAACAATGCGTATCCGTTACTGGATAATAAAAACGGAATGGAAATTTTCAGATTTGCCTGATGGAGATATTGGGTTGATCCCCGCAGATTCAACAGCCCCTCTTCCGCCTGTCCCAATCCATAAAGCCTTTCCTGTTCACAAAACTCCAGAGACAGCCTGGTATGGTATAGCTTCTTATCAAATTCTCTTGAAGCCTCCTTCACCATCTGTTTGATACCATCCGGTGTAACAATTTCTTCCACCTTGGTATGCTCATCCACCACTGTTTTATAACTGTCAAACGCTTCCAGAACCTTACTCTCATTGGCAGTTTCACGTAAAAGCAGATTCCCGGTTTCGTCCCGATAACAGAAACTTCCGGTTTCTCTGTCTATTTCAATAGTCAGTTTTGGCATCCTGACTCGAATCATTTTTTCATCCGTTTGATAACCCCAATCTGAAAAAGAACCGGCATAACAAATCCCGATACTGGTTTCTTCCTGTGGCTGTTTTCCGTCTATAGTACAACTGATCCGAACGATTTCTTCTGTCTGGGGTTTTAAAGAGATACTTCCCCATTCCGATTGTAAATACAATGCATCCTGTCTGCGTTCAATTTTCGTGATTTTTCTTGATTTTCTCTGCTCCACATGCAACATATATCGTTCCTCCTGTTATACAGCTTTCTTTGCAGGTTCTAACCGATAGCTGTGATTTTTTTTCACAGAAAATGAGAAGCCATACTCTGTAGATTTTGTCTGCACGATTTCATGATTATCCCATACTTCCAACCGCTCTCCGACTATTTCCACCTGTCCGTCTTGTGCTGCCGTCACAAATGCCCCTATCAGACTGTGATTTTCCCATTTCATATCCACAACATAGCCGCCACGGGCACAAAGCCCTTTGACATACCCCTGCTTCCATTCTGACGGTAATGCCGGAAGAAAATGTAACATACCCGTATGGCTTTGCAGCAATGCTTCTGCCATTCCGGCAGTAGCCCCCATATTTCCGTCAATCTGGAATACCATACCGCAATTGAAAAAATTTCGATTGCTGGAATAAGAAAGCATTTGACGAATTCTCTCTCCCACCTGTCCGGCATCCAATAATCTGGCATATTGACAGATGAACCACGCCAATGGCCATCCCCTTTTCTTTCCGGAATCATGCTCCGTTCGAATTTCCAATGACCGCCGCACGGCATTCCACAAATCCGGCGTATCTTTCCAATTTATTTCACTCCCTGGATACGCTCCCCACAAATGGGAAATATGTGCCATACCAGGCGTCAGTTCTGCCACTTCCTCTCTCCATTCCAATAGCTGACCGTTCGAACCAACACGATTTTCCGGGAGCCGTTTTCTGGTTTCCTCAAACTGTTTTATCATCGGATCATCCTGTTGTCCCAAAATATTGGCACTCTGAATACATGCCGTAAACAGCGCCCGTAAAATCTGATTATCCATTGTCGGTCCTGCACAGATTGGAGTGTCAAATCCATCCGGACAAATATAACGGTTTTCCGGAGAAAGGGATGGACACGTCACCAGCTCATCTCCATCTTCAATTAAGAAATCCAGGAAAAACAGAGCAAAATCCTTTAAAACCGGATACCATTCCGCTAAAAAATCACGATCCAGAGTAAATAGATAGTGCTCCCAGATATGCAGCGCCATCCATGCCCCTCCTGTGGGCCAGGCAGTTGCAGCCATATAACAATCCTGTGGCGCACAATCTCCATAATAATCGGTATTATGATGACACACCGCTCCCCGGCATCCATACATAATTCTGGCAGTATCTTTCCCCCGCTCATGCATACGGGAAAGAAGATTCATCAGGGATGTATGCTGCAGCGATAAATTGGTAACTTCTGCTGGCCAGTAATTCATCTGTGTGTTAATATTAATGGTATACTTGCTATCCCAGAAAGGTAAAAATTCCTGATTCCAAATTCCCTGAAGGTTCATCGCAGCCGAATTCTCTCTTCCACCTGATAAAAGTAAATAACGGCCGAAAGTAAAATACAATGCGGCAAGAGCAGGATCTTCCTTTCCCTGTTTATATTCCTCAATACGTTTTTCCAAAGATAAATTCGGCTCTTCTCCCAAATCCAATGTACACTGCCGCATATGTGTTTCAAAATCCCGGCAGTGCTCCTGATATAGCATTTCATATCCCTTCTTTTCAGCCTCTTGCAACAAATGTAAAACAGCCGACTGGGGATCTTTCTCTCGGTTGGATGTGGCACCCGCAAGAAAAATTGTCACTTCTGTGGCGTTTTGAACTACCAATTGACTATAGGGATTTAAGATCTGTCCATCAGAAACCACACGAACCGCACTGGCAAATTCCACTGTAGAAGCATGTCCCACTGTCAGCAACGTACGATCATCCCATGTATGGTTCTGATCCAGTAGCATACCTGCCCATCCGCCGCCACGCTTATATTTTCCCGGACGCCTTGCATCCAGCTCTTTATCATCATAGATCTTGCATCGATCCATTTGCAAATCCAAACGAATCGCGCCTTCCTGATTTGCTGTCAGGCGAATACAAAGAATCTGGGCCGGATAGCTGATAAACATTTCCCTTTTATATGTAACGCCTTTCTGTTTATGAGTGATCGTATACACTCCTGTCATTAAGTCCAAAGATGCCTTATATGCTTCCGCTCCATCACTATTGGGAATCCAGCTCTGAATAAATGGCGTATGCTGGTTTAATGCAATATCCAATTCTCCCAATGGTTCATAATGACGCATCGTGTTGGGAGCCCCTACCATATATTGAGCAATCAAATCCTCTGCGTCCCGCATATTTCCTTCTAAAATTTTTTGTTGAATCTTGGGTAAGGCATCTTTGGTTGCACGATTGTTGCGGTCAATAAACTCCCCATACCACAGACTATCTTCATTTACCTGTATTCGCTCTATCCCGGTATGTCCGTATACCATGGCTCCCAAACGTCCATTCCCCAAAGGAATCGCATCATTCCAAACGTCTGCCGGAGTATCGTACTCCATTTTCCATTCCCGTTTCATCTGCTCCCCTTCTTTCAAAATATAAAATTATATAGATAATCAGGGTCTCTTCCTATGGAAATATTGTTATAAAATACACCACAATCCGAAACCCTGAGCCATATCCTATCGGTATAACCGTCGGTTACTCATATAATTCTTTGACAAACGCATCTTTCACGGCGTAAAGCTGCTGTGCCAGCTTGTCTTTTAATGATTCACAAATCTGTCTGTACTCCTGTTGATCCGCCAGATTGTGCATTTCATAGGGATCCTGCTCCAAATCAAATAATACTTCTTTTTTGTCATAGGAATAATAAATATACTTATACTGTTTCGTAACCAACGAACGATAACGATCTTTCACCGGATCTGACGCAAAAAAAGTACGTTCTCCCTGAATCAATACCTCATTTCTCGCAGTGCCTTGCTTTCCTGTCATTTGATAAGATAAATCCATTCCGGAACAATAACTCGGAACCGGCACATCCAGTAATCCACACATAGTAGGCACAATATCAATACCCGAGAATAACTCTGTCTTTATCTGTCCCCCGCGAATACCTTCCGGCCAATGAATCAGCATAGGGATATTGCTGGATTCTTCTTCGGCACGGCTTTTCCCATATCGGCCATGGCTGCCCCAGAAATCTCCGTGATCCGAAAAATAGAAGATAATTGTATGATCCAATTCTCCCTTTTGCCTGAGATACTCATAAATTCTTCCTATGTTATCATCCAGATTTTTTATGGCAGCATAATAGGCTTTATGCATAATTTTAATCCGTTCCCGTTCTTTCTCGTCACCGCTTACATTTGGCCTTAATGTGATCTCCCGATCTTTATAAAGATCCAAATATTCCTTGGGCGCATATGCACTGCAGTATTCCTCTAAATTCTGATTTCCAACCGCCGGCGGATGAGGAGCTTCATAGGAAATAATCTGAAACCACGGTTTTTCCTGCTCTATATTCTTTTGTATTCCTTCAATGGCCAGATCCGTCAATTCATCGGTCTGATATTTTTTCATGACACGATATGCCTGAGGATTGTCATCCGTATCTTTAAAATAATGGGTATCAAAGAAACGGTTGGAATTTTCCCATCCCACGAATTCATCAAATCCTCTGCAAAAATACTTGGACACGAAATGACTTGGCGCTGCCCCTCCACATAAATGCCATTTTCCATAATAAGAAGTGCGATAACCATATTCCTGCATGGTTTCTGATATCAGTGTCTGATTAATCAAAGGAACATGAAGAGATACTACACCATGTTCATTTAAATGCTTTCCTGTCATTAGGCAGGCCCGAAAGGGCGCGCACAGCGGTGCTGTGCTGTACGCCCGATCATACCTGCATCCATTTTGAGCAAGCATATCCATATATGTGGTCTCCACATTCCCATCACCGCGGCAGCTCATGGCCTGGGCGCGATGCTCATCAGAAAAAATCCACAAAACATTGGGTCTTTTACTCATAATTTTTACTTCCTCTTTTCTATTTTTCTTCCCCGTACTGTTCTTTCAATTTTTCGATTCCATACGCACGGGCGGTTCCTTCCAAACGTTTCATATAATTCTGCAGTTCACCTCTGCAATGCTCCGGACCGCCTTCCTGTACCACTGTCCACATGGGATCCACATCGGATGTTCCGGTTTTCATCATGCGATCTGTCCAATCCAAAATCATTTTTGCACCTTTTGCACAGAGTTCCGGATGTTCCTCAGCAATATTATGCACCTGATGAGGATCTTTTTCCAGGTCAAACAGCATCTCTTCCGGGAATAAATGATATCCTCCATGAATGGTACGAATATAAATATAATGATCAAATCTCGCACTTCTCTGGCATACATGGGCACACTGCGTCAGAATTTCATGATCTCTGGAACAATCGGTTCCGTCCATCAGGCTTTTCGCATAAGATATACCGTCATAACGATATCCGTTTTCTTCCGTCTGTCCCAACAGTTCGCGGATGGTTGGAAGCAGATCCACATTATCATGGAAGCCCTTTACCACCGTTCCCTTTTGTGCTCCGGGCCACTTGATGATCATAGGGATACGACAAACATGTTCATCGGCTACACCATGCTCTCCGTAAAGTCCCAATTCGCCAATATCTTCACCATGGTCCGATGTAATGATAATCGCCAGATCATCATTATATAATCCTTTTCTCTTTAATACATCCAACAACATGCCAATGTTGTCATCTGTATAGCGCACACTTTCATCATACAAATCAATAAAATGCTTTGCATCCGCTGTTGTGGATAATTTTCCGGGATGCTTTGGCCACTGTGGAAATGTTTTATCATCCCACATATTGATTTCATTTGCTCCATGTGGTCCCACATGCTTTAAATGTTCCTCAAAAATTTCATCGGTAATCCATGCGTCCGGCAATGGCGTATCCATAAAATGATTCTCATAATCTTCCGGTGTTCTGTATGGTGTATGGGGATCCCAATAATGCACATGCAGCATCCAATTATCCTGCTCTGCATTTCTTTCCAGCCAATCCAATACATATGGAGTCACGCTTTCCGCACTTTCTTTACCTCTTCCGCCTACATTGACACACTCCTGAAATCCGGCATTAAACCACCATGCAGAGTGGCGTTCTGCGAATGTAGAGAAGGATACCGTATGGAAACCGGCATTTCTAAACTGCATAAACAAATTATTTTCCGATGCTTCATCCGTAAATCCCCTTGGTTCTCCCTGAAGTCTCAGGTCCGCAGCCGTTCCTCCATGTCCCACAATACCATTATGAATACCATAACGGCCGGTTACCAAAGAAGCTCTTGACGGCAAACAAGGTGCGTTGGGACAATAATATTTATCAAAAACCACACCCTCCTTTGCCACAGAATCAATAACCGGTGTTGTATTTCTCTTATATCCATAGCATCCTACGTGATCTGCACGAAGCGTATCAATGTCAATAAACAATATTCTCATTTTTTCCTCCTTGATTTTTTATAATAATAAGATCCTTTTATTATACCGTTCCTGTACCCAGGTCTGTCTTTTCTATTTTCACATCTTCTGTAGGAAATCCTTCCCTCTTAATTTTTTCTGCCAGATCCAGTAACAGGCGTTTATGCCTTGGATGAATCCCCCCATCTGCCATAGGGCCGACATTTAACAACAGATTACAGTCATGAGCTGCAGCATGTCCCAAAAGTTGATACAATTCATCCACTGATTTATCTTCCGATAATGGATTAAATCCCCATCCCATCCGCTGTATCGTTGCGCAAATTTCATTATGTTTGTGACGGTTTCCTTCAAAGCCTCTGCGGGCACGCATGGCAGCGGCATCTCCATACTGCTTTCTGATATCCTCTGTCATATCATGGAAATTCTGTTCCGGTGAAGCAAAATCCTCCGTTCCGGTCGCCCCCTGTTTCCAGGAGATCAAGACTTCCGGATGTTTTTTACGGATATTTTCATAGATTTGTTCAATCGGAATATACTCTTCTCCTAAAATATACTACGCCACAATAATATCAAACCAAATTCCTGTTACCGAATAATTGGATAATAATTCATCAATTACCGCTTCAATATAATTCAGATATTTGGAAAAACTCTCCTTTCCATTATCCTGATATCTTGGTTCCTTTTCTTTGTACCTGGGCCTTGCATATTCAAAAATAGAATTTTCAATGAAATACGGGTATCTCCAGTTCAGCATAAATGTATAATACACAAAAAAGCCCAAACCTTTTCTTTCACACGCTTCGCTTAATTCCCGGATCAAATCCCTTTTGGCCGGAGAATTCATACTGTTAAACGGTTCTATTTTAGAATCCCATAAGCAAAATCCCTCATGATGACAAGCTGTAATCGTAATGTATTTCATTCCTGCTGCAATGGCCAGATCTGTAATTTTATCGGCATCAAAATTATGGGCTGTAAAGGCTTCTTTTAATGCTTCATATTCTTTCAGAGGAATCTGCTCCCGATATAGGACCCACTCCTTTTTATGAAGCATAGAGTACAATCCATAATGCATAAACAATCCATATCTGGCATTCCGAAACCACTCCAGGTTCGCAGCATGGGGATCTTTTTTCCATAACTCCTCATATGGAAGCAGATATTTTGGACAATTCTTCATTCTTTTCACCTCTCTCTCTTAAAGGAATCTTCTCCCGACATTTCTCCAGAGACAATTTTCCATTTTCCACCAAATCCTAAATCTTTATTCCATTTATACACGATCGCAAACCGACTCATTGATCATTATCATAATTTATTTTGGAGAATTCTGTGATCAATTAAATCTCTTTTAATCCCTTGGGGCGAATCCAGATAAAAATATGCCACAGAAATAAAATCATCTTCCCTTTGCATATATTTATCCCATTTTCCAAATTCATTCTGCTGCCATCCCAAATCCTGCACAGTAACTTTAATATTTTTGTAAAAACGAATGGGATCCGGAAAATGCCATCGATACATACTAAATCTTTGCTGTATCTCATACAAACCACCTGGTTTAATCCAATTCATACCCGAATACAGAGAAGTATATGGCTTATATTCTCCTTCCATATCCCAGTTATATGCGCCTCCAAAATAATCTTCCAATCCCGTCCCGCAAATACTCGGGTATTCCTGATCACCATCAAGATAAAATTTAAATTCCCCTTCTCCCCACCAGCGTGAGGTTCTGTTTAAACCCACATACAGTGCTGTTCCTATATAAATTCCGTTTCCACAGACATTATCCAGAACCGTATGGACCTGTTGGTTCATAACCGGAAGAGAAAAGGAAAACTGTGTATGTAAATACCCCGCCTCCAAAGGCAATTTCTTTTCTTCATAGTTAATCTGATAATAGATATCCCGGGAAACCTTGGTTCTGTTTTCCAAGGTTATTTTTGCCCTCTTCCGAAAAGGCATGGGAAGAAAACAATTAAATCCCCGATTAGGATTCACTGCCATCCCGGCAGAATTGATCCAATATCCTGGTCCGGCATTCCATTTATCCGGTATAAATAATTTTGTCCACCCATAAAGGAAAAAATGGGTTATCGGGCATTCGATTGCAGGTACTGCTTCATCATCCCAGTAAAACCTGATTATGATTCCATAATCAATGCCTCCTGCAAACCACATTGTTTTGATTTCACCTTCCGTTGCAATATCAGCAATCGTGCAAACTTCCCCCGCCTCTATCGTGACAAATGGTCGGGATTTCCATCCTTTTCCCACTACATCTCCGGCGCTTCCTGGTTTTGGTTCCTCCATAGCGCCTTTCCCCTTTTCTCCTATAGGATTTTCCGGAGAAATTGATCGGCTATAATAATTTTTTATTAAATGAAAATCCTGATTCATATTTATCCTCCTTTGCTGATTTCTGATTCTCTCGCTACATTTATTTTTTTCATCCTTTCCGATACATTAAAACAATCTGTCATTGAGATTATTTATTCAAAGGTTCTGGCTGCTGATATCACTGGCGCATTACCTATGTGTAGCAGGAACTGGTGATTTCTGTTCTTTTGAAAACGGATATCACCAAATCTGTGATATGATTATTTATTCTTCCGTTTCATAATCAAAATAATCAAAGTCGGCATAATGCTGACGCAATATATCATCCATACAGGCAATACCAATAAATGTACCTGTAAATCTTCCGCAATATTCATCGGAAAACTTCGTTGCATCATAGGATGGTCCGATTACGTTCCACTCACCATCCTTTTCATAGCTCCAGTAAAACTGAACTTGTTTATCCTTCAAAGATAATCTCAGGTGAATCGGACGTTCTGCTTCCACTGCAATCTTATGTTCACATTCTTCCGATACCTTTCCCAATTCTGCATGGGTAATGGAAAGAGCACAGCTTTTAAGAGATTCACTGTAATACTTCCGTAAATACAGATAATTCAAGTTATCATAATAAATCACAAGACCGGCACTCTGACGATAACTTTTCGGCTCAAACTCCATACCTGCAGTTACAACAGCACGAAATGCTGTCAGTTTTCTTGCCAAAAGACTGACTTTATCACATGAACTTAAACACTGCTGGCCACGAATCCGCAAATATCCGGGTCTGGATTTTAAATCTGTAAAACGGACCGATGAGTAACGGGGAGAATAGTAATAAATTCCCAATTCACCTTCGTCAAAATCATCGTGGCAAGGCAGTTCTTTCACCAGGTATTCCGGAAGCAGACTCTCTTCGCATACATCCTTCACCAAATAATCGCCATCTGCCATGCGAATCCATCCGTCCTGCGTCCATTTCAATTTTTGTATTGCGGTTTCTCTTCCCAGGCTGCATCGTTGTTCCGGCATATATGGTCTGCTGCACAAATGTACCGCAAACAACTCTCCTGTCTGTGTTTCTACCAGGCTGGCATGACCACTCTTTTGAATCACCACACCCGGATTATAATGTTTCCGATCCTCTGCCATGCTCATTTGATATTCTTTTTCCAGTTTAGGAGAAGAAGTTAGTATCAACCCTTCCGGATCCTTCTCATATGGGCCCCAGATCGTTTTGGAACGCCCCACGGCAGCACAGTGACGATATCCGGTTCCACCTTCTGCACAAAGAATATAATACCATCCGTCATGTTTATAAATATGAGGACCTTCAATCCATCCACGTCCGGAACTTCCTCCCCAAATTCGTTTTGGATAAGAAACAATGCATTTCTTCTCATCATCATATTCTGCCATACAGATTTCTCCCGGTCTTTGATACCCGGGTCTTGTTTCCCATTCCAAAGAAAGAATATATTTTTTTCCATCATCATCAAAAAATATCGATGCATCAAATCCACAGGAATGCAGATATACCGGTTCACTCCAGGGTCCCCTAATATCTTTTGCCGTAATCATATAATTGTCGATATTACACTGACTGGGAATCATACTGCCGTAAACCACATAAAACAAATCTTCTTTTTCATTGTAACGAAGACACGGCGCCCAGATCCCCTGTCCTGTAGGCAGACGCCTTAAATCCAGGATTTCCTCCGAAGTTAATACATGTGTGTACAGCTCCCAGTGTTTTAAATCCCTGGAATGATACACAGGAATACCCGGAAACCATTCAAACGAAGATACCGCTATATAGTAATCTTCTCCTTTTCTGCAAATGCAGGGATCCGGATTAAAACCTTTTAAAATTGGATTCTGAATCATAATCTTTCCCCTTTCTATTCATCATATTTATTTCAGACCGATGGTCCAAAAAACTGTAATACACGCAGAGGATGAACGGCTGCTGCCTCAAGACTGATCTGTTTCACATCAGCCGGTAAAAAGAACTGACAGGGCGCCTCTATGTTTTGACTCCCTCCCCTCCAACTCAAACATCCTCTTCCCTCCACCACATATAATCCGCAAAATCTTTCATTCTGCACATTCAAACATGAGCTTGTATATGATTCCCGCATTTCAAAATAAGGGATCTGCTCTTGTGAAATCAACTGACGGACAGTTCCTTCTGTTCCCCGATAACGATACCGTGCCGGAATAAACCATTGTGCTTTTGCCTCTTCCCAACTGATACCTTCATAGTGAAAACAGTCAAACATCTTATCAAAACCAATTCCCTGATGACATAAAAAGTCATCCATTGGAAATCCACTGGGGGTGACCCGCTCTACCCGCAATGTATAATCCGTCGGTTCCTGAATTTCAATTAAAGAACAACCGGCACCAATGGCGTGCGGCACACCACCCATGATTAAAATCGTATCACCCGGATGTACATCAAAGCGATGCAGACAGGATAACATACCAGCAATATCTAGTTTTTCAAACAGACGCTTCCAATGTTCTTTTGTAATACCTTTTTTTAACCCGGCATAAACACATGGATTTTCTTGCCCAACTTTTCGGCATCCAAGTACATGCCAGCATTCCGTTTTTCCAAAAGCTGAATGAAACAATTTTTCAGCAGTTTCCCGATCCGGATGTACCTGAATCCCCAGTCTTTCAGCAGAATCAATCAACTTAACTAAGACACCGGGATGTGCACCATATACCGCAGCATGACTGGCTCCCAGATATTTGGAAGGATTGGTTTCTGTTATGAAGTGACTTTTGTCAAGAGGTAAATTCCGTTTCCAGGAAACTTTTTCTTGACAGTCACACTTGTGCGATCTGTCAGCATCTGGAAGGAGCTCTGATTTAACAGTTCCCGGCATGT
>ENA-OQLI01001461-OQLI01001461.1-human-gut-metagenome-genome-assembly--contig:-NODE-1461-length-16607-cov-5.269660_pt1 | contig 16607 bp, 11 predicted proteins | sample MGYA00242805_ERZ504812 | MGnify/ENA primary metagenome ERZ504812 (study PRJEB26092, sample SAMD00036430) | human gut metagenome | host: Homo sapiens | study: EMG produced TPA metagenomics assembly of...
AAAATACCGGAAAAGCCTGTTGTGATAACCGACAACAGGCTTTTTCCTGTTTTGGCGGCAAATGTGCAGAACCAATAAAGTTCACGTTTCAGCGTCCATTTACGCCGCCCTGTCGTAGTTCTCCGACTACTGCGACAAGGTAGGTTTTGGGTTCGTTTCTGTGCGATACAGCGTTGTTTGCACTTGCAAAAACGCGGTGGTCAACGGTAGTCAGACCACGAATTGACCACTATTGGAAATTGACCGATTTTTCCCTATAATTTCATATGTTGAGAACCGCTGAAAAGCGATTTTTCATACATCTGCGTCTGTAGCTCAGCTGGATAGAGCACTGGCCTCCGACGCCAGGTGCCGGGGGTTCGAATCCCTTCAGGCGCACCAAAAGAGACAAACAAGTCTAAAAAGCTTGTTTGTCTCTTTTTTATCCCACAAATAATCAAATATTATGTGTTTTGGAGCGATTTTAATAGAAAATCGCTCCGTTTTTATGTTTAAATCAAAGATCAACTGAACTAACTCACTAATATGCAGGTTTTGCTTTTTTTGCAATCCCACTAATATTTGTGTTTAATATTGAAACTTAATCTCAAACACATTATAATTAGAAAGGAAACAAAATCTATGGAATTATCATTAATCGAATCCCGACTTTTCGGAAGAATCTGTTATGGCTTTAAGAGAGACAAATATGGATTTGTTGAAATCGTGCCCGAACAGGCCGAAGTTGTAAAAACCATTTTCAGAATGTACAGAGAAGAAAACAGTTTAGAGGATATCCAAAAATACCTATTAAGCTGCTCCATTTCCTCCCCGTCCGGAAAAGCAAAGTGGAGCAGGGATGTTCTCAACGAACTTCTTAATAATGGAAAATACACAAGAGGTATAATTGATTTTGAAGAATACTGTGAAGTGTATTTTTAAAAGAAGGAAATTGTCGGAATCCTAACAAAACGAGAGTGAAGAAAACATATGCCGAGAGCAACGAAAGAGGAGCTGGAGTGGGCATACGCCGTAACACGGGAGAAATTTTTAGAGCGTGTGAATAAGATGTTCCCCATTAAGACCGATGATTGGAACCGTTATTTAGATGGTATCTTTGAACTGATTTCAAATGACGAAGCCCCGCTGTACGAATCGAAAATGAATGCGTATTTAGAAGAAACTGTAGTAAAGTATCTGCATCCGTCCGATGATTATGTTTCATTAACGAAAATAGCAAGAAAATATGATGCAGCTAATCCGAGTTACTTAATACAAAGCTGGCTGAGAAGCCGCAACACGGTTGAGTTTCTGGCAACATGGGAAAGAAAGCATAATTCGAATTTTAATGAAGATGCTTTTCAAAGAATAACAGTCGATGCCAAAACTCCTCAGTTTACCTTGACACCAAAGAAATGGATTGACCTGACCAATGCTATTGGCATAATATCCAAGCAAGGTAAAAGCGGTGGTACAATGGCACATCCGTTTATTGCTTGCGATTTTGAGATGTGGAATGATGCAGAGTTCAGATTCGAAGTGGTGAAGTTTTTCACAAGTTCCGAAATGGAGATTTTTGATTCAGATAATGCTGAGTAAAAGCTGATGTACCGTATTGGGGATTTACAGGATTTTATTAAGGAGTTGATAATAATGTCTGACTATCTATTTCCGGCATTGCAAAAATACTATAGTGCGCTAAATTCCCTGGATCGATTTAACAAGGAAGCCAATTTTTTTGATAATATATCTGCCCTCGATAGTTTTTTCTCTGAGTATAGGAATGTCACATTTGTATTGCAAAAATCTATTGCACACACAGATTATAAAACTATTTATGAAAAGAACAGAGAAAAATACCTTTCATCTTGTAGGTGGATGATTGATAAAAGAAATGAAACGACGAAAGAGCACCCGTTTCAGCTTGTAAAGCAAATTGATATTCTAGTTTTCTTCCCGTTTGCTGGAATGCATGTGTTAAGTAAGACCTTTTCCGTTGAAAATGATGTGAAATTATCCGACCTCTTGGATGACTTGAAAAGTTTTTTTGTCAGTGTTAATCCAAATGAAATTTTTTTCTCTTCCGAGTTTTCTTTCTATGATAAAACTAGTAAAGAAGATGTATATGAAAAAATAATTGATGGAATACATAGCATGTCATGTTTTTTGAAAGCTATGTATAAAGAGGTAGGAGAACATAGTAAACTATCTGACATGATTATAGAAAAAATTTCCAAATTAAAGTTTTCACAAATCCCAAGAGACATGTATTTAATTAACGATTATGTATATTATCCTCAAAAGAATAAATTCAAGCGAGCAGAAAGATATGCAATGATAATGCATTCTGGTGATAAAAGAGATCGTGTGCGTATTCCGCTAAGCAATTTTAATCGCCATCCACTGTATTCGAAGATGGGAGACGATTATTTCAACAAGTTTGTATTAATGAATGTCGTAATTGGGACAACGAATCTTATGCCAACTTTTATGATAGTTTTTAGCGATAGTACGTTTGAACTCGACTCCTTCAATGGTGGACTTAAAACAACAATATATAGAAAAGTTAATGAGGTTGCAACACGTATTGCCAAAGAGGATATCGTTGCAGTATATTTCATGATGACATATACAATGCTCCCTTTGAAAGAAGAATATCTGCAAATGACTTCCAAAGAGCGTTTGGCTCTTAGTAATGATGATGTGCTGACTTTTATGGAAGTTACTATCACATTGAGTGAGAGGGAGTGCTATTTTGAGCAAACTAAAATTCAGGACAGGAAATATATATTTAACCAGATATTTAATCATGCTTCCTCATTAAATATAGGGAAAATGAATATGAGACCAATAGTAGAAGCTTTTAAAGCTAAAAGCATAGAATGAAAAAGCTTACATGAGTTCAAATCAAGACAGCGAAAACGCTAAAACATCTCCATTGTCCTGTCTTCACAAGAGCAGTACCTTATGGGGTGCTGCTTTTTTTGTTTTGCACGGATTTTATGGGGCAGTAAAAGAAGGGATTCGAACAGCCCGTGCCCCGCGCTTTACGTCCCGCGGGGCAGAAACGCCCCGGTGGGGCGTTTCTAGGGCGCGGCTTGGCGAATCCCTTCAGGCGCACTAAAAATCACCTTGCAATGTAGTTTGCAAGGTGATTTTTTGTTTGCTCTATTTCCGCTTTAAATCAGCTTCAACAGCATGTCATCGGTTGCGTCTGTGTACTGCCCTTTTGATAGCCGTTCGTTCCTCAGTCGATTTATGGTGGTTCGCATAAGGCGAATTTCTTCTGTGGAAAAAGTGGCTTTTTTATCGGCTGGGAGAGAATTGATTTTCAGTATTAGTTTTCCAACTTCTTGTGTGCTATGCCTAAGCGCCCTTTCACGGTAATAATAAGGAGCAAGCGCTTTCAGCAGAATGCTTTTGTTCGCGTGGGTCAGCTTGATTTTTCTCATAATCCAATTACCTTTCCCAACTTTTCCTGCGCCTTGCGTTTGTTCTTGTCAAAGGCGTGGGCGTAAATATCCAGCGTTGTACTCGCTTGTGCATGGCCCAATAGACTAGCCACTGTGCGGACATCAACTCCCTGCGCAATCAGCAAGCTGGCATTGGTGTGGCGCAGGCTGTGCAAATTCAGGTCTGTTGGCAGTCCGTTTTGTTTCAGAATTTTCTTGAATCGGAAGGTAAACGTACTGGGATTCATGGGCTTACCGTTGGTCTGGCGAAACAAATAATCGTCCTCGCTTACCGTTTCATCAGCAGTTTGTTTTCTGTCCCATTCACATTCCTTGCGCCACGATTTCAGCAGCTGGCACATTTCTTTACTCAGATAAACAATTCTGTCACCGCTGGCTGTTTTCGGGTCTTTGGTAATGGATTCCTCGTGGCTCAGCTTCACCACCCCACGCTGAATATGAATCGTCCGTTTTTTCCAGTTAATGTCACTCCACTTCAACCCGCAGGCTTCGCCACGCCGCAATCCAGTGGCAAGCACCAGTTTGTAATAAGTTTCATATTTCAAGCTCTGTCCCTCAAAGGCTATAATCAATTTCTGCACCGTTTCTTCATCGGCAACCGAGCGCTCTTTCTTTTGCCCTTTGGGTTTGTAGCACCGCCATGCGGGATTGTGCGTCAGGTATCCCTCGTCCACGGCCGCCGACAGGATGCCGCACAGCGTGTTGTGTAAGCCTTCGACCGATTTCTCGGATAGATTTCCTCTGCCGTCCAGACGCGGCGAGTGCCGCATTTGCTCGTAGAAATCGCGGATAACCTCTTTGCGCAAATCGGTCAACTTATAATTGCCCAATACCGGCAGGATTCTCCGAATATCCTGTAGGTCACGGCAGAACGTGGATTTGGCCACCTTGTTGGGACCTACATCGGCAATCCAATGTTCGGTGTACTTTGCCAGCGTAATGCTGCGGTTGATGGGTTCGGGCGTATGCTGAACCTCACGTTCAAACAAAATCGCTTGCTCCTTTACCCATTTCTCAGCTTGCTTGGGAGTATACTCTTTGGGTGGCTTGACGGTTTTCTGCACCGATTTCAGCCGGTTGCCTTCGTAGTCATACCCACGAGATACCACAATCAAGTAACTGTTACTGCCGCGCTTTCGTATAGATGCCATTTTCAGCACTCCTTCGTATGTTTTATTGACCTGCGGTACAACAAAGCATACCGACAACTGAGATAGAAAGCTATCACCAGAACCACCAATCTTTCGCGCAGAATCTATCGTAAAACCGACAAAACGGCACCGCCATTTCTGACGGTGCCGCGTATGTTATCCTACTTTTTTGCCTATACGAACGAATTTATACGGCTGATAATAGATATTTTTGGGTGAAAGCAGGTCATCCATCAGATTCGCAACCTCACGCTTTGCCATATTCTGCGGGTGGCAATAAGTGCGTTCCAGAAATGCCGTATCCGCGTGCCCCAGCAGGTCTGCCGCGACTTGCTTACTGGTGCCCTCCTGCAGCAAGTATGTTGCGTAATAGTGCCGCAGGGTGTGCAAGTGGTACTCCTTTGGAAAGCCATTCTTGGCATACAACTTGCGCAGATGGCGGGTGAATGTGTCGGGGTTGGGCACATGACCGTCCAAATCGGTGAAGATGGGCTGGCTGTTGTCCGGCTTGCCGCTGCGAATCGTCTTCCAATGCCGCAGGCTCATCAGAAATTCCCACACTTGCGCCGGGATTACGATAACGCGCTCCCGGTGATTCTTGGTGTCACTTTCTACAATTCCCTGCCCAGCCACATAACTACGGGAGTGGCGGATTGCAAATTCATAGGGGCCTGTTATATCTTCCCAGCGCAGGGCGCACAGCTCGCCACGCCGCAGCCCGGTGGCAATCGCCATGGTGTAATAGGCTTTGTACAGAATCGGTTCGTCCATAATAATTTTCAACAGTCGCTGCATTTCGTACTTCTGCGGAATATGCTGTTTCTCTTTCTCCACACATTTCTTGCGGACACGGTGCGCAGGGTTGAACGGAATGATGTCATTTTTCTTGGCATCTTCCAGCACAGAAGAAACCGTCTCCAAATATTTCTGCACAGTCGTTTCCTTGATGCAGTTTCCGCCCCTGCCGGGTCGCTTACGGAGTTCTTCGCACATTTCTTCCAGCCTCATGGGCAACAGTTTTGCAAGCGGAATACCTCCAATCAACAGGTAGACAATATCCAGATTGCGTTTGTACCCTGCGTAGGTGGTAGCCTTAAAGAACGGCTGCTGCCGCTTCAGCCAGTTTTCGGCGTACTGTTCAAAGTGGGTCTGGTCGCTTTCTTCTACGCCATACTTGAACTTCTTCTCGATGCGCTCCGCTTCAGCCATGACATACTGCTGAATGCCGCGCTTTGGCACAGATGATGGCACAGTGATGGTCTGCGCTTTCATTCGCTTCTGACCATTGACCTTATAGCCGTTGCAGACAGTGATTTTGAATTTTCGTTCGGATTTTTTCTTGATGTAAGCCATTGTACCTCCTTGTCAGCGCTGCCGGGAACGGTTTCGGCGGCGGTTATGATTTGTATGGTGTTCTTGATTCTCGCGGTCTATGCGGTTGGATTCGCGTGTGCGTTGAATACGCTTGATTGCTCCCTCTGCAATTTTATCCTCTTTGCGGAGTTCCGCAATCTTACAGGTAAGCATTGTACGGCGGTCTGCCAGTTCCGGCGAGGCGTCCTTTCGGCGCATCTGCTTGACGATTTCCGCCCGTTGTGCGGCAAGATTTTTCATCTGCCGGGACAAGCCCTTGCGGTAGTCCACGATTGCCTGCAAAGATGGAAACTTGTGGTCGTGGACAAAGGCGTGTTCTGCAAGGATTCTCTCGGTATCTTTCCAAATGCGCTCCAACTCCGGGCGGCTGATGCGGAGTTGCTGTTTCTTGGGCAGGACGCCCAGCTGATAACAGTAGTACAGATATAAGCGGTGCATCTGGGATTCCCCGAAGAATACTTCGAAGAAAATTTGAAGAATTCCTTTTCCTGTGTAATGGTTCTTGGGGCGATACCGTTTCGGCGTATATTGCCGGGGTGGGTGTTTCAACTCATACAGCCTTGACCCATACAGCAGATAGTTTCCCCGCAGTCTGTCATCTATGGCAGGTAAATCGTATTCTTCTCCCAGCCTATAAAGTCGCACGGCTCGACCACCATCCCGCGCCCGGATGGTTGCGTACCTTCGGTTCGGGTCACTGCTAAAAATGTACCCTTGCCGATACAGCGCCCTGTGGAAGTCCTCGGCGGTGCTGGCATCCTCACAGGCTTGGTCAATGGCCTCCCGCATTCGGGCGTACCGCGCCGGTTCCTTTGCCTTGGGCTGCTCCACCACAGACAAGCCGTACTCACGGCACAGCTTGTCTGAAGTTTCTCTAAATTCCGCATATTGGCTGCGGCGCTGTTCGTACTTTTTGCCGTCCACATACGATACGGAATTGATAACGAAATGGTTGTGCAGGTTATCCGTATTCATATGGGTAGCGACCAGCACCTGAAATCGCTTGCCCCAGACCTTGCGTGCCAGCGCCACGCCGATCTTATGGCACTGCTCCGGGGTGACTTCCCCCTCGCGGAAGCTCTGGTAGGCGTGGAGCGCTACCACGCCGTCTGTTTTACCAAAGCGTTCCTGTACAGCCCGCATATCTTCCCACGCATGATTTGCCCTGCAATGGATGCCGGTGACGAGCTGGGCGCTCTCGTTCAGCTTGGTCTTGGCATCATTTTCTGCATAGTGCAGCGTTTGGGCAAGGGCATCGTATTCGGTTTTGTCCGGGTTGGCCGCGTAGTCAAGGACGCGTTGCAGGCTGTCCTTGATTGCCCAAATCTTAGTTACCGCCAATGAGCAAATCCCTCATACGGTCGGTCTGGGCATTGATGGCCGCGCCATCTCGCACAGAACAGCTTTCTGCCATTTCATCAATCTTATCCAACACATCAAATACCTCCTTGGGCGGGTGTCCGCCCGGTTCATATCCCAGCGCCCGCTGGCGTAAGTATTCCGAGAGAGACAGCCCGCACCGTTTAGCCATCAGCGTCATTTTTCGTTTTTCTGTGACGCTGACGCGGACATTGATCCCGACACTGCGCTTTCTCATGCGCCAGCAGCCTCACAGGGGTTCGGGGCTGTCCCCGTAGGCTTTTCGGCGGGTTGCCCTGTGGCAACACTTCGCCCATGCTTGTTTCCCTCAAGCGCTCCGAGTGACGATGGTGACGGTCTTTCTGGGATACCCCACCCCGATAATTGAGTTATGTCAATATCATCGTCACCACCGTCACCATCGTCACCATAGAAGCTCAAAAGGCGAACCTTGTTTTTTCGATGGGTTTTATATCGGATGTTTTTCGGTTCAAATACTTTATCGAAATACTTCGCCATGTTATAGGTAAATTGATTTGGCTGTACTCCCTCAATGCGTGCCGCCTCAAGCAACTCAGATGCCGTTCCCTGCCAGTTTCCCACACTTTCGATGTACTCCGCCGCTTTCCACAAGTAATCCGGCACAGCCTTGATTTCTCGTTCCTCTGCGGTTTCTTCATCTTCCAACGTCCAGACGCAGTGTTCCTCACGCAAATGCAGCGTCCTGTCGTCCATGTCGCGCCCGGTGAGCAAAATGTCAGCAGTCTGGCTCATTCGCTTGCGCTGCATGACCCAGCTGGTATCTGCCACACCCATAAGACCTGTGGAGCCGGAAATCTGATCAAATGGGTCGGATGCAGTTTGCTTGCGCAAGTGGTGAATCAGCAAAATGCAGATGCCATACTTATCAGCAAGCTTTTTCAATGCACCGGCCTCCTTATAGTCATTTGCATACATTCCGCCGTTTCCATCGCTTACACGCACTTTTTGAAGCGTATCGATGACAACCAAGCCAACATCGCGGTATGTATGAATCAAAGATTCTACCTGTTCCTCTAAACCCTGCCCGATGCTCGGACATTCGGTTTGAAGAATCAGTCGCTCTGGGGCATCTCCGCCGTCAATCAGCTGGAAAATACGGTTTTGCAAACGATTGAATGTATCTTCTAACGAGAAATAAATCACGGTACGCGGCTCTATTTCTCGATTCCAGACAGGATTGCCCTGCGCGATCTGCAAACACAGCCACAAGGTCAGCCAACTCTTTCCCGCCTTGCTGGGACCGGCAAACAGCGCCAATCCGGCTGGGAGTAGACCGGGGATAATCCACTTTACGGGCGGCAGCGGCGTTGAGAGGAGTTCTTCTGCGGTAATAGATTTCGGAAGTTTCGTAAAAGTCATTTGCATCATCCCTTCTTGTTTGATATACATCTATTATCTCATATTATCGTAATTTTGTGTGTAGTAAGTTTTATTCTCTAGTGTTAAGTTGTACGGCTCACGCCGCCCCACAGCCCCACAAACGCGCCAAACGGCGGGTTCGTTGGCTGTTTCGTATCCGTGTGCTGCGTGTGGCACCTGCCCCACACAGGGCGCGTTTGGGCGAAATGTGGGAGTGAATCAGATTTGATTCACTTTTTCGATTTTACCACCCCAGAGTGAATCAGTTCTGATTCACTTCGGCGGTCCTCGTACGTATTTCGCACAATCTCTCAGAATTGGTCTAATCATAAGTTCACTACCTTTCCGTGCTGTATCATTACTCTGTGTAACCCTCTTGAATACACTTTCCGGGGGAGAAAAAAGAGCCCGGAGAACCTTACCGATTTGGTAAGGTCCTCCGAGCTCTTTCTATATTTTCTCTGCTCTATCCGGGCGTAAGGGTACACTTTTCCTGCAAATTTTGATGTGAATTCATTAAAAATCAAATAATACGCATAATAGCGTTAATCACACGGTTATGTAAATAATAAAAGAAACCGTGTACATCAAAATAAATGCTGAAGAAAAATGTCTAATTTGCCGCTCGCCCCCAGACTTGGGAACATAACAGGCAAGCCGCTGGCAACGACCGTTCACTGACTTTGCAAGGGTCTTACTTCTTACAACCCAAGCGCGGTCACCCCATCTGAAGCTGTGGGGCATCTGGAGTATCATTATGTCCTCTCCCCGCCGTGGGTTAGGGTCTGCCTTGACCTTGCTGTGCGCCCCACTGGGAAAGTAAAGTACCTGTTATGCTGTGTATTCAGTTGTAAAGGTGCTGGTACAGAATAAATCCGTAAGTTTAATATACGCCAACAATTAGCAGTCTGTCAATGGCAAGTGCTAATTGTTTACACGCCATTCATAATTCAAGGCGATAACCCGCCAATGATGGATCTCATAAGCAGGGCTTGTTCATCATCCAAAACGCTGCACACATCCATCAGCAGTTCCCGCTGGCGTACCGTCAGCCATCGCTGCTGCAAGCGGCTCGAATCCAGAATGAACACACCACCACCCGCTCCCATCCTTGTATAGATTGGATATTCTAATTCAAGCACCCGAATATCATTTCGGATGGTATGTGAGCTCACAGAAAATTCAAAAGCAAGATTACCAATGGTATCGTTCTGCCGTTCATATAAAACCGCAATCAGCTGTCTGCGACGTTCGTACAGGGAAAGCCTGTCACTCTTATTTATAGCTGTCAGAATATTCCTCCAAGGTCACATACTTCTGTACAGTCTCCTCTGGCTTCATACCATTTTCCATGCCGTTGTTGCCGATGATATGATCGACACAGTACGCAATGTCGCGGCCGAAACCGTTTAGACCGTTCTCATCGTTGCTTTCGAGCTTGTTGATGGTCTAAACCAAAGTCGTGTTACAACAAACAACTTATTAAATCAATACCTGCTGGTAATGCTGCTTTTATAATATAGCGGGCACACTATTTCTGCAATATCTTCAGGTCGTAGAACCGGCCTTTCTTTGTCATAAGTTCTTCGTAGCCACCTTGTTCGGTGATACGGCCGTGTTCGACCACGGCGATGAGGTCGGCGGTTTGGATAGTGGAGAGACGGTGCGCAACAAGGAAGGTCGTGCAACGGCCCATCAGGCGGGCGGTGGCGTCGGCGACAAGGCGCTCCGTCTCGGAGTCGAGGGCGCTGGTGGCCTCGTCAAAGATGATGAGCCGCGGGCGGCGGATGAGGGCCCGCGCAATCGCAATGCGCTGGCGCTGCCCGCCCGAGAAGTTGCCGCCGTGCTCGGCTAAGTTCGTGTAAATGCCCTTCGGCAGGCGGTCAACCATATCTCGCAGGCCGATTTCATCAATGACCGCGAGAATCTCTTCGTCCGTGGCGTCGGGTGCGGCGTAGGCAATGTTATCCCGCAATGTGCCCGAAAACAAAATCGTATTCTGCGGTACAACGGCAATCTGGCTGCGGTAGCTCTTCAAATCCATGTCGCGCAGGTCGATGTCATCCACCAAAATACGACCTGCACCGGGGCGGCAGAAGCCCATGAGGAGGCTCAGCAGCGTCGATTTTCCCGCGCCGCTGGGGCCGACAAAGGCCACGCTGCTGCCCGCGGGGACGGCCAAGTCAAAATCCGTCAGCACGGAGCACTCGGCGTCGGGGTAGCGGTAGGCCACGTGTTCAAACCGCACCGCGCCGCGCAGCGGCACAGGGGCGGGCGTCGTGCCGCTCTGCTCCTCGTCGCCGGAGGCCATGATCTCGTTGATGCTGTTCAGCGACTCCATGCCGCGGGCCAGCGCCGGGAACAGGTTGACGACGCCCGACACGGCCGTGACGATCTGTCCGAAATAATTCTGGTACAGCACGACCTCGCCCGCCGTGATGACCTTGTTCCACGCCAGCAGACCCGTGAAGCCCAAGCAAATCATCTGAAACAGCTGGAACACGACCCAGCTTGTCGCGCCGAACAGCGAGTTCGTCGTGTCGAGCCGAAATCCCGAGTCGCGCACGCCTCCCAGCAGGGCATCCATGCGGTCGGCCTCCTCTTCGGACAAGCCGTAGGCGCGGGTGACGGGGACCATCTCGAGCATCTCACTGACGGCGGCCTGCGTGCGCTCCATCTCGCGGCGGAAACAGCGGTTCGATTTGCGGATAGGCTGGCGGAACACTCCCACCGTGATGCCCGCCACGGGTACCGCGAACAGATAGAGCCACAGCACGCGCGGGTCGTTCAGCGCCGTGACGATGACCGCCACGGTCACGCTGGTGACGAGCGGCACGATGGAGCTGAAACAGGACTGCATCATCTGCTCGACATTTTCGACATCGCGCATGATTTTGGACAGCAGCCGCCCGGTCTGGGCCTGCGTGTGGTACTGGATGGACAGGCGCTGCAATTTATGCACCATTGCGCCGCGCAGTTCCATTTCCACCCCACGGGTCAGGCCCGAGCTGGCGCGGGTGTGCAGCCACGCCGTCAGGACGTTCTGCGCAATAAATACGCTGCCGACGATGAGGTTGAGCCAGAACTGCGTCAGATTATGATGCTCCGGATCGGTGACAATGTTAATGATGTTGGCAATGACGATCGGCGTGACCCACGCCGGAGAATGTTTGACAGTAAACCAGAACGCCGCCCAAAACAGCTGGCCCCAATGGCCGCGGTACAGCTCTAAAAGCTGGTGGGCCCCGCGGCGCAGGTTGCGGGAGCTGCGGACTTCTGCCGTATGGTCGTTCATTTTTCCCTCCGTTTTTTAATGTATGGGCTGCAGGGCGGCGTTCAGGGTTACGCTCTGCCTTGCCGAAAGCTCGATTTCAGCCTCCGCGCCCGCGCAGTGCAGGCGCATTTTCCACGGAGCCGCGGCGTGCAAGGCCGCGGTCTGCAAAGTGCCGTTTTCCCATACGAGGTCAAGGCATGCGCCGCCCGGCAGGCAGAGGCCCTGCACCGCGCCGCTTTGCCATCTTGGCGGCAGTGCAGGCAGCAGGGACACGGCCTGTGGGTTGACGCCGTCATAGCTGACTTGGGCAAGGCATTCCGCCATAGCGGCGGTCGTGCCATAGTTGCCGTCGATTTGGAACACAGGGCCGCGCTTGCTCGGGTGGTTGTCCATCAGATTCGGGAAGGTGGAGTTGGCGTAGAGGGCGCGCAGGTTTTCTTCGACCTTGCTCCCCTCCCCCAGCCGCGCCCAAAACAGCGTGATCCACGCGCGGCTCCAACCTGTGTAGCCACCGCCGTGGGCAAGGCGGTATTCCAGTGTTTTGCGCGCTGCGGCGGCAAGTTCCGGCGTAGCAAGAGTGCTGATCTCATTGCCCGGAGCCAGACCATACAAGTGGCTGATATGGCGGTGGCCGGGTTCGGCCTCGCCGTACTCGCCGCCCCATTCGAGTAAGCGTCCGTCGCTGCCGATCTGCGTCGGGCGCAGTCTGGGCAGGATGGCAGCCGCGGCGCAGGTCGTCTCATTCGTGACGGAAAGCTTGGCCGCGGCGGCAAGGTAGCCCGCGAACAGCTCGCGCAAAATCTGGCGGTCCATCGTGGGACCGATGCAGAGATGCCCGCGCACGCCGTCCGGCAGGATGTAGGTATTTTCAGGTGAGACTGAGGGGTTCGTCACATAATAACCATCGGCGTCCTGCTCCAAAAAGTCGGTGAAGAAGAGCACCGCCTGCTCGAGCGTCGGGAACTGTGCACGCAAAAACTTCGTATCACCGCTGTAGAGATAATGCCGCCAGATGTGGGTGCAGAGCCACGCTGCACCCATCGGCCAAAAGGACGCGGGAATGTAGCGGTCCTGCGGGTCGGTGTCACCCCACAAATCGGTGTTATGGTGGGCGACGAAGCCGCGGCAGTGATACAGCTCCCGCGCAGTGCGTTGGCCGTTGGGCACCATGCGGGCCAGCAGGTCAAACAGCGGTTCCTCGCTTTGCGCCAAACCACAGATGTTGGCGGGCCAGTAGTTCATCTCGGTGTTGATGTTGATCGTATACTTGGAGTCCCACGACGGAAAGAACGAATCGTTCCAGACGCCCTGCAAGTTGGCGGGCAGGCTGCCCGGGCGGCTGGCCGCAAACAGCAGCCACCGTCCGTATTGGAAGTACAGCGCGTCCAGCCCCGGGTCGGGCTGTGCGGCGGCGCGCCTCAGGCGTTCGTCGGTGGGCAAGGATTCCAAGGCAGGGTCTGTGGCAAAGGTGAGGCGGCAGGTATCAAAATTATTGCAAATATCTTCGGCATATCGCCTTTTAAGAACAATATATCCCTGTTTGGCCGCGGCGTCAAGGCAGGCGGTGACGGCCTGCAGGGGTTCGACCGCGCGGTAGGTCGTGGCGGCAGCCAGCAGGAAGGTGGCCGACTTTGCGCCGCGCAACAGCAGCGTATCGCCGACGGCCTGCGCCGTGCCGCCGTCATGCTCAGCCAAGCGGACCGCGGCGGTGAAGCCGATGCCGTCGGAGTCGCCCGTGAAATAGGTCGTGGCATTGTCCAAGTGCCCTGTCTCTTCGCGGCGCTTGCGGTCCAAGCGGCAGCGCAGGGAAAGCCCCTGCGGCGCGTCGGTCGCCAGCCGCAGGACGAACACGCCGTCCGGGTAGGAGGCGAACGCCTCCCGCGCGTAGTGCGCGCCGCCCACGGTGAAGCGGACGTAGGGCGTGCCCGCGTCCAAGTCAAGGCCGCGGCAGTAGTCGTCGGCTTCGGCAGGCAGGCCGTCAAAATCCAAAGTCAAATCGCCCAAAGGCTGGTATGCACGCATGCCGCATGGGGTCGAGGCCAGCCCATCCAGCGCGAGCCGTTCGGCATCGGGCAGGCGGCCTTGGCGGAGCAGTTCTTGGACTTTGGGCAGCGTGGCCGAGGCGTCGGGGTTCAGGCGGTGCATAGGGCCGCCGCTCCACAAGCTGTCCTCATTCAGTTGGAACCGCTCGCGCGCGACACCGCCGAACTGCATACAGCCAAGACGTCCGTTGCCCGCGGGCAGCGCCGCATTCCAATCCGCGGCAGGTTGGGTGTACCAAAGCTCCATAGGGAGCCTCCTCTCACAGTGTTCAATCAGATGTGCTATTTTCTATCGACATTTCGCCGAATTTTGCGGTAAAATCCGCGCCGACCGCATACAATCCCATCATGCTGCCGGTGAAGCGCTTTTGGCAGCCGCGACCCTCATCGGCGAGGAATTCTGCCCGCGGCAGCTCGGCAAACAGTGTGTCATCGAGGTAAAACCGCCGCGTCAGGCCGTCAGCCTCCATGCGCAAGGTGCCGCAGGCCGCGGGCGCACTGCGCACGACCGTCTTTCCTTCTGGGCTGCGGACGGTCAGCTCTGCCAGCGTGCCGTTTTCGGTGCCGCGCAGGCCGAATTTGCAATAGGATTTTTCGTCGTAATAGCCTGTGATACCCGCCTGCCAGCCGGGGCGCAGGGCTGTGTCCAGCCGTGCGGAGAAGCTGCATTGCAGGGCGGTCTGGCGAGTGTAGATACCCGCTTTTGTTGCTTTGTCGTCCAAATCGCGCACATCGCCGCGCAGGCTCAGCGTGCAGCCGTCCCATGCGGCAGCGGCGGGCAGGCGCGGGCTGACCCAAAGGCTGCGCGCATCGGCGGGGTCGGCGGGCGGCGTGGGGCACGAACCGCGGCAGGTCGGGGCGGCGCTGCAGCGCGGACGGCCCCTTGCGGCGGTTGATGATGGGCCAGCCGTCGGCGGTCCACTCCACGGGGTCCAGCGCGGTCTCGCGGCCCAGCGGGCTGAAACCGTCCTGCGGGCGGGCGCAGAGGTAAACCGCGTACCACTGTCCGTTTTGTGTCTCCACCAAGTCGCCGTGGCCGGATTTTTGCAAAGTAGCATTGGGGTCGTACTGGTGCAGAATCGGGTCGTAGGGGCACGACTCGTAGGGGCCGTCCAGCGTGCGGGCGCGGCCGACGCTGATTTGGTGGGTCATGCCGGTGCCGCCCTCTGCCAAAATAATATAATACCACCCGTCTTTTTGCAAGATGTGCGGGCCCTCGCTAGCGCGCTTTATGTCGCCGTACCACAAAAGGCGGGCGGGGCCTGTCGCCGCGCGGGCGTCGGGCGTCAGGGGCAGCAGACGCGCGCCGCGGTTCAGCACCATGTAGCGCTTGCCGTCGCCGTCCGTAAAAAGCGACGGATCGATGCCGTTTTCCTCAATGACGGCGGGTGGGTCCCACGGGCCTTCGGGCGCGGGGGCACTCGTCACGATCTGCGCGCGCGGGCGGGGATGGTCGTCGTTGCGGCGCAGAGTGGCCGTGACGTAGAAACGCCCACTATAATAAGAAATATCGGGTGCCCAGTAGCCGTGGCCGCCCTCAAGGCCCTGTAACATCGCGTTTTCGGGGTCAGTCAGCACGTGACCGACGGGTTCCCAGTGGACAAGGTCGCGGCTGTGGCTGATGGGGATGGCCGGGAACCATGTGAAGGACGAGTTGACCATGTAGTAGTCCTCGCCCACGCGCACAATGGACGGGTCCGGGCGGAACCCGGGCAGCACGGGGTTGGCGTACAAATCATCCCATGCTGCGCCGACGGCCTCGGCAAAGTAGGCTTCGCCCGCCGCGTTTCCCGCCATGTGGGCGATGCCGTAGGGCGTGCGGCCCTTGCAGTCGCCGCGCAGGGGGTCCCAGCCGACACGCTCGACAAGATAGCGCAGGAGTTCCGGGCTTCCCTTGGCCGCGGCATAGTGCAGAGCTGTGGCCCCGTCGGGGTCAGTCTCGTTCAATTTGGAAAGGCTCTGCTCAATAATCCAGCGGCAGAAATCATCGTCCCCGGTCTGCATTGCGCGCAGGACGGCGGGCACGCCCGTATTGTCCCGCGCATTAGCTGCGGCAGGGTTGACGGCCAGATAGGCTTTTGCGCCCTCAAAGTCATTTGCGCGTATCAGCGAAAAATATTCAGCGTATTCATTCATCGTCGCTTCCCTCACAGACGTTCAAAGCTCACAGCGCCAAAGCGGCCCTGCCCACCCGCCTTGTTGGCGGTATTGCGGGCAAACAGTGCGGGCTTTGCGCCGGACCAGGTTGACTTTGCGGCGGGGAAGCTGCCGTCCAGCAGCGTCTCCTGCCCGTTCAGTTCATAGGCATAGTGTACGGTGCCGCCGTCCTCAAAGTACAGGCGCCGGGTACCCGTGTCGCCCGCCAACGGCAGGCGCAGGCCGCCTTCCTCCCCGGCCACACCCTCAGCCGCACGGGCCGGACCTTTGCCCGGGTAAAACCACCCCCCCTTGCCCCACGCCCGGCCCCCCCCGCCCCCCCGCACACCGCCATCGCCATCCACCCCACACCGTCCCCTGCGCCGGACCGGTCCTTCGCGCCATACACCACCCCCCC
>ENA-OQLI01001464-OQLI01001464.1-human-gut-metagenome-genome-assembly--contig:-NODE-1464-length-16516-cov-9.335896_pt1 | contig 16516 bp, 15 predicted proteins | sample MGYA00242805_ERZ504812 | MGnify/ENA primary metagenome ERZ504812 (study PRJEB26092, sample SAMD00036430) | human gut metagenome | host: Homo sapiens | study: EMG produced TPA metagenomics assembly of...
CCCTCCATCGCGGGCCGGGGGATTCCGGCCCCTCTGGGGTTGCCTACCCGGATTCGCGCCTCAGGACTCAGCGCAACGCGTTGCGCTGAGTCCTGAGGCTGTTGCAATGAAAATGAGAATCAAGGGGAAAACCCGTAAGAAAAAGTTTCAACAAAAACCTCTTGCATCAAGCAAAACATTCCCCTATAGTATCTCCTCGTCACGGGGGCGTAGTTCAGCTGGGAGAGCGCTTGACTGGCAGTCAAGAGGTCAGGGGTTCGATCCCCCTCGTCTCCACCATCGTGAATGCAAGGCCACTCAATTGAGTGGCTTTTTTATTTGCATTTGATTTTTGACGGCCTGAACTGCATTTTTTCAATATTTGCAAATTGCTTTCCTGTTCAAGTTTGCCGTCTACAGTAGTTGTCGCAAAATTTGCGACAACTACACCCCAAAAGGTGTCCAACAAACTGCCTCAAAATGCGTTGACTCTGTAGCCAGGCATGCCTATTGTGCGATGAGCATCTTCGCGATGCGACGCCCACGCCAGCACCTGTAAAAAGTTGCGCAATAACCCGCAAGTTTTGTACATAGTTTGTTAGTTAGATGTAATTCTTCTTACAACGCACAACGTCAGCCTTGCAACTCAGGTAGTGAACGCCAACCCATGTACCCCCATTAACCTGCGGAAATGTGTGCATGACGGCACAATATTCCACATAACCGCGGCAAATCAACAATGTGTTGCTCAACACACCCTAAAACGTTTGGGCCACCTGCTGTGCTAGGAAACAGAACGTTACATGGGTTCAACTGTGCTCACGTCTCCAGCAAGACGCAAAGCACAGGGTCGATCAGCATCCGGCCGTAACGGCGGTGTCAGAAAAACCACGAGCTCCAATAGCGTCGTCATGCGTATCTCATCGAATGACTTGTTCTTGTCTACGTGCAAGCTTGTCTTTCGAATCGGTAATTTATGACAAATCGCAGCTGTCCTACAGCTGTTTGCGTGTAGTCCAGTTTTGTACCCGCTTGACTGGGCCGCACGCAGTCAGCTGGAGACGCGGTCATTTTGCGATACACGTCCGCGTCTCTAGTCACTGCACTTTTACATACCGTTCACGGTGGGGCAGAGCCACGTGCTTGTCTAACTGGGCTCAGGGTTTGAATATGGAGCGCCTTCGCGCACAAGCGCCCTGGCGAAGCCATACCCAAACCCCGTGAGCCACACGTAAGACAGCAAGGGGGTGGTGCTCGTGTGGTATGTGATCCAGGTCATTAACGGTCGCGAAGACGTAATGCGCGAGCGCATCGAGCGTATGGTGCCGGCTGGTGCCATGCAGGAGCTCTTTTATCCCCAATTTCAAACCGAGATTAAAGCACACGGCGAATGGGTCAACACGACCAAGCCACTCTTTCCCGGTTATCTTATCTGCGATACGGCAGATCCCCGCACCGTGCAACAGTATCTGCTGCGCATGGACGACTTTGCCCGGGTGTTATCCCAGGATGGTCAGTTTGTGCCGTTGACAAAAGAAGAGGTCCAGCTTATTGGCGGCTTTACGCATAGGGGAGACCGCGTGGTGCCCATGAGCGAGGCCCTAAAAGACGGTGACCAGGTCGTAGTGACGGCGGGTCCGCTGCTGGGCCACGAAGGCCTTATCAAAACCATCAACAGACGCAAGAGTACTGCTTATTTGGAGCTCGATCTGTGCGGCCGACGCGTAACGACGCGCGTCGGCCTTGCCGTGCTTTCAGCCGAGCAGCGCGCAATGCGAAACCTTAAAAAAGCGATTGCCTAAGTGCGGATGGTCGCTACGCAATGCGGGGGGGGGGCTCCCCGACTCGGGGGCGAAGTCTTGCAAGAGAACTTGTCGGATAAAACTCAATATGCAACGGATGCGCCCGTGGGGGCGGCACTGATCGCTCAGGCCATGGACCGGCGTGAGGGCGGCGGCCGCTACAGGGCCATGCAGTCCATCATGGACTGGGACCGCTCGCGCCTGGCCTATCGTGCCGCGAAGCGCGCGTTCGACATCGTGTTCAGCGGCTGCGTGCTGGCCGTCATCGCTGTGCCCAGCCTTGTGCTCGCAGCGGCCATCCGCCTGGAGAGCGAGGGCAACCCGTTCTACAGCCAGATCCGCGTGGGCCAGACCCACCGCGACGGCAGGCTGTCCACCTTCCGCATGTGGAAATTCCGCTCTATGTACAGGGACGCCGACGAGCGCCTCGCCGAGCTCAGGGGGCAGAACGAGATCGCCGGCGCCATGTTCAAGATGCGCGAGGACCCGCGCGTCACCAAAATCGGCAAGTTCATCCGCAAGCACTCCATCGACGAGTTCCCGCAGTTCGTCAACGTGTTCCTGGGCCAGATGTCCGTCGTCGGCCCGCGCCCGCCGCTGCCGAATGAGGTCGCGGAGTACACCGAGTTCGACCTGCAGAGGCTAGCGGTGAAGCCAGGTATTACGGGGCTCTGGCAGGTGACGGAGCGAACCTCCACCGGGTTCGACGGAATGGTCCAGCGCGACCTGGAGTACATCGCCAGGCGCGGCGTCATCACGGATCTCAAGATCGTTCTACTCACTGTCGTCGAGGTAATTACGGGAAGCGGGGCGTGCTAGTGTCAGCCGGCAATCGTTATCCAATTCTGAACACGTATGTAAACGCCATCTCGCTTGACGAGACGGTGGATGAAGTCGAGAAGATCATCGCGAGGGGCGTACCGACCCAGCATGTCGTAATCAACGCCTCCAAGGTCAACCTGATGGAGGCGGATCCCGAGCTCGCGTCAATCGTCAACGAATGCCCCCTGATCAACGCCGACGGCGCCTCGATCGTCTGGGCGGCGAAAAAGCTGGGGGTTCCTCTCGGGGAACGCGTCACGGGCATCGACCTGTTCCAGAGGCTTGTCGGGCTGGCGTCCGAGAAGGGCTACCGCATCTACCTTTTCGGGGCGAAGGAAGAGGTGGTCACCAAGGTCAAAGCGATTTTCGAGGACAGGTACCCGGGCATCCAGATCGTAGGGTATCGCAACGGCTACTTTACCGAGGCGGACGAGCCCCAGATCGTATCCGATATGGCCGCCTCGGGAGCCGACATGATGTTCGTCGCTTTCTCTTCTCCCAAGAAAGAGTACTGGGTCCACAAGTACATCGACCAGATAGGAATCCCCTTTGTCATGGGCGTCGGCGGCAGCTTCGATGTTGTTGCCGGTGTAACCGACCGAGCTCCGACGTGGATGCAGGAGCACGGCCTGGAGTGGTTCTACCGCTTCATCCAGGAGCCCGGAAGGCTGTGGAAACGCTACATCATCGGCAACCTAAAATTCGTCGCCCTTACGTATAAATACAAGTTCGCTAAGAAAGGTGAATAGCAATGGTTAACGTTATCGGTCTCGGCTACATCGGCCTGCCCACCGCCCTCATGATGGCATCCCACGGCGTGGAGGTCGTGGGCACGGACTACAACGAGGAGCTCGTCGCCACGCTCAACGCCGGCAAGACCACCTTCAAGGAGGAGGGCCTGGACGAGCTGTTCGCCGACGCGCTGGAGTCCGGAATCAAGTTCTCCACCGACTACCAGGTCTGCGACACCTACATCGTCTCGGTCCCCACGCCCTACGACAAGCTAGACAAGAAGATCGACCCGTGCTACGTCGTGGCGGCCTGCAAGACCGTCCTCGAGGTCGCGCCCGAGGGCGCCGTGCTCGTAGTCGAGTCCACCGTCTCGCCCAACACCATCGACCGCTTCGTGCGCCCGCTGCTCACAGAGGCCGGCCGCGAGGACGTCAGGCTCGTCCACGCCCCCGAGCGCATTATCCCGGGCAACATGGTCTACGAGCTGCTGCACAACAACCGCACCATCGGCTCCGATGACCCCGAGGTGGGCGAGGCCGTGGCGAAGGTCTACGCCAGCTTCTGCCAGGGTGAGATCTCCGTCACCGACATCCGCACCGCCGAGATGACCAAGGTCGTCGAGAACACCTTCCGCGCGGTGAACATTGCCTTCTCCAACGAGCTCGCCAAGATCTGCCGCATCGGCGGCATGGACGTCGCCGAGGTCATCCGCATCGCCAACAAGCACCCGCGCGTGAATATCCTCAACCCCGGCCCGGGCGTCGGCGGCCACTGCATCCCGGTCGACCCGTGGTTCCTGGTCGGCGACTACCCCGAGACGGCCAACTTTATCCGCCTCGCCCTTCAGACCAACGCCTCCATGCCCGAGTACGTCATGCACCGGGCCCACGAGGTCATGGCGGAGCGTGGCATCACCGACGCCTCGAAGGTCGGCATCTACGGCCTCACCTACAAGGAGAACGTCGACGACGTCCGCGAGTCCCCGACGCTGCAGATGCTCGAGTCCATGTCCGAGCACCTCTGCGCAGGCTCCGTCAAGGTCTACGACCCGTGGGTCGAGCGCGACGAGGTTCCCGGCCAGGTCCATTCAATGGAGGAGTTCCTGGACGGCCTGGAGATGGTGATCGTGATGGTCGGCCACTCCCAGATCACGGACAACCCCGGCATCTTCGGGGACCGTATCCTCATTGACCCGCGGAACGTCTGCGGCGACGGCGAGAACGTCTACAAGCTCTAGGACCTAGTGAATCTTCAGGGAGAATCCGGTTTGAAAAAGGTAATGCTCGTCTTCGGTACCCGCCCGGAGGCAATCAAGATGTGCCCGCTCGTCAACGAGCTCAAGGCGCGCAAGGAGGAGTTCGAGACCGTCGTGACCGTGACGGGCCAGCACCGCGAGATGCTCGACCAGGTGCTGCGCGTCTTCGGTGTGGCTCCCGACCACGACCTGGCGATCATGAGGCCGGGGCAGACGCTGTTCGACGTGACGTGCGACGTGCTTCTGAAGCTCAAGGCCGTCCTCGAGAACGAGAGGCCCAACGTGGTCCTGGTCCACGGCGACACGACGACCAGCTTCGCCGCCGCGCTGGCCTGCTTCTACCTGCAGATCCCCGTGGGGCATGTCGAGGCCGGCCTGCGCACGCACGACATCTACAGCCCCTGGCCGGAGGAGTTCAACCGCCAGGCCGTCGACATCGTGAGCGAGTACTACTTCGCACCCACGGAGGCGAGCAAGCAAAACCTGCTCGGCGAGGGCAAGCCGGAGTCGAAGATCTGGGTCACCGGCAACACCGGCATCGACGCACTTCGCACCACCGTGCGTGAGGGCTATACCCACCCCGAGCTTGACTGGGCGGTGGGTTCCCGCCTCATCCTCATCACGGCGCACCGCCGCGAGAACCTGGGCGAGCCCATGCACCGCATGTTCCGCGCCATCCGCCGCGTGATGGAGGAGCACCCCGACACCAAGGCGATCTACCCCATCCACATGAACCCGATCGTCCGCAGAGCCGCCCACGAGGAGCTCGACGGCTTCGACAGGCTCCACATCATCGACCCGCTCGAGGTGCTCGACTTCCACAACTTCATGGCGGCGAGCCGCCTTATCCTCACCGACTCTGGCGGCATCCAGGAGGAGGCCCCGAGCCTGGGCAAGCCGGTGCTCGTCATGCGCGACACCACCGAGCGCCCCGAGGGCGTGGCCGCCGGCACGCTGAAGCTCGTCGGCACCGAGGAGGACGTGATCTACCGCGAGTTCAGCCGCCTGCTCAGCGATCAGGCCGAGTACGAGGCCATGAGCCATGCGTCGAACCCCTACGGTGACGGCTACGCATCCGAACGGATTGCCGACGTGCTTGGGGGAAACCAATGAAGCTGAAAAAGAGGTTCACTCTTTCTTTAAAAAACAATCTGCGATTCATTCCTGATGAGGCGTATATGCGCCTGTACTTTAAATCCAAGCTTCATTACGAGCCTGATTTTGAGTGTCCTAAAACATTTAATGAAAAACTACAGTGGTATAAGCTAAATTACCATAACCCGGTTTTGACTCAGCTTGCAGATAAGTACGCCGTGCGCTCTTTCGTCGAGGAGCGTATTGGACACGACTATCTGGTGCCCCTTTATGGCATTTACAATGCAGTCAAAGAGATTAACCTCGATTTATTGCCGGAGAAGTTTGTGCTTAAATGCACTCACGACTCGCAGAGCACATTTGTGTGTACGGATAAGTCAAATTTTGATTTTGTCGAGGCAAGGAAGCGGCTAAGTGTTGCCTTGCGTCGAAACTGGTATTGGCAAGGCCGTGAGTGGGCTTATCGTGGTATTTCACCGCGCATTGTGGCGGAAGCATTTCTTGATGAGCCGGGAAGAACAACTCCGACTGACTATAAGTTATATTGTTTCGATGGAAAGGCGGCTCTAGTTCAAACGGACGCAGATCGCTTCACCAATCATGAAATGCAGTATTTTTCTCCCGAGTGGGAGCAGCGTGGAGATATTGACCATGAGGTCTCAGCTCATACTCCGACCAAAATGCCAGTGAACTATGAATTGATGCTCGAGCTGTCTGAGGCACTGTCAGTCGGCTTCCCTCACGTCCGTGTAGACTGGTACAACATTGACGGCAAGCCCTACTTCGGAGAGATGACGTTTTACACCGGAGGGGGGTTCGACCCCTTCTATGCCCTCGAGACTCAACCAGATGCTCTTGATCGCGAGCTTGGGGAATTATTCGTCCTTCCGACCAGTGGAGATGCTCTTGTATCGTCCGTAAAGGGCGGTGTAGGTGAAAACCATGCCTAGAGTTCTCATGCTTGGCCCTAGCATCGACGCGCAGGGTGGCATGGCCACCGTGGAACGCAACATTATCGATGCAGTGAAGAGGAATGAAGGCTCAGTCGACTTTATCTCGACCTACGAGGAGGCAGGGAAGCTAAGGAAGCTTTCAGTCGCAGTAGCCGCCTACGCGAGATACCTGACGAAGCTGATGGGTTGTGACATTGTCCACATTCACGTGGCCTCTAGGGGCAGCTTCGAGAGGAAGCGTGTGTTCATGCGGGCGGCGTTCCGCTACGGCTGTCCCGTCGTGGCGCACGTGCACGGTGGCGAGTTTGGCGTCTGGTACGAGAAAGAGTGCGGCGAGTCGAAGCGCGCCCAGATAAGGAAGGCCTTCAGGGGCTGCGCGAAGGTCATCGTCCTCTCCGAAGAATGGCGGGACTATTTCGTCGAGAATCACATCTGCGACCCCGAAAAGCTCGTCATTTTGCATAACGCGGCCGAGATACCGGCGCAGCCGGTCAACATATGCGCGCGTCAAGACGTCCTATTTTTAGGACGTCTTGACGCGCACAAGAGCCCTGACGTGCTCTTGCGCGCGGCCAAGACAGTGCTCCAGCGTCATCCTCAAACTCGCTTCCGTTTCTGTGGCGACGGCGACGTATCCAAGTACGAGGCCCTTGCCCGCGAGCTTGGCATCGCGGACGGCTGCGATTTTCTCGGATGGACCACTGGTGAGCAGAAGGAGGAGGCCATCCGTTCCTGCCGTGTCTACTGCTTGCCCTCCAGGAACGAAGGCATGCCCATGAGCGTGCTCGAGGCGATGTCTTACGGGTTGGCCACCATTGCTACCCCTGTAGGCGGCGTGCCCCAGGTTATTCAGGATGGCGCCAATGGCTACCTTATTCCAATTGGCGACTCCGATCGTTTGGCGCAAATAATCGACGCGCTGCTTGATGATGACGTTCTTGCCGCGAGCATAGGCGCCGCTGGCAGGAAGACTATCGTTGACTCGTTTGGCATGGAGTCATTCGTGAGAGGTCTTACTCATGTTTATGAGGAGGTCTCGTCGTGAGGTTAGACGGTTGTAAGCTCGTTCAGCGGCAAGGACAGCCTGACGATATGAGTACGACTTTGTGCGAAGTCTCTGCCCCGGGACCGGAATCGCCTTTAAAACGGAAGGCATGGATTGAGTTATATCCGGACAATGGCCTCGTTACCGACTGGTATATACATTCTATTGGCGATGTTCTTGTTGATCTCGGGTTCGACGTTGAGTATTGCGACGATTGTACTCGTATTGGTGATTTAAGGCATGACCTGTATTTCGTCTCGATATGCAAGTCTGCGGCCATCCTCATTGCAAAAGGTTGCAAGCATTTAATCTATTGGGCACAGGGAATCGCCCCCGAGGAGGACTACCTACGCTTCGGCAGTAAGCCGCGTCGCTTCGCCTTTGCGATTTGTGAACAATTTACCCTTCGACACGCTCAACGGATCTTCATGGTCTCGGACGCGATGCGTCGCCATTTCGAGGGCAAGTATCGCCTTGACCTAGCGCCAAAGACGTTTGTGTCGCCGTGCTGTAACGAGGTGCTGCACCCGCTTTCATTTCAGGTCCCCGGCAAATACGATCACCCCGTTTTCACCTATGCCGGCGGGCTCTCCAAATACCAGTGCATAGACGGAATGCTTGACCTGTTTGCGACGATCCAGTCCGAGATACCCGAATCCGAGCTTCTTTTCTACACATGGGACGTCGAGTGCGCTCGCGAGGCGGTACGTTCTCATGGCATCGAAAACGTCACCGTAGAGAGCAAAGGACAGGATGAGCTAAGCGCAGCGCTCGCCCGCGCGAAATACGGGTTCGTGATTCGTGATGATACTGAGATTAACCGTGTATCGACGCCAACGAAAATCTCAACGTATATGTCCAACGGCGTCATCCCCGTCGTCACAAGCTGCTTGGAGGGCTTCGCCGACGCATCGCGCGATCTTGAACACGTGGTCTGCTGCTCCCATGAGGGTATCGCCGAGGCAATTTGCCGCATGGAGAGTCGCGTGATTGACCATAAAGAGATACTGAATGAGTACCGCGGATTCTTCAACAGCTACTTCGACCTTAAAAAGAAACGAAGTGCCATGAGGGAGTTTCTGACTCCCATGGTGCGTGATATGGGGTGTTAGATGATCCTGAACCATAATTCCGGATGCAGCGGGGGCACAGAGAGGCTCATGGGCATTGTCATACTTAACTACAACGGATTCGATGACACGGTTGCCTGCGTTGAGTGCTTTCCCGCTGACGCCCACGGAGTCAGGGTCTTTGTTGTGGACAACGCCTCGAGCGACGATTCTTTCGAGCGCCTGGAGCATAGCGGGGCGTTGAAGCTCCGCGACTACTGCGAGCTCGTCCAATCCGGCTCCAACCTCGGCTATGCCGGCGGCAACAACGTCGGCATCAAACGTGCTCTTGAATACGGCTGCACGCACATCTGCGTGTTGAACAACGACACCGTAGTCGAACTATCCGAGTTGCACAAGCTCGCCGATTATCTGGATGCCGACACATCCTGTGCCTTTGTCGGTCCGGTTCTAGTAGAGAACAACGGGGTGGGCCAAACCGTTCAGTCTGCCGGAGCGAGTATCAATCTCTGGACCGGGGATGTCTCCGTATGCTCGGGCGGAGCGCCGCGCGGGTCTCTCTCGGGGAGTTTTCCCTGCGACTACATCGGCGGAGCGTGCATTATGTTCCGAGCTGGTGATGTTGACGAGCTCGGCCTCATCCCTGAGTGCTATTTCCTCTTCTTTGAGGAGACAGAGTGGTGCCTTCGGGCCCAGCGCATGGGTCGTACGGTTGTTTGCTGTGCGGATGCCGCCATCGTTCACAAGGGCTCGGCTTCTATAGGGAAGATTGGGGGACTGTCGGCGTATCTACTTGCGCACAATACCATGCGATTCGAACTAAGGAATGCATCTAAGGTCCAGGCCGCAGTTTGTCTTGCCTATAACGCTGTCTTTTACTGCGCGAAGTCTCTCTTGAGGCGCGACGGATCCATTAAACGCGTGGGGTATATGTTCGACGGTGTTCGCGACGTCGTCCGTGAGCCTTATCGAGGGATGGTAAAGTTATGCAGGGGGTAAGCAGGTCTTATCTAAGTAAGATGGGTCCGGATAGCAAGGAATGCGAATCTTCAGGTATTCTTAGACTCCTGCTTTTATTTGCGTTTATCGTGGATGCGCGCTTTGCATGCGTCATATCCCTGCCAGGCATTTTAGGGGAGTGGACTTCAAGTAACTGGAGCAAAGAGCTTGTTTGTATTATTGCTGTAGTTATTTTCATTTCGTATTTCATTCGATACCGAAGCATAGTCTTAAATAGGCTTAGCTGTTTTTTGCCAGTCTATCTGTTGCTACTACTAACTGTTTGCGTAATCGAAATCGTCTATTCCATGAAGGTTATGGGCAGTCCGCTTTCCGCTTCGGTTAAGTCATCTGAAGTTGCCTATTTCATTCTCGCTCTTCCTCTTTTGATCCAGATGATTATCGACGGTTCGTGTAAAAAAATGATGAACTTGCTTACGGTTATTGCGACATTTTGTGCTGTCGCCATGCTTGCGCAAAGCATCTATTTCTCGGCAACCGGGGGAATTCTGTTTAGCACGATGACCAATACGACTGGGACCGATGTGGCAATTCGCGAGTTCGGAATTCGTTTTAGTCCTCCCGGCGGTTTACTTACGTTTGCTGCCATCTATTCGGTGATTGCTGCATTATTCCTGAGCGAAGATTTACGCAGCAGGTTTCCTTACATTGCGTCCGGCACACTGCTTGTTTCAGCAATCGTCACTGTTTACCAGACTAGAATGGAAGACATTGCCCTTATCGGCTCGCTTCTTCTCGCCATCATTCTTTGTGCTGAGAACGGTAAGTTGTCAAAAGGCTTAAAGAGAATTTTTGTGGCATTGCTTGTTGGCCTTGTGCTCAGTATGGGTTCTTTAGAGAGTTTCTTTAGTTCTTTTAGTGCGACGAACTCTGCATATTCCGGCAGCACCACTATTAGGGCCTATGCGTACACCTATTACTTTGAGAAGTTCTTGAATTATCCATTGTTTGGGTTTGGGTCGCTCCCCTCGACGTCCTCGCTCCTTCACGGCAATGGAACTGCTTACATTAGCGATGTTGGAATCGTGGGCCTATCGGCGCAATGGGGGATTATGTTCATTGCGCTATATGCCATTTTTTTCTGGAGGATGATATTCGTATATTGGAGAACTAAAGATGCCGTTGGCGTTTTTGAAAGGGCTTTGATGCTTGCCGTGATTATCTACCTATTGCTTACGAGTGCTACACTCTGCTGTTTTTCCCCAGCATTAGGAATCAGGGTTGTTATCGCCTTGGCCTTATTTGAACTAATTAATAGCCAGAACAAAGGAGAGCGAAAAGTTGACGTCGATGCCTAACATCGTACTTTCCGGCGCTGTGCTCAATTCGGACAACTTGGGCTGCGTGGCGCTGACCTATTCAGCAGTAAAGATGCTTAACGAGGTTGCGGAGAGGCTCGGCACCGAATTCTCCTACACGATTCTTGAGCTTTCATATGACAAGGATCGTTGCGAGATCTCCCGTAGGCTCATGAGCGACAGGCTAGGCGTGCCTCTGTCGTCAATCGAAGTCATCCCGATGGGCTCTTCTATGACGACGAAGGCGAAGATACGCCATTGTCTCGAGAATCGTGTCATGCGCTCGCGTGTCAAGAATGCAATTGCGCTTTTCGACCTTACTGCCGGAGACAGCTTCTCCGACATCTATGGTATGGAGCGCCTTGAGCGCTACGCCGAGCCCATGGACTTTGCCCTTGGCTGCTCGACGCCGCTCATATTGGGGCCTCAGACGTTCGGGCCCTTCAATTCGCACGAGGGTCGCGCGCTCGCGAGACGCGTCTTCGACGGTGCTCTTCTCTCGGTTGCTCGCGATGAGTTATCCGCACAGTGCTTTGAGGATGTGTGTGGTAAATCTGCCCGCGTTTCTACCGACCTCGCCTTTGGGCTTCCGTTCGATGTCGCTGCTGTGGAACTCCCCTGCACCGATGTGCCACGCGTGGCTCTCAATGCGTCGGGGCTTCTCTATGACGACTCCCTCGAGAACACGGTAAAGGCCTTCGAGCTGGGGGCCAATTACCATGAATTCGTCCACCGGATTATCGAGGGTCTGCTCGCTGAGGGCTGGGAGCTTCATCTGGTTCCCCACGTGGGGGCCGACGTGGCCGTAAACCGCGCCCTTTGCAAGCGCTACCCGGGAGTTATCGACCACCCGCTGGCGGAAACCCCCGTTGACGCCAAGAATCTCATCTGTCAAATGGACCTTTTGATCGGCTCTCGCATGCACGCCACCATCGCCGCGCTCTCCTCAGGCACCGCGGTTGTCCCCGTCGCGTACAGCAGGAAGTTCGGGGGACTCTTCGGCGGCGTGGGCTACGGGCACGTCGTCGATCTAACGGTGTGCGGCACCGATGATGCCGTCTCGGCTGTGCTTGAGGCTGCTCATGCGCGCGAAGCCCTTGCCGCCGATGCCGCCCGGGCTCGTGTGGCCGCCGGCGCAAAGCTGAGCGTCGCCCGAGATGCCTTTGCCACCTGCCTCGGCGATCTCTTAAATCGTTAATCTTTGACGTTTGGAAAGCGGATGTCAGATAAGAAAGAAGTAAGTAGGAGCCAGTACGTCGCGAGGAACACCGCCGTCACGCTTTTGACTCAGCTCGTCAAGAACGTCCTGGGGTTCGTTTCCCGCACGGTGTTCATCTGGGTTCTCGGCAAGGAGCTGCTGGGGGTTAACAGTCTCTTTACTGAGATTCTAACCGTCCTTTCCTTCGCGGAGCTGGGAATCGGCAACGCGTTTGTGTACAGCCTGTATAAGCCGCTCGCGGAGCGCGACGACGAGAAGCTTGCCTCCCTTATGCGCCTCTATGCCAAGGCCTACAAGGGAATCGGCGTTCTAGTCGGCGTGCTCGGTCTGTGCTTGCTCCCGTTCTTGAAGTTGCTCATCGGCGATGTTGCGGTGGACGACTCCCTACTGTATTCAGTCTTCCTGCTTTACATCTTTAATTCGGCCGTTTCATACTTTTTTGTTTACAAGACATCTCTCATCATCGCCGATCAGAAGAACTACATCGTTCTCGTTGCCCAGGAGGGCTTTCATGCAGCCCAGGTTTCGGTTCAGGTGGCTGTTCTGCTCCTGACCGCCGACTATGTGCTGTTTATGGCTGTCAACGTCGTTTGCACGATAGGGACCAATGCTTTCCTCGCTCACAAGGTCGACATGATGTACCCGTTTCTTGCGAGCAAGGGCGCCAGGCCGCTTTCCCCCGAGGAACGCGCCGAGATCGTCGCCAACGTCAAGTCCCTCGTGGTCTACAAGCTTGGGTCCACCGTGCTTGGCGGGACTGACAGCATTTTCATCTCCGCGATTATCAACGTGGTGACCGTCGGCTTCTACAGCAACTATAAGCTGCTGGTCGACCTGTTCACCTCACTTGGATCGCAAGTGGTTAGCTCCATCACCGCAAGCGTTGGCAACGTTAACGCGTCCGAGCGCAAGGAGCGCAAGCAGAGCATCTTTGAAGGCTTGCTCTGTGCCAGCGCCTGGTTCTTCGGCCTTTCTGCCGTCGGCCTCTTGCTGCTGTCGAACAACTTCATCAGACTTTGGGTCGGCTCGGATTACGTGCTCGACATGGCCTCCGTCGCCGCCATCGTCGGCGCCTTCTACGTTAATAACATGCACCATGCCTGCTTTGTGTACCGCAATACGGCTGGGCTGTTCGTATACGGCAAGTACATACCCATCGTCGCGTCGGTACTCAACGTCGGTTTAGACGTCGCGCTCGGCCTCTGGCTGGGGCTTCCCGGCATTTTTCTGGCGACCATCATATCCCGCGCCCTCACTTACGAAATCGTAGATCCCTACATTATCTACAAGCGTGTTTTCGGCAAGAGCGTGACCGCTTATTACAGCAACTATCTCAAGTACTCGGCTGTCGTTGCGATTTCGGGAGCGGCGTGCTGGGCCGCGTTGACCGTTGTCCCCGTCGGAAATTGGATGGGGTTCGCCGTGGGCTGCGCAATCGTCGGCGTCGTCTACAGCGCCGTGTTTTGTCTCCTGTCGTTCAAAACGAGCGGCTTCGGGGTGCTGCACGGCTTCGTGCGGCGCATCGTCAAACGTTAGTCATCTAAAATTCGATTGGAGTTGATTCGGTGGCGGACAAATACTCGCTGCCCCTGGTGGGCGAGAGGCTCTACAGGAGAGACGTGGCAGCGGAAGGCGGCCAAAGGATATCGGCCCTTGCCCGTCGACGAGCCTGGGAGAAGTATGGTGTCAAGGTGGGAATGCACACCTATGGCGGCTGCTTCGACCCGACGTTCAACGTTGGCGGTGCATCTGTCACGGTGGGACGCTACTGTTCCATCGCGCAGAGGGTCAGCTACTTCGGGGCTTCCCACCCGATCGAACGTGCCGTGATGTCGCCATACTTCTACAACCGCGCTTTCGCCGGTCTAGACGTCGAGGACGTCCCGCGCTCCTCGCTCGAGATTGGCAACGATGTGTGGGTCGGCAACGGAGCACTGATTATGCGCGGGTGCTCCCGCATCGGAAATGGCGCCGTCATCGGGGGGGGGTCCATTGTCACACATGATGTTGAGCCTTACTCTATCGTCGCTGGCAACCCCGCGAGGGTGCTTCGCATGAGGTTCGATGGCGAAACCTGCGCCGCCCTCGATAAATCTCGCTGGTGGGAGTTGGAACCCGAGGAGCTTATGAACTTCTACGGTCTTATGCGCGATCCCGCTGCTTTCGCGCACTCTGTGATGGACGGAAGTCGAAATGGACAAAACTAATACATACGTTTCGCCAAAGACCGCTGGCCTGACGCCCGAAGACGCCCGCGCCCTTTGCGTCGGGTGCGGGGCATGTGCGAGTATCGCTGGTCTTCAGATGGCGGAGGACAAACATGGGTTCTATCGCCCTCCTGTCGAGGCCGTTGACGACAAGTGTTCTCGGTACTGCCCCGTGGCAACTCTGCCCACGAAGTATTCTGAGAACCCATGGGGGGAGACGGTCAGCTCGTACCTTGGCTGGGCCACCGATGATGAGGTGCGGAGCAACGCCTCGTCGGGCGGCGCCATAACCGCCTGCCTGTGCTTCCTGTTGAACCGTGGGCTTGTAGATGCCGTCATGCAAGTGGGGCCCAACGCTCGCGACCCGCTTTTCTCAGAGGTTCGTTTCAACAGGACGGTTGACGAAGTGAAGGAGTGCTCGGGATCGCGCTACGTTTCGTGTCCGGCGCTCTCGCGCGTCTCCGAGGCCGTGGCCTCGGGTAAAAGGTTCGCTGCCGTCGGTAAACCATGCGACATACGTGCGCTGCGCATCCTCGTAGACTCCGACGAGCGGTATGCCGAGGCTTTTCCCTACTTGTTCTCATTCTTTTGCGCGGGTCTTCCGAGCAAGAATGCCGCTAGACGTCTTGATGAGCGGCTGAACCCGGAGGGTAAGAAAATGGTGGCTTTCCGTTACCGTGGGAGCGGCTGGCCTGGATACGCCACAGAGTCCTTCGAGGGGGGGTGGCGAAGCCAGAATGACCTACGACAACTCCTGGGGCAAGATTCTTGGACGCGACCTGGAGGGGTATTGTCGCTTCTGCTTTGACGGGCTAGGAGAGTATGCGGATGTTTCGGCAGGCGATGCCTGGTACCGGCTCCCCAACGGTAAGCCTGACTTCTCCGAGCATGAAGGTCGTAATATCGTTTTCGGACGCACAAATAAAGGAGATGACCTGCTGCAGGCTATGGCCGGATGTGGGTCGCTTCACCTTGAGGATTTCGATGATTGGATCTACCTCCGTGGCATCCAGGCGCGGCAGTTTGAGCGCAAGGCTACTCTTGCAACAAACCTAAGGGTTCTGCGTCTTACGTGTCACAAAACTATGACGGCAAATCTGGCGGAACTCGGGCGATATTCTAAAGCCCTTTCTCTCAAAGAGAGGCTCTTGTATGCGAAAGGCCTTCTTGGTCGCATAGTCAAAGGGAAGATTTCTGTGCCGTAGTCACGGACGGGAAGGACCAGAGATGAGGACTTCGTGAACAGAATCAATATTACAGTTGCAGTAAACGCTTGGCGCGGAATTGCGGGGCTGACGCTTGCGGGCGGCAGCGGGTGCGTTTGGGATGATGTTGACTGCTGGTGGCACATAAGGAAGCTTCCTGCTAAAGCCGGGCGCTTCATGCGGTTGACTTATCTTCTTTCAGAGTGGCGTGAGTTCCGCAATGTATTCGACATGCGTCTTAGGCAACGTGGGGACTCCATGCTTGCGCGTGCCTTGTTTAGAATTCTTTGGCCAATTGAGCCGACGTTGCACATAAACACCGATGATATCGGCCCCCGTATGTTCGTTGAGCATGGGTTCGCAACAATCATCTCGGCGAAAAGCATCGGGTCAGATCTCTGGGTGAACCAGCAGGTGACCATCGGCTGGAACTATGACAAGGCTCCCGTACTTGGCAATGGGGTTCGCGTTGCCGCAGGAGCGAAGATAATCGGTGGCGTGACGCTTGGTGACAACTGCATCATCGGCGCCAACGGGGTCGTGACGAAAGACGTACCCCCTGAAGAAGTGTGGGGGGGGGGTTCCTGCTTCGCGTCTCGGCGTGAACCACGACCACAAACTGTACGAACCCGGCGTATGACGCTGGCGTTATGTTATTAGGAGCTGCATATGAAAGGCATCATCCTAGCCGGCGGGTCCGGCACGCGCCTGTACCCGCTCACGCTCGTGACCTCCAAGCAGCTGCTGCCGGTCTACGACAAGCCCATGATCTACTACCCGCTTAGCACCCTCATGCTGGCGGGCATCCGGGACA
>ENA-OQLI01001471-OQLI01001471.1-human-gut-metagenome-genome-assembly--contig:-NODE-1471-length-16448-cov-3.692911_pt1 | contig 16448 bp, 11 predicted proteins | sample MGYA00242805_ERZ504812 | MGnify/ENA primary metagenome ERZ504812 (study PRJEB26092, sample SAMD00036430) | human gut metagenome | host: Homo sapiens | study: EMG produced TPA metagenomics assembly of...
GGCTTCACCGCTGGAATAGTTGCGGGGAGCGCAAGCGGTAGCAGCAGACGGCAACAACACGTCCTCGGGATAATCCAAAATATGGGGGTCATCTTGACGTTTGAACCAGGCCGCAAAAGTTCCCGGATTGGTTACCTCTTTGCCCAAGCGGGCAGCGAAGAATGCCGCCAAAGCGTCCTCGCCGGCAACCATTCCGGCTTGGCGGGTACGTTGCTCAACTTCTAGGGCGCGCTGCAGTAGCTTTTCATTGCGTTTCAAGAAGGGATAGTTTAAGGGGGTATTCCCTCTGACCAGCGCATTAGTGATAAAGAGGGCGCGCGCCCACTCCCGGGCTGTTTGCGGACTTTGCTCGCCGGGCAGGTCAAGATTAGCTGCTACCGGCGATAGCGCAGGCATCTCTCGATTGCCCAGGCGGGACAGGGGAACCGGCACATCAGCGGCAATCGTGAGGCCATATAGGGTAATGCGCTCCGGCACCATCGCGGTACCTTTCCGGCTCGACCAATACGGCTCCCCATAAGAACGTTTCACCAGGTGTTTTCCCGCATGAATAATCCAGTCAGGATTAACCCGGGCAACGTTGCGGGCAAAAAGCCGGGAGGTTTCCACCAGTTCGGCAGCCATTACCCAATCGAAAGTGCGGTTTGAGAGCCCAGAACCAGGCCAAATCGTGAAGCGAGCGCCACGCGGCGCCAGGTATTGTTTGGCACGCTGATCCCAGTTGCCAATCCCCGAAAGCATTCCGACCAGCAGAGAACGGTGAATCGCGTCCGTGTCAGAATGCTTGGAAGTCAGGCTTTGACAAGCCGCAATCAGGTCTCGGGATTCCGGGTCTACCTGGTAGCTTGAGCGGGAGGGTTTCGCCAAGGGGCGGGCACTGATTCCCAATTCTTTTAAAAGCTGCCGCAGTTGGTGGGTAAGGTCTTGCCATTCTCTAGTGCGCAAGTAATGTAAAAACTCGCGCTGGCACATTTTTCGAAAAGCGCTCCCGGACAGGTCACGGGATTGGGTGCGCAGGTAGCGCCAAAGATTCAGGTAAGTCAGGAAGTCAGAACTGGTATCTAGGAAACGCGAATGCGTCAGGTCTGCGGCTTCTTGGTGCTCTATAGGGCGCAGGCGCACATCTTGCATCGACAGCGCCGAAACTATTACTAGCGCCTCCGATACGCATCCGCGTCGCTCCGCCTCTAGCAGCATTCTCCCCAGTCGGGGGTCAATCGGTAACTTGGCGAGGCGTTGGCCCAGCTTGGTGAGGCGATATCCCTCGGCTTTTTCGCTCCGCTCCGAAAGAGCCCCCAATTCGTAAAGCAACTGCTCCCCGTCACGGATCTGCCGAGGATCCGGGGCATCAATAAAGGGAAAATTGGCTACTTTCCCCAGGTTTAGCGAGGCCATCGCCAAAATCACCGAAGCTAGGGAAGTACGCAATATCTCGGGTTCAGTAAAACGCGGGCGTGCCAGGAAGTTTTCTTCCGAATACAGACGGATACAAATCCCCTCGCTAATCCGCCCGCAACGCCCCGCCCGCTGGCGGGCACTGGCTTGGGATACTTCCTCGATCGGTAGGCGCTGTACTTTAGTGCGCTGAGAATAGCGAGAAATCCGCGCCAGACCAGGGTCAATCACATATTTAATACCCGGTACGGTTAGCGAAGTTTCCGCCACATTGGTGGCCAGTACAATCCGCGGATAAGGGTGCGGGGCAAAAACTCGTTGCTGTTCTGCCGGGGATAATCGCGCAAATAGCGGCAGGATTTCTACTGCTCCCGGAGTGTTTGTACGCTCGCCGGCGCGCACATATCGCGAACCTAGATGCGCGGCGAGGGCGGCCTCGGTGTCTCGAATATCGCGTTCACCCGCCAAAAACACCAAAATATCCCCGGACTCGCCAGCAAAAAGTTCATCAACCGCCTGGCAGATTCCCTCGGTTTGGTCTTTCGCTTCACCGCGGGCGCTTCCCGATTTCTGCTGGTTAAAAAGGTTCTTGCGGTTCTCCCCTGGGGTTTCCTCTTCTCCTACTTCGTCCTCATCCCCGCTATCCGAGCCATCCAGAGGGCGGTAACGTATCTCAACCGGGTAGGTGCGACCAGATACCTCAATAATCGGCACCGGGGAAGAGGGGCGAGAAAAATGCTCAGCAAAACGCTGAGAATCAATAGTTGCCGAGGTGATAATGACTTTCAAATCCGGGCGGCGTGGCAACAGGCGCGCCAAATACCCCAAAATAAAATCAATGTTCAGGGAGCGTTCGTGGGCTTCATCCACAATGATAGTGTCATAGCGTTTCAGCAGGGGATCGGTGCGGATTTCCGCGAGCAAAATCCCGTCCGTCATTAACTTCACCATGGTTTTGCTAGAGACCACATCGGTAAAACGCACCTGGAAGCCGATGGTTTTACCCAGCTCTTCCCCCAGTTCACTGGCAATCCGGGTAGCCACCGAGCGAGCAGCAATCCGGCGCGGCTGCGTGTGTCCGATGAGGGCGCCGCGTCCTCTTCCCAGCTCTAGGCAGATTTTTGGTAGCTGGGTAGTTTTCCCGGAACCCGTTTCCCCGGAAACCACTACCACCTGGTTATTCTTGATAGCGGCGGCGATTTCTTGCCGCCGGGCACTTACTGGAAGTTCGGTGGGAAAACTTATTTGAGCAGGCGCATTATTTAAGGTTTTCGCGTGACGGCGGGCAGGATGCTTCGTTTCCTTATCGGTTTTTTCGGCTCGCATAGGGCGCTTATCCTGTTTGCTAGCTGCGTGCTGCTCGCTCATCACCCTCCTTTACCTCTGAGCAAAGTCTAGCGGTTATCGAGCCGCTGTCACTATTGCAAGCTGCTAACTGCGATAAAGTAGAGACCTTGAATAGGTAATATCCGCTCAGTGGAGGCAGCGAGATAAAACATGAGTGTGGAATACGATTTCGATGTCATCATCGTAGGTGGCGGCGTCGCCGGAACGGTATGTGCCTACCTTTTAGCAAAACAGGGTCACCAGGTCTTATTGATTGAGCGCGGCTCGGAAGTGGGGGCTAAGAACCTGTCGGGCGGGGTGTTTTACTGCCAGGTAATGAACCAGATTTTCCCCGACTTTATTGAAAAAGCCCCAGTTGAACGGAAAATCACCAAGAACATTTTGTCCTTCCTGAACCCCACCTCCGCGGTCAATCTGGATTATTGGGATCAGCGTCTCGCAGAGCCGGTAAACGCGGTCAGTGTTCTGCGCGCCAAACTTGACCCTTGGCTCGCGGAGCAGGCAGAAGCAGCCGGTGCCACCATTATGCCGGGTATGAAAGTTGATGAACTGGTGCGCGAGGACGGCAAATTCTGTGGGGTGCGCGCAGGGGAAGACACGGTTTACGGCAAAATAATCGTGGCAGCTGACGGGGTAAACTCGTTCCTCGCGCAATATGCCGGGATTCGGCCTAAAGAGCCGCTGAATCACCTGGGAGTGGGGGTGAAATCAGTTATCCAGCTAGGGGAAGAAACCCTGAAAGAACGCTTCAACCTGCAAGAGGGCGAGGGCGCGGCCTATCAAATGGTAGGGGACTGCACCCAGGGGGTAGCTGGCGGCGGTTTCCTGTATACCAACCGCGACTCGGTATCTATCGGAATCGTGGCAATGCTAGATGACCTGAAGAAAAAACAGTTATCCTCCTCTGAACTGCATGATCATTTCTTACAGCACCCCTATATCGAACCGTTCCTGCGCGGAGGGAAACTGCTCGAATATGGCTGCCATCTGGTAGCCGAGGGTGGTAAATCCATGCAACAAGGACTGGTACATGACGGGCTGATTCTGATAGGCGACGCCGCCGGTTTCACCCTCAACACCGGGTTCACGATTCGCGGAATGGACTTGGCAGCCGGATCTGCCCAAGCCGCCGCCAGCGCCATTGACATAGCGCTCAAAGCAGAAAACTATAGCACGTCCTCGTTAAATAAATATCTAGAAAACTACCAGGCGACTTTCGTGGGCAAAGATATGGAAACTTTCGCGCGCGCGCCACAGTTCCTACACAACCAGGAACTATACGGTCAGGTAGGCCAGCTCGCGGCGGACGTGTTCCACGGGGTCTATAACCTGGATACCACCCCGCGACAGCGGCTATTACCAGTGACGCGGGCAGCGTTGAAGAAATCGCCACTGAGTATGCGCCGCCTGGTGAAGCTCGGTTTACAAGCAGTGAGGTCGATTTAAAATGACTGATTACCTTCCCGAATCCGTATCTGAGAGACTTAGCGCCAATATTTATGAGGTTGACGAAGAAGAATCTCATATCGTTATCGACCAAGAACTAGCGAAATCCACGGGCGCCGGCAAACTATTAGAGCGCGTTTGCCCTGCTCATGTCTATACCGCCCGCGAGGACGGGTCAGTCGATATCGAATACGCCGCCTGCCTAGAATGTGGCACCTGCCTGGCAGTAGCTCCTCCTGGGGTGCTCAAATGGCATTACCCGCGCTCTATGATGGGCATTAGTTACCGCCAGGGCTAAGCGCTATTTATTTGGAAATTCCCCTCGGAAGTCTCCCCTAGAAACAAAAAATAAATATCCTTAAAAGTATGAGCACCGCTATGCAAGTCCGCCGAGCTGAAAGCGCGCGCGATATTCTCGATATTTTTGCAACCCGCCTCGCGGTTTTCCACCGGGAACAAGGAATCTCCCTTGACCTAGAAATAGACGATATCGACTTTGCTAAGGGAACCATCCACCTTTTAGGTGAAGATGCCTCCGGCACTATCGCGGCCGGCCGGATTACCCCACCGAAAATCGGGATTCCAGCCGACCTCGCAGAAATGTTTCCTCAGTTACCGCGGGACACTATAACCGGAAATTTAGGACGTTTCGTCGTACTGCCTGCCGCCCGCGGGTGCGGTAACGGTAAAGAACTGGTACTCGGTGCCGAACGTTTAGCGCTTAGTAATTGGGGGAGTTCCGAGGGCGGCGGAGTGGTGTTGTTGCAAGTCGCGGCGCAGGCTCCAGTAATCGGGTTCTATCAAAAACTCGGCTACCACCTAGTTACTGCCCGCGACCCCTACCTGGATGCTGGAATCGAACATCGCGACCTGGTGAAATTGGTGGAGCCGCAGGCCAGTGTGGTGCAGTTTCCCGGCCGCTGGCTATAGGCTGCGCGGGGGATTGGTTTTATCCGAGTGGGTGCGGTGGGTTGCTACCTGTTGTGTCCCGGTGCGGGGCTGGCTCGGTAAAAGCACTCCGGGGACCCCGTGACCGGCTACGCCGGTCAAGCCCCTCTCGTATCTTTTACCGGCCGCGCCCCTTGCTTTCCTTGCTTATCCCTCGGCATATACCCGTCCTCGCACCTGTCTGGACGAAACTATCTCCGGTCTTTCTAATCGTTACTCCCATACCTTCTTAGCGGTTGCACCCTTGTGATTTGAAATTTTTTCTTTTTGCGTGAATCTGTCTTGGGGTGCTTAGTGGGTTCCTTGCGAAGTCTTATGTCTCAGCGTCTTTGGTGGGTTTGGTATTAGCGAGCGGGGAGCCTAGGTTTTATCCGAGTGGGTGCGGTGGGCATAAGAATTTGGAAAATGTCGCTACGTTTTCCAAATTTCTTGGGCGGGAGGAAAAACCTAGGCTCCCCGCCTGTTTTGGGTGACGTTTTCGCCCTCCCGGTGCAGTTGCGCCCTCCCGAGAGGGGAATTGTGGTCAATATGGAGGCTCTTTGGCGGCATTGGGAGGGCGGTTTTGTCTCGGGAGGGTGAAAATGCTGCACTAGGGGTCGTGGTTGCCTGGAGATGTGTCTGAAAGCTGCCGGTGCGGGGGTGGTTTTATGCCGAGGGGTTGGCTTCGGGCGTTAAATCCGTGAAAATGCCAGAGCATTTTCCGGATTTCGGGGCGCGAGGCAAAAACCGCCCTCGCCCTTCTTGTCGGTGCTTACACATCCCTTACCGGTTCCGCCCTTTTGGGTGACGTTTCCGCCCTCCCGGTGCAGTATCGCCCTCCCGAGATGGGAAATGTGGTTGAAATTGGGGTGTTTTGCCGGTATTGGGAGGGTGGTTTTGTCTGTGGAGGGTGAAAACGGCGCGTAATGTTGCCTACCCAAGCAATGCAAAAAATAGCAAAGCAAATGGCAATAAGTGTTGGTGTTTTTGGAAATCTTTTAGGCAGAAGCCTGTTTCTTTGCGTAGCGGTAGCCCCAAAGTGCTATAGCGACGAAAATAACCAGCCCGACCAGGGAGGACACTCCCGACCAGGAATCAGGTACTATTGCCAGCGGCTCCCCGCTGCCAGTACCTCCCACAATCGCGGCATAAACCACGCCCCACAGGCTTTCCCCTACTATTAACCCGGTAGCCAGCAAAGTTCCCATTCGGGAAGCCGCCTCCGGATTCTTTCGAGTTTTAGCCCAGCGGTTAAAGAGAACTCCGCAGGTAGCGCCAACCGGAATCAGAATCGTTAATGTAATCGGCAGGTACATTCCCATCCCGACTGCAATCGGGGGCAGGGAATAGCGAGAGGTCAGGTGCTTTAGCAGTTCATCGATGACGATTATCGCCACTCCGATCACAGCGCCTAATCCCAGCAGAGTCCAGTCAATATCGCCTCCAAAGACCCCTTTGGTAAGTTCCGCAATCAGAGAGGCTTGCGGAGCAGCCAGCGCATTCTTGCCCGCACCAGGGGCTCCTTGGAATCCGAAAGCCGTGTTCATCAGCTGCAACACTGGTGGAATTATTAAAGAGCCGAAACCTACCCCTATTATCAGCGCCACCTGCTGTTTCCAAGGGGTAGAGTTCACCAATTGACCGGTTTTAAGGTCTTGTAAGTTGTCGTTAGAAATAGTGGCAATACCAAATATGATTGCCGCCGTGAACAGGGTGTAGGCGACAAGTGTCTTAGGGTCGGCACCGGCCGGAGTCGCTAGTTTAATTACCAGAGCTGTCAAAATCGCCACCAGGATTCCCACCCCAGAAACCGGACTGTTTGACGAACCTATCAGTCCCGCCATATAGCCACAGACGCTGGCAACTGCCAGCCCCAGTGCCAAAATGAACACGATTGATAGGAAAATAAGTCCACCCGTGTGATGCTCTAAGGAACGTCCCCGCAAAAATAACCACAGTCGAACCCCGATAGGAATCATTAAAGCTAGGGTGATACCGATAACCCAAGAAGCGGGCAGGTCTCGTTCTTGCGCAGGGAGAGTGAATCCACTTTTACGTTTACGAGACGCACTAATGGATTCGCGCATTCCTTGAAAAATCGGTTCAATGATTTTTAGGAACGTCCAAATCGCAGCGATAGCGATAGTGCCCGCCCCCACGAAACGTACATCGGAAGCAAAAATTCCTTGCACGCCCTCGGCAATATCCCCACTGCCGAGCTGACCGGAAGAAAAGTAGGGTAGCAGCACCCCATAGCTGATTACCATGCCGCAAATCATGGCAATACCGACACCCAGACCAACCAAATGTCCAATCCCGATAAGTGCCAATGACAGGCTAGTTCCCACCATAGTGCCACCCGCTCCCACTTTAAATGCGGTGGTGACAGAGGAAAGCGCGACTTTAAGATTAGTGAGCAGACTGAAAAATGCGGAAGAAATAGCTCCCCAAACAATCACATGCAGACCGCGACGGTTGTCAGCAGCGCCTTCGCTAGTGTCCCCCACTTTTAGGACTTCCGCCGCCGCTACGCCTTCGGGAAAAGAAAGGTCAGAACCGGTTACGAGGGCGCGCCGTAAGGGAATAGAATAGGTAACCCCCAAAATCCCGCCCATGGCACATAAGAGGGCGGTAGTCCAATAGGGGAAGCCGCTCCACCAGCCGACCATAATCAGACCGGGCAGGACGAAAATAATTGCCGATAAAGTGCCAGCCGCTGAAGCAATGGTCTGCACAATGTTGTTTTCTTGCACGGTATGATCTTTGAAATACCGCAGAATCGCCATGGAAATAACGGCCGCCGGAATAGAGGTGGCAAAAGTCAGACCCACCTTTAACCCCAGGTAGACATTGGCGGCAGTGAAAATTAAGGTAATGATTCCCCCGATAATCACTCCGCGAATAGTTAGTTCTTTTACTGCTGTTTTAGATTCTGTTGTCATTAATATGCGTTCTCCTGCCTGGAATACATGAAAAGGATACGACCGAACAGGAGTATTAGAAAATCCTAGAATCAAATTTATTAGTAAAGATAAAGATAAAAGTTATTAAAATCGTCCTTTGTGTGGAGACAATAACACTATACTGACAGATGTTCCTGCTCGAATACTTTTAACGGCATGAAAGCTTGAGCAGTGAAAGAATAATGAAGTTCTGAGAAGAGGGGGAGGGAATGATCCGCCCGATATTATTAACACCTACTGAGGTGACAACCCTGATTGAACCAAAGTTATATGACTATTTTCCGATAGTTATCTACTTTGCGTTTGTAGTGGCCGTAGGGTTCATGATGAAACGAAAAGCCAGTTCATCTGACGAATTCTTGACTGGTGGGCGTTCGTTACCGGCCTGGGTTACCGGTCTGGCTTTCGTCTCCGCGAACCTGGGGGCAGTTGAAATCATGGGTATGAGCGCGAACGGCGCCCAGTATGGTTTACCCACTTTTCACTATTTCTGGCTGGGAGCGATTCCGGCAATGCTGTTCCTTGGCATCGTGATGATGCCGTTCTATTATGGCTCGAAAGTTCGCTCGGTTCCCGAATTTATGCTTAAACGCTACGGCAAAGCCGCCCACCTAATTAATGGGCTTTCTTTTGCGCTTGCCCAGCTACTAATTGCGGGTGTAAACCTGTATCTGCTAGGTAAAATCGTCAACGGAATGTTGGGAATCCCGCTATGGATTTCCCTGATTATTGCAGCGCTAATCGTGCTCACCTACATCAGTATCGGGGGTCTAGCAGCTGCTATTTATAATGAAGTACTCCAGTTCTTCGTAATCGTGGCGGCGCTACTGCCAGTAACCCTCATTGGTCTGTACCGCGTAGGGGGTTATCAAGGGCTGACTGAAAAAATTACTAAATGGGCTACGCAAGCTACTGCTGCCTCCTATCAAGATCCAAATAACCAGCTCCATTCATGGCCAGGTACCTTGCTTTCGGGCTTTAACTCCCCGGTGCTTTCCGTATTCGGTCTAGTCATGGGACTAGGTTTCGTTCTCGCGTTCGGGTATTGGACAACTAACTTCGTTGAAGTGCAAAGGGCAATGGCCTCAGATTCTATTGCTGCCGCTCAAAAGACCCCGATTATTGGGACTTTCGTTAAAATGTTTGTTCCTTTCATCGTGATTATCCCCGGTATGGTTGCCGGGGTATTGATTCCTGAAATCGTGAAATTAAAGGGCGGGCCAGACTATATGGCGGTAGGCGAGGAAGCGCTCGCGAAGCTATCTTCACACGTCCCGGCGGGTTATGAAGTTAGCTATAACGATGCCATGCTGCTAATGATGCGGGATTTGCTTCCGAATGGTTTGCTAGGTTTGGCGATTGCCGGATTGCTCGCTTCCTTTATGGCGGGGATGGCAGCGAACGTATCTGCCTTTAACACGGTGTTTACGGTTGATATTTATGAAGCCTATTTCAAACCGAATGAATCCGATGAGCACTATCTGAAAGTGGGACGTAATGCCACTATCGTGGCGTGTACAGTAGCGGTATTTACTGCGTTGATTGCCTCCTTGTACCCGAACATTATGGATTTGCTACAGCAATTGTTCTCTATGTTCAACGCGCCCCTGTTTGCTTCTTTCATTATCGGTATGCTCTGGAAGCGGGCAACCCCCTCTGGTGGTTGGACCGGTTTGTTATTTGGTACTTTAGCAGCGCTATTTGTCAATGTTGTGTGTTGGAATGAGATTTTGGTTCTGCCCGGTCAAGGTCAAGCATTTATCGCGGCTGGTGCGGCTTTCGTGGTTGGTGTCCTGGTAAACGTGGTGGTGTCGGTGTTCACCAAGCCCAAGGAATACGCTGAATTGGAGGGCTTCGTCTGGTCGCTTACACCTAAGGAACGCCGCATTGATCCGAATCTTCACAAGTTGCCACTACTTCGCCGTCCGATTCCGCTGGCGATTGTGGCAGCTGTTTTGGTAATCGTCTTGAATTCGGTGTTCCACTAGGGGAGGTAAATTGTTATGAAACGAAAGATTCATCCTTACGATATTCGGATTATTTGTGGTCTGGTACTGGGCATTATTGGGGTTTTCCTGATTGTCTGTGGGCTTTTGATTGAACCCGCTACGGTTCCTGACTATGTTGCCAATAATCTGGAGGGAATAAATAACACCCCGATTAATGCCAATATGTATTCTGGGGTGGGGTTACTGGTCACTTCCCTGGTTTTCTTGGCGTGGACTTGGTTTAATCCAGATGCTGGTATGGGGCATCCGGAGGAAGAAACTAACCATGTACGCGAAAATACAGATTCGAGACAGACACATAAGTAATCGGTTTGCTTAATCCGCAAAGAGCGAGCACGCAATGTAGGCTTAGATAATAGTTGCGTGCTCGCTCTTTGAGAACTGGTGAAAAGGCGGGCTAATATTTTTGCTGGGTTTGTCAAGGCTGATTGGCCAATGGTAGTTAAAGGAACTAGATGATGCAGGATTTACGAGTTGCGCAGGTGCGGCGGGCAGTTGATAATTTTCGGGTTAAAGGTGATTTCCTAACCGCTAACCCTTACGGCTCGGGACACATCAACGAGACTTTGTTGGCGAAATGTCGCCTAGAGGAAGGCAGCGAACTGCCACTGACTTTGCAGCGTATTAATACTGATATTTTTACTAATCCCGTGCAGTTAATGGAAAACATTGCGGCAGTTACCGAGTTTTTACGGGAACGCATCCAACAGGAGGGTGGCAACCCAGACCGGGAGACGCTGCGAATAATCCGCACTTTTGATGGCTATCCTTGTTACCGCGATCCCGATGGAAACTGGTGGCGGATGTATAGCTATATTGACAATGCTTTCACCTTAGATTTGATTGAGAATCCGCAGGATTTTTATCAGTCTGGTATAGCTTTCGGCAGTTTTCAGCGTCGCCTGGCTGATTTTCCAGCAGATTCTTTACATGAGGTAATTCCGCGCTTCCATGACACTGTTGATCGCTTCTCTCAGTTCGAGCGGGCGATAGCTCTTGATCCACTAGGGCGAGTCAGCCAGGTTAAGGAAGATATTGATTTTTATCGCCGATACGAGCATTTGGCGCACGCATTTGCCGATTTGCAAGCAGCTGGAAAGCTGCCCTTGCGGGTAACCCACAACGATACCAAGCTCAACAATGTGCTGATAGATGCGGAAACCGGTAAAGCTATCGCGGTCATTGACTTGGATACCGTGATGCCGGGACTGGCAATGAATGATTTTGGGGATTCGATTCGTTTCGGAGCCTCTACTGGCGCCGAGGACGAAACTGACCTCACTAAAGTGTCGTGTTCTATGGAGCTGTTTGCGGCATTTACTAAAGGCTTCTTGGAGGGGCTGCAAGGAAGCCTAACTGATTTAGAGATAGAGTTGTTGCCTTTGGGGGCTCAGGTGATGACCTATGAATGCGGGATGCGGTTTTTGACTGACTATCTGCTGGGGGATAACTATTTTAAGATTCATCGCCCGCAACACAACCTAGATAGGGCTCGTACCCAGGAGAAATTAGTTGCGGATATGGATGATAAGTTCTCCCAGATGCAACAGATTGTTGAAAAATATGCCTCTAGCGCGGGGAATCTTGGCTGAAACTCTTGGCTGAAAATCAAGGATTTCTAATCGACTCTGTCCTCCTGTCTACCGTCTAGGTAGCGTCTGTTGGAGACGCCTTCCTCCCCGCAAACCCCTAGGACGTGGGGAAATAAGTGGTAAAGCCCCTCCTTTAGGCTAGGGGAATTAGGAAGGACGTAGGATAGCGAAGGGGTCGGTTACCTGTAGGGTCTGTTTCGTGAAACGATAACGCCGGGCGGGTCGCCCTCCTTTACTGCCGGGGCGTTCTTGCTGGCCGGTGGGGATAAGCTGTCCGCGCCGACTAAGTACCCGCTGTAGATTCGTAGGTGAAACTTCCCGCCCCAGGGCTGCCCGATAAATGTTTGTTAGCTCGGCGATAGTGAAATCCGGGGGAGCTAAAGCAAACGCTATATTGGTATAGGAGAGTTTCGCGCGTAGCCTATCTGCGCCCTCGCCAATAATATCGGCATGGTCGTAGGCCATTTCTGGAAGCTGATTGAGGCTTATCCAGCGGGCGTGAGCGGGAAGTGTGGTATTGATTCCGGCGGGAACCAGCCCTAAATAGGCGGTGGCTACGGTGCGTTGGCTGGGGTCGCGGCGGGCGTCGGAACGGGTGCCAATCTGTTCCATATAGGACAGGGCGCCAATGTCCATTTTCTGTGATAGATGTCGAAAAGCGCTGGCTCCCAGGGTTTCTTCTGGCTCTAGCGGACCGGAGGGGAGGGCGTACATTCCCTGAAAGGGGGGATGGGAGCGGCGGGCAACTAATACCTGTAGACACGGTGGTCTGGGGGTGTTTAGGGCGCTGATAGGGTTTTCGCATTGATCGTCTGGGTGAGTGCGAACCTGTAAGACCACAGCTAGTGCCTCGTGGCGATAAACGGCGACTCCATTTGAATCTCGAGGTTGTGTTCTCACAAAGTCTTATGGTAGCTTAAATCCAGTTTTCGACTAATAGGCGAAAACTGGATTGTGGGAAATAGACAAAGGGAAATCCGAGATGAAACAACGCATAAAAGGCTGGTTATCGCTATTTTTTATTGATGCTATGACCGGGATGGCTCACGGTCTATTTGCATCTTTGATTATCGGAACCATCATGGTGCAAGTTGGAGGTTTTATCCCGGGAATAATCGGTAAAACCCTGGTGTTAATCGGGTCAGTTGCCTCCGTACTTACCGGTGCGGGAATCGGCATCGGCGTTGCTCATCGGTTAAAAGCCTCAACCTTTGTAGTAGTAGGTACCGGATTAGCCGGAATGATAGGGGCGCACGCCGCCAAAATTTTAAATGGCGGAATCGTTGAGGGAATCAGTATGCATTTGCAAGGTCCCGGAGAGCCCTTAGGAGCATTCATAGCTTCCTTTGTGGCAGTCGAGTTTGGTCTTTTGGTCTCGGGTAAAACTCCGGTAGATATTTTGGTAACCCCCTTTGTGACCGTCACCTCGGGAGCAATTATCGGCTTGCTGATTGGCCCGGGTATTTCGCGGTTAATGACCGGTCTGGGAGCCATCATCAACTGGGGGACTGAGCGACAACCATTCCTTATGGGAATCATCGTGGCAGTGCTAATGGGCATGATTTTAACCCTCCCGATTTCTTCCGCAGCGTTAGGAATAGTGCTTGGTTTGTCGGGGCTAGCTGCCGGGGCTGCTACCGTAGGGTGCAGCGCCCAAATGGTAGGTTTTGCAGTCGCGTCCTATCGAGAAAATAAGGTTTCCGGTCTGATCTCGCAGGGTATCGGCACTTCTATGCTGCAAGTCCCCAATATTATGCGCCATCCCTTGATCTGGATTCCTCCCACCCTGGCTTCTGCGATACTCGGACCTATCGCCACCATGGTGTTCAAAATGGAGTCAAATGCGGCTGGCTCGGGAATGGGGACTTCTGGTTTAGTGGGGCAGATTATGACTTGGAATGTTATGGGAGCTACTACTTCAGCGCCGGCACTATTAGGCATGATTTTGCTACTACATTTCCTAGCCCCGGCTGCTTTGTCTTTACTTTTCGCAGAACTTATGCGTAAAAAAGGCTGGATTAAAGCCGGCGATATGCTGCTTGAAAAATAGTTTCCCCTGCTCGCCCTAATAAAAACTTAGAATTCGTCCTCGGGAAAATCTCGAAAAGGGATAGCTAGCTAAAGCGCTGTGCGTCCAGATTGAACCCCGGGGAAAATCAGTTTTCGCCACTTCGCTAAACTAAGTCCTAAGAGCAGACAATAGCTAGTGGCAAGCGGGAAGGATTCCCCTTTGCCGTAAGGGAAAGGATAATCGTGGGCGATATTATTGATGAACTTCAGTGGAGAGGCCTACTGGCTCAGCATACTGACCTGCAGAAACTGCGTTCTAGCCTAGCTGGTGGAGCGGTTACTTTCTATTGCGGTTTCGACCCTACTGCTCCCTCTTTACATCACGGGCATCTGGTGCAGTTAATCATGATGCGACACCTGCAAAATGCGGGACACCGTCCTCTTGCCCTGGTAGGGGGAGCAACCGGATTGATTGGGGATCCGCGAATGACTGCTGAGCGGCAGCTGCAACCCAAAGAGGTAGTTGCTACCTGGGTTGAGCGCCTACGTGCGCAAATTAGCCACTTCCTTGATTTTGAGGGCGGTAATCCCGCAGTCATGGTCAATAACATGGATTGGATTCAAAATCTTAGCGCGATTGGACTTTTGCGTGACCTGGGCAAGAATTTCCGAATGGGAACTATGCTCGCTAAGGACGCCGTAGCCCGCAGGCTTAATTCCTCCGAAGGTATTTCCTATACCGAGTTCAGTTACCAGATTCTCCAGGCCTACGATTTCTTGGAACTATACCGTCGCTATGGCTGCACTCTAGAAACCGGTGGGAATGATCAATGGGGCAACCTGGTTGGCGGTATGGATCTAATCCACAAGGTCGAGGGCAAAGATGTCCATGTGATGACGACTCCGCTCATCACTAAGGCCAATGGCTCGAAGTTCGGCAAATCTGAGGGCGGGGCAATTTGGCTTGACCCCGAAATGCTGTCTCCCTACGAGTTCTACCAGTTCTGGCTGGGAGCCGAGGACGCAGATGTTGTCCGCTTCTTGAAGGTATTTACTTTCTTGTCTCGAGACGAGATTGAGGCGCTGGCGCAAGAGGTAGTAGAGCGCCCCCATAAGCGACAAGCTCAAAAGGCTCTGGCCGGTGAGGTTACCCGTCTGGTACACGGGCAAAAAGCTCTTGACCAGGTGATTGCGGCGACTGAAGCCCTATGGGGTGGAGGTGACCTGCAGAAAGTAGATGGCGCAACCCTAAAGGGAGCAACTGCCCATTTACCGGCTGCTACCGTAGAAATCGGCAAGACTAATTTAGTAGATTTGCTGATAGAAGCAGGTTTCGAGAAGGGGCGCGGCGCGGCGATTCGTACAATTAAGAACGGCGGAGCCTACCTAAACAATCAAAAGGTTACGGACCCGGATAGGGTGATTGTTCGCGAGGACGTGCTTCCGGGTTCGCTGGTGCTGTTTAGGAAAGGGAAGAGGAACCTAGCGGCCGCTCACCTGCATGAATAGGTGTAAAACTTGGGTGTGTGGCAGCTCACCGCTTCTCAGTTTGAAGTTTTAGTTCTCCGCTGTGTAAGTTATTACCTGTTGCCCCGGCAAAGAACTTCGGTTCTGGCTCAGTGGGCGGGATTGTTTGACTTAGTATTTACAGATTGAAAAAGTCTTTATGGCTTGATTCACTTTCTAAAAACTTGAAAGTTGAAAATAAAATCTGTTAGACTGAGACTCGCGCGTTTTTCGCGCAGAACCCTTTACTGATTGTTTTTGGTTGGTTTGTGGTTTGGTTGTTTGTGTTCTCGATAGTTGTGTTTTTTTGTTTTGTTTGTGTGGGATTGACTGGGTTGCCTGCTGTTTTTGGTGGGTGGTTTGGTTTTTTCTGTTTTTTGTTTTTTTGATGCTGATGATTTTGGAACGTTTTGTTTTTTGATTGTTGGTGTTTGTTTTTGCTGGATTGTTTTCTGGCTTGAACCATTTTGGTTTGGCTCTTTTTGGGTTGGATCGTTTTTTGGCCTGCTGTTTTTGGTGGGTTTTGTTTTTGGTTTTTGTTGGAGAGTTTGATCCTGGCTCAGGATGAACGCTGGCGGCGTGCTTAACACATGCAAGTCGAACGGGATCCGAGGGTGCTTGCACCTTTGGTGAGAGTGGCGAACGGGTGAGTAACACGTGAGTAACCTGTCCTTTTCTTTGGGATAAGCTCCTGAAAGGGTGTTTAATACCTTATGTTCCGTCTTCTCCGCATGGGGTTGGTGGGAAAGATTTGTTTCGGTAAAGGGTGGGCTCGCGGTCTATCAGCTTGTTGGTGGGGTGATGGCTTACCAAGGCTTTGACGGGTAGCCGGCCTGAGAGGGTGGTCGGTCACATTGGGACTGAGATACGGCCCAGACTCCTACGGGAGGCAGCAGTGGGGGATATTGCACAATGGGCGCAAGCCTGATGCAGCGACGCCGCGTGAAGGAAGAAGGCTTTCGGGTTGTAAACTTCTTTTGCTCTGAACAAGGCGCACTATTGGGTGTGTTGAGTGTAGGGGTTGATTAGCGCCGGCTAACTACGTGCCAGCAGCCGCGGTAATACGTAGGTGGCGAGCGTTATCCGGAATTATTGGGCGTAAAGGGCTCGTAGGCGGTTCGTCGCGTCCGGTGTGAAAGCTCATGGCTTAACTGTGGGTTTGAGGTGGGTACGGGCTGGCTTGATCGCAGTAGGGGAGACTGGAACTCCTGGTGTAGCGGGGGCGTCCGCAGTTATCCGGAGGAATATCAGTG
>ENA-OQLI01001478-OQLI01001478.1-human-gut-metagenome-genome-assembly--contig:-NODE-1478-length-16386-cov-6.479181_pt1 | contig 16386 bp, 16 predicted proteins | sample MGYA00242805_ERZ504812 | MGnify/ENA primary metagenome ERZ504812 (study PRJEB26092, sample SAMD00036430) | human gut metagenome | host: Homo sapiens | study: EMG produced TPA metagenomics assembly of...
GTCTGGTGTTCGTCCTGATCGTGGAGGGCGTGGGCGAAGATGTGTTTGCAGACCTTCGGGGCAGCATGGGCTTCTTCCAGCCGGTAGTGGCCGCACTGGTGGGCTTGATCCCCAACTGCGCCGCTAGCGTGCTGTTGACCCAGCTGTATGTGGAGGGTGCTCTGCGCTTTTCCAGTCTGGTAGCGGGCCTTTGCACCGGTGCAGGCGTGGGCCTTGCGGTGCTGTGGCGCACCAATCCTTCGTGGAAGCAGAACTTGTTCAGCACCGGCCTGACATGGGGTGCAGGCGCATTCCTCGGCGTGGCAATGCAGGTGGTCGTGGCCGTGTTTGCGTGATCACGAGAAGGCGCTGCAAAGAAAACGGCATCGTGAAACAAAATAAGGCTATTGCATGGAATTCTGTGCAGTAGCCTTATTTTTATGCCCAAATGCACCCCAATTTTAAAAAAGTATGGTATACTGGTACAAAACTCAGTTCCATAGGGGAGAATAGAATGCAATATAAGATTCTGGCAAGCGATTACGACAACACACTGGTGCCCTTTGGCGAGGGCAAGCCGCGTCAGAAGGTGGTCAAGGCGGTAAAGAAGCTGCAGGCCGCAGGCGGCAGATTTGTGCTCAGCACCGGACGCGCGTATCCGTGCGTCAACCTCAAAGGCCAGCTGGGCGGCATCCGGTTCGATTATGCCATCACCTGCAACGGTGCCTGTGTGGTGGACCGCGAGGGCCGCATCGTGGCCGAGCACCCGCTCACCGCTGAGGAAATGTACGCGCTGGTGGATTTCTGCGAGGATTATAACTATCCGCTGCAGTTCAATTTCAGGGATGCCTGCTACGCCTACTGCGAGTATGAATATCTGCACAGGGGCTATCAGCAGATGAACAGCATCGGGCTGGACTGTATGGACGGCGAAGATCAGGATCGCCACCTGATCGACATGCCCCACGCGGCCTTTGCGGCAGTGCCGCCGGAGCACGTGGCAGATTTTGCGGCAAAGTACGGCCATCTGGGCCTGCACTGGATGCAGGTGGGCGCGCAGAATGCCGACGGCCTGTGCTACTACGACATCGTGCGCGGTGGAATGGACAAAGGCGTTGGCCTTGCCGACCTGTGCGAAAAGATGGGCCTGACACTGGCCGATGCCGTGGCAGCAGGCGATTCTGCCAACGATGTGGCCATGCTGAAGGCAGCGGGCCTTGGCTGCTGCATGGCAACCGGCACGCCGGACGCCAACGCTGCCGCCGACCGCATCATTGGCGATGTGCGGGAGGACGGCCTTGCCGACCTGATCGATGAGCTGTGGTTCGACGGCCCCAGAGCAGAGCCGTCCGGCCGCGACCTTGGCTCGCCTTGGGATAAAATTGAAAGTGCAGGCGGACAATGAGCTTTGAACCGGTGTATAACGAACACAGCCGGGCGCTGATCCTTGGCACATGGCCCAGCCCCAAAAGCCGGGAGATGGCCTTTTACTACGGCCACCCGCAGAACCGCTTCTGGCCCATGATGGCCGCGCTGACCGGTGAGCCGGTGCCTGCCCGTGAGGACATTGAAGCCAAAAAGCAAATCATCCTGCGCCATGGGCTGGCCCTCTGGGACACGCTGGAACGCTGCACCATCACCGGCGCAGCGGATGCTTCCATCAAGGATGCAGTGCCGAATGATATTGCCGCTCTGCTGGCAAAGGCACCCATCGAAGCAGTATTCTGCAACGGAGCCACCGCATACCGGATCTATACAAAGTATCTGCAGCCGGTGTCCGGCATTGCAGCGGTAAAGCTGCCCAGCACCAGCCCGGCAAACGCTGCCTGCCGCCCGGAAAAGCTGCGCGAAATCTGGGGCGCGGCCCTCTTGCCGTGGATCAACAAATGATGGCCAGGTTGTAAATTATCCGTGAAAGCCCTGCGTTTTTCGCGGGGCGCGGTATTATGGGTAACATAAGGGGCAATGCCCCGGACAAGGAGAAGAAACATGAGCAAGATCATCCGCACCAGAAAGCCCAGCGTTCTGCCATTTTATGCAATGGCACTGGTCTTTTTGGTATTGTGCGCGGTACTGCCGGTGTATAAGCTGTGGGCGCTGCTGGCGGCGCTGGGCGGTGCATTTGTGGCCTTTGGTGCGGCACAGAAGGTCTGCCCGCCCCGGGTGGTGGAGCACGAAGTGCCTTTCCACACCGGTGTGGAGGATGTGGACGCGATGCTGACCGACATTCAGCAGAAACGGGATACCCTGCACACCCTCAACGAGCAGCTGCCGGACCCGCAGCTCTCTGCCGCCATGACCCGCATGGAAAAGGCGGGCCGCTCCATTGTGGAAGCGGTGGAAGCAAACCCGGAAAAGGCAAAGCAGGTGCGCAGGTTCGCAAACTATTACCTGCCGGATGCGGTGAACGTTCTGCAGCAGTATGCAAAGCTGGCAAAGCAGGGCGTGCGCGGCGAGAATGCCGCAGCCATCCGTACCGAGGTGGAGCACAATGCTGCTTCCATTGCCACGGCGTTTGAAAACCAGCTGGATGCCCTGTACGCCGCCGAGAGCATGGACCTTTCTGCAGATATCACGGTGCTGCAGAACATGCTCAAAGGGCAGGGCCTGAGCTAAGAAAAAAGGTAAACGGTATTTGGAAAGGAAGGAATCTCTTATGGCTGATAATACATTCAACTTTGACCTCGATGCACCCGCAGTACCCACCCTGACGCTGGACCCCACCCCGGCAGAAGAGGAAAAGGCAGCACCCGCCCAGCAGGAAGCTGCCGCACCGGAGCAGCCGCAGGTGAACCTGACCCCGGAGGAGCAGGCCATGGTGGACCAGTTCGCCGAGAAGATCGACATTACCAACAGCCAGCAGGTGCTGCAGTATGGCTCCGCCTGCCAGAAGAAGATCGGCGATTTCTCCGAGGCCGCCCTTTCCAAGGTGGCCACCAAGGATCTGGGCGAAGTGGGCGATATGATCACCAGCCTGATCGGTGAGCTGAAGAGCTTTGATGCAGGCGAGGAGGAGAAAAAGGGCATTCTGGGCTTCTTCAAGAAGAAGGGCGACCAGCTGGATGCCATGAAGATGAAGTACAACAAGGCCGAGACCAACGTGGAAAAGATCCAGTCCATGCTGGAGGGCCATCAGGTGCAGCTGCTCAAGGACATCGCCATGCTGGATAAGATGTATGATCTGAACATGGCCTACTTCAAGGAGCTGAGCATGTATATCCTTGCCGGCAAAAAGAAGCTGGCCGATGTGCGCGCAAACGAGCTGCAGCAGGCCATGGATAAGGCCAAGGTTTCCGGCCTGCCGGAGGATGCACAGGCGGCTCGTGATCTGGCCGACCAGTGCGAACGCTTTGAGAAGAAGCTCTATGATCTGGAGCTGACCCGCAACATCAGCCTGCAGATGGGGCCGCAGATCCGCCTGCTGCAGAACAACGACACCATGATGGCAGAGAAGATCCAGTCCACCATCGTCAACACCATCCCGCTGTGGAAGAACCAGATGGTGCTGGCACTGGGTCTGGCACACAGCCAGCAGGCCATGCAGGCAGAGCGCGCTGTGACCAACATGACCAACGATCTGCTGAAGAAGAACGCCGAGGCGCTGAAGCTGGGCACCATCGAGACCGCCAAGGAGAGCCAGCGCGGCATCGTGGATATCGAGACTTTGCAGCAGACCAACAAGAGCCTGATCGAGACGCTGGACGAGCTGAACAAGATCCAGAGCGAGGGCCGCGCAAAGCGCGCCGCCGCCGAGCAGGAGCTGACCCGCATCGAGGACGAACTGAAAACCAAAATGATGGAGATCCGGAGCTGAAATGGCAAACGCTGATTTTTCTCAGAACAAACAAACCGCTCCCGGCGGTTTTGACGCGGGCAGCTACCGCGAAAAAGCAAAGCCGGAGCAGGCCGTAACGCTGACCCCGCGCCAGCAGAAGCTGGCCGCACTGGAAGCAAAGCTGCCCGCAGCGCTTTCCACCCGGGCGGCGGCGCTGGCCTTGAGCGTAGTGGTGATGCTGGCCGCCTTTTTCGGCTTTGGCAGCGCCAAGCTGCGGGGCAAGTACAACACCGCCTGCCAGTGGTTTACCGCAGGGGTCGCCGCCGACAACGGCTATAACCTGAGCGAGGAGCTGACCACCCGGGAGAATACGGCGGCGAATATTCTGACCACTGCCTCCAACACCCTTGGCGCAGACAGCGCCGAGGTGCTGGCTGCACAGACGGCGCTGAACGATTTCTCCGCTTGTCTGCAGGCGGTGCAGAACGGCGGTAAAAGCCAGTCGCTGACCTCGCTGCCCTATTATCAGGGCAGCGCGATGCACGCGCTGTATCAGGCCGATCAGGCACTGGGCGCTGCCATCGACCAGCTGTATGCAAAGTTGCAGGAGCAGGCCGATGACCCCATGAAGATGGGCGCGGTGCAGGGGCAGTACGGCCAATTCAACAGTGCGGCCACCATCATTGGTACCTTGCAGTACAATACGGCGGTGTATGAATATCAGAATGAAGTCGGCGGCTTCCCGGCCAGTGTGCTGGGCGCTTTGTCCGGCGTGAAGGAGGTTGAGCCCTTCGCATGAAAAACTTTGCAAAACGCATCAGCGCACTGGTGCTGGCCGTGGTGGTCAGTGCGGCAGTGCTGTGCCCGGCGGCCTTTGCCGCCCAGCTGCCCAGCCTGCCCAAGGATCAGTGCGTGGTGGACGATGCCAATGCGCTGAATAGCCAAGTAACGCAGACGATTGAAGAATTGAATGCAAAATTGGAGACGAACTGTAAAGGCGCACAAATTGGTGTTTTGACTGTGCAGTACACAGGTAATCTTTCTACGGAAGATTATGCCACAGAAGCATTTAACGCTTGGGGAATCGGCAATGCCACGAACAATAATGGTGTTCTGATCCTGCTGGTGATGGAGTCGGCGCAGTACGCGGACGGCGACTACTACCTGACCTATGGCGATGGCTTCCGCAACACCACGCTGGCAAAGCAGTCCAGCGCCATCGCCCAGACCATGGAGGATCAGTTCGCCGCAAAGGATTATGACGGCGCAGTGACCACCTGTGCCCGCAACGTGGCAAACACTATCGCGGATATTTACGGGGTCAGCCTTTCCGGCGGCACCGGTAACGGCAGCACCGTGCAGCCTAGCTATCAGGGCGGGCAGAGCAGCGGCGACAGCGCCCTGACCGACATCCTGACTCTTGTGGTCAGTGTTGTGCTGCTTATCGTCATCATCCGGTCGATGGCCTATGTTTTTGCCAGCCCCTGCGGCTGGCTGTGGTGCTTCGGCGGCCCGCGGCCTCCTCGCAGACGTCGCGGCCCGCCGCCGCCCCCGCCGGGCGGCTTCTACGGCGGCTTTGGCGGCATGGGCGGCGGCTCCTTCGGGGGCGGTGCCGGGCGCGGCGGTTTTGGCGGCGGCAGCTTTGGCGGCGGCTTCGGTGGCATGGGCGGTGGTTCCAGCCATGGCGGCGGCGGTGGCCGTGGGCGATAATGAGAATAAAAGGAGAAAGGCGGTGGCGCTTTACCACTGCCTTTCTCTTTTTTACGCCTTTTATCGTGAATGGAATTCATTTGACAAAACAATTTTTGTAACTTATACTGGATGACATCACGAAAAATAAAGGAAGTATCTGTCATGCTGACTCTGGATAAGATCTACCACGCCGCCTTTGTGCTGAAGGATGTAGCGCGCAAGACCGACCTCATCGAAGCCCCCAAGCTGTCCAAGGACTGCCAGCTGTACCTTAAGACCGAGAACCTGCAGGCCACCGGCAGCTTTAAGGTGCGGGGCGCTTACTATAAAATCAGCCAGCTTTCTGAGGAGGAGAGCGCCAAGGGCGTGATTGCCTGCTCTGCGGGCAACCATGCGCAGGGCGTGGCGCTGGCCGCTACCCGGCGCGGCATCCGCAGCATCGTCTGTATGCCGGACGGCGCACCCCTGATGAAGGTGGAAAACACCAAAAATCTGGGCGCGGAGGTCTGCCTTGTGCCCGGCACCTACGACGAAGCCCACGACAAGGCCGTGCAGCTGCAAAAGGAGTACGACATGACCTTTATCCACCCCTACGATGACGAGCAGGTCATCGCCGGGCAGGGTACCATCGGCTTGGAGATCCTTGACCAGCTGCCGGATGTGGATGCTGTGGTGGTGCCGGTGGGCGGCGGCGGACTGATCTCCGGTATTGCCTTTGCCATCAAGACCCTGCGCCCGGAGGTCAAGGTGTACGGCGTACAGGCCGAGGGTGCCCCCAGTATGTACCGCAGCCTGCACGAGCACAAGTACCAGACCCTGAAATCTGCTTCCACCTTTGCGGACGGTATTCAGGTCAAGACCCCGGGCGAGCTGACCTATCAGCTATGCGAGCAGTATGTGGACGATATCGTTACCGTGACCGAGGACGAGACGGCAGCGGCCATTCTCTCCCTGATGGAGAACCAGAAGCTGGTGGCTGAGGGTGCAGGTGCTGTGCCGGTGGCAGCAGTACTGTTCCACAAGCTGCCGGTGGAGGGCAAAAAGGTGGCCTGCGTCATCTCCGGCGGCAACATTGATGTGAACATCCTGAACCGCGTCATCACCCGCGGTCTTGTGATGAGCGGCCGCAAGGCAAACCTGACCATCGCGCTGGAGGACAAGCCCGGCCAGTTGAAAAAGGTGGCCGAGGTGGTATCCCGCTGCGGCAGCAATGTGGTGTCGGTGCAGCATGACGGCTCCGACCCCAATATGCCCATCTCCAGCTGCTTCCTCAAGCTGACGCTGGAGACCCGCGATGCCGCCCAGATCGAGCAGATCCGCACCGAGCTGACCAAGGCCGGTTTCCAGCTGGTCACCGAAAGAGTATAATAGAGATAATTGGACGATTTGGAATAGCCGACGCGTTCGCTCTGGCTATATTCAGCGGAAATTTTATTTTTATATTTGCAATCCAGAAAAGCCTGCGGGCTTTTCTTGATTGCCTTTTCACGAGAAAGGCCATGGTCGAAACGGCAGCGATTGAGATGCCGCTTCATGTGCCGACTCCTTCGGTGAAAAATGCTTTTGTCGTGCCCCGCAGGGCACGACAAAAGCAAAATAAAAAAGAATGATTCCGCTATTTATGGCCAGCAACGACGACGACCGCCGCCAGTGGCGGAAACAGGGAGGAGTTGTTGGGGCAGCGGCCAGCAAGACGCAAGTGCCGCCCAAGGCACGATGCGAATGCTGGGTGCCGCAACCCGTTAGCGGAGGCCATTCTAAATTGTGATTTTATAACAAAGGAGAACTGCTACTATGAAAGTCGTATCTACCGCCAACGCACCTGCCGCCATCGGCCCTTACAGTCAGGCACTGGATCTGGGCAATATGGTGTTTGTTTCCGGGCAGCTCCCGGTAGACCCCGCCACCGGCACCATGGCCGATACCGTGGAGCAGCAGGCCGCCCAGAGCCTTGCCAACCTGAAGGCGATTCTGGCCGAGGCGGGGCTTTCCATGAACAACGTGGTCAAGACGGTGATCTTTCTGGCCGACATCAACGATTTTGCTGCAGTGAACGCAGAGTACGCCAAGGCCTTTGCCGAGCCGTTCCCCGCCCGCAGCTGCGTGCAGGTGGCAGCCATCCCCAAGGGCGCAAAGCTGGAGATCGAGTGCATCGCCGTGCGGGACTGAGCGAATAAAGATAAGAAAAGCGGGACACCGGAGCATCTGCGGATGCTTTGGTGTCCCGCTTTTTGATAACGTTTAAAACTGGTGCGTTTACTTCTGCACCCCGGCCTCGCATTGCTCGATGAATTGCTTGGCCACCCGGGGGCTGCGGCCGCCGGCACGCAGAGCGAAGGCCTCGGCCTTGAGCAGCAGCTGCTCGGTGGGCATCTGGATGTTGTGCTGCTTGGCAAGCTGCTCCAGAATGGTCTCGAACCGGGCCTTCTCCGGCCGCTGGAAGGTGACCGTCAGGCCAAACCGGGCGGAAAGGCTCATCAACTCCTGCCGGGTGTCGGCTTCATGGATGTCGTCGCCGGTGCGGTCCGAGAGGGTTTCCTTGATGAGGTGGCGGCGGTTGGAGGTGGCGTACACCGCAATGTTCTGAGCGCGTCCGCCTACGCTGCCCTCCAAGATGGCCTTCAAGGCGGCAAAGTTGTCGTCGTTGGCGGTAAAGCTCAGATCGTCGATGAACAAAATGAACTTGAGCGGGTTTGCCGCCAGCTTGTCCATCAGGTCGGGGATCTGATACAGCTGGTTCTTTTTTACCTCTACCAGCCGCAGTCCCTCGGGCGCAAACTCGTTGGCAATGGCCTTTACCGCGCTGGATTTGCCGGTACCGGCATCGCCGTACAGCAGCACATTGTTGGCGGGCATCCCGGCCAGCAGCGCCTTTGTGTTGGCAATCACCTTTTCCCGCTCCTTCTCGTAGCCGGGCAGCTCGGAAAGGCGCTGCGGGTCGGGGTATTTTACCGGCACAAGCTGGCCGTTCTCCACCGTGAATACATGGTGCTTTGCAAACATACCGTAGCCCTTTTTGCCCACCTCGCTCATGCGCTGGGCGTAGGCGGCGGCAAGGTCAAGCTCACAGGTCTGCCACCGGGGCAGGAACGCCAACTCCGGCCGCTGCGCCTGCTCCGAGTAGGCGGTCTGGAACAGTTCGTCCAGCGTCAGCCCGCACAGCTGCTGCAAAAACTGCAGCTCGCTGTCCAAGGCGCTTTGCAGCAGCGCGTCCAGCTGCCCGGCGGCGGCCTGCCGCACGCAGATGGTCTCGGCCTCCAGCACAGCATTGCTCAGGTAGCTGCCCCAGTTGGTGGTGTACTCGAACAAAGCGGCCTCAAAGGCGGCTACGGCATCGCACACCGGGCCGTAGGAGGAGCAGCCCGCCTCCATGCGGTCGGTCAGGTCTAAAAGCTTTGCCACAACAGGGTCGTTCAGCAGGGCGCGGAACACAACAAGCCCATGCAGATGGGCATTCCATTCTCTCAGTTTCATAGGTGATCCCTTTTCCTCTCCATTGGCACATACCCTACAAAACGCAGGTACGCGGATATCAAAAGTATACAGCGGTTCGGGCGGGGATGCAAGGTGTGTTAAAAATGCTTCATCTTTGGGGTGATTCAGGTTACAAATTGTCGATTGACAAAAGCCCGGTTTATAGTATAATTTACATCAACAAATGCGCAGATGGGAAAAAGTACCACACGATCCCCACTGTTCAGAGAGCTGCCGTCTGGTGCAAGGCAGTCAGCGTTTCGTGCGGAAAATCATCCCGGAGCAGCCTGCCCAACGGGTGCGAACCCCTGTAAGCAGCGCCGGTTGCAGCCGTTACCGTGCAGGGCTTTGTTGGAAGCCCGTGAGAGGGTGTGCACAGCACGCCAACGAGAGTGGTACCGCAGAGAGCTTGATGTTACAAGGTCTTTGTCTCTTGAAAGAAGCAGGGGACAAGGGCTTTTTCTTTTTCAAAAGCTCTCCCTGAGGGAATGGATAAGAAGTGGAACAGGAATAGGAGCAACACCATGCAGTTGAATGGTTCTCAGATCTTTGTAGAGGTCCTGTGCGAGCAGGGAGTGGACACTCTTTTTGGCTACCCCGGCGGCGCTGTGCTGAACCTTTACGACGAGCTGTATAAGAATGCCGACCGCATCACCCATGTGCTTACCGCCCACGAGCAGGGCGCAGCCCATGCAGCGGACGGCTACGCCCGCGCCACCGGCCGCACCGGCGTGGTGCTGGCTACCAGCGGCCCGGGTGCCACCAATCTGGTCACCGGCATTGCCACCGCCTATATGGACTCGGTGCCCATGGTGGCCTTTACCGGCAACGTGCCCACCAGCAGCATTGGCAGGGACGGCTTTCAGGAAGCGTACATCGAGGGCATTACGGTGCCCATCACAAAGCATAACTTCACGGTGCGCCGGGTAGAGGACTTGGCCGATACCATGCGGGCAGCTTTCCGCATTGCGCAGAGCGGCCGCAAGGGCCCGGTGCTGGTGGATATCCCCAAGGACGTGACCGCAGCAGTGTGCGAGTTCACCCCCAAGCAGCCGGAGCCCATCCGCACCGTGACTACCTATAATGAGGAGCAGGTGCACTGGGCGGCAGACCTCATCAACGCCGCCCAGCGTCCGCTGGTGTACTTTGGCGGTGGCGTGCGCAGCGCAGCCAGCTGCCAGCCGCTGCGGGATCTGCTGCACAAGGCGGAGATCCCTGCTACCTACACCCTGATGGCGGCAGGCGTTGTGCCCTATGGCGACCCGATGAATCTGGGCATGCTGGGGATGCACGGCTGCTACACCTCCAACCGGGCGGTGGCAGAGTGCGATGTGCTCATCGCGGTGGGCACCCGCTTTTCCGACCGTGTGGCGCTGAACCCCAAGACCTTTGCCAAAAACGCCACCATCATTCAGATCGACATTGACGCCAGCGAGCTGGGCAAGAACGTGGACGTGGATCTTTCCATCGTGGGCGATGCAGCCTATGTGCTGAACGCCATGCTGCCCCAGATCAAGCCCGCCAAGCACCCGGAATGGATGAAGATGATCCAGAGCTGGCAGGCACAGGATTACCACCCCGTGTCCGACCCCACCCGGCTGATGCCCCATCAGGTCATCGGCGAGGTGTGCAACCAGTGCGGCCCCGACGCCGTGTATGTTACCGATGTGGGTCAGCACCAGATGTGGGCGGCGCAGTACCTGCGCCACACCAAGAGCCGCGGCTTTATCACCAGCGGCGGCCTTGGCACCATGGGCTTTGGCTACGGCGCTGCCATTGGTGCCCAGATGGCACTGGGGCGCCAGCAGCGTGTGGTGATGTTTACCGGCGACGGCTCCTTCCACATGAACCTGAATGAGGCCTGCACCGCCGTCAGCTACGAGCTGCCCATCATCACGGTCATCTTTAACAACTCGGTGCTGGGCATGGTGCGCCAGTGGCAGACCACCTTTTACGGCAAGCGTTACAGCCAGACCGACCCCCACCGCAAGACCGATTTTGTCAAGCTGGCAGACGGCTTTGGCCTGAAGGGCTACCGCTGCACCAATCTGCCGGAGTTTCAGAAAGCCTTTGCAGATGCCCTGCAGCAGAAGGGCCCCACCTGGATCGAGTGCATCATTGACAAGGACGAAAAGGTGCTGCCCATGATCCCCGGCGGCGGCGATATCAACGACATCATCATGGAATAAGGAGGACACAGCATCATGGAATCTGATCAGCGCAGGGTCATCAGCCTGCTGGTGGACAACCAGAGCGGCGTTCTGGCCCGGGTGTCCAGCCTGTTCTGCCGCCGCGGCTTCAATATCGACAGCCTTACGGTGTCCGCCACCAACGACCCGGCAGTCAGCCGCATCACGGTGACCATTACCAGTGACGAAAAGGCTTTGCAGCAGCTGGTACTGCAGACCGAGCGTCTGGAAGTCACCCGGCAGGTGTTCGTGCTGGACAGCGAAAAATCGCTGGAGCGGGAGCTGCTGCTGCTCAAGGTGGAATCGGACGTGCACAACCGCACAGAGCTGCGGGAGATCGCCTGCATCTACAAAGCAAAGATCATTGATCTTTCCCCGGACAGCATGGTGTTTGAACTCATCGGCCGGCCGGACAAGCTGGACGCATTTTTGAAAATGTTCGAGGGTTACAACATCCTTGAACAGTGCCGCACCGGCGTTACTGCACTGGAGCGCGGCGGGATGCACCAGCATATCCAGAAGCCGCCGCAGGAGGTGCGCTCCGTCCAGCTGCCCCCGCCGGGCGCAAGACGGGCATAATTACATTGCTTTTCCGCTCAGGGTGAGCGAAAGATAGAACAGAGCATACAAGACCGGAAGATAAACCAACCAGTTAATGTAAAAGGAGACTAACGATTATGGCTATCAAGAAATACTACGATTCCGACTGCAACCTCGGCGTGCTGGACGGCAAGACCGTCGCTGTCATCGGCTTCGGCAGCCAGGGTCATGCACACTCTGAGAATCTGGCTGAGAGCGGCGTCAACGTTGTGGTCGGCCTGCGCAAGGGTTCTGCTCACTGGGCAAAGGCTTCTGAGTTCGCTGCCACCCATGACAACTTCAAGGTCATGGAGGTGGAAGAGGCTGCCAAGGCCGGCGATGTTGTCATGATGCTGGTGCCCGATGAGCTGTGCGCCGATATCTACAACACCCAGGTTGCTCCCTACATGACCGAGGGCAAGGCACTGGCCTTTGCACACGGCTTCAACATCCACTTCAAGACCATCACCGCTCCCAAGAACGTGGACGTCATCATGATCGCTCCCAAGGGCCCCGGCCACATCGTCCGCCGCCTGTACACCGAGGGCGAGGGCTGCCCCTCTCTGATCTGCGTGGAGCAGGACTACACCGGTAAGGCCAAGGATATCGCACTGGCTTATGCTTCCGGCATCGGCGCAGGCCGTGCAGGCATCCTGCAGACCACCTTCAAGGAGGAGACCGAGACCGATCTGTTCGGCGAGCAGGCCGTGCTGTGCGGTGGTGTTTCCGAGCTGATCCACGCCGGTTTCGATACGCTGGTGGAGGCCGGTTACGAGCCCGAGATGGCCTACTTTGAGACCTGCCACGAGATGAAGCTGATCGTTGACCTGATCAACGAGGGCGGCTTCTCCAAGATGCGCTACTCCATCTCCAACACCGCCGAGTACGGCGACTACCGCACCGGCAAGCGCCTGATCACCGAGGAGACCCGCAAGGAGATGAAGAAGGTTCTGACCGAAATCCAGGACGGCACCTTTGCTTCCGAGTTCCTGACCGAGATGAGCCCCAAGGGCGGCCGCAAGGTGCACTTCCTTGCCAAGCGCCGCATGGAGGCTGAGCTGCCCATCGAGAAGGTGGGTGCTGAGCTGCGCAGCATGATGAGCTGGCTGAAGAAGTAAGAGGAGAACCCTCTCAGACCGCTTTTCGGCGGTCAGCTCCCCCGAAAGGGGGAGTTTTTGTTGAAAAGGGAACCTTATAGCTCCTCCGCGAAACCTCTCCCTCTCGGGAGAGGTGGCACGGCGCAACCGTGACGGAGAGGGCTTTATCAGAAAAGAGGATTTGCAATGAGAAGTGACAACGTGACCAAGGGCTCGGAGCGCGCGCCCAACCGCAGCCTGTTTTATGCGCTGGGCTACACCCCGGAGGAGCTGGAGCGCCCCCTCATCGGCGTGGTAAGCGCCTACAGCGAGATCGTGCCCGGCCACATGAATCTGGATAAGATCGCCGAGGCTGTCAAGGCCGGTGTGCAGATGGCCGGTGGTACGCCCATCCTGATCCCCGCCATCGGTGTCTGCGATGGCATCGCCATGGGTCATGTGGGCATGAAGTACTCTTTGGCCTCCCGTGAACTGATCTGCGACAGCGTGGAGACCATGCTGATGGCACACCAGCTGGACGGCCTTGTGCTGGTGCCCAACTGCGATAAGATCGTGCCCGGCATGGTGATGGCAGCGGTGCGCATGGATGTGCCCGCCGTGGTCTGCTCCGGCGGCCCCATGCTGGCCGGTACTTACGGCGGCGAGGAAGTCAGCCTTTCCAAGATGTTCGAGGCCGTGGGTGCCTATAAGGCCGGTATGATCACCGACGAGCAGCTGGAGGACTGCACCTGCAACTGCTGCCCCAGCTGCGGCAGCTGCTCCGGTATGTACACCGCCAACAGCATGAACTGCCTGTGCGAGGCCATCGGCATTGCCCTGCCCGGCAACGGCACCATCCCGGCTGTGTACTCCAAGCGTCTGCAGCTGGCAAAGCACGCCGGTATGGCAGTGATGGAGATGGTGCGCAAGGGCATCACCGCGCGCCAGATCATCAACGAGCGCTCCATCCGCAACGCACTGACCTGTGATATGGCGCTGGGCTGCTCCACCAACACGGTGCTGCACCTGCTGGCCATCGCCTACGAGGCCGGTGTGCCCATCGACCTGAAGCTGTTCAATGAGATTAGCGCCAAGACCCCCAACCTGTGCCATCTGGCACCGGCAGGCCCTACCCATATGCCGGATCTGTACGCAGCGGGCGGCATCCCGGCAGTACAGGCGGAGCTGGCCAAGAAGGGCCTGCTGGACTTGGACGTGCCCACCGTCACCAGCAAGACCCTTGGCGAGAACATCAAGGGTGCCCATATCCTGAACGAAAAGGCCATCCGTCCCATCGAGAACCCCTACTCTGAGACCGGCGGTCTGCAGATCCTGTGGGGCAACATTGCCCCGGACGGCTGTGTGGTCAAGCGCAGCGCCGTCGCCCCGGAGATGCAGAAGCACGCAGGCCCGGCGCGGGTGTTCAACAGCGAGGAGGAGGCCATCGCCGCCATCTACGCGGGCAAGATCGTCCCGGGCGATGTGGTGGTCATCCGCTACGAAGGCCCCAAGGGCGGCCCGGGCATGCGGGAGATGCTCAACCCCACCTCTGCGCTGGCAGGCATGAAGCTGGATAAGACAGTGGCCCTCATCACCGACGGCCGCTTCTCCGGCGCATCCCGCGGTGCTGCCATCGGCCATGTCAGCCCGGAGGCGGCCTCCGGCGGCCCCATCGGCCTGATTGAAGAAGGGGATACCATTTCCATTGATATCCCCAACGCCTCCATCACGCTGGAGGTCAGCGATGCAGTGCTGGCCGAGCGCAAGGCAAAGTACGTTGCGCCCGAGCCCAACATCAAGACCGGCTGGTTGAGCCGCTACGCCCGCATGGTCACCAGTGCAAATCTGGGTGCGGTGCTGAAATAAACGTAACAAAAGCGCCTGTTGTGCATCCGCACAACAGGCGCTTTTGTCACTCTCCATATTTCATGAGCATGGCGCGGACGGTGAGGAAGATGATCTTCCAGTCCACCCAGAAGCTGCGCTCTTGGATGTATTTCAGATCCAGCGCCACCCACTCGTCAAAGCTCATCTCGTTACGGTGGGGTGCGATCTGCCAGTAGCAGCTCAGTCCGGGGGTGACGTACAGCCGCTGGCGCTGGTAGTCGCTGTACAGCTCTACCTCCCGGGGCAGTGCGGGGCGCGGCCCCACGATGCTCATATCGCCCTGCAGCACGTTGAGCAGCTGTGGCAGCTCGTCCAGACTGGTCTTGCGCAGAAAACGTCCCACCCAGGTAATGCGGGGGTCGCCCTTGATCTTGAACACCGGGCCGTCCATCTGGTTCTGGCTCAGCAGCTCATTCAGCTGCTCCTCGGCGTCCGGGCACATGGTGCGAAACTTATACAGCCAGAACAGCTTGCCGTCCCGTCCTACCCGCCGCTGCCGGAAAATAGCTCCGTCTCCGGGGCTGTCCAGCACGATGGCAAGGCTGATCAGCAGTGCCAGCGGCGCAAGCAGGATCAGCGCCAGCAGGGAGAACACGATGTCCTGTGCACGCCGCAGCACCCAGTAACGCCGGTGGCTGCGCAGCGTCTTTTCCCGGTCGATAGAAATTTGCGGGGCGGCGCTGATTGTTGACTCCATGCAATGACCCACTCCTGCCTGTAAAATGTGTAGATTACAATATTTTAACATAAAACAGGACGCAATTCAACCGGATGAAGCGCGGCGGGCGGGGGACAGTAAGCCTGCTGAAAAAAAGTGAAAAAAGGTGGTTGACAAAACCCTTTTCTCATGCTAAAATAAACAAGTCGTCCGGCGCACGGATGCACAACAACTGAATATGGGCGTGTTCCCGAGTGGCCAATGGGGACAGACTGTAAATCTGCTGCTTTCAGCTTCGGTGGTTCGAATCCACCCGCGCCCACCAAACAAGAAAAATCCGAACCTATTTCCGATTGGAGAAGGGTTCGGATTTTTCGTTTTCTTCGGGTACGATAACGACGGCTCCCGTGGACGGCGTAAAACCCCGATACCTTGTCATAGACCGTAAGCCAATAACAAGATTTGGAGGGTATGATTATGAAGTACGATGAAAGAGCCTGCAAGTTTAATATGGACACTGGCTGCGTGGAACTGCTGCTCCGGGATGGGAGAATGATCTCCATTGACTGTACCGGGGTCGAGGATGCACTGAATGTGACTATGGCACAGCAGACGGAACTGGACTACCTCATCTACAATGATCCGCTGGGCTATGCAGATTTGATTCTGAACGGTGACCCGGAGGAATATTTGAAGAATGTGGCCGGGAGCCATAGGTTAGAAGATTAAGGACAAAAAAATAAGAGGTGTGCCCAACTGGACACACCTCGGTGAGATACATCTATATAAGGCAGGGCGTTCCCTTTACTGGGAGCGTCCTGCTGTTTTTATGCTGCAACAGGCAAGGCTTGTAGAGCTTCTTGCTCTTTCAGCCATTCCTCATATTCACGCTGGCCTTCCTCGCTGTTGAAAAACTCAACCATGGAGGGATAAAAGCAACGTGCCAGCGCCTTGATTGCTTCATCCGGGTAGCCGGATTTGTTCGACTTCTTCTTTTTGTTCAAATGGTATCCTCCGAAAATCAAAGTTCCATATCCTGCCCACGCTTGCGGTTTCGCTGCGGCACATTCATGGTGC
>ENA-OQLI01001482-OQLI01001482.1-human-gut-metagenome-genome-assembly--contig:-NODE-1482-length-16367-cov-4.921244_pt1 | contig 16367 bp, 9 predicted proteins | sample MGYA00242805_ERZ504812 | MGnify/ENA primary metagenome ERZ504812 (study PRJEB26092, sample SAMD00036430) | human gut metagenome | host: Homo sapiens | study: EMG produced TPA metagenomics assembly of...
CCGCTGCCCACGGCTCCCACCTCCACGAGCTAGGGCAGGATCTGGAACACACCGTGGGACATGGCCTCGCCGGAGAAGCCTCCCGCCAGCACCAGCACCACCAGCACGATCCCCAGCGCCCACAGCCGCAGGAGCACCTGCTTCCAGCCGTCCCCGGCAAAGTGGAAATGGCTGCCGTCATAGATATAGGCCCCGGTAAGATCCCGATGAAAATCGTTGAGATAGGCACGGCGGCCAGCCTGTTTTTTCTTCTTGTCAGCCATGCCTGCTCCTTCCGAGGGCCGCCTCCGGCAGCCGCTGAGATCATGGTACACACAGTAGGCGTACATTTATTGCCTTTCTGTGAACACCGATGTTTCTATGATTCTACCACAGTTCCGTCTGCATTTCAACACAAACATCAACTTTTTTGTCATTTTGCAGAATTTGTACCTTCACCCCGGTTTTTTTGGTAAATAGCAGATTTCCGAAGAAAAATTTCGGCAGAAGTAACAAAGTTTCACAGGAATATCAGCACATGAAAAAAGCTCTGACTTCCTCCGGCATCATTTTCCATGGCCGTCGGTCATCTTTCCTCTCAAATGACGTGCCGCTTCATCGACACTTCCGTCTCCCGCTTCCGTATCCATTTTCGGATACAACTGTCTACGCAAAGAGCGGCAGGACCTGCGTCAAAGGGGGAGAACCGCCGTAAGGCGGTTCTCCCCCTTTGCTATTCTTTCTTCCCCACCAGATCAGTCGATGGTCTTCATGTCAAAGGTTTCCCCGGTGGTGGTCTTCCAGACCATGGCCGTGATGACCTTATCATTTCCGTTCCGGTCCAGCACCTTGCTGCCGTAAACCGCCACATACTGGTTGGATCCGCTGCCCAGCGCCGCCGTATACAGAGACGCCGTGCCGGCGGAGATGGTGTTGCCGTCATCCGTCAGGATAAACTTGCTGGTATTATCCCTCTGACCGATGTTGATGGCCATATTCTTGGTCTCGGAATCTCCGGCCTGCTTGCTGATGTCAAAGGTGTTGTCCAGAATCGTGATCCCGGCCGTGCAGTTCCAGCCGATGCGTTCGATCTTTACCGGACGGGTGCTGGTGACTGTGTTGTTCACGAAGGTAAACTCCTTCAGGGAGTGGACACTCTCATCTGCGCCGGTACCCCAGTAGCCGGTGCCTGCACGCCACCAGATGGGGTTGGAGTTATTGGCATAGATCGCATTGGTGTAGTTGTTGAAGGTGCAGCCGTCAAAGGTTGCCTTCTCCGCCGGGCAGGAGCCCACGACGATACCGTTGAAGGTGCAGTTCTTGAAGGTGATGGAGTGCAGATAACTCCACGGAGAGGTGTACATCTGGATATCGAAGCTCACCACGCCGTTGAAGGTCATGTTCTCGAACACCACATCGCTGTTGCCGGGAACCAGCATATAGACGGAAGTATCCTTCAAATTGTCGATGGAGGAATAGCCCGTGGTGGCGCTGTTGATGGTGCCGTTTTTGAACACAAAGGTGTATTCGCCAGCCTTTGCCGGGGCCGCAGCATAGCTGTTCAGCTTGGTGCTGCCCAGCATCACACCCTTGCCGGTGTAGCCGGAACTATGCTCGCTGTAAGCGATATCGCCGGCATCCGTGTTGCCCAGCGCGACTTCCACCGGATCATGCTTGCCGGTAGCCTCGTTGGTGGGGATATCCGCCAGCGTCAGATTGGTGTTCAGGGCCTCGTGAGAGGTCACATAGGGCATCGCCGGATACTGGGCGTTGGCATCATAGGTATTGTTGAAGCTGTCGCTCTCCACGGTGTCCTGCGCAGCCACCACAGTGATGGCGATGCCGTCAATAGACTTATTCATGTAGTCGTTGCCGGCGCTCTCCTGCATCTTGCCGGTGATGGTCAGCACATCGGCATCCACGGTCTCACCGTTCTTGGCGGCCAGATGGTGCTCCTCGCCCAAGGTGTAGGCCGCACCGTCCAACGTCACGGCCCAGTCGATGACGTGGTTCAGCTCGGCATCGCCCCGAATACCGCTGATGACCAGCTTGTACTTCAGGGCCAGATTGCCGTTGTTCACCACACGCAGCTCCGGCAGGGTATAGGTGCAGCCCGGCTCCCACAGAACCTGCTCGCCCGCAGCAGCCTTGACCCAGTTCAGTGTCTTGCCCTCGGCGGAGACCCAGCTGTCGCCCTCTTTCATCTCCAGAGCAACATCCAGCTTGCCGGCCTGAATTTTGTTGACGCCGGTGCTTGCCGTGTCGGTGAACCATGCGAAGGTAGCGCCTACCAGCATAGCCAGGCAAGAACCATGGCCATGACGCTGCCCAGCAAGGCCCGTTTGGTGGACTTGCGGTTTGTCATAGTATCTTCCCCCAAATTTTTTTGCGTGTGCGGATCTTGGCCGTTGGGCTTTTGCGGAAACTGCTGCAAAGGGAATACGGATCGCCACAGCCCGTGTGAGCACTGGCTTCGCAATAACAGACGCATTTTTCGGAAATCCGTATTTTCTTTGAACCCTCCTTATCGTTTCAAAGAAACGATAAAAGCCCATGGGCTTTTCGGCGAACACTTGATAGTTGCATCATAGCACCGTTTCCACCAAAACGCAAGTACCATTCGTCAAATTTCGTCATCATTGATAAATCCATCCCTCTACTTTTACCGGATATGTGCAAGAAAGGGACGTATTCGGCACACTCCCTCTGAAAACCGCATTATATTGCTTACCTCGAAGCCCTATGCCTTCGCAAGCATAAAAAGAGGAGATATCCATTCGGATATCTCCTCTTATGTTGGCGCTACCTATCTTTCCGGGCCGTCTCCAGCCAAGTATTGTGGGCAGAAGCGAGCTTAACTTCCGTGTTCGGGATGGGAACGGGTGGACCCTCGCCCTAATCAGCACCAACTAATGAAACCGTATCAGCGGTAACAAACAGTAGTATATGCACTTTTACGCAATTTGTCAAGAAGAAATGGTGACCCGTACCGGATTCGAACCGATGTTAAAGGCGTGAGAGGCCTCTGTCTTAACCACTTGACCAACGGGCCATTTTTTCCTTTATATTATCACACAAGTATCCTTGTGAAATAACCGTGGTACACCATCAGGGACTCGAACCCTGGACACCCTGATTAAGAGTCAGGTGCTCTACCAGCTGAGCTAATGGTGCATATCACTCAGATGTCTTTCGCTTACACCTTCAAAACCGAACAAAGAAGAGGATGGAAGGAAGGCCATTGCCTGCATAAATCGTAGGTCAAGCCCTCGGGCTATTAGTACCGGTCAGCTGCATACATTACTGCACTTCCACCTCCGGCCTATCAACCAGATCGTCTTTCTGGGCCCTTACTCCATAAAGGATGAGAGATCTCATCTTAGGGAGAGTTTCACGCTTAGATGCTTTCAGCGTTTATCTCGTCCGTACATAGCTACCCAGCTATGCCCTTGGCAGGACAACTGGTGCACCAGAGGTACGTCCATCCCGGTCCTCTCGTACTAAGGACAGCTCCCTTCAAATCTCTTACGCCCGCAACAGATAGGGACCGAACTGTCTCACGACGTTCTGAACCCAGCTCGCGTGCCGCTTTAATTGGCGAACAGCCAAACCCTTGGGACCGAATACAGCCCCAGGATGCGACGAGCCGACATCGAGGTGCCAAACCTCCCCGTCGCTGTGGACGCTTGGGGGAGATCAGCCTGTTATCCCCAGGGTAGCTTTTATCCGTTGAGCGATGGCATTTCCACTCACATACCACCGGATCACTAACTCCAACTTTCGTTACTGCTCGACCCGTCGGTCTCGCAGTTAGGCTCGTTTATGCGTTTACACTCAATGCACGATTTCCGTCCGTGCTGAACGAACCTTTGAGCGCCTCCGTTACTCTTTTGGAGGCGACCGCCCCAGTCAAACTGCCCGTCTAACAGTGTCCCCCGACCGGATTCACGGCCGCAGGTTAGGAAACCAGCAATACAAGAGTGGTATCCCACCGGTGACTCCACATAGCCTGACGACTATGCTTCCAAGTCTCCCACCTATCCTGTACATGCATTACCGATTCCCAGTATTAAACTGCAGTAAAGCTCCATGGGGTCTTTCCGTCTAGTTGCGGGTAACTGGCATCTTCACCAGTACTACAATTTCGCCGGGCGGGCTGTTGAGACAGTGCCCAAATCATTACGCCATTCGTGCGGGTCAGAACTTACCTGACAAGGAATTTCGCTACCTTAGGACCGTTATAGTTACGGCCGCCGTTTACCGGGGCTTCAATTCAATGCTTCGGATTGCTCCTGACATCTCCTCTTAACCTTCCGGCACCGGGCAGGCGTCAGCTCATATACGTCATCTTTCGATTTAGCATAAACCTGTGTTTTTGGTAAACAGTTGCTTGGGCCTATTCACTGCGGCCCCTTTCGGGGCTCCCCTTCTTCCGAAGTTACGGGGTCAATTTGCCGAGTTCCTTAACAACCCTTCTCCCGTTGGCCTTAGGATTCTCTCCTCATCTACCTGTGTCGGTTTGCGGTACGGGCACCTTAGCATACACCGGAGCTTTTCTCGCCTCTCAGCATCGCAGACTTCCCTACTATATTTCAGTCCCTTTCGCCCAGCTCTACCAACGGCTGGGTTCTGCTATCTGAAAGTGTCCTTCCGGTTTAAGGTTCGGTGGCTACGGAATTTCTACCGTATGTGCATCGACTACGCCTTGCGGCCTCGCCTTAGCTCCCGGCTTACCTTGGGCGGACGAACCTTCCCCAAGAAACCTTAGATTTTCGGCCATTATGATTCCCACATAATTCTCGCTACTCATTCCGGCATTCTCACTCGTGTACAGTCCACCGCTCCTTCCGATGCGACTTCACCCCGTACACGACGCTCCCCTACCACTGTCTTTAGACAATCCCAAGCTTCGGTTGTATACTTAGCCCCGTTACATTTTCCGCGCAGAGTCACTCGACCAGTGAGCTATTACGCACTCTTTTAATGAGTGGCTGCTTCTAAGCCAACATCCTGGTTGTTTTCGCAACTCCACATCGTTTTCCACTTAGCATACATTTGGGACCTTAGCTGTGGGTCTGGGCTGTTTCCCTTTTGACAATGAAACTTATCTCACACTGTCTGACTGCTATCCATCAATTATCCGGCATTCAGAGTTTGATAGGGTTCAGTAAGCTTATCGCCCCCTAGCCCATTCAGTGCTTTACCTCCGGTAATCTAAGATAACGCTAGCCCTAAAGCTATTTCGGGGAGAACCAGCTATCTCCGAGTTCGATTGGAATTTCTCCGCTAACCACAAGTCATCGCCGGTCATTGCAACGAACGTGCGTTCGGCCCTCCATGAGATTTTACTCTCACTTCAGCCTGCTCATGGTTAGGTCACCCGGTTTCGGGTCTATGGCAACGAACTTTATGCGCCCTATTCAGACTCGCTCTCGCTTCGCCTCCGGTACTGAATACCTTAAGCTTGCTCGTTACTATAACTCGCCGGACCGTTCTACAAAAAGTACCTCATCACACTTTAACGTGCTTTGAGTGCTTGTAAGCACAAGGTTTCAGGTTCTCTTTCACTCCCCTCCCGGGGTCCTTTTCACCTTTCCCTCACGGTACTGCTCCTCTATCGGTCATCAGGTAGTATTTAGGCTTGGATGGTGGTCCACCCGTTTTCCCGCGGGGTTTCACGTGTCCCGCGGTACTCTGGATACTCGCTGTCAGCTTCCTCTTTCACGTACGGGGCTCTCACCCTCTGTGGCCGGCCTTCCCATGCCGTTCTGTTAGATTCTTCTGATCGTGATGCAAGTCCTAACCCCGGAGAATAAATCCTCCGGTTTGGCCTACTCCGTGTTCGCTCGCCACTACTTACGGAATCTCGGTTGATGTCTTTTCCTCGCCCTACTTAGATGTTTCAGTTCAGGCGGTTCCCCACGTACACCTATTTTGTTCAATGCACGTTACTGGAGTATTGCTCCAGTGGGTTTCCCCATTCGGAAATCTCCGGATCACAGGATATTTGCTCCTCCCCGAAGCTTATCGCAGCTTGTCACGTCCTTCGTCGGCTCCTGATGCCAAGGCATTCCCCTTGCGCTCTTTATAGCTTGACCTATTAGAGATATTTTGGTTCTCTATAGTTGAATTATGCAGGCAATCACAGATCTAGCAAAATTGTAATTGTTACCCTCTTCTTTCACAGAAGTGTTCCACAATTAAAATTCACAACTTTTCTTTCAAGTCTCCTTGAAAGACCTCTCTGTTGCCTTGCTTTCATCACTTTCTTCTTTGTTCAGTTTTCAAGATGCAAGCTCCAGCCTCTTTTGAAGCCAGATCTTAAGATCCAATCCCTTGGGTCTTAAGATCCATCCGCAAAATGGAACTCTGGTGGGCCCGAGTGGGCTCGAACCACCGACCTTACGATTATCAGTCGTACGCTCTAGCCAGCTGAGCTACGGGCCCATGCGAAGGTATTCTCTTGGTGGAGATAGTCGGGATCGAACCGGCGACCTCCTGCTTGCAAGGCAGGCGCTCTCCCAGCTGAGCTATATCCCCGTGCTATCTGTCGTTCCGCCTGCCGGCGTATACCCTCTAAATTAAACAATGAACAAACTCAGTCCCACACGGCTGACCAGGATGTTACAGCCAAGCCCGTAGGCTCGCTGAGGTCTCCTTAGAAAGGAGGTGATCCAGCCGCTCGTTCTCGAACGGCTACCTTGTTACGACTTCACCCCAATTATCGAACCCACCTTCGACTGCGCCCTCCGAATGGTTAGGCTACAGGCTTCGGGTGTTCCCGACTCTCATGGTGTGACGGGCGGTGTGTACAAGGCCCGGGAACGTATTCACCGCAGCATGCTGATCTGCGATTACTAGCGATTCCGACTTCATGTGGGCGGGTTGCAGCCCACAATCTGAACTGGGACGGCTTTTAGGGGTTCGCTCCACCTTGCGGTTTCGCATCCCTCTGTTGACCGCCATTGTATTACGTGTGTAGCCCAGGACATAAGGGGCATGATGATTTGACGTCGTCCCCACCTTCCTCCGTTTTGTCAACGGCAGTCTCGCTAGAGTGCTCTTGCGTAGCAACTAACAATAGGGGTTGCGCTCGTTGCGGGACTTAACCCAACATCTCACGACACGAGCTGACGACAACCATGCACCACCTGTCTCTACTTTCCCCGAAGGGCACCTAACATATCTCTATCTCGTTAGTAGGATGTCAAGCCCTGGTAAGGTTCTTCGCGTTGCTTCGAATTAAACCACATAATCCACCGCTTGTGCGGGCCCCCGTCAATTCCTTTGAGTTTCAACCTTGCGATCGTACTCCCCAGGTGGAATACTTATTGTGTTAACTGCGGCACGCAGGGGGTCAGTCCCCGCACACCTAGTATTCATCGTTTACAGCGTGGACTACCAGGGTATCTAATCCTGTTTGCTCCCCACGCTTTCGCGCCTCACCGTCAGTTGTCGTCCAGCAATCCGCCTTCGCCACTGGTGTTCCTCCTAATATCTACGCATTTCACCGCTACACTAGGAATTCCGATTGCCTCTCCGATACTCAAGAAAAACAGTTTCAAATGCAGTTCACGAGTTGAGCCCGTGGATTTCACATCTGACTTGCCTTCCCGGCTACACGCCCTTTACACCCAGTAAATCCGGACAACGCTTGCCACCTACGTATTACCGCGGCTGCTGGCACGTAGTTAGCCGTGGCTTATTCGTCAGGTACCGTCTTCTACTCGTCCCTGACAAAAGAAGTTTACAACCCGAAAGCCTTCTTCCTTCACGCGGCGTTGCTGGGTCAGGCTTGCGCCCATTGCCCAATATTCCCCACTGCTGCCTCCCGTAGGAGTCTGGGCCGTATCTCAGTCCCAATGTGGCCGGTCAACCTCTCAGTCCGGCTACTGATCGTCGCCTTGGTGGGCCGTTACCTCACCAACTAGCTAATCAGACGCGAGGCCATCTTTCAGCGATAAATCTTTGACATCAGAGCCATGCGACTCCAATGTGTCATGCGGTATTAGCAGTCGTTTCCAACTGTTGTCCCCCTCTGAAAGGCAGGTTCCTCACGCGTTACTCACCCGTCCGCCACTGTCCTCTACTTCACTTGGACGAATCCTCGATCCGTAGATTCTCGTTCGACTTGCATGTGTTAAGCACGCCGCCAGCGTTCGTCCTGAGCCAGGATCAAACTCTCTATAAATCGTATCAACACAGCGTCTCCGCTGAGCTAATCTCGTTACAGAGCTATTTGTCATAGCTTCAAAAACTTTTTATACTTAGCTTCGCAGGTAATTGACTTAACCCTGCTCCACCAAGTTTCGTTGCACATTTTCATGTGCTCCCGTCTGGTGCTTTTGTTCGTTCATTGTTTAATTTACAAGATACACGCCCGCTTCTGCGGAACATTCATTATTTTACCACAAACGCTTTACATTGTCAAGAACTTTTTTCAGGGTTTTTGACTTTTTATCGAAAGCCTTTATGGTTGCCGTCCTTGCGGACAGCTTATTTAGGATACCACTCACGAGGGCGTTTGTCAAGAACTTTTTTCGGCTCTTTTCAAACTTTTTCGCTTCGGTCCCCCGCCGCTCACCTCCCGGCGAACAGCTTGTTTACTTTACCACACTCCCCTCCCCTTGTCAACGACTTTTTTCCTTATTTTCAACTTTTTTCAACGCTTTGTAATCCCTGTCAAAATCCGGGCTTATATCTCCCCTGCCATCGTACACTTTTCCTTCCCTTGACATTTATGATACACTATTCCTATATTGGACGAATGTTGGACAGGGTTCGGCATGGGGTGGACAGTCCAAAAGCGTTCTGTTTCTGTCCGATTCCCTCCACTCCGCAGAAGTTTCTCTCACCAGCGTTTTCAGCCGGGGTGTGCGCCATAGGCGGACACGATATCCATTTCGTTTTGACCGACTCATCCTCCTGCGGATCCACGATGCCCTATCATGATATCTCTATGATATCCTTATTCCATGTAGCTTACCCGCTGCTTTGTTTTCATCTCTTCCTCGATCTCCATTCGCTCCCTCTCCTGTTTTTACATCCCCCATTATAATAATGTGAGGTATCCTATGAACGATTCTTTTACCGGCGTGCTGCCGTGGCTCCTCTGGGGCGGGCGCATCGCACTATCCGCTGTGGCGGTCCTGCTTTTGATTCGCTGTGGGCGCTCTCTGCTCTCCGGCGGGAAGCGGGAGAGCTGGGGCTTTCTCAGTCTCTCCAACGGCGCACGCTATCCGCTGTACCACTGGGAGAACATGATCGGCCGGGCCAGACAGGCGGATATTCGCATCAATTTCCCATCCGTCGCCCGCAGCCACGCCGCCCTGTGCCGGGACAGCGAGGGCATCTGGCGCATCTACCCCATCCGCACCGGCGGCACCCTGCTCAACGGCACGGTGGTGGAGCGCCCCACCGCCCTGAATCCCGGCGACGCCCTCTCCATGGGCGGGGTGGATATCTACTTCTTCCCCGACCAGAAGCAGGCCCGTCGGCCGGTCCGCACCGCCGCCTCCCCCGGGACGCTGTGGCTGCTGACCCTGTTTCAGGTACTGATGTTCCTGCAATTCCTTCCCGGTCTGACGGCCGGAGCCTCGCTGCCGGTGTGCATCGGCTTCGGTGGGCTGGTGCTGCTGTCGTGGGTCTTTTGCTCCCTGCGCCGCACCGGCTCCCGTGGGCTGGAGGTTCTGGCACTGCTGCTGACCACCGTGGGCTTCGCCGTCACCGCCGCTTATGACTCCCACTCCTTATATAAACAACTGGCCGCCGTGGTGCTGGGTATGGGGATATATCTGCTGATGGATCGGGTATTGCAGAGCCTGCCGCTGGCGTTGAAGCTCCGGTGGCCGCTGGTAGCCGCCGCATCGGCGCTGCTGGCCTTCAACGTACTGTTTGGGCAGCGCATCTTCGGCGCCAAGAACTGGATCGCCATAGGCCCCATTACCTTCCAGCCCTCGGAGCTGGTGAAGATCGTATTCATTCTGGCGGGGGCCGCCACGTTAGACCGCCTGTTTGCCAAGCGGAACCTCATTTTCACCATTCTCTTCTCCGCCTACTGCGTGGGGTGCCTGGCCCTGATGAGCGACTTCGGCACGGCGCTGATCTTCTTCGTGGCATTTCTGTGCATTGCCTTTCTCCGCACCGGCGACCTGCCCTCCATCGTGATGATCACCGCCGCCGCAGGCTTTGCCGGGGGCATCGTCCTGCGCTTCAAGCCCTATGTGCTGGCCCGGTTTGCCGTCTGGCGGCACGCTTGGGAGTATGCCCAGGAGGGGGGCTATCAGCAGACCCGCACCATGGCCGCCGTGGCCTCCGGCGGTCTCGTCGGCGCAGGGCCGGAGGAGGCGTGGTTGAAATATGTGGGCGCCGCCAACACGGATCTGGTGTTCGGCGTGGTGTCCGAGGAGTTCGGCCTGCTGCTGGCCCTGTGTGCTGCTGCCGCCGTGATTCTGCTGGGCATTTACGCCCTGCGGGCCGCCGGACGCTCCCGCTCCAGCTTTTACGCCATCGCCGCCTGCGCCACCGCCGCCATGCTGGTGTTCCAAACCACCCTCAATGTACTGGGCTCCGTGGATCTGCTGCCCCTGACCGGCGTCACCTTCCCCTTCGTCTCCGTGGGCGGCTCCCGTATGCTGTCCTGCTGGGGGCTGCTGGCCTATTTGCAGGCGGCAGCGCCGCCGCCCGTATCCGTCAAGGCGGCCCCCAAGGCTCCGGCTCCCGCCGTCAAGCCGCCGCAGGCCACCGGTTTTCTGGATGAACTGGGAGTGGCCACGGACGACATCTTCGGAAAGGAGGATGCCCGATGAAGCAAGTGAAATTCCGCTCCGTCCTGCTCCTGCTGCTGATCGTACTGCTGGGGCTGGGGCTGGCGCTGTTCTGCCTGCGCTACACCTTCCGGGGGGAGGCGTGGGCCTCCTTCTCCGCCAACGGTCATGCCTACACCGACGGCGTGGTCCGCTCCGGTCAGGTGCTGGACCGCAACGGCACCGTCCTCTATGACGGCCCCTCCGGCGTCTATCACGAGGACAGCGCCCTGCGGCAGGCCACCCTCCACGCCGTGGGAGATCAGCTGGGGAACATCTCCACCTCGGCGCTGGAGGCGTTCCAGTTCCGGCTCATCGGCTTTGACCCCCTCACCGGCACCCTCTCCGGCGGTCACAAGGTGTATCTCACCATAGATGCCGACCTCAGCCGAACGGCATGGGAGGCGCTGGACGGCCGCAAGGGTGTGGCCGCCGTGTATAACTATCAGACCGGCGATATCCTCTGCATGGTCTCCAACCCCTCCTTCGACCCCACCGACCCGCCGGAGATCAGCGACGACGACAGCGACTATGAGGGTGTGTATCTGAACCGGCTCCTGTCCGGTCTGTACACCCCCGGCTCCGTGTTCAAGGTGGTCACCACCGCTGCGGCGCTGGAGCAGCTGCCCGGCGTGGAGGAGCGCACCTTCACCTGCGACGGCAGCGTTACCATCGGGGATCAGGTCATCACCTGCCCCTACGCCCACGGGGAGATGGATCTCTCCGACGCATTTGCCCGCTCCTGCAACGGGGTGTATGCCCAGCTGGCGGTGGAGCTGGGGGCCGACGTTTTGCAGGACTACGCCCGGCAGGCGGGGCTGCTGGAGGGCTTCTCCGTCAGCGGCATCCCCACGGTCTCCGGGCTGTTCACCGCCGGGAGCGGCGGCGATCTGGGCTGGTCCGGCGTGGGACAGTATGAGGACATGGTGAACCCCTGCGCCATGCTGGCGCTGATGGGCTCCATTGCCTCTGACGACAGGGCCGCCACGCCCCGGCTCCTGTACCGGGAGACCGGCGTACTGGGGCTGCCCGCCGCCATTCCCGCCAAGGAAAAGCGGGCCGCCGTGTTCACCGCCGAGACCCGCCAGACCCTGCGGGACATGATGGCCCACAACGTGCAGGAGACCTACGGGCAGTCCCAGTTCGGGGATCTGGCGGTCTGCGCCAAGTCCGGCACGGCGGAGGTCAGCGACGGTGCTCCTCATGCGTGGTTCGTGGGCTTCGTGGACGACAACACCCTGCCGCTGGCTTTCGTGGTGGTGGTGGAGCACGGCGGCAGCGGCTCCGACGTGGCCGGCTCCGTCGCCGCCCAGCTGCTGGAGCAGGCACAGAGTTAAAAAATATCCGCTTCCGGTGTAGTGGAAGCGGATATTTTTTACAGGTATTTCACCAGCTGCTCCATGGGCTTGCGTTCCGTGTGCAGCCGGGCGGGATGGGCTCCCTCGGCGGGATAGCCCAGCGGCAGCATGGCGATGGGGACAAGGCCCGCCATCTCCGGGAAGGCCGCCGTCAGCTTCTCCGGGTCGAACATCCCCACGTAGGTGGTGCCAAGGCCCAGATCCGCCGCCTGCAGCATCATCTGGGTCACGGCGATGGTGGCGTCGATCTCACCGTGGTTCTTCCCGTCATCCTCCCGGTTCCAAGCCGCCGCCGGGTCATAGGCCACCGCCAGCAGCACCGGCGGATGGAAGTGGCAGCCCATGCAGGCGTCCGCCTTCGCCATGGCCTCCGGGCTTTGCAGCACGAAGATGCGCTGGGGCTGGTTGTTATGGGCGGTGGGGGCGTTGCGTCCCGCCTCCAGCACCTGCTGCAGCAGGGCATCCTCCACCGGCCGGTCACTGAACTTACGCAGGGAGTACCGCTGCGCCGACAGCTCCGCAAAATTCATATCCATTCCTGCCTTTCTTCAGATAGTGTCCCCATTATACCATGTCCCGTCGGCGGTTGCCAGAAAAATTTTCTGCCGGGGCTTGACAAGTGTGTGCCGGACGCATATAATACTCCACAACAAGAACACAGCACAAACCTGTGAGAAAGAGAAGTAGTCGGTGCGGCAATTCCTTCAGAGAGCTCCGGATGGTGGGATCGGGGCGGTGAGCGGCCGGTGAATGGACTTTTGAGGGCGGACCGAACGGCGCAGGCCAAGTACGGACCGACGGGCGCCCCACCCGTTACCCCCCGGGGTTCGTATGATGGCACGCAGACGCGAGCGGCCGCCGCTGGGCGCCCATCTGGGTGGTATCGCAGAAGCAATGGCTTTTGTCCCATGTGGGACGAAGGCCGTTTTTTATTTTCCGCAGGCCCCGGCACGGCCACGGGATCATCTGCCGCCTGAGATCATTTTTAGGAGGATACCCGTATGAAAAAGAAGAATCTGATGAAGTCCCTGACGGCGCTGGTGCTGTCCGTGCTGATGGTGCTGAGCCTGGCCGCCTGCGGCGCCAAGCCCTCCGATGGCGGTAAGGATGAGGATAAGGACGGCTATACCGTGGCCATCATCAAGCAGATGGATCATGCCTCGCTGGATGAGATCGCCGATGCCATCGCCGCCCGGCTGGATGCCATCGCTCAGGAGCAGAACGTCTCCATCCGCTATACCATCACCTCCGGGCAGGGGGATCAGGCGGTGCTGAAGCAGCTGGCGGATCAGGCCGTGGCCGACAAGGTGGATGCCATCATTCCCATCGCCACCACCGCCGCTCAGGTGTCCGCCGTGGCGGCTGAGGACAGCCGGACGCCGGTGGTGTATGCCGCCATCTCCGATCCCGATACCGCCAAGCTCACCGGCATCGACTATGTTACCGGCACCAGCGATGCGCTGAATACCGAGTACATTCTGGACATGATGCTGGCACAGGATCCCGGTGTCTCCAAGGTGGGGCTGCTGTACTCCCTGTCCGAGCCCAACTCCACCAAGCCCATTGCCGAGGCCAAGGCGTATCTGGAGCAGCACGGCATTACCTGTGTGGAGCAGACTGCCAACACCAACGACGAGGTGGTGGCCGCTGCCGCCGCCCTGATCTCCGCCAAGGCGGACGCCGTGTTCACCCCCACCGACCATGTTATCATGGCCGCCGAGCTGGCCATTGCCGACGATCTGGCCAAGGCCGGCATCCCCCACTATACCGGGGCTGACTCCTTTGTCCGCAACGGTGCCTTCGCCACCTGCGGCGTCAACTACACCGAGCTGGGCGCACGCACTGCCACGCTGGCCTATCAGGCCATGACGCAGAGCATGGACGGGATGGAGGACTACTACCGGATGGACGGCGGCATCATCACCGTCAACACCGACACCGCCTCCGTGCTGAAGGCCGACTACTCTGTGTTTTCTCAGATGGCCCAGCTGGTGGAGGTCACCACCACCAAGGACTGATGCTTCCCGACTGACTTTCCGAAAGGAGCCAAATCATGCTGCTTGTCGTACAAACCGCACTGGAGCTGGGCTTTCTCTATGCGCCGGTGGCGCTGGCGCTGTTCCTGAGCTTCCGGGTGCTGGACATTGCCGATCTCACCACTGACGGCTGCTTCGTGCTGGGGGCCGCCGTGTCCGTGACCCTTACCGCCGCCGGGCATCCCCTGCTGGCCGTTCCGGTGGCCATGCTGGCGGGGGCGTGCGCCGGGTTCATCACCGCCTTCCTCCAGACCCGGCTGTCGGTGCCTTCCATTCTGGCGGGCATCGTCACCAATACGGGGCTTTACACCATCAACCTCATGGCCATGGGCTGGCGCTCCAACGAGAGCCTGCTGGGCAGCGACACCGTTTTTACCCTGCTGCGCTCCACCGGGTTGGGAGGCAACTGGTATGAGCTGGTGCTGGCCGCAGCAGTGACGCTTCTGTGCGCCGGGCTGCTGGCGCTGTTTCTGGGGACCCGGCTGGGACTTTCCATCCGAGCCACCGGCGACAATCCCGATATGGTCCGGGCCTCGTCGCTGGACCCCACCTTTACCGTCACCGTGGGGCTGTGCCTGTCCAATGCGCTGACGGCTCTGTCCGGCGCCATGGTGGGACAGTATCAGAAAACCGTGGACATCAACTCCGGCACCGGCATCGTGGTCATCGGACTGGCGTGTCTCATCATCGGCGAGACCGTGCTGGGCCGCCGCACGGTGTATAAGGGTATTCTGGCGGCGCTGGTGGGCTCCGTGGTCTATCGCTTTATCTACGCCGTGGTGTTTTACACCAAGGTGGTGCCGGTGGAGTGCCTGAAGCTGCTCACCGCCGTCATTGTGGCGCTGGCCATTGCAGCACCCGGTCTGCGTCGCTGGGCCGCTTTTCAGAAGCAGAAGCACAGCCGAAAGGAGGCCGCCTGATATGCTGGACATCACTGCCATTTCCAAGACCTTTCACCCCGGCACGCCCAATGCCCGGCAGGCTCTGCGGCAGCTCTCCCTGCATCTGGAGGACGGGGAGTTCGCCACCATCGTAGGCTCCAACGGCGCCGGGAAGTCCACCCTGTTTGGAGCCATCGCCGGAAGCTTTTACACCGACGAGGGGCGCATCCTGCTGGACGGTACGGATCTGACCTTCCAGCCGGAGCACCGGCGCAGCCGGGTCATCGGGCGGCTGTTTCAGGACCCCATGCGGGGGACCGCTCCCCACATGACCATCGAGGAGAATCTGGCGCTGGCCTATCTGCGGGCCTCTCACGGAAGTCCCTTCCGCCGCATCACAGCCAAGGACCGGGAGCGGTTCCGCAGCCAGCTGGCCCAGCTGGACATGGGACTGGAGGATCGGATGCACCCGCCGGTGGGGCTGCTGTCCGGCGGTCAGCGGCAGGCGCTGACGCTGCTGATGGCCACCATGGTGCCGCCGAAGCTGCTGCTGCTGGACGAGCACACGGCGGCACTGGACCCCGCCACGGCGGACAAGGTGCTGGAGCTGACCCGGCGCATCGTGGCGGAGCACCGCATCACCTGTCTGATGGTGACCCATAACATGGCGCAGGCCCTGTCTCTGGGCAGCCGCACCCTGATGATGGCGGAGGGCTCCATTGTACTGGATGTCTCCGGGGCAGAGCGGGAGGGGCTCACGGTCAATGACCTGCTGGAGCGCTTCCGCAGCGGCGCAGGCCATGCGCTGGATAATGACCGGATCCTGCTTGCGTGAGGGAGAGGTTTTGATTGCCGCCGAGGACTTCAATGGGACGGGTCTCCGACGGGTGACTTCGGTGAGAACGTGCCTCCGGCGGCCCACTTTTCCCAGCAGCTGGAAAAGTGGGCAAAAGAGCCGTTTGAAACCGATGGTTTCAAAACTTCCTTTGCTCTCAAGAGTTGCGTTCGCTATGGGCTGTAAAGGGAATTGACTCAGCAACAGACCCGCTGCCGCTCCCACTCAGGCGAAGGGGCGTGTGGGTCTATCGCCGGGAAATGCCAGGCTATATCTATGGTGATAGCCTTCAGCTGTCATGATACGTCTCGCTTTTGTTGTCTCCGACGGGTAACTTTCTGCCAATAGCGGCAGAAAGTTACCAAAGAACGCCTCTTGAAACCTGACGTTTCAAGGCTTCACCTATCGTTAGTCAGAGTTGCTTCATAGGCCCCGCCGAAACAAGGCACCGGCTTCCGACCACCCTCGCCGCC
>ENA-OQLI01001485-OQLI01001485.1-human-gut-metagenome-genome-assembly--contig:-NODE-1485-length-16361-cov-4.374153_pt1 | contig 16361 bp, 18 predicted proteins | sample MGYA00242805_ERZ504812 | MGnify/ENA primary metagenome ERZ504812 (study PRJEB26092, sample SAMD00036430) | human gut metagenome | host: Homo sapiens | study: EMG produced TPA metagenomics assembly of...
GTAACCGCGACAAGCACTGCAAACGGGTCGCACATCGGTGTGGGTGCTAATTAGGGTTGTACACGTGGAAGAAGCAGCAGCTCAATCACCATCAGCGGAGGTGCTGTCAAAGCTACATGCGAGGAAGTCGCTGCCATCGGCGGTGGCTACCTCAGCTCCGGCGACGACGGCCCCATCAAAATCAGCGGCGGCACTGTCATTGCCACAAGCAAGGAGGGCGCGGCTATCGGCAACAGCAGCGGGACCGATGTCATCGTCGAAATCAGTGGAGGCATTATCAACGCTTCCACTATGGGCAACGGTGTGGCCATCGGTTCTTGGAGTGGATATAACAGCAAAATCACGGTTGACGGGGATGCTGCTGTCTTTGCAAAAGCCTCTTCCAGCAGCTTTCAACCCATCGGACCAGAAAACAAAACCAGTCTCAATAAAGGCGTGGTCTTTCAAGGCACCACCGGTACGGTATACGGCAGTCCTACGCTGCCCGGCGATGCGGAAATCCCATCCGGTGCTATCCTGACCGTCCCCGATGGTTCTACACTGACCTTGCCAAATGGCATAACGCTCACCAACAAGGAACTGCTTGAAAATTATGGGAAGATAATAGGCGCAGGGGCCATCCAAAATAATGGCGTTATCAACGATTACAGCGCTGGAATCAGTGCGACTGTGAACGGCGGAGGCATCATGAATATAGGCTCCCAGGTAGCGGTTACCTTCCAAAACAGCAAAAACGAACAAATCACAGAAGCAACATACGGCGATACCATACAGATTACTGCCACGGCACAGAGGAAAACAGCGAACACTCTGTTCCGGAGCGCAGCAGACAATCAGGTCGAATTCTATCTTGGAAGCGCTGCGCCGGAGCATAAGCTGGGGGAAGCCACTGCCATCATCAGCGGGAACACAGCCACTGCAACACTCTCCCTCTCAGGCGTTGACTGGGATAAAGGGTTTGCATCAGGGGCCAATACCATCCTTGCCGACTTTGGCGGTGCCGCTTCGCTGAACCTGCTTTCCGGCTCCGGCAGCGCAGTCCTTAACGTGAAAAAGATACCACAGCCGACACCAGACAGTCCGGCCTCCGGTGTTGAAAACAGTCCTGGCAATTCCGACGGACCGATTACTCTGGCAGACAGCTACCAGCTTGTGGGGAATACAATCAGCCTACCCCTTTCTCTCTCTCATCTGAAGGATCTGATGGATGCTGGTAAAAACCTGACACTCTCCTGCGATATGGCCAGTATGACCTTTAATCCGGCAGCTCTGAAAACGATTCTGGCGGCGGTACCCTCCACGGCTGGCACGGTCACCTTTGCAGCAACCCCCGCCGATTTACGAGCGTTCGCGGATGCGGCAGCACAGATTGGCTCCCATCCGGTCTATGATTTTACTATCACCTATAAGGACGGCAAGGGGAACACGATTATGGTAAACGCGGGGTTCCCTCTAGGTTCGGCAGCCATCACTTTGGCCTGTCCCCTGTCGGCGGCAGAAACCGAGGGAAGCCTGTTCATGGTCTGCGTGGATGATAAAGGGAATGTGACATGGCTGGATAAATCCAGCTACGACAGCGGCAGGATGCTGGCGGACGTCCCCCACTTCTCTGTCTATGGCATAGCATACAAAGTCCCCGCAGTTGTATTTACTGACACAGCAGGCCACTGGGCAAAGAATGACATAGAGTTTGCGGCGGCACGGGGATTGCTCTCCGCCACGAGGAACGGCATGTTTTCCCCTGACGCCGCCATGACACGCGGCATGTTTGTAACAGCTCTCGGACGGCTGGCAGGTATCAGTCCGGCCAGCTACACCACCCGCAGTTTCACGGATGTAAAAGCTGACGACTACTATGCGGCTTATGCAGAGTGGGCGGTGCAGCAGAACCTCCTCAAAGGTACGGGCGAAGGGCTGTTCCGTCCGGACGCGCCGGTAACACGGGAACAGATGGCGGTTATTCTGTCCGGTTACGCCAGGCAGATGGGCTATTCCCTTCCGGCAGTACTTGGAAATACCGGCTTTGCAGACAGTGATAAAATCAGTACAGGGGCCATAAAGGAAGTCACAGCCATGCAGCGGGCCGGTATCGTGAAGGGCAAAGATGGGAATCGTTTCGACCCGCAGGGAAATGCCACCCGCGCCGAGATTTCCATAGTGCTGCATCGGTTCGTGGAGATTGTCATTGATCCCGCCACGGCGAACGGCTGGGGGAAAAATGATTCCGGTCAATGGTTTTATTACAGAAACGGCAAGGCTCTTACCGGCTGGCAGACCATCGGTAAGCAGAACTACTATTTTAATACGGATGGAGTGATGCATGAGGGCTGGAAGGAGGGCAATACCGGCAAGTGGTACTGCTGGACAATTCCGGGAACTGCCGCCGGCTGGAGGGAAATTGACGGTAAATGGTACTATTTCAACGAGGACGGCAGTATGGCTGTCAGCACAAAGGTTGACGGCTATGAGATAGGGGCGGACGGCGTGAAGGAATAAAGTCCTGCTATGACTTCCGCCAAAAGATTAGATGGTGTTTCAACCTCTGCCATATAAAATACTACCACCCTATTTCCCGATTCCAAAACAGCTGTACCATCAGCCCTTATTTACTGCTAATGTTCCGATCCAGATAACTGGCCGCATCCTCATATGGAACCTCTGTCATTTTATCAAGGTTAATGATGTGCCGATTTGTTACATAGTGCCCCCACCCATTATCTTATTAAAAAAGAGATTGCATTCCGCATTATCTTCTGTTATAGTATAAAACAAAATTTAAAAGCGAGGATATATTTATGAAATTATTTATTTCACTTTCCAATCGACGCAGCCGATGAAGCTTGTATCTTTTAAGGTACAGGCTTATATGCTGTGTACCTGTGGAAAGTGATTTGAATTTTTCCTTTCAGACACTGTCAGGTTTACACAGCCTGACGGTGTTTTTTATTTGGAGGAAAAGGATGAAATTATTGACAGATTTACTTACAGCAATTTTCGAAACAGCTTTTTTAAACTGTGGTTATGATAAAACGCTTGGAAAGGTGGTTGTTTCCGGCCGTCCTGATTTGTGTCAGTTCCAGTGCAATGGCGCTTTTACCTGTGCAAAACTATATAGAAAATCACCGTTAAGCATTGCAGACGATGTTTCAGCGCTCATTAAGCCTGACGGAATGATTAGCAAAATCGAAGTCATGGCGCCTGGTTTTATCAACATTACGATTAATGATGGATTTTTATTACACTATGCCGAACAAATATTTCATGACAAATATAAAGGAATTCCCCAGGCTGAAGCCCCGGAAACCATAGTCCTTGATTATGGCAATCCCAATGTAGCCAAACCTCTCCATGTAGGGCATCTGCGTTCCGCCATAATCGGCGAAGCACTGAAAAGAATTATCATTTCCACAGGAAGAAAAGCTATCGGCGATGTTCACCTCGGCGATTGGGGTTTACCGATGGGTCTTGTTCTCGCAGAATTGGAAGAAAGATATGCAGACAGAGTTCCGCCGATTACCGCTGATTTACTGAATGAATTATATCCCCTTGCAAGCAAAAGGAGCAGATCAGATGAAGCTTTCCTTGAGAAAGCAAGAACAATAACCGCTGAATTACAAAAAGGCAGCATCAAATATATGGACACCTGGCGCAAAATGGTTTCTGTTTCGGTCAGGGATATCAGGAAAACCTTCGACAGATTACATGTTTCATTCGATTACTGGTATGGAGAAAGTGATTCCAGTAAATATGTACCGCAACTGCTTCAGATATTATCTGAAAAAAATTTGCTCGTTCCCAGTGAAGGTGCACAGGTTGTGGATGTTTCCTGTGAAAGTGATAAGGCTCCTGTTCCGCCTGCCATTGTCATAAAATCAAATGGATCTGAAGGCTATGTGACAACAGATATAGCTACGATCCTTCAGCGGCAGCAGGATTTTAAGCCTGACAGGATCTGGTATGTAGTTGACTTCAGGCAGAATCTGCATTTTACGCAAGTGTTCCGTACCGCACAAAAGGCAGATCTGATTCCCGCTTCAACAGAACTGACTCATCTGTGTTTCGGAACGGTGAACGGCAAGGACGGAAAACCTTTTAAAACCCGTGACGGCGGAATCATGCAGCTATCTGAACTGCTTGATACCGTGGTAAACTGTTCTTATGAAAAACTGAGAAATACAGATGATATTGACATGAATTTTAAAAAAGAAACTGCAGAAAAAATCGGTATAGCAGCGATAAAATTCGGTGATTTAATCAATCATTATTCGAAGGACTGCGTGTTTGACATCGACAAATTCATGGCATCAGAGGGCAAAACAGGTGTTTATCTGCTTTATACGGTTGCCCGGATCAACTCCATACTCAAAAGAATTGACAGCTTTGATTTAACCGCCCCTCAATCATATGGCATTTATTCTCAAAGCGAGCGGGAGCTTTTGCTGAAGCTGGCCCTGAGCGGTAATGCCTTTATAAACGCCTACAATGAGAAATCACCAAATATCATCTGTGAAAATGCATATCAGATTGCTGTGGCTTTCTCAAAATTCTATCATGAAAATCATATTATGAGCGAAAGTGACGGACAAAAAAAGGCCTCCTGGCTTGCTCTGTGCATATATACAAAAGATATGCTGCAAAAGCACCTTGATACCTTAGCGATTGATACGGTTGAGTTAATGTAAAACCCGTCTTATTTTCAGCACCCACAAACAGCCGGTATAAATTTTATACCGGCTTAATCAAATTTTCCTCATACAGTGTATCGAAAGTATTGACCGCGCCGCCATGCTCAGCTATTTTCCCATCCACCACCTTGTCAATGTCAACGCCGGTGAAGGACAGTCTTTTGTGTGTGGGCTTTATTCCAATCCACTCTCCTTCATGTGTTCCTTCCATGATGAATTCAGAGATCACATAATCACCGTCCGCATATTGCTTAAGTATTTTCATGGTATAATCGGGGTAAGTTTTCTTTACATCAACAAGGTGCTGCTTCATGCCATCTATCCCCACAGGTATTATCTGTTCCCCGACTTTCACGACACAGTCTTCTGCGATAAATTGAGGAAGTTCCTCCAACAGATTTTCTGACACAATTGTTTCATAGAAATATTTAACAATATCTTTTTTCTCCATTTTTATTCTCCTCATGGTTGCGTGATACCGTACTGTATACCGGTGAATACCGGATTATAAGCATAACCGGCTGAAAGTTATCATTGCTATACTAATAAATTATGAATTCCCTGTCAAATAAAAAACAAATTATTTCAAAACAATAAACGATATATCATTGATACTTCATATTATATCCATGTATTGGCAGCAAAAGGCCCGTGTGGTAAAATTATAGGATAATACCTGACAATAAACAGAATATAAAAATACATATATTCAGAACGGAGGAATCATGCTTACTCCCAAAGAAGCGGAAAAAGAACTGGAATTGGGCGCTGGCTTAATGCCGGGTCCCTGGGTACAGCACAGTAAATCTGTTGCCGTAAATGCCCGGATGATAGCGGAGCATACAGACTGTATGGACAGTGAACGTGCCTATTCCATGGGGCTTATGCACGATATAGGGCGCAGGGAAGGCGTCAAGGCTATCATGCACATCATAGACGGTTACCGTTATATGACAAAACTCCACCAGCCTGAAATTGCCAGGATATGTCTGACACATTCTTTTCCCATACAGAATATCAATACCTTTATCGGAAAATATGATTGTTCGGAAGAAGAAAAGAATTTTCTGGAGCATTACCTCTCTGCCGTTGTCTATGACGATTATGACAGGCTGATCCAGCTGTGCGACGCCATATCCCTGCCAAACGGCGCCTGTATTATGGAAAAAAGGCTGGTGGATGTAGCCCTAAGGCATGGCCTGCCATCATTTACCCTTGATAAATGGAAGGCTTTTATGAATCTGAAAAAATACTTTGATGAATTATGTCATTGTAATATTTATTCCCTTTTGCCGAATGTGATGGAAAATTCTTACGAAAGCCTGATATAAGGGCCGCTGTCGGTATTACCGGCCTATAGGAGAATAAACGGCATTTACATAATAATACATACGTTTATGTCTGTTATGCAAATCCAGTGAACAATATTCCGTATGGCGGACCTTTGTAATGGAAAAATTGTGCAGTAGCTTTATGATATCCGCTAAGTCTGCATAAAAATGCGGAACTCCCACTTCCGGTTCCTTTTGGTAAATAACCGTATTGCCGTCAATCCTGTCCCCCTGTGCCTCTTGGAAATCTATTGATTCTTTTGAACAGAAGGACAGGAATATTTCACCGTCCCTTTTAAGTACCCGTTCTATCTCACTGATTATCATTTCCACCCCCTGCGTATCCGAGTGCGAAACCACATGGTAGGCAAAAACACAATCAAATTCTTTATCCGGATACGGCAGATGGAGCATATCTCCTGTCACTGCTTTTATTGGCAGCTTTTCATTTTCCGCCCATGAAATCAAATGCCGGATTCCATAATCCGAAATATCGACAGCGCTGACATCAAAACCATTCTTTTCAAAATGAACCGCATGGCGGCCCAGCCCTGTTCCCAGATCGAGAAGCTTGCTGTAACCCTTTTCTTTCCATACCTGCGACAGATAATAACTGTCCTCCGTAGGCTTCAGCCATGCCGACTGATTTGCATTTTCCCAATCCCATCCCTTTGATTGAACCATAATTCCTCCTTTACCTCTCTTCAACTAAAAATCCATCCACAGCAAAATCTTTTAAAGTAAAACTTACATTGATCGAAAATTCAAAACGGAGTTTATTCCCATAAAAAGAGAAACGATAGACAGCGACATACGGTGTTTCAATGAAATAAATCTTCAGTATAAGAACTTCGTTAAAGACTGCCTCACAGTAATATTCCTGCTTATGAACCTGCAGGTCCTTCAGGAAATTCATTTTCCCGCTGGTTTCCTGTAAAAGTGAAAAACGGATAGAATCGGTATATTCCGCATAACATAGCTTCACCAGATATTCATTACAGGATGGAAGAAATTCCACATACTTGATTCCCAGAATATTATCTTCCAGCCTGAAATTACTACACGGGATTACAGCATCCACGGCAGCAGCGTTTTTTTCAGGTCTTGTATTTTCGATATAGGCGCAGCAGCATTCTGTATCATTAAGCAAATGCTTATAAATTAACGACAACAAGGCTTCCGTTTTGGAATACTGGGAAAACACAATGACAGCTTTCTTTTTATCAGGGCACAACAAACACAGCTGACCAAAAGCACCATCCATACGGTAATAACCATCCTTACCGATATGAAATTGATAACCATATCCGTTTCCCGAAAACTCACTGTCCGGATTGTTTATATCACCCTGCTTAATTATTTGCTGTGTTACGGCCATCTTCAGATATTCCTTTGATATAAGCTGACTGCCGTTGTATGAGCCCTCTTTTAACAGCAGCTGCGCTATTTTGACAAGAGACATGGGATACAGGCTCAGCCCCATTCCTCCCGCCGTCAGCTTTTCCGGAGACAGCTCCCATTGAGCCTCATAAATCTCCATGGGATAAAATAAATACCGGTTCAGGAAATGTTCCAGAGACAGGCCCGACACTTTCGTAATAATGGCGGACAGCATATGGGAGCAATGGGTGCTGTACCTGTAAAAGGTTCCCGGCTCATGGGGAAAAGACTGTTTCAGAAAGGCTTCCACCCAATTATCCTGAACAAATAGATCCGAATAGGTATTTTCATGAATCCCGCAGGACATGGTCAGCAAATGCTGAACCGTAATCCTGCTCAGATTTTCATCCGGTGTCCCCGGACACTCCTCCGGGAAAAAACCGATAATAGGATCATCCATATGCAGCAGACCCAAATCCCAGGCAATTCCTGTTGCAAGTCCCGAAAAGGTTTTAGTCATGGAGAAAAACAGTTTTAGGGAATCCATTTTATAGGGATATCTGACATATTCCCCCATCACACTGTTCTCCGAAATATACAGGGCATGTGTGATATTCGTATTTTCATTTTTGATGCATTCCTGTATAAAACCTGCAAATGACAAGACTTCATCCTCCTCATTTCATCATAATTCTTTTTGTTCCCATTCTTTTTTCTGTATTCTTCATTAAAATCGCAGGCAATTTCATATGTGTCATACTCGCCAAACCATCTTGCGTCCCCCGTCAATATCAATATTCTCAGAACTCGTTTATCTCCGATGACAATACAGCCTCCAGAAAGCTTTCCGGCGCAGAGCGGAAGCGCAGTCTTTTATAATCTTCCTCCGGCATATAACGCATCAGCACCGACAGGCTTTCCTCCAGTCCATTTTCCCGATATCCGATTCTCTTGTCCGTAAGAAACGCAAAGCCAAAGTCCGTATACAATTTAATAGCTCTATAGCTTGACGGCTGCGTGTGCAGATATACGGGAAAATCATTCGCTCCAAGTTCCGACAACAGCTTTGTAATAATAGCTCTTCCTATTCCGCTGCCTTCACAGCCCTTTTTTACCTTAAGCCAGTGCAGGGTATTTATTTTTCCATAGGACTTCCAGATAAAGCCGGTTCCTACAGGATTCCCCTCACTATCCCTCACAAAGAGGCACTGTGAATAGAATAAATCTTCTTTTTCTCCATATACCTTCTGAAAATAATCTGTCATATAGCCGAAAAACGCTTCCGCCTGTTCTTCCTCGTCGAAAGGCATTCTTTTCCACAGGTCAAGCTCATCCCTCCTGCATGAATTAAAGTAATACCCTTCAGGCAGACAGGCATAAGCTTCCTTCTTCGCTACTTCGCAAACCATGAACAAATTCAGATCCGGAATTTCCTCGTACATCCTATACTCCTTTTATTACCATTTCCTCTGTTACCTGATACAAAAAAGCAGGACATCATAAACGGACCATTTTCCGTCTGACATCCTGCATATCACTCTTATTTGATTTTCCAGTCTCCCTGCAGCATCATGAACACTTTCCATTCTTCTAAGTTCCCCATGACAAAACTGTCCTTAGGTACAAGAAGAGACAGCTTCTTCTGGATCACCAGGACATACAGATTCTTGGAACTGATAATCTTTGTAATCGCCGAATACTCAAATACGGAATGAGCGCCGTTGTTGGAAAAGATTTCGAGAGCGTCGGAATAAAAGCTGATTCTTCTCTCCAAAGGTTTTCCCCCGTTATTCGCCACCTGTTTGGCAAATTTCTTATCTCGAGAGGATTTATAAAGGAAAAACGGCATTACCAGACATATGATACCCACAAGAAGGAATACAATGCCCGAGCTGAAGGCGCCGCCAATGATGCTGAACAGTCCGAGAATAATACTGACTCCGCCCATGATATAATACAGCTTACGGTATTGGCCCATAAATGCTTTCACAAATTCCAGGTACACTTCTTTGGTGATCGTAAATTCATTTTTGAAAAGGAGCTGGCCTCCGATACGGTATCCGGTTCCTGCCTGATGTATCGGCGGTATTGTCCTGGTGTTTTCACCCGGTTCTTCCGCGTCTTCGGACTCATCTGCTTCAGAGTTATCCTTTTCCGCCCCATCCGCTTCCGGTTCGTCTACTTCTTCATCTGTCCGCTGGCCGTCTGCTCCCTGCTGTACTGTCTCTTCCAGATCTGCCGCAGTGTCTGCCCCTGCTTCCTTATCTTCTGTTTCCATAGTCTCGTTCTTTTGTTCTTCCATTTTTACCTCTCATTCCACCGGCCATAAACAGCCTGTTTCTTTCTGTCTGTTCTGCCATAAAGAAATTATGTATGTAAATAAAATTATAATAGAAAGCCTCCCGGCCGTCCACCTTTAATTTTACTTTCCGATTTGTCATTTCCCTATCTTCCACATACTATAAAATAGAATACCATAATCGGATGGGAATGAAAAATGAATTCTTCCAATTACAATAGAAATAATTCCTCCTGCTGCAATTCATGCGGTTTCTGCGGCTGCACCCAATGCCGGCAGGGGCCGCCCGGCCCTCAGGGGCCTCCCGGTCCACAAGGCATCCCGGGGGAAAGAGGCCCCAGGGGAGAGCAGGGGCCTGCCGGTCTCCGGGGAGAACAGGGGCCTCAGGGTTTCATCGGCCCACGAGGTAAACAGGGACCGCAAGGCCCTGCCGGACCGCAGGGCATACCCGGCCCACAAGGCTTGCCCGGGGCCAGAGGGGAACAGGGGCCTCCCGGTACAGAAGGCTGGAAAAATACTGCCTACGCTCAATATGGAATCGCCGCATCTCCTCCCAGCCATAATTATCTTCCTTATTATCCTGTCTGGGGCGCCGGGGGACTCACCAGTCTGCCCACTGATGAAACCATACAGCTTATGCCGGGATATGTTTACATGATTTCTTTTGTTTTCCTGGCAGTACCGGATGCCGGAAATTACTATCAGCTCCTGCCCTATCTTAATGGCTCGCCCCGTTTCCTTTATTCCGTACTGGCAGCTGCGGGAAGCGGCAGGACAGTTTCTGCCAGCGCCTCCTTTCTGACCAATGAAGCCCTTTACGAACCTCTGGATTTTTCCCTTTTGCTAACTTATCCTGACACGGTACGTAATATAGATATTACCGGAGCCGTCTCCATTTATCCCGTCGCCGTTCTTTAGCCAATAAACGGGCCTGCCATTCCTTCTTATGGATAGCAGGCCCGTTTTATTCCTCCCAAGTGAATGGAGGATTGCTCATTAAAGTCTGAAGTTCATTAAGATTACTTTCCCATAACATTTGACTTAAAAAAGTTTTCACTTATATAAGGTAATAAGATCTTTCACATATATTTCCCCATTTGTAAATTGAATTTTATTATTGCTTAAAAATCCATCCAGCGATTGAATTGTTTTATCCATAAGAGAAATCTTCCATTTTTTGCTTAAATCTTTTTTGAAGCTTATATAAATTTCATTTTTTAATGGTTCATATACTATTGTACAAAGAGTATTCTCCTGACTGGTTTTATTTAAAACTTCAAAGGCTTCCTTTATTCCAAAGCTGTCAATATTATTAATGTATTCATAGGCACAAATATATCTGTCAGAACCTATTCCATGTACTTCCTTATAATTTGTTTCTTTAAATTTCCCATTCGGGAAATTAGTCATAACAATAAAATCATTATAAATAGGACTTACTGCATTTGTATTACTTCCTTCTTCCAGAATAAATGCATCACCAGTCTTATCGGCGATAATAGTATGTAACCCTAAATCCGGGTATAGTGGATTCCTGGGATATGCGATTACTCTTTTATTAAGGATTTCAAAAAATTCAGATGCTTTTTTTGTTTCCTTCAGCGCCTCATCAAAAACATCAAAAGCAAACCAGTCATTTTCGTCACAACCTGCTTTGAACCCCGGGCCATAATCTACTGCCTGGGTACATATAAAAAGGCCCTCGCTGTTAAAGCCAGCGATATCCCTGTATTTGTTACCTGCAAATCCGGAAAAGTAAAATAAGTTCTTATCCTTATAACTATTAACCTTCAGTTTTAAATCAATATCATCCGTATCAAAATTCATACCGTAGACAGGTTTTTGCTGACTGTATACTGCAAAACTTGTACACATTTTGGAACCTCCTTTTGAGATATCATTATGTCATATACTTAGAATTTCAGAAAATCGTTCAGTTATTTTTTCATCGGCTTCACCGCTTTCCTAAACTATGTCCATATGATACCATCATACATTTCGATGACTCCACCTATAACATTTTTCAGAATCAAAAATGAGTCTCCTTTCTTAATAGCTTGCCCTGTTTCCTTTATTCCGTATCGGCAGCCTTTGAAAGCAACAGAACAGTTCCTGTCAGCGCACCGTCCTTTAACCGGTAAACGGGCCTGCCATTCCTTTTTATGGATAGCAGGCCCGTTTTTTCTTACATTATTTACTTTAGCGTCAATTGGCAATGCGGAATATTTCTTCCTCTTTAAGAGGGATCTGTTCTTCCTCAATGCTGAGGATTTCAATCCACTTGCCCCTCTTGATTTTGTCCACAAGATGAAGGATTTCTTTCTGCGTTCCCTGTACCTCCATCTCCACTCTGCCATCTGACAGATTAGCCACCCAGCCGGTCAGGCCCAATTCCCTGGCCGCCATATAGGCCGTATAGCGAAAGCCCACTCCCTGTACCTCCCCGGAAAAAATCATATGCTTTCTGATTTCCATGGGTCTTCCTTTCCTTACCTTGCGCACATCTGTTCTTCTTCCTCAGAACTTCAGATTCTTGAACAAATCGCCCAGTGAAGTGGTGGCTTCTTCTTTGGAGCTGTACTCTGCCGCCTGATGGGCTTCCATCTCATCGGCTTCCGAATTTTCCTCCACAGCTTTTATGCTGAGGCTTATTTTATTGTCATTGGTATTCAGCACCTTGACCTTTACTTTATCCCCTACAGTAAGAACTTCGGAAGGCTTTTTAATTCTCTTCTGGCTGATCTGGGAAATGTGTACGAGTCCGCTCAAACCATCAGGCAGGCTGACAAATGCACCGTAAGGCATCAGGCTTTCCACAACTCCCTCCAGGATACTGCCCGGAACCAGCATGGAAATCTTATGGTTGATATCCTCCACAGCACGCGCTTTCGCAATTACCTTGGCGGAGAGAACCAGCTTGTTCTTTTCCTCATCCACGGTAATTACCCGAACCTCCAGCTCTCTTCCGAGCCATGGCTCCAAATCCTCAACATAGGTCAGGGACAGCTGGGACGCGGGAATAAAACCACGGATCCCTTCCACAAAAGCCACTGCGCCGGCCTTTACGATTTCACTGATTTTTACTTGGATATTCTTGTTCTCTGCCATGTAGCCTTTGAGTATATCCCAGGCCAGCACCTGTACCGCTTCTTTTTTGGAGAGCTTTATATTTCCTTCGCCGTCATCTGTCTTTACCACGGTAGCCTCTATTTCGTCGCCCACCTTCACATCCTCAAGGATATTAAATCCGGGATCGCCGCTCATATCCTCCGCTTTTATAATACCCTGAGCATAATACTGCAGATCCAGAACCGCTTCCTCTTCATTCACCGCAATGACGGTACCTGTAATAATATCCCCTTCTTTTATGGAACGGAAGGATGCTTCCAGCTCCTTTGCATAATCTTCCATCGTTTCCCTTTTCTCTTCCACGGTCTTGTCCCATCCTTTCTGTTATTTCCTTTATTATAAATAAAACTGACTCTCTTGTCGAGTCCCGGATTCAGATTTCACCCCTGCCATATAAGCCAAACGGCAATTAACAGATTCGGGGAAGCCCTTCTCCTATGAGCTCCGTAATGACCCGTATTCCGCCCAGAGGAGTGGTGAGCAGCACCTTTCCTCTTTCCTTACCGGAAATATGGCCGATAATGGCTGCCGCTTCCCCGTATTTGCTTTTCTGCATACAGGAAAGGGCAAGTTCGGCGTCTTCTCCTGCCACAACCGCGGTCATTTTCCCTTCGTTTCCCATATAGAGGGGATCCAGTCCCAGCAGGCCGCAGAAGCCTTTTACCTGATCCGATACCGGAAGGCAGGACTGTGTAAGCTCCACACAGCAGTCGGAGGCAGCAGCAAATTCATGCAGAACTGTGGCGAGTCCGCCTCTGGTGACATCACGCATAGCCTTGATGCGCACTCCCGCTTCCTGCATGGACCGGACCATTTCTCCCAAGGGAGCACAGTCGCTCACGATGCTGTTGGTTATTTCCATACGCGCACTGAGTATGGCGGCATGGTGATCTCCCAGGTTCCCGGAAACGAGTACGGCATCCCCTTCTTCGCAGAGCGAAGCGCTTATCTGCACTCCCTCCGGGACAAAGCCGACTCCGGCAGTATTGATATAGATTCCTCCGCTGCCTTCTATCACCTTGGTATCTCCCGCCACTATCGTCACGCCGGCCTCCCGGGCCGTCTGCGCCATGGACGCGGCGATCTTTTCCAACTCCTCACTGTCTGCGCCCTCCTCCAGTATGAAACCGCAGGTCAGATATTTGGGGCAGGCCCCGCTCATGAGCAAATCATTCACGGTGCCGCAGACGGACAGCTTTCCGATATCCCCTCCCGGAAAAAACAGGGGATTTACCACAAAGCTGTCCGTGGTTACCGCAAGCCTGCTGCTCCCCGCTACCACGGCGGAATCCTCCATCCGGGATAAAATATCATTATTAAAATTTTTTTCAAAAATGCCGGTAATCAGCTGGGAAGTCGCCCTTCCGCCGCTGCCGTGCGCCATTGTTATTTTCATTTCTATTCCTTTTCTCCGATCATGCGGTTATTTATCCCCGGCTTCTATATTAGAAGCTGATGCTTCCGGAAGGATGCTGTTAAAGCTGTTAAAACAGCTGCCTTCCGTGGAAACCATACAGGCTCCCTGGGGTGTCTGGGGGGTACATACCTTTCCGAACAACGGACACTGGACGGGACGTACTTTTCCGGTAAGCACTCCGGCGCAGCAGCAGCCCTTATTCTTTTCCCTGTCTTCCATGAGTTCTCTGCTGCCTGCATCGAAGGCTTCGTATTTCTTACGCAGTACCATTCCGGAACCGGGTATCACTCCCATCCCCCGCCAGGCAGCGTCCGCAGGTTCAAAATATTCCTCCACCGCAGCCTGGGCTGTCAGATTTCCTTCTCTGGTAACCGCGCTGGTATACATATTTACCGTTTTTCCCACTCCCCGAAGCTTAACCAAAGCCGCAATGGCCGCCAGAATCTGTTCCCCTTCGAATCCTGCCACCACAAAGGGGATCCCGTATTTCTCAGCCAGGCCTTCAAATGCCCGGCTTCCGGTGATCACACTCACATGGCCCGGCGCAAGGAAGCCGTCAATGCTGTTTTCCTGCTTTTCCCCGCAGATCCAGTCAATGACCGGAGGCATAACCTTTAAGGATGTGAGCAGACGGATATTTTTAATGCCGCCGGCCAATGCATTTTTCAGCAGCATGGCATATACCGGCGTAGTGGTTTCAAATCCTACCGCCGCAAAAATATACGTGTGCTCCGGATTCTCACCGGCCAGCTTAAGCATATCCATGGGGGAATAGACCATTCTCACCTGACAGCCTTCCGCCCTGGCTTCGCTCAGGCTCTGGCTGCTGCCCGGCACACGCAGCATATCCCCAAAGGTAACCACGATATTGCCCGGCTCCTTACCCAGCAGGATCAGGCGGTCAATGTATTCCGTCACCGTCACGCAGACAGGGCAGCCCGGGCCGGAAACCAACTGAATAGAAGGAGAAAGCAGCCCCGGTATCCCATTACGGCTGATTTCCGCCGTATGCGTGCCGCAGACCTCCATCAGCTTCAGCGTGCGTCCCTGATAGCTCTGCAGATATTCAATTATTTCCTTCACCGGCCGCTTCCTCCAATTCCTCAAAAAGCTCTGTGAGCTGCTTTCCTTCTTCTTCCGAAAGCACCTGCAGGATACAGCCGGCATGCACAAGCACGCTGTCTCCCGGTTTTACGCAAACCAGGCCCGCCTCCGCGCGCACCCTGTTTCCCTGGAAATCCACCACTGCGGTGGTCCCTTCTATCTCAATAACCCTTCCGGGCAATGCTACACACATATCTGACCTCCTCGATCCTTTTCATCCATCAGCCTTTCCGCTGCCAGCCAGGCCTGTCCCAAAGCGATCCCGCCGTCATTTCCCGGCACCTGTTCATTCACATATACCCGGAACCCCTGTTCTTCCAGAAGGCTTCGGCATCTTTCCTGCAGAATCACATTGGCAAAGACACCGCCGCTTAAAGCCACCTTATCCTCATGAAATCTTTCCCGGATCCTGCGGCACATTTCCAGCACCATACAGGAAACCGCTTCATGGAAACTGAGAGCCAGGGCCTCCGCCCTCGGGGTGGCGGCGGGTGGTCCCTTCGGTACCATCGCAGGTTAGAACCTGCCACGGGGGTTCCCGCCGGGACCGAGGCGGTACGTCGTACCCTTTGGGTGGTCGGGGCTTTTCCGGTGCCTCGGGGCGCAGCGCCCCGGGGGCCCGCCGACTCCGGCGGGGGAGCCCGACTTTCTTTGAAGAAAGTCGGGGGAAAGAACACCAGGGGCAAGCCCCTGGACCCCGTTTTTTCATAGCCGCTCGTTCCCACTCGCTGGGTTTGGGGTTGGTTATCTCTGATCCGTTCGAGGGGCTATTTCCTCCGGTATGCTAAGACCGATTTGGGGCGCATTTTTCCGGAAAAATATGCTGAAAAAGCATTTTGCGAAAGAAAGTTTCCAAATCAGGGCACGTAGGTGGGAAACGAAATAGTTACACTACCGTCCCGCTGCGCTCCACCACGCCAAAACGCGAGAGCGAGCAGCGAGCGGGCCCTAAACAAAGGGGGGGCGGGGGGCCACCCCCCGCGCCTCTTTGCGTCCGGGCTCACTCTCGAGGACAC
>ENA-OQLI01001493-OQLI01001493.1-human-gut-metagenome-genome-assembly--contig:-NODE-1493-length-16296-cov-3.084544_pt1 | contig 16296 bp, 14 predicted proteins | sample MGYA00242805_ERZ504812 | MGnify/ENA primary metagenome ERZ504812 (study PRJEB26092, sample SAMD00036430) | human gut metagenome | host: Homo sapiens | study: EMG produced TPA metagenomics assembly of...
ACAGCTGGTGATATAAGATTCCGTGCTGAAAAGAATGTTCATCCATGACGGTTTCCACCCTTGCATTGATGACCGGATTTTTACCTTTTGACAGGTGATATCCCCATCTGCACATACCCAGTTCCAGTCGATGTTCTGACTGTCCAATGACCGGTGCGACATCGGTCGGACGGATATCTCCTTGTGTCAGCCGGATCCTCCCATCTATGTTCTGTACCACTCTGGAAATCTCCTCCATCATATCGAGATCTATATAATATCTGCTGCACATATTCTCTCCTATTTTAGAATCTTTCTTATCTGCATATCCTTAGCTTCCGGATAAAGCTGCTTCATATAATCAACAATTTTTCCCCAGGATGTCCGCGGATCTTCCTTATAACAGGAAGTAACATGGTCATATCCATAAATGTGTTCCGGAGAAGAATACACAGCCACATCCCAGCCGTACTCCACACCTTTTTGATTGATCCTTTTCCGAAAGTCGCAGTTACACAGATATGTCTGCATCATAAGGCCGGTAATGGCTCCGTCAAATCCCTTTTCGCCATCTTTTCCAAATCCAGCCAATTTTTTCAATTCGTAGGAGTAGATTTCTGCATCATTTTCCATAAAATGATCCATAATATTCTTATGTTTGATCGGTGCTTTTTCATCCTCAAACAGAGCATCAAAATCATAGCCGTCCCTGCGGTAGTTGGCAAATACCGGCAGCCATTTTTTGGAAATAAACCCGGCTTTTTTGGCAAAGAATTTTCCGTAAAGAACATCATGTCTTTTGGCAATGGCAATCCTCCATCTCCACGGATCCCTCACCGGATCATCAGACCACCAATATTCTGCCACTGTCCGTTCCTCCAGAGAAAACCCCGGAATTTCGTTCTTAAAAAGAGGAAGAAAACCAACCCGGTTGATATATTCGACTGCTTCATCCACATCGTGGATGCATTTCGGATCATCCCATGTTACTCCATGAATGATCCATTCCCCTGCTTCGTTTCCCATGACTTTCTCCTTTCTGTATTTTGCTGTCTTAAGTATACCACACATTGACAAGGCAAGACAAAGATATATATTTTTATCGAAAAAATTGATGACATTTTTGTTACTGTTCATACACAATGTCATTAACTTAAGCAATTTGCCAATACTGCATTGATGAAAATATCAGCAGAAAGATTTAATTATGATAAAAAAGGGAATATTGAGGGATTAAGATGTAATGTCTTGCTGAAATTCGGGTATAACAAAAAGACAAAATCAATATTTAACATTGAAATTTGTCTAAAGATGAAATATAGTAATATACCACCTTCTGCAATAACTGGTTTATCCACCATTTTTGTGTTAATATAAAAGTAATAAAATACATTTAAGCACAAAAAGGGTGTAAATATTATGGATATTTCAGATTTTGTTAAGAAAGCAAAAGAATATAATGTTCTTGGAATCAAAATTTCAAAAGATAATGAACTTGCAGCAGAGTGGTACAGCGAACCGGAATGCAGAAGGAATATTTATTCTGCAACAAAGAGTTTCACATCCTGTGCAGTTGGCTTTGCTGTTCAGGAAGGGCTGATCGATCTTAATGAAAAACTAACAGAAGCATTTTCAGGTGACTTGCCGGAGTGTATAGATGAGAACCTGAAAGAAGCAACTGTTCGTGATCTTCTTACCATGTGCCTTGGACAGGAGAAGGGCAGTCTGATGGGAGAACAACGACCTTTATATGAAGAAGATAACTGGGTAAAAATGTCTCTGGCTATTCCCTTTAAGTATAAGCCGGGTACGCATTTTGTGTATAATAACGTTGGTCCCTATCTGGCAGGCATTCTTGTACAAAGACGCTCCGGCTGCGATCTGGTTTCTTACCTTACACCCAGACTTTTTTCCAAAATTGGAATAAAACGTCCTACATGGGAGACTGATCCACTTGGAAACAGTTTTGGAGCCGGCGGATTATTTCTGACCCTTTCTGAACTTCACAAATTTGGACTGTTTTATCTTAATAAAGGCAAGTGGAATGGAAAACAGATACTGTCTGAGAAATGGATAGAAGAAAGTACAAAGGCAGCTGATGTTGGATACTATGGTTATCTTTTCTGGCGTGGTGAATATAATTCTTTCCGGGCGGATGGAAAATACTCCCAGATATCTATGATCCTTCCGAAAAAAAACGCAGTCGTTTCGTTTGTTTCAGAATGTCGCAGGGGAGACGAACTTCTGAAGACAGTTTATGAGCTTGTCTGCGCAAAACTGTAATATCTTTTCTCCGCGGAAAACCAGACTCCTCAACATCCTAAACAACTTTTTTCCAGGTATGCAAAAAAACACTTTCCTTTTCTGAAAAAAAGCAATATAATGCTTCACGCAAGAAGATGGTTCTGCCGGCGAAATAAATCCGACCAGAAGAAAAGGTTATCGCTGACACCATCTATTCTGTTTTGCAAAATCTGGCATATTACAGAGAAATAAGAAATGAGGAAATATAGTGAAAAGAATATGTATAGCAATTTCATCAAACGATAAAGACACCACCATGCACCTGGAGATCTATGCACCGGAATATAAGGGCGATCTCAAAGGCCTGATCCAGATCTGCCATGGAATGACAGAATATATGGGAAGATATGTGGAATTTGCAAAGTATTTTACCAGCCGCGGATACATTGTCTTTGGCAATGACATCATCAGCCACGGACACAGCACCACACCAAGATCATCCTGTTTGTACATTAATGACTGGAACGACACAGTTAAAGATATGGTATCAGCAAGGGAATATGTTGTCCGGAAATACCCAAACCTGCCTATCTATCTTTTGGGATTTTCTCTGGGTTCCTTCATTGTAAGGACAAACGCTGATCTGACTCCCTATAAAAAAGAAATCCTGATCGGTACCGGTGCGCAGTCCGCTTTCCTGATGAGGATAATGAGAACCTGGATCGGGAAAAAATATACCGGAAAGATGTCCTGTGCTTCTGATAAGATCTATGATCTGATGTTCGGTACATATGGCAAAAAGTTCAAAGGCAGACCGGCCAATTACTGGCTCCTGACGGATAATGAAAAGAGAAGGGAGTACGCTGATGACAGTCTTGTTCGTCAGGATGTGTCTCCTGCTTTTTTCTGCGAGTTTTCCAAAGGCATGGAATGTGCCAGCCGAAACCTAAAAAATCCGAATAATACCATTCCAACTTTATTCCTGTATGGAAAAAAAGATCCGGTATCCGGTTTTGGAAAAGGCGTCCGAAAGGTATATAAAGCATACAAAGAAAACAACCCGGATACGGAGATCAGAAGCTTTCCCGGAACTCACGATATCCTGCATGACTCCGGATATGAATCGGTATTTAAGGCAATCGCCGATTATTTGAGAAAATAATACTACAATCAGAACCCGATGCTCTACCCTGAAAAGCTGCTCCAGTCGTGCCGGGCTGTCCAGTCGCCCTTCGTACTCCTCTTTATTCTCCGCATGTATAATAAACGGAGCAATATCTGCCTGCAGGCATTGCACAAATGCAATGATGCGGGCTACCTTATAACATGAGAAAAGCATTAAACAAGGAGACTCACGCCAAAACTATGAATCTCCTTGTTTAATAAAGGTTCGAAGTATCCCTCCGGGTATATCTATATCTTATTTTTGATTAATCTCTGCGAATCCAGCAGCATCAATTTTTAATTCTATTTTTTCGCCTTTTTTAAGTTCTTTCCATTGAGAAAAATCCATTTCATATCTTCCTGTTTCGGTCTTGCCCTTCTTTTTCTCATATGTAGCGGTCACAAAATAATGCTCTTCTTCTGCTCCTGTTCTCTGTCCGTCTTTAAGTTTCGGTTCCGGCCAGGAAGGGTTCTGATCATTGCCGGAACTTTTTGCAGTATCGACAACCGTCCATTTGTCTATTTCATAGTAATATTTTGTAGCATACACAGGCTCCTTCCGGTAGACTGGTTTTTCTACATCTTCGGTGCCAGGCATGACATCATGCCAAAAATGATTGCTGCGAAGATTCCCAGAATGAGCAGCACCCGCCTCAGCAGTGGCTTTTTCTTTGGTGTATTTTGGGGGATATTTTTCTGGCAGGATTCTTTTTTCTCTTCTTTCTTTCGTTTCTTTTCCTCTTCCTGCTGCCTCATCTCGAAGTAGTTTCTCTCCGAATCTTCTTTTGTGGCACCACAGTTTTTGCAGACATTCAGATCGTCGCTGTTAAGACTGCCGCAAAAGCTGCACTGCCAGTCCGGATTACGGCTGATCTTTTCTGCTTCCTCCTCAGAAACATATTTAATTTCATCCGGCATATAGAATTTTGTATTTTCGTCCTGCGGATGCCCACAATCGGGACAGGTTTTTTGACCGGCTCTAATCCTTTTATTCCCACAAAACGGGCAATCCCAGAGACCTTCGATTATCTTTCCCATACAGACTCTCCTCTTCCTTCCCTCAATAACAATTTCAACAAGTATTTAGATTTCTCTTCAATTTTATAATTTTCTGCAGTTTTTTTATTTGCTCATTTATAGATTACTGTTTCTTTTTCATCTCTGCTACTCTGTCCAGAATCTGTTTCTTTAATTCTTCTACATTATCGGTCTGATATTTTAATCCTGCTGCGGAGATATGTCCTCCACCGCCAAAAGGTTTCAACAGTTCATTAACATTGATCCATTTCCCGTCTGAACGGAAAGAACATCTCCACCCGTTTTCTTCTTCCTCATACAGGGTAAAACCAAGTTCAATATCGTCGCAATCGCGCAGGATGGTGCGGATACAGTGGATGTCTTCGTATGTGATATCTTTTTCGGCAATTTCCTTCTGTCCCATAATAACATAGGCAACCCGGCCATCCATCGCACGTACTGCTCCATGAAGAATATCGGCTCTTTTGTACAGAATGTCCAGGGTATCACTGTGTAAGGTTTTCATAATCCTGCCATGGTCAACTCCCATAGCCATCAGATCAGCTACTGCCTGAAAAATACCCTGGTTTGCCCTTGCCAGTCCTCCGGTATCATGCAGGATGCCAAGGTAAATATAATCTGCGGCATTGGGGTACGCTTCTTTTTGGGCTGCATTTAGAAGCAGTTCGGAAGAAAGCATATGGTATACATTTTCCGCACACGCCTCAGAAACCTTTGTCCAGTTCACATCTCCGTATCCTTCATTGGAAGCATGATGATCAACAACAATGCTGGCAGCGGCATTTTGGTAATATTCCAATCCGATCATACGCTCCAGAGTTGCATTATCACAGACTATGACACAATATTGTTTTCCGGATATGTCCGGCATCTCAAAAGGAACAAATATCTTATCTTCCACGACCATCTTTTTCGGACCGCGCTCCAGCGTTTTTGCAAGATATGGAAACACCCTGTATTGTGGATAATTGACATGGATATAGTGCGCAAGGCTCATCACCGATCCGGCAGCATCGCCATCCGGATTTAAGTGTCCCAGAATCACTACAGTGTCCAGATTGTGCGTCTGCATGGTTTCATCAAAAACAGTATCAAAATTAAACTCTGTCATTCCTATCTCCTTCGTATATCACTTCCCTGTTATATTTTAATTTTATCATCTAACAGATCAGATAGCAAGTTGTGGGCACATACAAGCCAAAATTCGTTACTGTTCACTCCGTTCACAGTAACGTGGCCAAAATTCATTACAGATTGCATTATTTTGCGGAATTGCTATAGAACCAAAAGAGACAAAAGAGACCACTTGTCTCTTTTTAAAAAACTATAGCAATTTCGTAAGATTTCTATAGTTTTTTCAGGGTTTCTGTACTATAATGAAACCCATAAAGAGATTGTCATATCAAAAATAGTAATCTAATTTTCTGCTAGAAAATCAGATCACCTCCCATCAAACTGGAAATTCAGGGAAAGTTGTTCTGATATTATTATGAAAAAGATGATCGAAGCCCAGGAAAGACAGATGTCCAGTGGTTCCCAGGGCGGACAGTACTAATCAGATAAAAGCCTCTCAGTTGAGGAACTGAAAAAAACCGATGGTGATGACTGAAAACAGTCAAATCCATCGGTTTTTCTATAAAAGCGAATTAATAAAATCAGATCATCCCTATCAGATGTACGATCAGTGCAGCCACCCAGGCAATCACACACTGCCATACCACAACACCAACAGCCCATTTGCTGCCCATTTCACGTTTGATCGAAGCGATAGCCGCCACACATGGTGTATAGAGCAAACTGAATACCAGCAGGGATGCTGCTGCCAACGGAGTCAGTACAGAGGCAATATTTCCACCGAAAAGTACTTCCAGAGTAGATACCACGCTCTCTTTTGCCATAAATCCGCTGATAAGAGCTGTACAGATTCTCCAGTCTCCCAGTCCGATTGGTTTAAATATAGGTGCCAAGACTCCCGCCACCATTGCCAGAATACTGTCTGCAGAATCTTTTACAAGATTTAAATGCAGATCAAAGCTCTGCAGGAACCAGATTATCATTGATGCAAGCAGGATAATAGAAAACGCTCTCTGCAGGAAATCTTTTGCTTTTTCCCACAAAAGTTGACCTACATTCCTTGCTCCCGGCAGCCGGTAATTGGGAAGTTCCATGACAAACGGGACGGGATCTCCCTTGAAAAGAGTTCTGTTATACAAAAATGCCGCCAGGATTCCCACCAAAATTCCAAGCAGGTAAAGACCTGCCATAATAAATCCGCCCTTCTTCGGGAAAAAAGCACTTACAAAGAAAGAATAAATCGGCAGCTTCGCAGTACAGCTCATAAATGGAGTCAGCAAAATCGTCATCTTTCTGTCACGCTCACTTGTAAGTGTACGTGTGGCCATAACAGCCGGAACCGTACATCCGAATCCGATCAGCATTGGTACAATACTTCTTCCGGAAAGGCCGATCTTACGCAGAAGTTTGTCCATCACAAAAGCAACACGTGCAACGTATCCGCTGTCTTCCATAAGAGACAGAAAGAAAAACAGGGTTACAATAATCGGCAGAAAACTGAGTACACTTCCCACACCTGTAAAAATACCGTCAATGACCAGGCTATGCATGGCACTGTTTACATTTGCTGCTGTCAGTGCTGCTTCTACCAGCGCAGAAACCTTATCAATTCCAATCTCCAGAAGCCCCTGAAGCCACGCTCCGATCACATTAAAGGTAAGATAAAATACCAGTACCATGATTCCGATGAAACAGGGAATCGCTGTATATTTTCCTGTAAGAATCTTATCAATTTTCTCACTTCTGATTCTCTCCTTACTCTCTTTTGGCTTTACAACTGTCTGTTCACACAAACGCTCAATAAAGTCAAAACGCATATCTGCGATCGCAGCGCTTCTGTCAACCTGACGCTCTGTTTCCATCTGCTGTACGATATGCTCCAGCATCTCCGTCTCATTTGTGTCCAGCTTCAGCTTCTCAAGAATCAGCGGATCTCCCTCGATTGCCTTGGTTGCTGCAAAACGGGTAGGAATATCAGCCTGCGCCGCATGATCCTCAATCAGGTGCATGACCGCATGAATACAGCGGTGTACTGCACCGTCATGGTCACTCTTATCACAGAAATCCTGACGCAGCGGATGTTCCTGATATTTCGCTATATGTAACGCATGGTCAACCAGCTCATCAACCCCTTCATTCTTTGCTGCGGAAATAGGGATTACAGGTACTCCAAGCAGCGATTCCATCTTATTTACATCTATAGAACCCTGATTTCCCAGCACTTCATCCATCATGTTCATTGCAACTACCATAGGAATATCCATCTCCAGAAGCTGCATGGTCAGATACAGGTTTCTCTCAATATTGGTAGCATCCACAATGTTGATGATCGCACTTGGTTTCTCATCCAGGACAAAATTTCTGGAGACAATCTCCTCACTGCTGTAAGGGGACATGGAATAAATTCCCGGAAGGTCTGTGATTTCTGTATCCGGATGGCCTTTAATCGAACCGGTCTTACGATCCACCGTTACTCCTGGAAAGTTTCCCACATGTTGACTGGAACCTGTCAGTTGGTTAAACAGTGTAGTTTTTCCACAGTTCTGATTTCCCACCAATGCGTACGTCAGTGTAGTTCCCTCAGGCAGTGGATGTTCATCTTCTCTGGAATGATACTTTCCATCCTCTCCAAGTCCCGGATGTGCCAGGTCGCTTACAGCCTCTATTCCGGCGTGACTTCTGCTTCGCTTCGGGATCTGTTCGATTTCTATCTGCTCTGCTTCCGCAAGTCTTAATGTCAGTTCATATCCATGTACCTGTAATTCCATGGGATCTCCCATGGGTGCAAACTTCACGACTGTGACCTCAGCTCCCGGAATCATACCCATATCCAGGAAATGCTGACGCAGGGCACCCTTGCCGCCAACCGACGTGATCACAGCACTTTTTCCGATTTCCAAATCTTTTAATGTCATTTTCAGTCGCTCACCTTTTGTATTTGTATTTGGTTATCATTGCTATAACCGATTTTTCTCAATAACCTTATGCAGATAGCTTATACTAACTGATAATTTTTGTCAAGTAGCAGGTATGTCTCAATTTTTTTATAACCGAAAGCACAAAAAACTCAGATGAATTTATGTTATCATCTGAGTTTCTCAATGTCTTAACCTGACAGGTCATTAAACCTGTCTGTGATTACTTCATTACTTATTATTCTGATCATTCTCAAGTAACTGATTTATGTGATTGCCATAAGATTTGAAAATTGTTCTTATCTTTTATATGTCAGATCCACACAGAACCTGTAATATCACCGTTAATTACATAATATGCTTTGTTCTCTTCAGGTTTGATATAAATCTTAATATCTTTGAGATCTTTCTCCTTTTTACCCAGTTCGTCTGTCCAGATTCTTCTGACATTACTTAAAATATTTTTTGTATATACTTCTCTGCCCATGAACTGAATATATACTTCTGCTGTTGCTTCTTTCTTAGTGGTTCTTCTTGTTGTCTTCTTCTCGGCAGCTGTCTCTTCAGCCGGTTTCTCAGCTGTCTTAGCAGGAGCCTTCTTTGTAGTTCTTTTCGTTGTTTTTGTTGGTTTTGCAGCAGTCTTTGTTGTTTTAGCTGTCTCTTTTTTCTCGGCTTCTTTCTCTGTTTCTGCCGGTTTCTTTTCTACAGTGTCTGCTGCTTTAGCTGTTTCTTTCTTCTCGGTTTCTTTCTCTGCTTCTGCTGATTTCTTTTCTGCAGTCTTTCTTGTTCTTCTTGCTGCCGGTTTCTTTGCTGTTATTTCTTTCTTTACAGTCTCTGTTTCAGCAGTTTCTTTCTTGTTTGCTTCTTTATTTACAGCTACTTCTTCAGCAGTTGTCTTTGCAGGAGCCTCTTTAACTTCGGTTGTCTTCGCAGTGGATGTGTTGAGATCTGCTGTAGTTGCTTTTGTTGCCATATGATTAGCCTCCTTACAAGGTATAAGTATTCGTAACTGCTCAGTTTTGTACAGTTACAGGTATTCTTATGTTACCGAAAATATGATAAACAGTAACATTCTTTTATGAAAATAGAATACTACGAATCTTCTGTTTTTGCAATGTTTTTCTGTTTTTATAATTTAGGCATCTTATGAACCGTAACATGAACAGTATTATTTTTTACTCTGTATCCGTCATTTTCTATAGTCCTAGATTCTGCAGATCTTCCTTCATATATGCCGAAAGTCTCCTCTGAAGTTCCTCATTCTGCGGAAGGCTTAAATCCGCATCAAGGGACAGAATCTCCGAAGCCGTTTCACTGGCAGCTTTCAGGATATCCGCATCCTGATAGATGTCCCCCAGTTTAAATTCCAGCAGACCACTCTGGCGGATTCCAAAAAGATCACCAGGACCGCGAAGCTTCAGATCCTCTCCTGCAATATAAAATCCATCATTGGATTTGTTCAGAATCTGCAGACGTTTAGAAATTTCCTTTGCACCATTTCCCTGCATAAAAATGCAATATGACTGATATTCCCCTCTACCGACACGCCCGCGAAGCTGATGAAGCTGTGCCAGCCCGAAACGCTCGGCATTCTCCACCATCATCACTGTAGCATTAGGCACATTCACTCCTACCTCAACTACAGTAGTAGATACCAGGATCTGAATTTCCCCTGCGGCAAAAGCCTCCATGATCACATTCTTCTCTTTCGCTTTCATCTTTCCATGAAGAGAAGCAATCTTTATATCCGGCGAAAAAACATTGCGAAGCTTCAGGGTATAATCCAGCACATTTTCCCCATCCATCCCTTCGCTCTCCTCCACCATTGGACAGATCACATAAACCTGCCGTCCCTGACGGATCTGCTTCTCCATAAAGGAATAAGCCTTCGGCCTATAAGAAGTATCCACCACACAATTTTTAATGGGAAGTCTCTGCGCAGGAAGTTCATCAATTACTGAAATATCCAGATCCCCGTATATAATGATCGCTAGCGTCCTTGGAATCGGTGTAGCACTCATCACCAGCACATTAGGCGGGTTTCCCATAGTAGTCAGTGCTTCCCTCTGTTTCACACCAAAACGATGCTGCTCATCTGTAATAACCAGTCCAAGATTATTGTACTGCACTTTTTCCTGAATCAGCGCATGCGTTCCTATCACCAGGTTAGCCTCTTTTGACGCGATCAGCACATATTTGTCCCTTTTCTCCTTTGCGGTATCTGATCCTGTCAGCAAAACCGGATGCCCAAAATCAATATTCTGTTCCTGCAGCAACTTCTCCATTGCCTGAAAATGCTGCCTTGCAAGAACCTCCGTAGGTGCCATAAGCACTGCCTGATATCCATTCTCCACAGTCATGATCATTGCAAGAAACGCAAGGATCGTCTTACCACTTCCTACATCTCCCTGAACCAGTCTGGACATCAGGGCCTGGCCGCTTAAATCCCTCTCAATCTCATGCCACACATTCAACTGCGCCTTTGTCAGATCATAGGGCAGACTTTCAATAATCTGCTCTGTCGTCCACACCGGATGCATGGGAAACGCATTCGGTGCTTCCTCCGTCTTCTCCTTCAAAGACTGCACAGCAAGAATAAAAAGAAGAAACTCGTCAAACACCAACCTTCTCCTTGCAGCTAACAGCTCCTGCATATTTTTGGGAAAATGAATCGCAGGAATCGCAAAATTCCTGTCTGCCAGGTGGTACCTCTCCTTATACTCATCTGCCAGATACTCTGCCTGAAGCTTCTGCTCATCAAGCACCTGATGGATCAGCTTCACGATCGTCTTATTAGAAAGCCCCGCAGTCAGTCCATAAATCGGCTGAAGACTGTGCAGAATCTCCTCATAAGCCGCAGGCGTAAAAATCTCAGGGTGCTCCATCTGCAGCTTCCCCTGCTTCCTGACGACACGCCCCCGCAGAACAAACCTGCTGCCTTTCCTGACTGCAGAGCGCAGATACGGTGCATTAAACCACGTAACAGAAATTTTCCCCGTAAGATCTGCCACAGTGGTCGTGATCACCTGAAGATTCCGTACCTGATTCACATACACACCCGTTATAACCGCCACAGAAATCGCCACAACAGCTCCCTCTTCCAGAGACCGGATCTCAACAGGCTCCTCATACGCATCATAATTACGTGGATAATAACTCAGAAGAGATTCCATATCCGTAACTCCTATTTTCGCAAATAACTTTTCCGTTTTCTCCCCCACGCCCTTAAGGGTTCTCAAAGATATCGACATCTATCTCCTTTTCCTTTCTAAAAAATCCATCACAAATATAAATTTAACCAAATCAAGTATCCAGCTATCCGGCAGAGCAATTATTCGGTTATAATCAAGTAAAAACGGACTATGTCATCCGCCCAGCCAGCTGCCAGGCGGGAAAATTATTTGTTTTTGTGTGCATTTGCAGGGATCTTAGATATTCTTAGGTTCCGGAAAACTGCGTTATGAGCAGACAGTCTCACTGTCTGAGCGAAGTTTGCAACGGAGCGAGTTTGAGAGGGCTGCTCATGCCCTTAGCAGATTTCCGGAACCTTAGAATATCTTAGTTCCCGAAACCGCACACAAAAACAAATAATTTTCCTGCCGTCCCTTTTTAATACGAAAACGGATATACCCACCCTCAACAATGGCCTATACCCGTTTTCATCACATGAACTATTCGTTTATCTCTCTCAAAAACTCTATTATCCTACTCTACAGAAATAACATAATAATAAATCGGCTGTCCACCCGCATTCAGTTCCACGTCACAATCCGGATAAGCCTCCTCCAGAGCCGTTGCCAGCTCCTCAGCTTCAGCCTCCTCAGTATCAGCACCATAATAAATACTGATCACCTCAGACTCATCATCCACCATCTGGGCAACTGTCTCCTTGGCAACTTCCATGCGGTCCTTGCCAACAGCCAGGATTCCATGATCACCGATACCCATCATATCACCCTCATGGATCTCCTTATCATCAATCCTTGTATCACGCACAGCATACGTGATCTGTCCGGTCTTCACATGTTCGATTGCCTGAAGCATAGCCTCAGTATTCTCCGCACTGTTCTTCTCGGGTACATAACTGATCATGGCAGTAATTCCCTGCGGAATGGTCTTAGTCGGCACAACCACGATCTCTTTATCCTCAGTAAGATCCCTTGCCTGGTTTGCAGCAAGAACAATATTCTTATTGTTCGGGAAAATATAAATAGTCTTTGCATTTACTTTTGCAATGGCATTGAGCATATCCTCTGTACTCGGGTTCATCGTCTGACCGCCCTCGATCAGGTAATCCACACCCAGTTCCTTAAAAATCTCTGTCATTCCCTTTCCCACAGATACTGAAATAAAGCCTACTTCCTTCGGCGGCTGTGCTGCTTCTTCTTTTTCTTCCTGTTCTGCCTGCTCTTTCGCCATTTTCTCGGCATCCTTTATAAGCTTCTCCTGATGCTCCTCACGCATATTGTCGATCTTCATACGTGAAAGTGCACCAAAGGTAAGGGCTTTCTCAATAGCCTGTCCGGGATGATTGGTATGAACATGAACCTTCACAATCTCGTCATCTGCAACAAGCACAATAGAATCACCAAGGGACATCAGGAATTTCTTAAATTCATGCTCTGTCTCCTCGGACATCGGCTGGTTCAGAAGAATAATAAACTCTGTACAATAACCAAATTTAATATCAGCCTCTGTCTGTGCATCGATCTTAGTCACAGCAGGACCTTTTGCCTTGTCAAACTGTGTATAATCAATCTCTTTGCCAAGGAAACCATCATATGCACCATGGTATACTTCCAGAAGTCTCTGTCCACCGGAATCCACTACTCCTGCTTCTTTCAGAACCGGCAGCATCTCCGGTGTCTTTGCCAGAGTTTCCTCCGCATGAGCGATCACGCTCTGGAAAAATGTATCCAGATCCTCTGCTGTCTCCGCAAGCTCTACAGCCTTGGCAGCAGCCTCTCTTGCAACAGTAAGGATTGTTCCTTCCTTCGGTTTCATGACTGCCTTATATGCAGTCTCCACACCTTTCTCCATGGCTGCCGCGATATCAATGGCATCCAGTTCCTTACTGTTCTTAACACTTCTGGTAAAGCCACGCAGAAGCTGAGAAAGAATAACACCTGAGTTACCTCTTGCACCGCGCAGAGAACCGGAAGAAATCGCCTTGGCCAGTGACTCCATGTCAGGCTCTCCCAGAGAACCTACTTCTGCTGCTGCTGCCATGATCGTCATTGTCATATTGGTTCCTGTATCTCCATCCGGTACCGGAAATACGTTCAGTTCGTTGATCCATTCTTTTTTAGCTTCCAGATTCTTGGCTCCTGCAAGAAACATCCTGGAAAGTATTCTGGCATCTATGGTTTTGTTATTCACCACAAGTTCCTCCTCTATCCTAATCAATTGCGCGTACACCTTCTACATAAATATCGATCTTATCGATCTCCATTCCTGTAAAGGCCTCGACTTTATATTTGACATTGCTGACAAGGTTGTCTGCAATTGTACTTATGTTCACGCCATATGCCACAATAACATGGAAATTCAGGCGGATTTTATTGTCCTCTGTAATTCTGACGCTGATGCCATGTTTCAGGCTGTTCTTTCCAAGAAGCTTTACCAGTCCGTCCTTCATACTGACTGCAGCCATGCCTACGATACCAAAACATTCTACAGCAACGCTTCCTGCGTAGGTTGCGATTACATCTGTGTCAATTATGATCTGACCTAATCCGGAATCTATACGTCCATTCATATGGTTACCTCCAATGCTCATTATTGTATGTAAGTGTATTATAACCTCTTTTCACAGAAAAAGAAATATAATTTTTGAGTTTTTTCCTTTTTTTGCTTGCAAAAGCACAATTCATCTGTTACAATGTAATCTGTTGAACACAAGGTTACTGTTCAGACGCTATGCACACAGCACGACAGTAACAATAAAGCGTCAAGGAGGTGCTATCATGGCTAAATGTGCAATCTGTGAGAAAGCTGCTCATTTCGGAAATAATGTAAGTCATTCACATAGAAGATCTAATAAAATGTGGAAATCTAACGTAAAATCCGTTAAAATCAAGACTGCTGAGGGTGGAGCTAGAAAGACATATGTATGTACTTCTTGCTTAAGATCCGGTAAAGTAGAAAGAGCATAATAACACCATTACCCCTGTTGCAACAGGGGTATTTTTTTTGCAAAAAAGACTGTCCCTCTGTTCAGATATTCTTTACCGAATATTCTGCCTGAGCTGACAGTCTTTTTTTATTTCATATGTCAAACGGAATATTCGCAATCTTCTGTAAAGTTAATGACAGAAAAGATGATATCCCAACAACAGGAAAACTCCGGCCGAAACCACCAGAACCACATTTTCTGCGATCAGCATCCCTATTATCATCCCAATTCCTATGAAAAACAGCATAAAGCCGAACAGCTTTTCCAATTCTTCTGCACCTTTTTCATCGGTTTGCTATAGTCTATGCAAAAATTATTTTTCTGATTCGCCGACAGATTCTTCGTCACCTTTTCCGGAGGTAAAACGGTCTACAAAATCCGGAACCATATCAAGGATCTTGGTGAGACCATCCTGATTTTTCACATTGACCAGCTTTGTTGTTCCATTCTGAATCACAAGCACTGCACAGGGAGTCATCTTTCCTGCCATTCCGCCGCCACCGTTATCCTTCTTCTCTCCGGAAAAAGCACCGGCACCTACACCGAAAGATACATCCATCAGAGGAAGAATGATCGTATCGCCTACATGGATTGCCTCTCCTACCACTGTTTTCGCAGAAATAAAACTGTCCATTCCCTTGAATAATGAATTTACGGTTTCTTTAAAATTGTTTTCATTTGCCATGGTCATGCCCTCCTGGTTTTCCAACGTTTTATAACGTATTTTATATTTTTATTGAAATAAATACTCACTGCTGCCCGCACAGGAACAAATCCGTAGATCCTGCCTTTTGCCCTGATGTTTCCATACAGATAATTCTCACTGTCAAAACGGGGATTGATCTGTATACAGTTTTTGTGAAATGGAATTGTCATCCCAAGTACAGCAAGTGCCGCACCTGTCAGCGCCGGATCTTCAAAAGAAAAAGTAACCTGCCCTTCTATCCTTGTAGGAAAAATATGCTTAAGCAAAAATTTTCCATGTTTCCATACAAGCTTTCTGGCAGCTGTCACTCTGGGATGTTCTATAAACGCCTTCCACCAGGACACATTCTTTTTAATCTTCCCGAATGTCCTGCGGATATTTTGCAGTTTTGTACGAATCAACTGAAATATATTTCGGATCCGGTCATAGATCCTTTTTATAAAAAACTGCCTCTTCTTTAGACTATTCCGATCTGTATCATCTGCATTCAGTTCCTGCTGTCCGGATATCTGACTGTTTCTGATCCTCTCTGTATCAGCAGATGTATCTGAAGCTGAATTTCTGTCTGTTTTCAGATCCTCAGTCTCCATATTCTCTGATTTCGGGTGATCAACCACTGATTTTTTATGCTCTTCTTCCCTGTTTCCGTCTGTGCCGGATACAGATACCTTTTCTGCGCCGGATTTCTCCGGATTTTTCCCGGATTTCTTTGTTACAGCCCTCTTCTCCTGCCGTTTTTTCAACAACTTGTCTACGGGAATTCCAAACAGATGAAAGGATATCTCCATCTGCTGATCTTTCCATTCCGCTCTCAGCGAAATCCCATGAAACAGCCAGCTTACGATACCCTCTCCCTCTGTCTGTTTCCAGCCACCTTCTGCCTTGACAGCTGATGCCTTATATCTTACAGGACAGAACAGTACAAGAAGAACTGCCAGTAAAAGAAGGCCCAGCAGAATTCCCAGGATGATCAGTATAAATTTAAGGATCAGCCATAAAAT
>ENA-OQLI01001497-OQLI01001497.1-human-gut-metagenome-genome-assembly--contig:-NODE-1497-length-16275-cov-3.425440_pt1 | contig 16275 bp, 18 predicted proteins | sample MGYA00242805_ERZ504812 | MGnify/ENA primary metagenome ERZ504812 (study PRJEB26092, sample SAMD00036430) | human gut metagenome | host: Homo sapiens | study: EMG produced TPA metagenomics assembly of...
TGAATGCTAGAATGCCCATGGCTGGACCTAAAGCCGAACCGCCTGTACTGGTAGTTACCACGGTGGTAAAAGGGTTCGCGGTGATTGCTAGCCACGTGCCGGAGCGAACCCGGTCAGCAAAATCGTAAACTCGCGCTAGAACCTGCGCCACGTCCTTAGAAACGGTTTGCCAATCCGCCTGGAGATTATCTTCTGCGCTACCCCGCAAGGCGGTATGAAGCACGGCCCGGTCTTCGGTGTTGTTAATATGCTCACCAGCAAACATGGCGTCCCGGTGAGCTTCGACTTTGGTTTGGGATGCTAAACGCATTAGAGCTGCTAGCACTGGCTCGGTTAGCAGATTTTTCGATAAATCAACGTGCAGTTGAGCGGCAGTGAAACTAAGCTGTGTTGCTCGCTCAGGATTTTTGGCAAACCATTCTGCTAAGTCGGGGTTAAAACCTTCAGACAGAGCCTGTAGCTCTTTCCAGGCAGGGCAGGTTGTCGGGTCTAAAGCAGCGTTCATTTTTCTCCTATTCAAATGTTTAGCTTAGAGGTCAATGATTGGTAGCTGGGAGACTTCAATATCCCATTCATCACGCGAAACCACCGAAATAATAGCGGTCAGCGGTAGCCACCATTGATCAAGAGGACGACGCACCTGGGTATCTACCTTTTCTTGCATTTGCATTAGCCCGAAAGGTTCAATCCCGTTAGCGCTCAACCCCACGGCTAGGGGGTCAGTCCGTTGTTGGGCAAATTGCGTATTTAGCTCTTGAATTGCTACCCGTACCAGGCGGGTAGCGAGAATACGGTCAAATGGGGATGGCTCTCCACCTTGTTGGAGATGTCCCAGGGCAGAATGTCTGACATCGAACAACCCTTTTGATTCTTGCGCAAATACGGAGGCAATGAACTCACGATTGTAACGACCACCGGCTTCTTCGTTATGTAACACCAGACAGAGGCGGCGACCTTCTTGGAAAGAATCGCGCATCATTTGCACATCATCGGTTAAATCTTGCAAATCGTAGGGATTCTCGTCAAGGTAAACCAATTCGGCTCCCGCAGCGATACCGGACATGAGGGACAAATACCCACAATGCCGTCCCATCGCGTCAGCGACGAAGCAGCGCCGAGAGGCAGCCGCAGATTCTCGAATCCTGTCAAGAGCCCAAACCGCATTATTTAGCGCGGAATCGGCTCCAATAGAGATTTCCGACCCCGGAAGATTATTGTCAATAGATGCCGGTACGCAAATCATGGGGATTTTGAAAGCCGGGTAGCGAGAGGTTTCTTGCCTCATCTGGTTAATCGAAAGATAGGCGTTATATCCGCCGATTACCATTAGAGCATCAATGCGGTGTTCTTCTAGGGCGCGACCGATTGCATATTATTCTTCGACTCGGGGCATCTGGCGTAAAGTACCCAGCTCTGCTCCCCCATCAAAGCCCCATCCTTCAACGTCTTCCCAGCCTAAAGGCTTAATTTTTCCGGACATTAACCCTTCAAAAGAGCCGTAAATCCCCAGCATTTCATGTCCGGCTGCGATTCCTAAACGCACGGCTGCCCGAGCCGCGGTGTTCATACCGGGAGCAAGTCCACCTACGTGCATTATCGCTATTCGTTTCGCATCTTTCTTTTGCGGTTCTTCTGTTGGTGGAGCCGCCATTACTTCATTAATTTCCAGCATTTCCGCAAAGGAGCGTCCCCGAGCCTGCACAGCTTTACCGTATTCTTTAGCTTTGGTGAACTTGGCGACTGCCCGGGTTTCAGTGACGGCTTTCATCAGGGGCAGACGAGCCACTCGGTTATGCCGAGCACCAATAATCACCGGCTGGGAGTCCTCGTCTTGATTCAAAACTTCATATACAGCCGCATATCCCAGGGCGGTAGGCATCCACCGATCATAGGCAGAGGGCGTGCCGCCGCGTTGCACGTGCCCCAAAATGGTTAGGTGAGGACGCTCCCCCATTTCTTGTTCGAGAGCATCACAAACATCATTAGCGGTGATGGGGTTGCCGTCATGGTCGATAGCTCCCTCTGCTACCAGCACTATTGATTCGCGCCTACCGGCTTGCCGCCCGGCAGCAAGTTTTTGGGCGAGGGTGCTTTGCCACCCAACTTCGGGGGGCGCTTCGGGAATGAATACATAGTCACAGCCACGAGCGACCGCGCTCATCAAGGGTAAATATCCACAGTGTCGTCCCATGACCTCTACTACGAAAGTACGCCGATGGGAGGCGGCAGTCGAGGATAATTCGTCTAGTGCAGACAGGATTCGCTGTAAAGCAGAATCGGTGCCAATAGTCATGTCGAAGCCGACTAAGTCGTTATCGATTGAGCCGACCAGCCCAGCTACCCGCAGTTTTTCATGTCCAGCTACCTGCTCGGGCGTGAGTTCACCGGAGGCAACCAGTTCTTCTAACAGACTGGGCCATTCTTCTTGGAACTCGTTGGTTCCAGCTAAGGAACCGTCTCCCCCGATTGAGATTAGGCGATCTATTCCATTTAAGAGGAGGTTTTTGGCAGCTTTACGCAGCCCAGAACGTTCTCGGAATTCTTTACAACGGGCGGTTCCGATGACAGTGCCACCTTTGTTTAGGATGCTGGAAACATCCGACCAGCCCATCGGTTTAATCATTTCGCCGCCGGTGACAGCTCCCTGCCAACCTTCCAGGATTGCATACGGCTGCGCACCCATTTTCAAGGCAGTACGTACCACAGCTCGTACCGCAGCGTTCATTCCCTGGGCATCGCCGCCCGAGGTTAAAACTCCTAGCCGTTTTGGCTGCGGTTTTGCGGAGTCGGTCATTTTCCCTCCCCTTAAAGACTGGCTCCTAGGCGCTTCCCCGGGCTACCAGCGTCATTATTTTATCAACCTCTTCTGGATTAGGCGCTACAACCTTTTTTCCAGACAAGTATTCGCCGAGCGCTTGGGCATAAATCCGTCCACTGGCATCGGGATTAAAATCAACTGATGTGAGGGGCGGGTTAAATAGTTGCCCTTCGGGGGCATTGCCTACCCCGATTACTGCGCAGTCATTGGGAACCATGCGACCACACATTCTTAGGGCTTGGATAACTTCCATTGCCAAGAAATCATTGTGACAGATAAACCCATCGATACCAGGATTTTTAGAAAATAGTTGCACCAAATCTCCCGATAGGTTGGGAGAGTTATATTCGGTGGTCAGCATAGTAGGGGTGGGACAACCCCCAAAAATACATCCTTGGAGTACCCCCGCATAACGCAGTTGGTTTAGGTTTTCCAGCAGGGAGCTGGAAGAACAGAGGTAAACCAAATTGCGATGCCCCGAGGAAACCATCCGGGAAGCCATTGCCCGCCCCGATGCACCGTAGAGGGCAGCTACCACTGGGTATAGGGGCGAATCGGTAGCGAAAATTGCTTTCTTTACCTGCGCTCCCAGCGCTTCTAGCTGGTTGTTTTGTTCTTTATTAAAGGAAACTAGAGGAAGAATCGGACCGATTTCTTTCGAGGTTTCAGCCAGAAAGTCTAAGTCTATCTCGTCGCTTTTCAGGAGGATGGGAACCAGTTCAAACCCCATCTTGGCACTTTCAAACAGCACCCGCAAAAGGGTAGTAACCAGTGGAGAACTGTGCGGCATAGGCGGCATTACAAACAGATATCTTTGGGTATCTGCCTGCGGATTCTTTGCCACTATTTCCCCTCCTTGCCAGAGTTCAAATCTTGAGCTTTTCTTGAACTCTTAGTTCATTAATCAATACTAGCCTATTTCCGCCAAGCAACTACTGAAAAAGCGGGGCGGACGCTTTATTTTTGCGTCCGCCCCGCTATTGAGGTTGAAAGAAATGATTTTCTGGCATATTCCCGCCAGAAAAATCACCAGTTTTCCGGCTAGTATTTAGGATTCTTGCCTTAAACGCTGCTCCAGATTTTCTTGCAATACATTCATGAAAGCATCGGTATCTAGCCAGGGGTGGTCGGGCGCGATTAGGCAAGCTAAATCTTTGGTCATTTGTCCGCCCTCGACAGTAGAGATTACGACTTCTTCTATCGTCTTTGCGAAGTGGGTAACTTCCGGGGTCTTATCTAGGGTTCCGCGATGTGCCAAACCGCGCGTCCAGGCGTAGATTGAGGCAATCGGGTTGGTGGAGGTCTTTTCTCCCTGCTGGAAGCGCCGATAGTGGCGGGTTACGGTTCCGTGAGCAGCCTCGGCCTCCATAGTGCGCCCATCGGGGGTCATAAGTACCGAGGTCATTAGCCCTAGGGAACCAAATCCTTGCGCTACGGTATCGGATTGCACATCACCGTCGTAGTTCTTACAGGCCCAAATATATCCGCCTTCCCATTTAAGGGAAGAAGCCACCATGTCATCAATCAATCTGTGTTCATAGTGCAGACCGGCTTTTTCATATTGCGCCTGGAACTCGGTAGCGTAAATGTCGGCGAAGATATCTTTGAACTGTCCGTCATAGGCTTTCAAAATAGTGTTTTTAGTGGACAGGTAGACTGGATACCCACGGAGCAGACCATAGCGGAAACAGGCGCGCGCAAAATCCTTGATTGACTCGTTAAAGTTGTACATCCCCAGAGCCACTCCACCGCTGTCAGGATATTCAACCACGGTATGTTCAATGGGCTGAGAGCCATCTTTAGGCTGGAAAGTTATGGTTAAGGTGCCGGCACCAGGGATCTTGAAATCGGTGGCTTTATATTGGTCACCGAAAGCGTGGCGGGCAACTACGATAGGTTTTGTCCAGCCTCCAACCAGTCGCGGCACATTAGCCATAATGATTGGTTATCGGAAGATTACCACACCCAGAATGTTGCGGATAGTTCCGTTCGGCGATTTCCACATTTTCCGCAGCCCAAACTCTTTTACCCGGGCTTCATCGGGGGTAATGGTTGCACATTTAACCCCTACCCCATGTTCTTTAATCGCGTTTGCGGCATCGATAGTTACCTGATCACTGGTGGCATCCCGGTTTTCTACGCTCAAATCGTAATAGCGCAAATCCATATCTAAGTACGGAAGGAGTAGTTCATTTCGGATTTTCTGCCAAATAATCCGGGTCATTTCGTCGCCGTCAAGTTCCACAACCGGACCAGCTACTTTAATCTTTGCCATGAATAACTCCAAAATATCTCGTTTTAAGTCCTTTACATCAACTTTACTTGACATCGAGATAAATTGGTAACATCTGGAACTGCCAGTTATTAGGTGATGATTTAAATTAGCTGTATGCAAATCCAGATTGGCACTAGCGCCCCGGCTCAACCCACCCCCCTAATTTGGCTGGAGGCAGGGCTGGGAGGGTCGATGCAATCTTGGAATCTGACTTTTCCGATTCTTTGTCGCGCATTTTATTGCGCCCGCTCTACCCGCTCAACTATTTTGAATCCCGGTGAGAGTGAGAACGTAAGTTGGAGAAGTCTAGTAACCGAGATGCGCGAGGGCGGAGAAGAAACTGCGCTTCACCTTGGAGCCACATTCTCTAACCCCCTTCCAGTCATACTGGTTGGACATTCCTATGGAGCGATGTTGGTGCGCGTCTGGGCTGCGCAGATTCTCAAAAGTTCCAGTCCCTCCCGGATACGACCCGTGGGAATCGTCCAGATAGACCCCTCTTTTGAGGGCAATAACGAGGGCGCCGGGCCCCTTTATCAAAAGTTGGAACAAAAACTATTAACCTGGCTTTACCAGGGGGCAGCCCGCGAGCAACCCTCCTTTTATATGGCATGGAAAGATTTGCAAGAGATAGATTTGCTTGACGACCAACTTCCGCAATTGGTTATTTCTGCCGCCCATCGCAAAGGTGGAAAAACCTGGAAAGGTCTGAAAGCGTTTGCTCGTGCCATTGATGCCCGCCTGGTACGGGCAGATTCTTCCCGTCACCTATTGCAGGTGTTTGACCCAGTTACGGTCGCCAGCCAAATCATAGAGTTCACGGCGCAAATAGGCGCTGAAATGAACCGCAAAGCAAATTAACTACCACCACTTAGGGGCGAGGCAACCCGTGTGAAACAGCGAGGGTGGGGACGTAGCCAGGCTACGTCCCCACCCCCATAACGGCTAGCTAATACTGCTAGTTAGCGTCATTTACCACTTGGCTCTCGCCCTCAATCTGCCGCGAGCCGCGTTGTACTGTAATTTTGCGCGGTTTAGCTTCTTCTGCCACCGGGATAACCAGCTTGAGCACCCCGTCCACATACTCGGCTTCAACTTGGTCAAGAGCCACCCCATTACCCAAGGTGAGCTGGCGGGCGAAAGTACCGAAAGGACGTTCGTGGCTTAGCCACTGCGCTCCCTCTGGCGCTACCGCTAGCCGCTCGGCGCGAATAGTGAGGGTGCGGTCTTCGATATCAATATCTACACTGGCCGGATCTACCCCCGGTAAATCGAAAAGGGCAATAAATTGCTCACCATCTCGGTACAAATCTAGGGGCATGGCTGCCCGGGAGGGACCTTGACGCATAGCATCATCAAAAATTGCTTCCATCTGGCGGAATGGATCATACCTGCGAACCATGATTACTCCTTACCCCCACACAAGGCGGGAAATCTATTTACCGAGTATTTCTCGGCTTCACAACTCCCATTCTGGCACTCCTACCTTTTAAGTGCTAGACAATTATTCTGGAAGCGAAAACCTTAGCCGCATTGACTCAACTTTATACTTCTAACATTTTCCTATTTTTAACAAAACAAAAACAGCCCATGAACAGCAAAAACAGATTTCCACCCCCGCTATCTTCCCCCAGACAGAAAAACGCCGCCCCAAAGACGCCCTAAAAGTCAGCGCTACTGAGAAAATAAAGACATGAGCACGCGATACCTACCTTTATTTGTCTACGGAACCTTAAAACTCGGTTCTCGCGGCTTTGGCTCCAGTCTGAAGGCCGCGGTAACCGAATTCGCCCCGGCATATCTACGGGAAGCCTCCCTATACATCGGTGCGTCCTATCCAATGGCCATCCGCTCTATCGGCGGCACCGGAATCCACGGACAGATACTACTAATTGAGCAGCGCCTATTTGAAGAAACCCTAGAAGAACTCGACGAATACGAGGGCTACTTAGGTGAGGGCAACCCCGATAACATGTATATTCGCCAAACCGTGCGAGTAGAAGTATTCCCCGATGAAGAAAGCACCTGGGAAGGCCCCACTCAAGACGTTAAAGCCTATGTCTATATGGCTCCGCCAGAGTCTTTCCGTAACCATCGAGCCGAATTAGTGCTCTCCCCCAGTGGGGATTGGGAAAACCACGAAGAAGAATGGGAAGAGCTCTCCCCCTCCCTAGACGACTTCGACGACCCCAACTATGACGACCGATTTACAGAGGATTAACCCCCAGGATTAATCGGAGTAATCCCACGGCAGGTTAAACGCTAAACTACTTAGCTCCTTTAGCCCCTCCAGCTTGAGAGTTCCGGTACTGCATATCCACCTTTTGTTGGGAATCTTGAGCCGCCAAAAACCAGCGTCCATCAATCATTTGCCACCCCATAATTTGCAGCGAAGTACCTTTCTTATCTTTGATTAACACCGCTTTCACCTGGTCAATATCACCGGATTTCTCCAAAGAAAAAACCAAATCAGAAAGTTTAATAGTGGACTTCCCTTGCGCCCCGGCAAAGGCAGTATTCGCAGCTTTAGCGCATTCCTTAACGCTAACCTCGCCCTGGGATTGAGCATTATCCGATTGCGACTGGTTAATCGCCGCTACCAGTTCCCCACGCGCAGCCGGAGAACTAAGAGCACACAGAGATTGCGCATCCTTGTCTATTAGCGCTTGATAATAGGATTTCGCCCCCTGGATAGGAGAATCTGCTCCGACAACAGTAAAAATAGTCTGCAATATACCACTGGCGTAAACAGCAAACCCCACCACTAGCAACGTTAATATCGCACCCAAAACATAGAAAACACCCCTGCGCGAACGCGAACTAGACGGGGCATCCGTTTTCTTTACCGAAATCTTGGAAACATCAAAAGAGGCATTGTTTCCCACAGTTGAAAGATGTTCCGTATCTACCCGTCCACCAGCCTGATTACCCCACACTCGCTGAGCGTCTTCCCCAGCATCCTGCTGCTCGGTTGACTCGTCCTCGTGCCCCATCCCGAGAGGCAGGATTTGCGGAATCTGAAACTTTACAGCTCCATCGTCCGTGCCCTCCTCACCGCTACTATCAGTATCTTCGCGGGCAGAATCTAGCTTTTCACCCTGGGAGCTAAGAACACTGGAGCTTTCCTTAGTTTCCTCAGCGTTCATTCTCGGCGAAATCGCCCCCACCCCTACGGAGCTAATATCGGCAGCATCAAAGCTGCCAGCAGCTTTTTCTTCTTCATCTTTCCCAACAGACATGAGCTGATTCTACCGAGAATAGCCGCAATGGGCGCATCTGAACTACCCGAAAAGTCGCGCAGCTCACTAATAAGCGTTATGGTCTAAATAGAGACATAGCTACGCCAGCGAAGCATTTATGTCCAAACAAAACACAATAATTAATTCAGTTACGTTAAAGGAAATGAGTATGGCTAACACGCAGAAGACTAAGAAAAATACCACCATCGTGCCCACTAGCGAAGAAGCTAAAGAGCTGATTCCAGAAAACAACGTAGCTGAGAATCAAGGACAGGGACTAACCACAGTTGCCGACCAAGTAGTGGCAAAAATAGCTGGTCTAGCCATCAAAGAAATTCCAGGGGTCTACGACCTAGGAAATTCCGCTGCCCGCGCGCTGGGAGCACTGCGCTCGAAAGTCGGAGCCTCCGAAAGTATCACTCAAGGAATCTCGGTTGAAATCGGGCAAACCCAAACCGCCCTAGACGTAGTACTAATTGTCGAATACCCCTACCCGGTACACGAAGTCGCCGATAAAGTGCGGGACGCTATTTTCTCTGCTATCGAGGGGCTGGTTGGTCTGGAAGTTACCGAAGTTAATATCAAAGTAACGGACGTACACGTACCCGATAGCGACGAAGAGGACGCAGACAAAGACAGTAAAGACCTCAAGTAATACCGCTAGAAAGGGAAGAAATGACAACCATAGCCGGTATTTTTAGTGGCGCCTTTCTAGCCTATATGGCAGTTGCCCACGGATTCTTTGGGTTCTTAGTTTCCATCTTATTTATGGCAATAGGTGCCATCATAGGTAGAGCAGCATCTGGCAAGCTAGATTTGAAAGGCGTTGGTGAAGCCCTAATCGGCAAGCACACCACTACCTCCGATTAACAAGGAGGAAACAAATGCAATCCGACCAGGAAGCAAGCAAATTCACCGGAATCACTACGGTGTGCGCCAAAGCTATCCAAACTATTGCGATAGCAGTCGTTACGCAACGCATTAGCGTTCCCAGGGAGCACATCAAAGTTAGCACCCATGATGACCGGGGATTATTGGGGATAGATATTTCCTGTCCCGTAAACTCCCAGGTTTTAGAAATCATAGCTAAAAATCCAGATACCTCGATATTTTCCCTAGCCGAGCAGGCAAGAGACGATATTGTCCAACGTATCAGCACCCTCGCAGGGCTAAAAGTAGGGCGGGTAAACCTACGGCTTTGCGGACTATACCGGCATCGGGAGGGGAGAAAGCTGAAATGAGCAATAAATCCAGAAAATCCCGCCTCCGGGTTCCCTACCTGGTGCGCCGGGAGACCCATTCGGCGCGAGCCCTGCTTAGCGTTAGCGTCGCATTTATTTTGATAGTGGCTTTGGGGTATTTAGTTACCGAGGGGGTATTGGCTTTATCTGGACAAAATCCGCTGATAGCTACCCCAGAAAATATCTGGAAGCAGTTCTATAGCAATCTAAACAATGATTCAAGATTAGTCCCGATAACCGTAGGAGCATTATTGACTCTCTGTGGGGCACTACTGCTAATAAAATCGGTGTTACCCGGGGCTTTAAGTAAACACGCCCTCAACGATAATCGCATTGCCTACGTAGTTGATGATGCGGTTATTGCCTCAGGAGTTTCCCGTTTAGTACGAGAAAAAATAGGTCTGCCCCAAGGAGCGGTAAGTACTGCCGTGAGCAAGCACCGTTCCTTGAGCACAATCACGCCCAACACCGGACAAGAGATTAACCAAAAGGAAATCCACGATTTCACAACCGAAAAAGTTACTTCCTGGAATTTACATCCGAGGCTAACAGCCCGCATCAAAATAAACACAGAGGGCAGGTTAGAAAAGTGAAGAAATTACCTCGCGCCCTCAACCGGATTCTATTGTTTATTCTGGGGCTATTATCGTTAGCCGGCGGAATTCTAATGATTGCGACACCGCTGTCAGCGAAAATCCGTACCCAGGTTCTCTACTACGGCGAGCGCCTTCAGACGCTTTTTACGTCTCTAAACCATAGGTCACGATTCCAAATACAGGGCTGGGAAAGCTCTGGGTTACAGGTAGGGACGCTAGCGATTGCAGTAATCGTTATCGTCGCTTTGCTAATCTGGATATTTGTTCAAGGGGGCGGCAAGATTCGTTCCCTTGCCCTAAATAAAATCGGTAAAGATACCCAAAAACAGGGTGAAATTACTGCCGAACTAGGGCTTATTAGGGACATTATAGAGGACGAAGTTTCAGCTAGCCGCTGGATTTCCTCAATGAAAATACAGTCTTGGGAAGTCAAGAAACGGCCGGGGCTATTAGTAACCGCAGCGGTATACAAGGGGGCAAACCCGCAGGAAATAAAGACGGAGCTTGATAAAGCTATCACAAAGCTCGATCAAGTTTTAGGAATAAAAATGCCGGTTTTAGTGCGCGTAAGTACCAATTGGCGAAGCAATATCGGATCTGCCAATCGCGTGGATTCATAAACAAATTAAAGGAGAAGAAAATGAGTTTAGAAGACAAGATTCAGAACAGCGCCGAAGATCTAGGTGGCAAAGCCAAAGAACTAGCCGGGGACGTTAGCGGTGATAAAGACCTTAAAGCCGAAGGCAAGGCCGACCAGGTAGGCGCGCAAATCAAAGACAAAGTTTCCGAATTTACTGATAAAGCTAAAGACGTGGCCGAAGAAGCCGGCGCTAACCTGAAGGCTGCTGCCGAAAAAATCAAGGAAGGTTTCTCTTCCGACAAGTAACGCCCCTTTCCCTTTTTGTGAATTAATACCGAAAGGTTAGGGCGGAAAATAGGGCTAAAATCGGGAGGCAAATGCCTCCCGATTTTTTTATATCCTCACCTGAACAGATAAAACTCCAACCAGTCCCCACTTCTAAGCCTGCCCCCCTCAAAGAAAGGAAGTCACGCCCTCGCCAATAGCAGGGTAAGCACCCCTAATCTAAATCACTGGGAAGAACCTTGGTTTCCTCCCCGATACGCATATCAGCAATCTTCCCGGCAGCGCGCAGCTCTTTTAAGCGGGGAACTATCCGCTTATAGATTCCCCACGGATCAATGGTGTTCAAATATATGCGAGTACCGCCCTCAAATCCTGCCAAAGTCGAAATCCGCCATTTCAGCAAGATTCTCCAACGCATCGGAGTGGAAATCGAAAGTGGACGGTGATACCACTCTTCATTACAGGGAACGTCGGCTCCGGTAGCGGCGTGAACGGCCTGCAATATATCGGAGACCGCCCGCATTTTCCGCTCTCCCACATCCCACGGATTACCCGCCTGACCCAAAGGCCAAACCGCAATCGTGGGATAACGATGCCCTACCCCCGCCATGGCTATCGCATCCTCGTTTTGTGCCAATATCAAGCCGCGAGTAGCCCGAATTTTCAAAATAGTATGGTAAATATCAGGTTCTTTACGCACCCGTTCGCGTTCTTGAGAAATTTGCACCGGATATTCGTCAATCGCCACCAGCTGCTTGTGAAGATGATCGAAACTAGCACCCGCCGGTTTTAACCAGTTTTGGAAAGTCGCCACATATTTTACTGCCGGATTCAAATCGTAGAGGTCGCGAAGCGTCCGGGCAGTGTAGGCAGTATAGGCATAATGCTCATCGGGGGTAAGCGTGCCCGCCGAAGCCAGTTGGGAAGAATCAGTAGCACCGGGAACGAAATGACGATTAGCCACAATCAAATCATGCCCGCCAGAAAAGAATGAGCTAGCTTGTCCGAGCATCTCCGATTCATTCAAAGCATCAATCTCAGCATCCTCCATGCCGTATTGATGGAGTTTGGCACGCACTACCCGCAAAATATGGTCATATCCAGTTCGGGTAGAAAGGTATTCAGCCATATGCTGACGTTGCCTATCGGAGGGCTCGTGACCATAGTTTAAATTCCAGTATTGATAGGAAACAATCTCAAATAGGTTCGGAATCCGGCGAAAATCTGCCGGATATTTATCCAGTTCTTCGGCACTAAGCCCCTCTAAGATACGAAAACTCTCGGCGGTAACAGTTTTGGAGGGCGGCAGTTCGCCACTGCTCAAAATTACTCGAGATTTTTCCGGCGGGGTCTCTAGGTAGCGATCAGAACAGAAAGCACAGGTACAGGTATAGTCTTTGGCAGTAATCGGAGTCGGGTTAATCTGTGGCTTCGCTAGCGGGCGATGTCCGCGCCCCGGAACTGTCCAAACCTGAGTTCCAGTTAATTGGTTGCGTTGTTTGACAGTTCCATCTGCCAGTTTCACTAGGGCGCGTGCGGCTTCTGCTTCCTCTTTTGCCATACTTCCACCCTAGTTGCTGACGGATATTTTTGGGTTACTACGAGCGCGTGTAAGTAAGATGCTAAAAAAGACAGGTAGCTGGTTTATAGTGAGCGTCAGGGAGGGAAGTTGATTAAATATTTAGGGTCGAAGCGGAATCTGGTTCCCGCCTTAGGAACTATTGCCCAGGCTGCACAGGCTAAAACTGCTCTCGATTTATTTTCGGGTACTACCCGGGTTGCTCAAGAATTCAAGCGACGCGGGATTTTCACCACTGCCACCGACCTTGCTTCCTATAGTTACCAATTGGCTCGTACCTATATAGAAACAGATTCCGACCTGGTCGATTATGATTCTTTGCGGCAACATTTAACGACTATGAGCACCCTGAAAGGAAAAGAAGGATATTTCACCGAAACTTTTTGCCGACAGGCTCGTTTTTTTCAGCCTGATAACGGTATGCGCATTGATGCCTGCCGCGACTATCTGATGGATTTGGAGGACAGTCCCCTATTCCCGATTTTGCTCACTTCCCTAATAGAGGCAGCCGACCGGGTGGATTCGACTACCGGAGTGCAAATGGCATATCTAAAACAGTGGGCTGCGCGCTCCTATAATCCCCTAGAACTGCGGATACCACAATTACTTAGCGGGAAAGGACAGGCTTTACAAGGCGACGCCCTAAAGCTGGTTAATCAGGTTGCCCCCGTCGATCTCGCCTACCTCGACCCTCCCTATAATCAGCATCGTTACTTCACCAACTACCATATTTGGGAAACTCTGGTACGCTGGGACGCTCCCCAAACCTATGGGGTAGCCTGTAAACGCATAGATGCCCGCGGAGACGAGCATCGCTCTGTCTTTAATTCTAAACGCACCATGGCGACCAGCTTCTTTTCCCTCTTGGCGCAGGTTAAGGCAAAGACCCTGGTAGTTTCCTACAATGATGAAGCCTGGATAAACGAGGACGAAATGATTAGCGCTATTAAAGAAGCTGGGTTTGCCCAGGTTAAAAAGTTTGGTTTTTCCCAGCGGCGTTACGTGGGGGCAAAGATAGGAATCTATAATTCGCGGGGAAAGAAAGTTGGAAAACCGGGGGCTGCCCACAATACAGAAAATGTCTTTATTGGAGGTAGCGCAGCGGTATTAGCGCGCATCAGCCAGGCTTTAGAGAAATGCTAGACCTGCCTATTACCGACAAACGCTAGCGACCGTCCTATTAGGACGCTAGTACTGTACCCAGCCTTTTGCTTGCTGAGATAACTGCTGCAATAAAGATAGGGCTTCTGTTGCCCGCTCTGCCGGTACCATCAAGTGATCATGATGTAAACCGGATAATACGTTACAGGGAATTGATTGACTGGCTAGTTGCGAGGCGACAGTGAAAGTCAGACCAGTTTCTTCTAAGGAAACATCACATTCCAAAGTGATACGGCGATAAATCTTTTTACCCTCGGATACTCCCGCAGCTTTCGCTTGCTCTAGGGGAACGATTACAGTGAGTCCTTCTTCCTCTTTTATCTGTGCAAACGGCTCTAAACCCGCAGGTAGACCATCGCGAGCCGACAAGAACACATACTTGCCATACAGCTGCGGATGGAGCTTAGACAACGCCAAATCAAAGTCAGAATACGAACTCATGGTTTTACGGTATGAGCCTTGGGGATATCCGTGCTCGCTAGTCTCACCTATCGGTCGGATAGCTAACAACCAAACAGATTATTGTTAGCACATTCTCTGATAGACACTCATTACCGCCCTAGCTACTGCCGAGGGCGCCTCCAAGGGAACCAAATGCCCCGCCCGCGGCACCGACACCACCCGAGTACCTAGCGCCTTAGCCATGGCTTCCGCCTGAGCCGCAGTAGAGTTAGTGTCTTGTTCCCCCCGCACTACCATTGCCGGAATCTGTGCTCTCTCCAAGGTTTCCAAGCGACCGGGACGGGTAGCTAAAGCCCGCTGCGCCCAAGAAATCGCCTCCCCAGAAGTTTCATTAATCCACTTTTCCATCAGCTGTGGGATTTTGGGGAAATCTGCAACAGTTTCTTTCGCTAGCATAGTGGGAATCCCCTGCACCAGCTGAGAGTGCGCTCTGCCTACCAGGGCAGAAATTGCCATCTCGGTACGTGCTGCCCGCGCCTGAGGAGTGTCAATATCAGCTTTCGTACCCACTAGCACCACCCCGCCTACCAGACGCGGATGACGCTCAATCATGGCTTGCGCGGTATATCCCCCCATAGAATTACCACAGACCAGTATTTTTTCTGCGCCCTCAGCGCGCACCGCCTGCGCTACATAATCGGCATAAATCTCCAAGGAAGGGGAATTCACCGGCACCGGAGAGTGCCCAAATCCAGGCGGGTCAATCGCGATTACCGGAACCCCCTCGAAACGGCGAGCTACCCCCTCCCACATTCGATGATCATAGGGAAAAGCCGCCAATAGGACTATCGCCGGAGTGCTCCCCATTCTTTGCGCATCCCGCGTAAAAATCGCCACATCCATACCTATATTTTTGCACAGCCACTCGCCTAGCTTGAGATAAATCGGCGTAAGAGTAGCGATTAGCTTTTGAACGTAAACTCCCTATCGCCCTCAAGCTTAGCTAAAAGCCACGTTCAAAGCAGAAACGATGCCAATGACGGCGCTGTTCAAGACCAGAGCGCTCCCCAAAAAGGGAATCGGTACGCCACGCTACCACATGCGCCTGCCCGATATTTATCTGCTGATTACACCCCGGACACAAGTAAACCTTTCGCGCCTGCGAAAGATACTGCACCTGATATTCACCATCGGTGCGAGAAACCGAGCGGGGCATCGAAGCCAAAGAATCCATCCTTAAGGGACGATGCTCGCCCCAGGGACGTTTACGGGAACGTCTGGTCACTTAAAAAACCACAACTCCCCGTTTGTAGACCCGCATAGGATTCAAATCGGCATCGGTAACTAGCAAATCTGCTGACTTTCCGGGCGCGATTTCTCCCAACTGGTCATCACCTAGAACTTTTGCCCCCTGATAGGAGGCACAATAAACGGCATCGACCAGAGGGATTCCAGCTTGATGCGCTATCTTGACCTGTTGGATTAGATGAGAAGTTCCCCCTGCCTGGCAGTTAGAATCGGCTGCCAAAGTCGCCAGCCCATCTTTTACTTCGACCGTTTGTCCCCCCAAAAGATAGCGTCCATCTCCCAATCCGGTTCCCGCCATCGCGTCAGTGACAAACACAATCTGTTCGCGTCCTACCAATTCATATACGTTGCGAATCAGGGAGGGAGCTAGCTGTTTTCCATCACAAATAAGCTCTACAATTACGCCTCCACCAGCAGCGTCAGCTAAAATCTCGGGGATTGGCCCGGGGTGTAGAGGCTGCATCGGAGGCATCGAATTAAACAAATGGGTGACAGTGGCATGAGGACAGCGCGCTCTGGCGGAATGAGCCAGCATTTGCCGAACCTCAATCAGGGCTTCACGCATCTTTTCCGAATTGGTATCGGTATGACCAAAGGAGGGAACAGCACCCCCCGCAATCAAAGTGTCGGCAACCCCAGATGCTCCCATAGCATAGGGCTTTTCCGGGGCAAACGTCATAGACACCGCATACCCGCGGATGGCTATTAGCAACTCTCGCCCACAACGAGCATTGGGAGCCTGACTATGGCTAGGCGAGTACCCACCGACGTCCACATGGCCACAACCAGGA
>ENA-OQLI01001503-OQLI01001503.1-human-gut-metagenome-genome-assembly--contig:-NODE-1503-length-16247-cov-3.886911_pt1 | contig 16247 bp, 15 predicted proteins | sample MGYA00242805_ERZ504812 | MGnify/ENA primary metagenome ERZ504812 (study PRJEB26092, sample SAMD00036430) | human gut metagenome | host: Homo sapiens | study: EMG produced TPA metagenomics assembly of...
GCCGCTACACTTCTGACACGAAATACAGCCTGGAATAATCGCGTTCTTGGCCGAAGATAAGCATTTTCCCGTAAGAATTCAATCGAATGGCGCTTTGGCTGTAACGGATAGTCCTCCGTGCAGTCACCCAGAAGCAAAACATCTTTCACATTCAGCTCAATCAGCTCCTTTTGAAATCCGGGTTGTACAATACCTGTTACCTCAATGCACGCGCCGTTGCGTAATCCTTTCAGTTTCCCATCCGCATCTTGCTCTGCTGTGTAGACCAACTGCAATGATTTGAAACAACTTCCATCATATAATTCGATAAATCCCATATTCTTCTGCTTACGGTGGTTTCGGATCCAGCCTCGAACTGTTACTTCTCCCTCGATTTGCGTTGCTTGTCCTGAGAACAACTCTTTGATTTTCATACTTTTTTTGCTCATACTGCATCTTTCCTTTCAAAAAATAGTTTAGCGGAACGGATTTCTGAGCATCATTAACGGGAACGCCAAAAGACACATCCCCGAATTGTAAGCGGTAGCTAATATAAAAAATCCGTCCCTGTTTCCAAGGACGGATCAAATCCGTGGTGCCACCTTAGTTCGTCTGTGTCTCACAACATAAACCTCGATAAGTACGGACATCTATGCAGACTCAGAAAAAGTACAGATAGCCATCGATACTCCTGCGCTGTAATGGGCGCTCCCATCATAGTCTCAGCATTGCCAATCAATGCAGTCGGTATGCAGCTCCAAGGCGTTATTCGATTCCTTTGCAGGAACTTTGAATTCTCAAAATATCTTTCCTTGTATCCACTCTCAGCAAACGGGACTCTCTGTAACAACTTCAGATACCTACTGGTTCTCTTCATCGCTTTCTCTTATTTGATTATTTATTGTAACACAGTTCTCTTTGTACCGCAAGGTAGGATGTAAGATCTGTGAACGCTTTTTTCAGTAACTATTCTACTTTCCGACAATAGACAGCATCCTTTTCGTTCGCATAGGATAAAATTCTCTTTACATACAATCTGCTTACAAAAAATGTAAATACTTCAATAATAATAAAAGCAACTTTGTGAATCCATGTCAAATTATATAGATAACCCAAGTAATGATTAAAACATATTACAAGAAACGGACATAAAATCATAACCCCTAACATTAAGAAATAATAAACGTAGTTCGTCTTATTCAATCCTCTTTTATCTTTTGTTTCTTTATAAAGATAATGATCGAACCCTATTGAATATGGATAATTTGCTATTATGAAAATATAACGTATTTACGCCGTTTTTCGGCACTTTTGTCACAAATTTGTTACAAACAAAAATGTAAAGATTAATAAGAAAACATTATTAGGATGAAAGAAAAGCCAAAGATGATACAATATTTTCTCCCTCCGAAGTGTATGCCCTCGGAGGGAGTCACAATGTGATAATTCTTGTTTTGTTCCTTTTAACAAATATTATAATATTTGTTATTTTCTTTGACAAATATAATTATATTTGTTATAATTTATATTGTCAGGAGGGTATCATACATGAAAAGTTATTCATCAAGAGAAGTCATCAAGGCTCTTCAAGCCGATGGATGGTATCAAGTCAATGTAGTTGGAAGTCATCACCAATTTAAGCACCCAACCAAAAAGGGGCGAGTAACGGTAAAACATCCAGACAAAGACATACCTCGCAAAACTCTTGACAGTATTGAAAGGCAATCGGGGCTACGCTTTAGATAGCCCCTCTCTCCTGACATTCATTTTAAGGAGGTTATCACATGAAAAAAGTTGAACGATACTTTTATCCTGCTATTTTTACTTATGAAAATGGCGAAGAAATATCTGTGGTGTTCCCAGATTTAGATTGCGCTACAAGTGGGATCAATGACGATGACGCTCTTCTTTCGGCCCGTGAGCTTCTTGGAATTGTTCTTTTCGGAATGGAAGAAGATAAAGAAGAGATCCCGGCTCCGACCCCGCTTTCTCAAATTCGTACAGAAGAAAATGAACGTGCAGTATTAATTGATGTGTATATGCCATCTATTCGTATGGCTCAAGTAAACAAATCTGTAAATCGGACTGTTACTTTGCCGGCATGGCTTAACTCTGCCGCATTAGAAAAAAATATTAATTTTTCACAAGTTCTTCAAGACGCTCTTAAAACACAGCTTCATATCAATTAAAAAGGAGGGAGATCATCCCTTCTTTTATTTGTCACTATTCATCAATTTTTAATTATTATTTTTTCTAAATAACATATCGTGCAATGATGGGAGAATTTATTATCTATTATCGTGGAAAAATCGTTGGCGGTATATATGATGATAGGTTACTGGTAAAACCAACAAAGTCTGCAATTTCTTATATGTCGACAGTTACTTATGAAATTCCATACGAAAATGCCAAAGAAATGTTATTGGTGGAAGAAGTTGATAATAAAGATTTTCTGACGGGGTTATTTGATGTGATGTATGATGAACTACCAACGCCAAAACCTAAAAAGAAAAAATAAACGGCTTCTAGTTTTACAATTTCATATCTATATATACAAAGCAGTGAGTCTTAGGATTGACTGTTTTTTAATAAAAGACACCTCGTAGGTCAATGGTGTCTTTTTAGTGCTGTTTTATTATCATATCAAGGCTCATTCAATCGTGGTAAATTCGTGGTAAAATGAATGATTTTCTATACTTCAAAATGCTTGAATGTATAATATTTATGAGGATAATCAAAAATTAGATATAAAATTTAGGATTAATTACTCTAAATGCCAATTTCTAACCCCCTTTATTCTGTTTCTCATAAATATTCATGTGCAAGAACGAAACCGCAGTTTTTTTATATTTCTCCGGACCGACATCATTTTCATCGCAGTAAAATTAATGATGTTCTATTTCATTGACAAGGGATATTAATCGTTCCTTTCGTTTGGATTTACTGGATATCTCACATTCCCATAAAACGATTACATACCACCCCATCTCCTCAAGCTGACGAATTTGTACAGCGTCACGTTCAACATTTCTTTGAAGTTTCGCCTTCCAATAATCACGGTTCGTTTCCGGCAATGCAGCAGATTTGCACCCCGGATGCTGATGCCAGAAACAACCGTTTACAAAAATTACCGTATGATACTTCGGGAGCACAATGTCCGGTTTCCCAGGATATCTCTTATCATTTTTACGATATCTAAATCCTTTTGAAAACAAGTATTTTCTTATCGCTTCTTCCGGTTTCGTGTTTTTGCCGCGAACATGCGACATGATATCACTCCGTTTTTCCTTTGAAAATTTGTCCATATCCTTGTCATCCTATTAATCCTCGTTTACAACTAGCGGCACAACCCCATTTAATATTGGCGCAATCATTTCATCAAGTTTCTCGACATATTTTTCATGAATTGCAATCGTATTAAGAAAGTCAAGCAATCTCCTCATATCATCCCCCGTAAACTCACAATGAGTAAAATCATAAGAGTTAAACTTCAGCCATACTGCCTTAATAACATCATATCCGGAAATATTAAGCCGCTGGAGTGAAAGCGGACAATAAACTTTTATTGTTCTATTTCCATCCGTTAATAGCAACAATTCATTTTCCGCATCAAACGGATGCGGAACATTTTTAATCTGAAATCCAGCAGGAACTGATTGCATGAGGAAATCGTAATCAAAGCCAAGAATGTTTTCGGGGCTAAAATCAACTTTTTCCAAATCAGCAATGCTCTTTCCTATTTCCGATATATTCAAAAAGAGTTCCTTATCTGACACAACAGGTACTCTCGCCCTCTTGTCTGACTGATTCACAGTAAAAAGAGCTCCTTCAAAATCATCCAAATATACTTGAGAACACATTACCGCATATACATAAAATACAATTTTCTTAGCGGCAGTTTCTTCAGACATCCCGATCATGGAGACAACCGCACTCAATATTTCAGGAGCAATGTTAGTTGACATGCCTCCTTGTCTATTGGGATATTGATTCATATAAATATGCGAATTGCCTCTTGTACACATATCATTATCCGGATAATACCAACAAAATGATACAAATTGAGAGAGCGTCGGATTCAAGTCTTTTGGCGCATGCGCCATTGCGAATCCGACAGTATTCTGATCCGAATAAGCTTTGATGATTTCCGGACGTAATCTTGTCCCGCCTCCACCAATGCGACTATATTTCAGCAATACTTCTTTCCACAGCAAAACATTCGAGGTTAGAAACGGTCTGAACGAATAAGAATGAATATTCTCTGTAAGCATCTGATCCATAACCCGTTTGTCTCCACAGCCATTCAAAGCATTTTGGAATGCAACTATTTTTTCCTCCTTTGGCGGTCTATCTTGCTTTGAAAACCAAACGCTGGCTTCAGAAGCACCGTTTAAAGCAATCTCCCTGCTTCTTCTTTTTAGCATAGGCGCCTTAACATGAGTAAAAATCGCCGTAGGCGCTAATTTAATTCCAGAACAATGATTTAAAAAAATAGCATTCTGCCCGTTTTCATTACTGACCGGCCAGAACTTTTTATACATTTCAGTGTCAAAAGGTTTAACAGGAGAAAACGCAACCGTATCCGTATCAATGCCGTACTCTTCAAATCTTGACGCTATATTCGAAATATCATCGCTTAACAAACGTTCCTTATTGCCTCGCATACTATGCGAATAATCGCAATAGTGAACCACTCTAATAGGCGCATCATCCCCGTATTTCCTTGTCAACACAATCACAGCACGGCCTTGAAGCGTGTGAAACAAACTGTCGCTGCGCACTCCCGTCCTCGCATCGGCATCTACAGCAACTGCCCAAACATCTGAAAAGTGCTCACAAAGGTATTTTCTTGCATATTTATAGGACTCTGCTTCCAAAAATGACAGTGGAACAATAAGTGCAAGTACAGAATGATTTTGTGAATCCAACAGTTTCTTACAACTCCATCTCAAAAACTGCATAAACGGATTATTAATTTGTTTCTGGATATTCTGTCTTCCGCGGCGCATTGCCTCTGGCGGTCTAAAATCCTCCATAAGCCCATTAATGATAGAAAAATCATCAGATATATTCTCACGCAAAGTGTCCGAACACGGTGGATTCCCTATTACAAGTTTCAACGGCAAGGCTGAAATCTTGTTAGCCTGCAGAAGTTCTCGCCCTTCAATGGAGTCCTCATTTGCTTCTCCGTTAAATACACTGTTGCTTAGCGTGTTGGCAAGAAGAATTTTAATCTTGTTGTTTTTCTTACCATTTTGTTTCTCCAGTACAGCCATTCGATAATTCGCAAGCATATACGGAGCGGGAAGAATTTCGATTCCACAAAGGTTATATGATCCGTTACCGGGATCGTGACTAATTAATGCCTCCATAAAAGAACCTGTGCCGCAACACGGATCTACAATGGTGTTTCCATCGTCATATATGCTCTTCCCCGGAAAATTTTCTGCGACAACATAGTTTACTAACTTAACAACAAAATCCGCAAGAACCTTAGGAGTATAATATGCGCCGAAATCAAAGCGGGACTTTGCATCATATTTTGAAAGAAACAATTCAAAAAGTTGATGATAATCCGGATTCAGCAATTGTTGATCCGTCATTTTAATAAATGACAAAAATTTTATACATTCGTCAATACGTTGGTTAATAAAGAAACTCTTGTCAGCATGATCCCGCAGATACAGCATAAGATTTCTAAACGGCGTTAACGCTTCTCCTTCTGACAAATCCTCTTTGATATAAGCATTGATCTTTCGTTCTTTTTCAGCAGGCGAATCTTCCGATGCACATAGCACTCTATGAGCATAAAGCAAGCAAAACATTATCACCTGCGCTGTAAAATCAGCGAAAACTTCGCCAGTTCTTAAATTTGAATCATTATGGTTGTAAACCAGTTCTCGCATACCTTGAAGCAATACTATAACTTCGCGCTCATTCTCGTTCATAGCTTCCTCAAGAGGAATATTGACCAATTCTAAAATATCATCAGCCAGCATTCTTGTTCTTACCGCAACAAGTTCTACCAGCTTTGCTTCGTTAACTTGTTGTGGAGACGGATTCTTAAAAAACTCGCGCATATAAACTTCAAATCGTGCATCGACCTTTTGAGCAGACCAATCCCTTGTACGCATTTTGTCTTTGTCTATAATGGAAATAACCGTAGGCTCCCTATCCCTATCCATACAAAACACAAAGTCAATACCATCCGTGATGATAAGCTTATGCCCTAATGTAAGGTACTTTTTTATTTGAGCAGCATACGGTCTTGTATCAAAAGGTTCCTCCGAAAGTCCTTTTCCTTCAATGTATCCATAAATGCCCATAGTATCCTTGTTATGAATACGCCAGTCCGGCCGCCCAACTCTGCCCTGCGTTGTCGGTTCTAGAATGACATCTATATCATCATCAGGATTAAACTCCTTTGCAAGAGCCCTTTCCATTGTATCAAGCGGCATTCGATACGATAATTCAGCCGTATACTGCCTACTGTTCGTTGCGTTTTTGTACTGCTCTTGAAGGGCTTTCAAGTACGCTTTAAGAATCGAATTATATGACATTACTCTTCCTCTCTTCTCTTATAACACTCAATAATGCTTCTGCCGATTTGTTCAGCTAATGTAGGAGGAACGGCATTGCCGATCTGTCTTGCTATATCAACTTTATTTCCTGTAAACCTAAAATCCATCGGAAATGTTTGCAGTAAGGCTCCCTCTCTTAATGAAACGCTTCTGTCTTGATCGGGATGTCCGAATTTTCCTCGAGTAAAGCTGTCGAATCTTGCTGTAATTGTAGGTGCGACGTCATCCCATTCCATCCTTCCGTAGACATTCCTATATCCAATAACAGAACTGTCTATTTTGTGGCAATCGGCAAGAAGATCTTCCGGCAAATATTCGCGTCCCTGTCCTGGTTTTAATGCTCGAATTCGTTTTAAATTAATATCTGAAAGCTTATCTCTTCGATGCAAAGGAATACCGGGATAATCACTCCCGTCCATCAGAGGCTCTGGCAATGAGCCGATTGTATCTCTAACGGTACGATGCTCTCCGTTCGGTTTTGGATATACATAATAAACACCCATATCCGTTCTTTCCCCAACGATAATGTATCTCTTTCTCCTTTGCGGAACACCATAATCTTGAGCATCCAAAAGGTTTATATGCACCTCATATCCGATGCCTTTTAACTCATCTATTAACTGTTCAAGAATCGTTTTCCCGCGTTTCCCGGCAATTCCAGTAACATTCTCCATAACAAAGTATTTAGGGTACAGCTCATTAACAAGCTGTGCGTATTTAAAAACCAGTTGATTTCGAGAATCAATATCGCTTCCCCGTCTTTGGATCGAAAATCCTTGACAAGGTGGACCTCCTGCAAGAAGAAACAGTTCGCCCCTTTCCATTTTACATATTTCCAAAGCCTTCCCCTTCAACATGTCAGTGATATCTGCAACAAGTGCAGGATGGCTAAAATACTTTTCGTTTTCTTTTATTGTCTTAATGCATATATCATCGATGTCAAAACTTAAACGGATATCCAATCCGGCTTGCTGTAATCCAAGACCAAGTCCTCCTGCTCCGCAAAAGCTGTCAACACAAGTATATTCAGACATACTACTCCTCTTTTCGCTTGATTTTTATTCCGGCAATAACGCTTGAATAAGAACTGCTGACGGGCTCCTCTATGGATTTAGGGCTGTTTTCCAATTCCTTGCTTGTCGGCTCCGACGACATCATCTCAATCAAAATATTCGATGCTATACCCGTTGCAAAGAGAGGTGGAACAGCTTCACCTATTTGTCGGTAAATGTCATCCGATTTTCCCATAAATTCAAATCCGATTGGAAAGCTCTGCAACAACGCAGCTTCTCTTGCTGTAAGCCCTCTGTCCTGCACCGGATGAGTATATCTTCCACTCGCCGGATTACGCGCGTAATGAGTTATCGTAATTGAAGGACGATCCCAGTACAGCCGTCCATAGGTATCTGAGAATCCTTTCGTCCTGTCAAGGCAAGCAGGACCTACACCCGCCGGCCTATTTCCTCCATCATGCGGGACTTGCTTAAGCACTTCAATCGTGCTCTTTTTATGCGCCGCACTCTTGTGCATGGGATCTCCCGGATCAGCCACACCTGCATGTACAGGATTTAATCCTCCAATTGCTTCCCGTACCGTTCTATAATCACTTGGTTCAAGATATCCTTCAGGCAACAAAAAATTCTTTTTCATACCAATCACAATTGAACGAAACCGTTCCTGCGGGACACCAAATGAAGCTGCATTATAAATGTTTTCCTTGACAATGTATCCGTCTTGAAGAAAATGCTCCTTTGCTGCTGAAAAATAATTCCAGTATCTGTTTGATAAAAATTCAGGAACATTTTCCATAATAAATGCAATAGGCTGAATATAACTCACGATTTCCGCAAAAACATTAACCAGATTATTCCTTATATCATCTTCTTCGTTCCAATGCTTTTTTCTATGTGATGTAAAACCTTGACATGGTGCACACCCAATCAGAACGGTCGGTTTGCTTTTATCATACCCAATGTTGTCGAGAAACTCCTTAAGCATTTTCTCATTCTGTGCAAGCTCAATAATGTCACGGTTTATGACAGGCGTCCCATAATTATGTGCATAACTCTCTGCCGAAGCCTTATTGATATCACAACCACCCAAAAAATTAAACGCCGGTATAATTTCATTTATTGATGCAAATCCAAGCGAAGTCCCTCCAGCACCGCAAAAAAAGTCAATTAACTGAATCGGATTACCCGAATAAGTATTTTTGTCCAATGGCATGAAGCATTTCTGTTTCTCCTGCGCACATTTTAGAAGTTCCCCTTTTAACGCTCTCAGATCATGCTTCCCCCAGTTTTCTTTAGAAAAATAATTTTTAAGAAGGTCTATGTTCATCGACTGCCCCTCCTTGAACGGTATTGTTTTGCTCCTCATCGACTATTTCCATGATATCACCGACATCGCAATTCAAAGCGCAACAAATTTTATCAATCACATCCGTTGTCACTCTCTCGTTTTTCCCAAGCTTAGCCAATGCATTTGTGCTAATTCTGGATGACAATCTAAGATCTTTTTTCTTCATATCTTTGTCAATAAGCAACTTCCAAAGCTTTCTATAACTTACCGCCATCGGGTATTCCTCCACGCATTTTTATTACAACATACTAATAGATGTTAATATTATATCGCAAATCCAACTGTTTGTCAATCAAAAAAATTGGTATATTCAATTTTCAATTTAGCTTTTCAATTTTTATGTACAAACATCCCTTTACTATTTGGAACTTTAGCCAAAAACATCATTGCAAGATTTCAGTCAGAAAAATGTAATGCTAGACTTTCCCTCAAACACTCATTTTATATTCAATAATTCAAATCTATACAGTCTTTATCATTTTTCCCGTTTCGCCAAAAAATTTACTTTTGCCAAAAGATAATTTTCGCTCTACTCAGCAGCCTATCCCCCTGGGTAAATCAGTTTCCGCATTGCCATTCTGCGGAAACTGAAACACACATCCATTTTTGTCCTTAATCGGCAGAACCCTTTGATTTACTGAGCTTTTTTCGTCAGCAGAGCGACAGTCTCCACATGCACCGTATGTGGAAACATATCCACTGTCCTCACTTTTTTCATCTCATATCCATTTCCGCACAGATATTTCAGATCTCTTGCCAGTGTTGCGGAGTCGCAACTCACATATACGATCCGTTTCGCTTCCATCCGTACCATCGTCTCCAACAGCCGCTGATCACACCCTTTCCTCGGCGGATCCACCACGATCACATCCGCATGTGCGTGTTCTTCCGGATGTTCTGTTTCATACTTTCGGTAATAATCTGGCAGGACTTCCTCGGCTTTTCCTGCATAAAACTCCGCATTTTCAATTCCGTTGATGTCAGCGTTTTTCCGGGCGTCCTCGATGGCCTGCGGTATAATCTCCACACCGTAGACCTGTTTTGCCTTTCCGGCAAGGAACAAAGAAATGGTACCGATTCCGCAGTAGAGATCCCATACCGTCTCGTTTCCTGTCAGTCCTGCGTACTCGCATGCAAGACCATAAAGCACTTCCGTCTGCACCGGATTGACCTGATAAAAAGACAGCGGAGAAATCTGATATTTGATTTCTCCAATATAATCCGTGATATACTCTTTTCCCCAGAGCAGCCGGATTTCTTTTCCCATGATGACGTTCGTATTATCACAGTTGATATTCATTGTGATGCTTGTCATGCCGGGAAGTTTTCTAAGACGCCCGGTTAGTTCATCCGTATGAGGGATTCTGGTACCATTTACGATGAAGCAGACCATGATCTCCCCTGTGTGAAAACCGGTACGAATGAGCACGTGGCGAAGTAGTCCTCTCCCGGTTTCCTCACTGTACGCAGGAATCTGAAATTCTCTCATAAAATCCAGTACTACTTCCAGCACTTGGGTATTGATTTCTTTTCCCAGGGCGCACACCATATTCGGGATGATCTGGTGGGTTCGTCCGGCATAAAATCCCGCCACCGGGTAGCCCTCCCGGTCAGTTCCGATGGGGTATTGTGCCTTATTCCGATAGCGGAACGGTTCTTCCATGCCACAGATCGGTTCCATCACCCGACCCAGAAACGCCCGGTCAAATCCTCCAATCCGCTCTAGGTTGTTTCGTACTTTTCGTTCCTTAAATTTTAGTTGCTCACCATAATCCATCTCCTGAATCTGGCATCCGCCGCACTGACGTGCCACCGGACATTTTGCTTCTTTTCTTTTACCGGATGGCTTTAAAATCTTCATCAGTCTGGCATAACCATAGTGCTTTTTTAATTTAGTGATTCTCGCCTCAATCACATCCCCGACAATGGCGTCTTTAACAAAGAATGTCACGCCTTCAGCTTTTCCAATCCCTTCTCCGCCTACTCCTATATCCTCTATTTCCAGTGTAATAAAATCATTTTTCTTCATCGATGTTTCCCCTTTTATATTGCAAATCCGGTCTTTCCTCATTGCTTCTCTTACCGCCCATTATACTCGACTTTTCGTTTTGGTACAAGAAAAAGCAGCACCGCAGGGGCTTACCCCGGATCCTGCCATTTCCTGATTCTTCTGTCTCTTCTTTTCTCTTTTCTATTTTGTTCCCAGATATGCACAAAGCAGATGGAACGTATTTTTCACACCGTCCACGTGACTTCTTTCGTATCCGTGGGAGGCATAGACACCAGGTCCGATGAGTGCGTGCCGTACATCGTATCCGCTTTTTAAAGTTGCCTCCACGTCGGATGTATAGAACGGATACACATCCAGTGCGTAGGAAACCCCGGCTTCTCTTGCCGCCTTGACAAGCTCTGTCGTAAGCCCATAGTGATACGGTCCACCGCTGTCTTTCGTACAGATGGAGACTTCCTTTTCAGTGCAGGAAAGCCCCTCTCCTACACATCCCATATCCACGGAAAGCACATCCGTAACATCTGCCTGGACTGAGGCGCTTGCCCCGTGCCCGATTTCTTCAAATACGGTAAAATACTGATATACCTTACGCTTTGGAGTCTTCCCAGTCTCTTTGAGATACTTGGCATACCCCATCAAAATGGCAGCGCTCAGTTTGTCATCCAAAAATCTGCTTTTGATGTATCCGCTCTTTGTAATCTTCGTAACCGGATCAAAGCAGACGTAATCTCCATTATCGATCCCAAGCTTTTTCACATCTTCTGCCGAAGCCACATCCTCATCCAGCACAATCTCGATATTCTGATAGTTGCGGACAATCTGGTTGAATTCTCCGTTCACATGATAAGACGCATTGACGAGCTGACATGTGCCCTCGTAGACTTCCCCGAATCTTGTGCAAACCCGACAGTTTTCCGTCTCCAAAATGTGTGCGCTCACGGCGCCGATCGGTGAAAGGCGAAGTCTTCCATTGACTTTGACTTCCGCAACGACGGCTCCCAGGGTATCCACATGGGCAGCCGTCAGAATAGCGCCCTCCTGTCTGGACGGTTCACTTTGATCCTGCACCTCTTTGGCTTTTCCGCCGCCAAGTGTTACAAGTACTCCGCCTTTCTGCGTGGATACAGGTTCATACCCCATCTTCCAGTATTCTTCCATCAGATATGCACTCACCCGGTGGTATATCCTGATGGGCTGTCGATGGCAGTCAGCTCCTGCAATTTTTCTAATATCCATGATAAATATGGTTCTATATACTGTTCCATGTCCTGTTTCCTCCTCTATTTTCTTTATGTTCCCGATACGGTCAGCTCTCCTGTCATAAGATCTGGAACCAGTACGCTTGCCGCTGCCGCTCCTGTCACAAAGACCTCATCACCGACCTGCCGCACCTGGCGGAGTACTTCAAAAAAGTCGCCGGAAATCGTCACTTCCCTAAATGGCTCTGCCTCTTTCCCAGCCCGGATACGTCGTCTGCCCGCAATGAGGGAAAATTTACCTGTCCTTGCGTCAGTTCCCGCAAAGACACCATCCACGTGGGTGATGAGAAGTCCCTCTCCCATCGCTTCTTCCAAGCAATTTCGTGTCGTGATATTTTTCTCTTCCATGCCGAGTACCAGTGTTGTGACCCCGGTTTGCACATCCTCCCGGATCCCAGGGTGAAAGCCATTCCCTGTACTTTCCACCCCCGCCTTTTTCGCTGTTTCTTCATTATACAAAGGCTGACAAAACACGCCGTCCCGGATCAAATCTTTTTCTGTGACAGCGTTGCCCTCATCATCCACTGTCCGCAGACTCTTCCCCCTGCTCCATCCTGGCACTTCCCGCAGCCAAAGCCCCGGTGCGGCAATCTGCATGTTCTCCTTTCCGCAAAGCGGGCTTTCGTCTTTCTGAAGATTTCCTGCAAAAAATGCGCCCAGGTAAGCATCCAGCAATTCTGCTGCAACCTTGCCGCCAAGGATGAGCGGATACCTGCCGGACGGTAGTTTCCCGCCACCGACAGAGGCTTTCGCCTCCCGGATGACACGCCGGACACAGGATGTGACATCCATCCCGGACAGATGACTTCCGTAAATACAATCTGTGGTACTTGCCCTTGAACCATTTGCTTCAGCGACTACTCCGAATGTAAAGCAATGATAGCCGTCCCGGTCACAGATCATATGCATCTCTTCGTCCACCATCTGGATATCCCGGCAAACCTGTTCGTAGGTACAGCGGGACACATGCGTTATCATCCGGGATTCTTCCGCCATCTTCCGCACTTGTCTCAATGTTTCTGTGATCATATGGGGTTCATCCCAACAAAACGTCTTCTGCTCCCACTCCCGCGAGATGTAGCAAACCGCCCTGCCTGATGCCTCCCCATACACTTTGGCGGTCTTTTGCAGCATCCAAATGACATTTTCGGTCTCTTCCAGGTGATTCGTATAGATCCGGCATCGATTTCCTTCGTATACAGCTTCGATACTGTACATGGTATCATCTGCCTCTTCCCGCCGCAGGTCTTCTCTGCCAACGACTGAAAAGAGCTGCCTCCTTGTCCGAATCCGGTAAAAGCGAATGGCTTTAAAGCCCTCCGCTTTTAATGCTGTTCCAAGAGCGAAAAATACATTCTCTGTTTCTTCTATTTTTGTCATACCTGATCTCCTCCCACCGTCATCTTTCCGATCTTGACTGTCGGCTGACCTGCCCCGATATAGATGGCGCCGCTTCCGGCATAGCAAAACCCCTGCCCCATGGCAGCATCTGTTCCGACCATCTCTACCTGGTTTAAGATTTCTCTCCCGGTTCCAATCAGAGTGGCGTCATGTACCGGACATACAATCCGCCCGTTTTCAATCAGAAATGTTTCGTTGGTGTGAAAATTGAATTCTCCGGTAACCGGATTTACAGACCCGGCATGAATATTTTTCACATACAATCCAAACATCACAGAGCGGATCATCTCCTTAGGATCATCCTCTCCCGGCATCAAAAAGGTATTCGTCATTCTTGCCGCCGGAGCAAAACGGTACGTTTCTCTCCTGGCGGATCCGGTCGGTGGCATCCCCAATCTTCTGCCATCCAGCCGATCCACGAGACATCCTTTTAAGATCCCATTCTCTATCAGCACGTTGCGCCTTGTCGGAATACCCTCGTCATCGATATGAAGAGATCCCCACGCTCCCGGCCTCCTTCCATCGTCCACCAGCGTGACTTGGGGGGAGGCAATCTGCTCCCCGATCCTGCCGGAAAACTCGGATCCGCCATCTGCCATATTGGTCGCTTCCAATGAATGACCGCACGCCTCGTGAAAGAGCAGCCCACCAAACCCATTTGCGACAATCACCGGCATCCGCCCTGTCGGACAAGGTCTTGCATGGAGCAAGGTGGCTGCTGATTCTGCCGTGTTTCTTGCCGTCTCCTTGGCATCCATAGAGTCAAAAAGTTCCATCCCGCCCAAAATGCCAGGTCCTGTATAACTCTGTACCGCCTCACAGCTATCCTTAGCAAACGCCTGGACAAAGAGTCTTGTGTTACACCGCTCATCCAGAACATTGCATTCTTCTGTATTTCTGATACAGACCTGCTATCGGTCCTGGATACAGGATGTCTGCATCCGCACGATACAAGAGGCCTCCTCTTCCCCGGCGTGAACGATTCCCCGTAAGATCCCGACAGTCTCCTGGTGGGAAGTCCTCCGGCTGACATTCGTCCGAAACACCTGCTGCCTTTTGGGGAAGCTATCTTTACCGCTGAATGTTCTTATATGTGCCCGATCGTTCCAGTCTGAGAGCGCCCCTTTCATCTTCCGAAAAAGCACGCCCTCCTCCGGATGAGAAAAGGTCAGATAGCAGCTTTTCGTTCCTTTTAGGATTCGTACTCCCAGACCTGCTTCCTGCCCTGCCAGGATGGTGGGCGTCTCCTTTCCTGCTATGCCAATTTTTGTGTACTCCCTTTCCTCTTCAAAGATTTCGGCGTAATCTCCTCCACGCGTCATCGCATAGTCCAGGATCTTTTCCGCCAGCTCATTCGATATCATTGTCTGTCTTTTCTCCTTAATTGTCGTAGAGGTGGCACGCCACAAAGTGATCCGGTTCTACTTCTCTTAACTGGGGGCTTTCGTTGGCGCACCGTTCTGTCGCATACCGGCACCTGGTCCGAAATTTACATCCGCCTGGTGGATTCAGCGGGCTTGGTACCTCCCCCTCCAGCTTGATCCGTCCTGTCTCTGTGTCCGCTTCCGGGTCTGCCACCGGAATGGCAGAGATCAGTGCCTGTGTGTACGGATGTTTCGGCACGGAATAGATCGGCTGCTTCGGTGCTAGCTCCACGATGGATCCCAGGTACATGACGCCCACCCGGTCCGAGATATGCTGGATCATGGACAGATCGTGAGAAATAAACAAATACGTCAGTCCCATTTCCTTTTGCAGCCTCATCAAAAGATTCACCACCTGCGCCTGGATGGATACGTCCAGTGCCGAGATCGGCTCATCGCAGACAATAAATTTGGGCTCCACTGCCAGGGCTCTGGCGATCCCGATTCTCTGTCTTTGTCTCCCGGAAAGCTCATGGGCAAACCGGTTGGCATACTCGGTGTTCAATCCGACTTTCAGAAGAAGCTCATTGACACGGGACTCCTTTTCTCTGTCGGAGAGCTTCATGTGAACATCCATCCCCTCAGAGATAATCTCCCCGATCGTCATTCGCGGATCCAGGGATGCGTAAGGGTCCTGGAATATGATTTGGACATTCTTTTTAAAATGAAGTAGTTCTTTTCCTCTCAGCCTGGAAATATCCTGCCCCTCAAAAAGAATCTTCCCCGAGGTAGGCTCATACAACCGGATCATTGTCTGCCCGGTGGTTGTCTGCCCGGTGGTTGTCTTCCCACAGCCGGACTCACCAACCAGCCCCAGTGTTTCCCCATGTCTCATGCGAATATTGACGTGATCGACCGCTTTGACATATTGCTTTCTTCCTGCCTTGAAGTATTTGCACAGATCGATTGCCTCCAAAATATATTCCACTTTCTTCGTTTCCATCTTTTCTCCCATTATCTTTCCTCCCTGTCGTAAAAGGACTTCACTTTCGGCGCCTTTGGATACATCAACCAGCAGGATACTTTATGGGTATCGCTTAAACTGGTCTCCATCGGATTCTGCTCCTTACAGATTTCCATGCAGTATTCACACCTGGATGCAAACGGGCACTCATTTAGTGGAAGAATCAGATCCGGCGGCGTTCCTTTCAGAGCGTACACCTCTTCTTTGGACGCATCCCCCTTTTTCGGCACAGAGCTTAACCGCGCCCATGTATACGGATGTTTGCTC
>ENA-OQLI01001512-OQLI01001512.1-human-gut-metagenome-genome-assembly--contig:-NODE-1512-length-16130-cov-6.539524_pt1 | contig 16130 bp, 10 predicted proteins | sample MGYA00242805_ERZ504812 | MGnify/ENA primary metagenome ERZ504812 (study PRJEB26092, sample SAMD00036430) | human gut metagenome | host: Homo sapiens | study: EMG produced TPA metagenomics assembly of...
AACTGGTCAGGGATGATGCTGTAAGCGCAGCCGGGCATCTTTTCCACGCCGCGCACCTTGATCACATCGGTGCCGGCACCGCGCACATCCGCGCCGCACATATTCAAAAAGTTTGCCAGATCCACCACATGGGGCTCCTTGGCGCAGTTTTCCAGAATGGTCTGGCCCTGTGCCATCACAGCGGAGAGCATACCGTTCATGGTAGCGCCCACGCTGACCTTATCAAAGAAGATATGGGCACCGTTCAGTTCCTTGGCGCGGACGGTGATCATACCGTAGTCCACGCTGTCCTCTGCACCCAGCGCGCTGAACACCTTGAGGTGCTGGTCGATGGGGCGGGGGCCCAGATTGCAGCCGCCGGGCATGGCCACCTGTGCCTTGCCAAAGCGGGAGAGCAGTGCACCCAGGAAGTAGTAGCTGGCACGCATCTGGCGGGACAGATCGTCCGGGACGTTGGTGCAGTTCAGATGGGTGGTGTCGATCTCGTAGGTATTGCGGTTCAGCATCTTGATGCCGGCACCCAGGGTGCTCAGAATCTTCAGGCTGACTGCCACATCACTGATGTCCGGCAGGTTTTCGATCACACAGACATCTGCCGCCAGAATGGTGGCAGGCAGAATGCCCACAGCCGCATTTTTTGCACCGGAAATGGTGACTTCGCCATGCAGGGGCTTGCCGCCCGTAATAACAAACTTTTCCAATTTTATAATCTCCTTGTCGCAGGCCCGCCAGCGGCAGGGCCACTCAGGGTTCTTACTTGATCTCTCCGCGCACCGCTGGGTACACACCCTCACGATACAACTATCTTATTATACACAACTTCGGGCAAAAAGCAAAGCCCCCTTTTCCCCTGCCGGATTATTTTCTGTTTTGCCCAGAATCTGCGGAAATATTCGATATTTTTGTTTCTTATTTCAAAAATTTTACAATCAGCGCCCCTTACCAGACGCAATCCTCGCTGCAGGTCTCCTTGATCCAGCCCAGCTGATAGGCCTTGACCAGCTGTTTCAGGTCATGCACCCGCTCCCGAAGGATCTCGCCCTCGTCCGTCTCTTCCACCAGAATGCGGTGGTTCTCCGTTTCCAGAATGTTCTTCTGCGACACGATGTCGATGTTTTCGTTCACGGCCTTTTCGGCACTGACAAAGGGCTGATGGGTCCGCAGGGACATGGTGCGGCTGGAGTACACCAACGTATACCCTGCAATGCCGGTCTTTTCATGGTAGGCGCGGCAGAACCCGCCGTCAATAACGACCAGACGGCCCCCGCCCTTGATGGGGCTCTCGCCGCTCTTCTCCCGCACCGGCACATGGCCGTTGACGATGTGGCTGGTGCCGGGCAGACCGAATTCCGCCAGGATGCTGCGGCAGGCGGCCTCTTCATTGTACCATGTATAATAGGGGTCCTTGACTTCCTCGTGGGTGGCGGGGTCGGCAATATACAGCCGCTCAAAGGTGGTCATGGCGCTGCGGCCGAACAACGGCGACAGCTTGCCGCACCACAGATACCACAAAAAGTCCTGACCGCTCCGCCGGGCAGCGCTTCCCTCGGGAGCAAAGTAGCCGCAGCGTGCCCGCTCGTCACAGTAGTCCATCAAGCCGCGGCCCGAGTAGTTGTGTCCCTCGAACCGCTCCACGGCAAAGCTGCCGTTTTTGGTCATGGGCACCACGCCGTGGTAGAGCAGGTTGCCGTTCTCGATGTGGTAAACGCTGCCCTTGGCGTACAAAAATTCCACATGCTGCTGCAAGCGCTCACTCTGCCGGAAGGATTCCACCAGCTTGCGAAGCACCAGCCGCTCATCATCATTCAGGGCGGCGGGGTCTGCCGGATCCACGGTGGGGAAGCTGGTGTCCCGCAGGGGGTATGCCTGCCCGTTCAGGGTCACTGTTCCCTTTTCCCAATCGATGTGCCGCAGGAAATCCCGACCCTGCATCTTGAAATCCGGGTTGCGGTCGATGACCTTGCACTCCATCTTGAGCATCAGAATGGTCACGGCCTTGTGCATCACGGCACAGCGGTGGAGCATTCCTTCGGTGTAAGGGCCGCGCGCCGCGTCGGTGTGGGGCATCCAGAGGGTCAGGTCGTCATTTCCGTAGAACTGCTCGGCCATCCGCTGCAGGTGCCGCAGGTTGATGCCGTAGCAGTCCTCAAGCATGGCATGGTTGTGGTAGGCCAGTGTCGTTTTGAGCACGGTGCAGACGCAGATGGGACTTCCGGCGGCGGCACCCATCCAGACCACGTCATGGTTGCCCCACTGGATATCCACATGGTGGTGGCGCATGAGCCGGTCCAGTATGATATCAGGCCGGGGGCCGCGGTCAAACAGGTCACCCACGATGTGCAGCTTGTCCACAGCCAGCCGCTTGATGAGCTCACACAGCCGGACGATGAACCGGTCGGCGCGGCCATTTTCGATGATGCTGCCCACGATCTGCCCGTAATAAAGATCCTTGTCGTGGTCCTCAAAGTGGGCATGGAGCAGCTCATCCAGAATATACCCGCAGCTGGACGGCAGGCAGGAGCGCACATGCTGCCGGGTATGCTTGGAGGACACCAACCGGCAGATATCAATGAGCTGAAGCAGGGTCTCTGTGTACCAGTGGTCAAGCGCTTCCTCATCCGTGCACTTGGCTTTGAGCCGGGGCAGTTTCTCGTTGGGGTAATAGATGAGCGTTGCCAGCTCTGCACGGGTCTGTTCCGGCACGCTCTCCCCCAGCACGATGTCCACCTTTTCCCGGATGACACCCGAAGCCGAGTTCAGGATGTGGACAAAAGCCTCGTTTTCACCGTGCAGGTCGCTCATAAAATGTTCGGTGCCCTTGGGCAGCTTGAGCAGGGCCTGGGTGCTGATGATCTCACTGGCGGCGGCTGCCTGCGAGGGGTAATCCCGTGCCAGCAGGGAGAGATATTTCAAATGATCCCGGATCTCCTCGTTTTCGGTGCGCATGACATCCTCCGTCTGATATGTAGTATTTTTGCATGATATATAATATTCTATCATAGTATACCACATTCCATATCATAAATGGTATAATAAACAAGAGTAATTCTGTCAAATCTTTTGCAAAGGACTTGGATATTATGCCCAAAACCATTTCTGTTGCCGTGCCGGAAGCCTGCACTCTCTGCCCCCGGCAGTGCAAAGCCGACCGGGCCGCCGGGCAGACGGGCTTCTGCGGGGCGGGCCGCACCCTGAAAGCGGCCCGCGCTGCCCTGCACTTCTGGGAGGAGCCCTGCATCAGCGGCACCCGGGGCAGCGGCACGGTGTTTTTCTCCGGCTGCACCCTCAAGTGCTGCTTCTGCCAGAACTACCCCATCAGCGCCGAGGGGCTGGGCAAGGAGATCACCGTGGAGCGCCTGGCCGAGATCTTTCTGGACCTGCAGGCGCAGGGAGCCCACAACATCAACCTTGTCACGCCTGGGCAGTGGCGGCCCTGGATCATCGCCGCCCTCGACCTAGCCCGGGCGCAGGGGCTGCATCTGCCCATCGTCTGCAACACCGGCGGATACGAGACCGTGGAGAGCGTGCACGCCTGGCGCGGCTTTATCGACATCTGGCTGGCCGACCTGAAATATGTTTCTCCTGCCCTTTCGGCAGAGCTTTCCGCCGCGCCGGACTATTTTGCGCAGGCCAGGCCCGCCATTGAAGCCATGATGGCTCAGGCCGGGCACCCTGTTTTTGACAGCCAGGGCATCCTGCAGCGGGGCGTGATCCTGCGCCACCTTGCCCTGCCCGGCCATGTGGACGACAGCTTTGCCGTGCTCGATCAGATGGCGGCCTGGAACAAGGCCGACCCCGGGTGCTTCCTGCCCAGCGTGATGAGCCAGTACACCCCCTTCTATCAGGCGGCAGACCACGGTATCGGGCGGCGCATCACCACCTACGAATACCGCCGGGTGGTCAACTACGCCATGGATCTGGGTCTCAGCTCCGGCTATATGCAGCAGAAGAGCAGTGCAAAGGAAGAGTATACGCCCAGCTTTGACCTGACGGGGGTGTAACCCCACCGTCATCCCTGCGGGATGCCACCGCCCCTAGTAGGGGCGGCCTTGGCAAAACCATAAGGCTTTACGCAATGCCAAAGGCCCCACTATTAGGGGGGCTGTCACCGCAGGTGACTGAGGGGTTCTTTCGTCAAAACAACCAAAATTTCTTTTTCTTTTTCTCTCGGCCGAAACAGCATTTGCTTGCTATCCGGTGCGCAGTGCGGTATAATGGATACAACAATGTGTTCTCACATAAAATGGATCCCGGAAACGACTTTTTAGGAGGAGCGTTATGGAACACTACAATCCCATCCTCGGCAGCGAGCCCAACGGCCAGAAATTCATCACCTGCGGCGAGATCATGCTCCGTCTGACCCCGCCGAACTACGAAAAGATCCGCATGGCATCCAGCTTTGAAGCCAGCTACGGCGGCAGCGAGGCCAACATTGCACTGGCCCTGGCCAACCTGGGTGTGGACAGCACCTTCTTCAGTGTAGTGCCCAACAACAGCCTGGGCAAGAGCGCGGTGCGCTGGCTGCGCTCCAACGATGTGCATTGCACCCCCATGATCCTGACCGAGCCCAACGAGACCCCCTCCAACCGGCTGGGTACTTATTATCTGGAGACCGGCTACGGCATCCGCGCCTCCAAGGTCATCTACGACCGCAAGCACAGTGCCATTACCGAGTATGACTTCTCCCAGGTCGATCTGGACGCTCTGCTGGACGGCTACGACTGGCTGCACCTGAGCGGCATTACCCCGGCACTGGGCCCCAACTGCCGCGGCCTCATCATCGATATGCTCAAGGTGGCCAAAAAGAAGGGCCTGACCGTCAGCTTTGACGGCAACTTCCGCTCTACCCTGTGGAGCTGGGAGGAAGCCCGCGATTTCTGCACCGAGTGCCTGCCTTATGTTGACGTTCTGCTGGGCATTGAGCCCTACCACCTGTGGAAGGATGACAACGATCACAGCAAGGGCGACTGGAAGGACGGCGTGCCCCTGCAGCCCAGCTATGAGCAGCAGGACGAGATCTTCCAGCACTTCATTGCCCGCTACCCCAACCTCAAATGCATTGCCCGCCATGTGCGCTATGCCCACAGCGGCAGCGAGAACAGCCTCAAGGCCTTTATGTGGTACGACGGCCACACCTTTGAGAGCAAGCTCTACACCTTTAATATTCTGGACCGCGTGGGCGGCGGCGATGCCTTTGCCAGCGGCTTGATCTACGCCATGCTGCACAACTATAAGGCTATGGACATGATCAACTTTGCCGTGGCAAGCAGCGCCATCAAGCACACCATCCACGGCGATGCCAACATCACCGATGATGTCAGCTCCATCCGCAACCTGATGAACATGAACTACGATATCAAGCGGTAAGCTTTCCGTACTCAACCCGTTCCCGGATTTTCCCCGGGGACGGGTTCTTTTTTATTGCCCACGATGCTGGAAAAGCCTTTTCTTGTACATTCCTCCAAACTTTTTTGTGAGTTCCTACAATTCCATTGACAGAGAATTCCACGCATGGTATTCTTCAAATTGGTATTATTACCTTTTTTTGCCATACATTCTATGTCGTTTTTCTGCGGCACTAAACCATGAAAGCGAGGAAATCCATGAAAAAACGATTTGTCAGTCTATTAGTGGCACTCAGCATAACGTTAACATTCCTACCCATGGGAGCAGTAGCAGCAACTAAGATTACTCAAGGGAACCTCATATATAGAGTTAACGCCGATGGAGAATCGGTTACAGTTTCCGGTACATCAGGAAGTCCTACACAACTTACCATTGAGAGCTCAATTTCAGACAAGGGCAAGAACTATACTGTAACCAAAATTGCAATGTGGGCTTTTAATAATGCACGTAACACACTTACGGAAGTTACATTGCCTAACACGGTGGACGAAATTGGATCCCAGGCATTCTTTAATTGTTCCAATCTAACTAAGGTTATAATTCCTGAAGGTGTTAGAAAAATCGGCCAAGCTGCTTTTTATGGTTGTTCTCAGTTAACAAGCATTACGATTCCGAGTACCATCACAAACATGGATACAGCTTTTTCAGGAAATACTGCGCTATCTCATGTCACCTTAACAAATGGCATTTCCAAAATCAGTAGTAGCGCTTTTAAGGGTTGTACAGGGTTAACAGAAATAAAAGTACCCATAAGTATGAATGAAATCTGCTCAGACGCGTTTAATGGATGCACCAGTCTTAAGAGCGTACTCCTTGAAAAGAATATTAACATTATAAATAGCAACGCATTCAAAGATTGCACAGAACTAAATGATGTAAAATATAATGGATATAAAACAGACTGGGAAAAAGTCAGAGTTAATAACGCAGGCAATGATACACTAACCAGCAAAGTTCAGTATCTGTGTGATATCAACTTTGATTTGAACGGTGGCACTATAAATGGTAGTGGCACTATGGACAAGCAGACTGTTTACAGCAACGAGAAGCTAGGGACTGCAAGCGTCCCCACCATAACCCCACAGCGTACAGGTTATGATTTTGATGGCTGGTATACACAGGCAGAAGGCGGCACAAAATATACATTTACAGAAGCCGTCAGCAGCAACATCATCTTGTATGCCCATTGGAACGCACATAGCCATACTGTAACACTGGAGAACAACGAAAACAAGAAAACGAACTCGTACGACTATGGTTCGTCCGTTTCCGTTCCTACACCCACAAAGAAAACCGGCTATAACTTTAATCATTGGGAAGTTACCGTTCCTGATGGAGAAACCGCCCCATCCTTGAACGGCCCAGATGAGAACGGCAATTATAGTTTCTCCATGCCGGACTATGATATAACCTTGACTGCAAAATGGACACAAAAAGATGTGATCGACCCGGATGTTGACCTCAAGTTTGACGCGGTAACCGGAGAAGTGACATCGAACAATACTCAAGTCAATGCTGATGATATCATCAATAGGAAGTTTTATGATGATAAGGGAAATGAAGTTCCCGGTGAGAAATTGAATGACCGCGGGCTCCCTACGGAACCGGGCGATTATATCGTCAAAGTTGATGTCAAAGAGACCAAAAATACCGCTCCCGCGAATCAAATCACTGGCAATCAGATTAAGTGGAGTTACAATGTTCCCCAGAAAGAAGAAAAGGTCACCTACACTCTATCCCTTCTTGGCGGTATTGCAAAAGTAAACGGCAAGGATGCTACTATCAATGACAATGGTGACATTACCATTGAAAAAGGTGCAACAGTGGAAGTAACCTTTGATAAGAGCATTCTTTCCGATGCTCAGACTTTTGACCAGTGGACAATTAAGCCTGCCAGCGTGCTGAACGCTGTTGAACCCAAGGCTGAAACCATTACCTTTACCATGCCGGGTGAAAATGTTATTATCGAAGCCATGACAAAGGATGCAAGCATTGAGGAAGAGCCCAACATTCTGGGCACTACCCTCATCATTGGTACTGCCGCCGCAGGTACCGCGGTGCTGGCCTACCAGACCTATCAGTTGGGTACTGAGTTCTATCTGATTTGCGCCCTGCCAACCGGTACAGCTATTCCAACAAACCGAGGTGAGCTGGCTGAACTGGTGTGGAACAATGCAGGAAAGCCTGAACCCGCCGCCGTGCTGAACGCCAATGCCACTGAGACTGACAAGGCCATTGCATGGGCCGTGGAGAACGACCTGCTCAAGGCCGCGAAGAACAACGGCGAAACCTATGAAGCAACTGATCCTGTAAGCCGCACAGAGGTTATCAAGGCATGGAATCAGGTGCAGGCGTTCAAAAAGTAAATCGTACCGTAACGAGAAGAACAAATAACACCGCAAACCCAATACTCTAATAGAGAACCCCCCTGCCGGTGATCTCCCGGCAGGGGGGTTCTCTATGTTTTAAGAAGCAACTACTTTATTGCCGCTTCATCTTTTTTAAGAAAGGATCATGCGGTCGTTGGCGAACTCGCCGCCGGACGCGATCTGGAACTTGGCCAGCAGGTCGGAGACGTGCAGGTTCTTCTTCTCTTTCCCGGAGACATCATAGATGATGTGGCCCTCGTGCATCATGATCAGACGGTTGCCGTACTTGATGGCATCCTTCATGTTGTGGGTGATCATCATGGTGGTCAGGTGGTTCTCCTCCACGATCCTGGCCGAGAGGGTCAGCACCTTGAGCGCCGTCTTGGGGTCCAGAGCGGCGGTGTGCTCATCCAGCAGCAGGAGCTTGGGCTTGTTCATGGTAGCCATAAGCAGGGTCAGTGCCTGACGCTGACCGCCGGACAGCAGGCCCACGCGGGCGGTCAGGCGGTCCTCCAGGCCCAGGTCCAGGCTCTTGAGCAGTTCACGGTAGCGCTCCCGTTCGGCCTTGGTGATGCCGATCCTCAGGCCGCGGCGCTTGCCGCGCCGGGCGGCCAGGGCAAGGTTCTCCTCGATCTGCATGGTGGCGGCGGTGCCGGTCATGGGGTCCTGGAACACGCGGCCGATGTAGGCGGCGCGCTGGTGCTCCCCCAGTTTGGTCACGTCGGTGCCGTCAATGATGATCTTGCCGCTGTCCACAGGCCACACACCGGCCACAGCGTTCAGCATGGTGGATTTGCCCGCACCGTTGCCGCCGATGACGGTGACAAAATCACCTTCGTTCAATTTCAGGTTCAGACCGTTCAGGGCCGTTTTCTCGTTGACGGTACCGGCGTTGAAGGTCTTGGAAACATTCTGGATCTCAAGCATTTTTTGCATCCTCCTTCTGTGCCTTCTTTGCCGCGGGCTTTGCGAAATACTTGCTCTTCCAATAGGGCACGGCCAGGAACACGGCCACCACGGAGGCGCTCAGCAGCTTGAGCAGGTTTGCATCAAAGCCGAGGGTCAGCACCAGCTGGATGACGATGTAGTAGATAATGGCACCCAGCGAGACGGACACCAGCTTGAGGGCAAAATTGTGGAAGATGCGGCTGAACAGGGCCTCGCCGATGATGACAGCGGCCAGACCGATGACGATGGCACCACGGCCCATGCTGACATCGGCAAAGCCCTGATACTGGCTCAGCAGTGCGCCGGACAAGGCTACCAGACCGTTGGAGACCGCCAGACCCAGCACAACATTGAAGCTGGTGTTGATGCCCTGGGCGCGGCTCATGGCGGGGTTGGAACCGGTGGCGCGGATGCCGCAGCCCAGCTCGGTGCCAAAGAACCAGTACAGCACACCGATGACCACGGCGCTGACCAGAATGACCATGATGATGGGGTTGTGCAGGGCAAGCTCCTTGACCCAGCGCAGGGAGATGAGCAGGCCGTACTTGTCCACGTTGATGGACTGGTTGGCCTTGCCCATGATCTTCAGGTTGATGGAGTAGAGGGCCAGCTGGGTCAGGATGCCGGCCAGAATGGCCGGGATGCCCATAAAGGTGTGGAGCAGGCCGGTGACAAGGCCGGTGGCCAGACCGGCCAGCAGGGCGATGAAAAGCGCTGCCCAGACGTTCATGCCGGAGAGCAGGCACATAACGCAGACCGCGCCGCCGGTGCCAAAGGAACCGTCTACGGTCAGGTCAGCCACATCCAGGATGCGGTAGGTCAGGTACACGCCAATGGCCATGATGCCCCAGATGAGGCCCTGCGCACAGGCACCGGGCAAGGCACCGGGCAGGTTGGCAAGTCTTGCAAGAATATCCAAAACGTTTTCCTCCTGTAACTACACTTTTTTCTGATACGGGAAAGCGGAGAAGAGCCAAAATTCGTTCTTCTCCGCTGATTTTATTGTAAAGCCTCTCCGTCACCGCAGCATGGACCCGGCTTCCCTGTCAGGGGAGCTGCCTGCGGAACAGACAGAGCGCCTGTTATTCCTCAATGGCCTCGTAACCCTCGGGAACGGTCATGCCCAGATCATTGCAGATGGTCTTGTTGTACTTCTTGGTCACGTTGGTGTACTCAACGGGCATGGTGGAGATATCGGCCTCACCGGTCAGGACCTTGGCGGCCATCTCACCGGTGGTGTAGCCCAGATCGTAGTAGCTGATGGACAGAGTCGCCACGCCGCAGCCGGAGCAGATGCCCTCCTCACCGGCGAACACGGGCTTCTTGGCCGGGCGGCAGATGCCATCGATGATGCCGGTGTTGGCAGCGCAGGTGTTGTCGGTGGGGACATACACTGCGTCGTTCTCGTCGGCAGCCTTCTGGCAGACAGAGGCCAGATCGTTGGAATCAGAGAAAGCGTACTGGGTGGCGGTAATGCCCTTGGCCTCAAGGTACTTCTGGACCTCGTCTACCTGATACTGGCTGTTTGCCTCGGCAGAGCAGTAGAGCAGGCCCACCTTGGTGGCCTCGGGCATCCACTCGGTGATCATATCTGCCTGCTGATCCAGCGGTGCCAGATCGGAGGTGCCGGAGACATTGCCGCCCACGGTGCCATCGAAATCGGTCAGGCCCAGAGCCACGCCGTACTCGGTGACGGAGGTGCCCAGAATGGGGATGCTGTCGGTGGCAGCCTGTGCGGCCTGCAGGGCGGGGGTAGCGTTTGCCATGATCAGGTCAACGCCTGCGGAAACAAAGCCGTTGGCGATGGTGGCGCAGGTTGCGGAATCGTTCTGGGCGTTCTGGAAGTCAAAGGTGACATTCTCGCCGAACTGTGCGGTCAGAGCATCCTCAAAGCCCTGGGTGGCAGCGTCCAGAGCGGCGTGCTCCACCAGCTGGCAGATGCCAACGGTATACTTCTGGCCGTCAGCCGCTGCGGAAGAAGCAGCCGTGGAGCTGGAGGAACCGCCGCAGGCAGTCAGGGCAGCAGCTGCGCCGCAGACAGCGGCGGCAGACAGGAACGAACGACGAGAAATTTTACGCATGATATTACTCCCTCAATTCTACTTTCGCGGCAGCAGGACACCGCATGAAAGTCAGTATTCAAGCGGCCTGTCGCATCGCGCTACCGCTTTACACTCGTGAAGTATATCACACTTTCCGCTCTAAAACAACCGGGGAACAGCCCGAATTATCAATCAAAGTAATTTTATCTATCACTTTTTTCGATGGTTCTGTGCCGCATCTGCATCCCTTCGAGCTTTTTCAGCTCACCGTCCAGCCAGAGCAGATTTTCCTCCAGCTGGGGGCGGTACTCATTTGCAAAGTCGTACCGGTAATACAGCGCCTGCCACAGCTTTTCCTGCATCCGCCGGGCAAACACCGGCTCAAACAGAGCCTCCAGCCGCTCCACGGTATCTTCCAGTTCCATGCACACCTGCGCCCAGCGCACATCGGTGGCCTCCCGGGCGGGCACATCGTACCGGGCCAGATAATCCCCCACCCTTGCCGCAATGACCTGCCCGCCGCACTGGGTGGGCTGCAAAAAATAGGACACCTGCCCCTCCTTCGTGATCTCCTGCGCCAGCGGGTAAAGAGCGCAGACCAGCGGCTCGGCATCGTGGATGGCGCAGTGGTTCCCGGTGAGGAAGGGGCAGTTGCCGCGCTCCTCCTTCAGCGGGGCCAGCCGCAGCACCGGCAGACGGCTGACCCGCCCGATGCTTCCCCGGCAGAACGCCCGGGCCACGGTGCGGGGCGGCAGGCGCAGGCGGGCCGCGATGCGCCACAGGTCAAAGCCCGACAGCACGATATCCTCCCGCCCCCGGCAGCAGCCGCCGCAGCCCGCGCAGGCAAACGAAAACGCCTCGTCCCGGGCAAGCAGGGGCGCGGTGCGGGTAAAATCGGTGCGGCCGCAGAGATCGACCTGTGAATCCTTGAGCATGATGGTTCTCCTGTTCTGTGAATGGTTTTGTTCCATTGTACCACAAAGCCGGACATAGAAAAAGGGAGCGCATCCGCTCCCCTGTTCAGGACCCCCGACTCACACGGCGGTAGGCCGTTACGGCATCCTCGATGTGGTAGGGCGCGGTGCTGTGGTTTCCCCCCGCCCCGGCCGTGACCAGAATGTATTCCCTGCCCTTCACCTCAGCCAGACTGGCAAGGCAGAGCCCTGCTTCCCCGGTGTAGCCGGTCTTACCGCCCAGGATCCGGCCACTGTGCAGCTCTGTGCCGTCCAGCTGGCTCAGCAGGGTGCTGTGCATCGTGAACCCCTGCGGGTGGCAGTTGGTGGCCGGAACGGTATACCGCTCCGTGGTAAACAGCTTGCGGAAGGTCTCGTTCTGCAGGGCTGCTTCCGTCAGCCGGGCCATATCCCGCACGGTGGAAACATGTTCTGGGTCGTGCAGACCGGTGGGGTTGCAGAAATGCGTGGCGGTCATCCCCAGTTCTGCCGCTTTCTGGTTCATCCGGGCCACAAAGGCTTCCTCGCTGCCGCTTACCTCCCGGGCCAGTGCTTCGCAGCACTCGGCCCCCGAGGGCAGCATGGCCACGTACAGTAGATCCCGCACCGTGGCCGTTTCCCCGGGCTGAAACCCCGACAGCCAGGCATTCTGGGCCTGCAGAACCGGAAAGATCTCCTCGGGCAGGGTCACGGGCGTGTCGAGGTCCGGGTTTGCTTCTATGGCCAGCAACGCCGTCATCATCTTGGTCATGGAAGCCGGATAGATCGTGCTGTCGGCATCCTTTTCGGCCAGCACCTCTCCGCTGTCGGCCCGCAGTAAAATGGCATGGGGACTGTTCAGCCCATCCAGCGTGACCCGCCGGGGCCACAGCAGCAGAAGCAGGGTCGCCAGCACCAGCAGCCAGAACAGCCGCCGGAAGGGTCTGCGCCGGTGCTTCCGGCGGCGCGGTGAATCTTTCATTCTCGTTCTCATCCCTTTTTGCAAAATCAAAAGCGCTTTCATCCCTTAATACGGGACGAGAGCGCCTTTTTCTGCAAAAAGTGGGGCCGCCCCACAAAAAATTGTGCAGTGGCCCCAAGCCAGTTTAATATTTTACCTTTTTACGTCATCTACAAGAACGTGTTCAGTGCTGTGCCTTATGGAACATGCTCTTGCGCTTACGCTCCAGCAGATAGCCGGCAGCCAGCAGAACACCGCCTGCACGCACCAGAACATCTGCCATCCAGTTGGTGGTACCGGTCTGGATCAGCTTGCCGCTCTCCGGGGCGGGCGTGGTCTTAGCGACTGCCTGCTCCACGGCGGGAGTGGTGGGCCGTGCATCCTGCACTGCCGGGGTAGTCGGCGTAGTGGGAGCCGGAGGAGTAGGATCGGAGTCCTCCGGCGTTTCCGGTTCCGGGTTCGTGGGGATCACAGGGTCGGTCACTTCCCGCAGAGCGCCGTAAATGGTCACGGTGTACTGTGCGGAGTCGGTGCCGTCGATGTCGCCGGTGACCTTCACGTTGGAATCCGGGCCAAAGGCATCCAGTACACCCGCTGCTGCGGTGGTGTTGGGGTTGTTCTGGCTCTCATAGCCCCAGACGATGGTATAGGTCTTGCCCTCATACTCGTACTCAGTGCCATAGACCATATCATAGGCGCTGGGCGCACCTTCTGCCTGCTTTTCGTAGTTGCCCCAGATGAGCTTGGTGTTGCCCTCTGCATCGGTGGTCTTGGTGAAGTTCAGGCTCTTGCCGTTCACCACCATATCCCGCAGAATAACGACCTGATCGCCATTCTCAGCGGTCTGATAGGCAGTGTCGAATTTGTATCCGGCCTGCTTCAGCTCTTCCAGCACCTTGCCGATGATCTCCGGGTCATGGGAACCGTCCACATCCAGCATATAGTTCAGTGCGGCGGCGGGCACCCACACGGAGAGATACTGTTTCCCGGTCTCTTTTTTCAGGTCAGAGAGGTAGGTATAGGTCTGGCCTTTATAGGAAAGGGCATCGAAGTTTGCGTGGGCATCATCCTTGGTCAGCAGGAAATTGGTCAGCTTGTCGCCCTGCTCGTTCACCGGCCACAGGGTGTTGTCGGCCTTGTAGTCATAAGTCAGCGTGCCGCCGGTAACGACGAGCTTCTGACCGGGGTAGTACGTGTTCCCTACAATGGTGGGAGCTTCCACATGGGCGTTATTCTTGATAGAAATCTTGGAGTAGGGGCCGTCGATGTAGATGCCGCTGTGGTTATAATCGCCCTTTACAAGGACGGTGCCGTCATCCACAGTCAGGGTGCAACGCATGCCCAGACTGATGCCGGAATACGAATTGTGCAGGTCCATGGACAGAACGCCGCCCTTGTCCACCAGAATATCGTGGTAGGCATAATAAGCAAGAAGGTTATAGTTATCGTGAGAACCATCGGTCATGTTGTAGACGCTGCCATCCGTGATATGCAGCTTGGTTCCCTTGCTGTTGCGGAGCTGGATGGCCATATCCCGCGTGGTGGAATCGACCGTGCTGTTGCCCGAAATGAGTACATTCCGGTAACCGGCAACGATGCCGTAGTTCGCCTGTAGTTTGAGCTTGCTGCCATTTTTGACGATCAGGCTGCCGTTTTCACCCGAATCCTCGCAGTAAATGGCATATCTTCCGACGTTCTCCTCCTTGGTCAGTTCTGCCGAAACGGCGGCAGTGGTATGATCAAACGTGACGGTCGTATTGCTGTTGTTGCCGGTCTCAATGCCTAAGCTCTTGCCCTCGATGGTAACGTCCGAATCCTTGAAGGTGATGTCACCGGCGGCTTCCAGCTTGGAGCCATCCTTAGCCGTACCGCTGCCTTCGTAGCGGATGCCGGCATCGCTGTTGGTGATGTTGAGGGTGCTGTCCTCGGTGGTCAGGCTGGCACCCTGATGGCCGTAAATACCGGTCGCAGCACCACTGATATCCAGCGTACTGCCATCCTCGACTGTGATATCATCCCAGCTGGCAATACCAATACCGGTATGCGGCGCTTTATTGTCCTTCCCACCGTCTATCGTTAGGGAAGAGCCGCCGGAGAGGGTCAGATCACCGTGCTGGGTAACAGCGCGGCCTGCCTGAGTGGAACTGGAGGTCTTAGTATCCTCAATGGTCACATCAGCGCCGTCCGTGATTTCCACGTCCGAGCCATCTGCCATTACCAGACCGCCTGTGGTCTTACTGATGGTCAGTGAGCCGCCAGCGGGGCTTTCCGTTTCTTCTGTGTCTGCTTCCGCAGTTTCGGTCTTTTCTACACCGCCGCTGATAGTCAGGTGCGTTTTTGCACCCTCGCTGGCGCCCGAACCGTCACCTGCGCCACCACCGCCCACACGGATACCCTCGACATTGACATTCTTTTTAAGGTCCTCGTTTTCAATTGCCTTGGAGCCATCAATGGCATTCTCGCCCTTCAGGGTAAGATTCACATCAGAATTGTCCTGTACGTTGATACCCGCCTTTCCGTTTTGTGTCAGGTTGACTTTGGTATGATCCAGCGTCAGGTCAACATTGGCTCCCTTGTTTTCATCCTCACCTTTCAGATTCACACCAATATCAATGCCGTTGCCGCCGGTGGTCAGGTTGGAATCCTTGACTGTCAGGTCAACATCTGCACCCTCGCCCACCTTGATGATGGTTTTATCTTCTTTGGCATCTACGGGCACTTCTGTCTGGGTGCTGGTATCTACATTCACGCCCTCAACCACGATGGTTGCATCCTTCACATCCTCTTTGACGGTGATGGTGTTTCCAGTTGTGGTCTCAGCCGTGGGGCTGTTCTCTGCGTTGTTGCCAGAAGAATCTGTGGTAGTATCCGTCGGTGTGTTTCCTCTGTACCATTGTCGGAGTTATCAGTGGATGGCAGAACATCTTCCGTTGGCGCGTTGCCGCCCTTGACGTTGATCACACCATGATCCGCTTCATCCTCGTTGACGTAGGTGCGGTGCTCCTCACTGCCGTCCTCACCCTGATAACTATACGCGCCGCGAGTGTCATCCTTGTCAACAGTTACACTGCCATCGCCCAGATAATACGTCACCGCAGAAGCGCTGGGGCCAACCGCGCTCACTGCAACCGCGGTGGCCAGCGACATTGCTGCCAACTTGAATTTCTTGTTTGTCATTTTTCTTCTGCTCCTTTCCAGTTCATGCTCACATGATCGAAAAGTGGTGGTCAAACAGCCGACCGATCCTTTGTCAACTGTTTTTTGCATGGGAACGCGTTTCTCCCAAAAGCGTTTCCAGCCTTATGATAGCACACCGTACGAAAAAATCAGGCAGAAATAGAAACCTTTGGCAATTTCTTTGCTAGTGAAAGAAAATGCCGCACAAAAACAACAAACCCCTGAAGAATTTCTTCCTCAGGGGTTTCATGTAAGTCGGCGACTACCTATTTTCACGCGCCGTTTCCAGCGAACT
>ENA-OQLI01001513-OQLI01001513.1-human-gut-metagenome-genome-assembly--contig:-NODE-1513-length-16129-cov-17.548306_pt1 | contig 16129 bp, 19 predicted proteins | sample MGYA00242805_ERZ504812 | MGnify/ENA primary metagenome ERZ504812 (study PRJEB26092, sample SAMD00036430) | human gut metagenome | host: Homo sapiens | study: EMG produced TPA metagenomics assembly of...
GTGCTGCCATGAGCCGCCAGCTGTTGGCTGACCCGGAATGGCCGAACAAAGTCATCTCCGGGAAAATCAAGGAGATTCATCGTTGTGTTCGCTGCAACAAAAAATGCCTTGGCGGCTTGCAGCAGCACCAAGGTACGCATTGTATCTATGAGAAGGGGTGTAACCAATGAAATATTCCGTTGTGTTCAGTAGCAAAACCGGCAATACGCAGCAGCTGGCCAATGCAATCACTTCCCTACTTCCAGAAAGTGATCTCATTTACTTTGGCCTTCCGTCCGAGTGTGCCTTGCAGGCCGACAGATTTTACATCGGTTTCTGGACAGATAAAGGACACTGCAACGCTGAGATTGCCGACTTTCTGAAGCATCTAAAAGGCAAAGACATCTTCCTGTTCGGCACGGCAGGCTTTGGCGGAAGCACGGAATACTTCAAAAAGATTCTTACAGCCGTCGAAAAGTATATTGACAGCAGCAATACTGTGATTGGCAGCTACATGTGTCAGGGCCGCATGCCGCAATCTGTGCGAGAGCGCTATATAAAGATGAAAAACAGCCCGCTGCCTATTCCAAACATTGATAAAATGATTGAAAACTTTGACAAAGCTGTTTCTCACCCTGACGAAACGGATTTGCAACGATTAAAAGATGCCGTTGCGCATATCAAAAACGCTGATGAAAATTAAGTCTTAAAAATTCACCGCCGCCGGGTTGCCTGTGCGTTATGCATAGACAACCCGGCGGTTTTTTTGTTCCTAAGGGTTCCTTTGGTTCCGTATTATCTTCAAGGACAGTATTCAACTGGAAGTCAAATTGATTTTTGCGGATACAATCGTCCTGTATGGCTGTGTAAAAGGCAGCTTTTAGGGAACGCTTGTGGTTATTGATAGTCTTGAAAGAATAGCCTTTCTCTTTCATGCGTAACGCCCATTCTTTCGCGTCGGAGAGTTTCACATTTTCAATGCTGCAAGCTCCGATTTTATCTTCCTCCAAAATCCGCATTAGCTGTTTGCGTCCCTGTTTCGTGCCACACCTAACATTTGCCTTATGTCTGCGAAGCTCTTTATGAGCGTCGCACGCTTCATTGTGCAGTACCGTATTACAATACTTCTGAAAAGCACACCGTTTGTAAAACTCCCTGCTATTAGGTTCCACATTCTCACCTCCTCGTTGAAAGTTGGTGGTGGTTCCCCCTTTTCGCGGGGCAATACGGCGTTTTGAAAATATGCCAAATATTTTCCGAAATTTTTCTAAAAAATTTTTCGGACGACAAAATGTGCCTGCCTGCAAAACGCAGACAAGCGCAAAGGAATTAAAAAAGGTATTCAGATGATTTGAAAGTTCATACTGATAGCTAGAAGTGTCCCCGGCGGTGGACGAGCTTTTTTTGATAAGCTGAAATGTGCCGTACTTTGTCGATACGCTATATATATCATGGCGGCTACCTCCATTAGCCGCCGTTTTTACGGTGTTAGGGTCGTCGTAGACTTGCCGATAGGCAAAAAGAAGCGGCGGCTCTGAAAATCAAAGCCGCCGTAATTTAGAAATGGCGCGTGAAAATACCTCTGCTTTGCGACGGCTTTTTTTCTTTTGCCGTCGTCCGGCAGATTATTTTTTTATGAGTAAGGGCGAAAAATCAATCGTAATCATAAAATTATGGTCATGTATTTCAATTATTGGATTTGTACAATTCATCATAAGTAATAGCTTTTTCACAATGTAAAGTCCTTGTCCAGACGTACCATTACTTCTTGAAACATCTGCTACATAAAAGCGTTCCAACAGTTTTGAATATTCTTCTGTAGGAATAGATGCAACAGGATTTTTAATACAGAGTTGTACAGAATCTGCAATATTAATTAGTTGAATTACAACATTATTTGTAGTGGATGTTACCGCATTGAATATAAGATTTTGTATAATGCGAATACACGCCTTTCTGTCAGCATTAAGATAAATGTCCATATTAGGTATTTCTATTTGGGGTTCAATTCCATTAACGCTGAAAATCGAATAATTGTCTAGCAGGATTTCAGTAAGCAATGAGCATAGCTCAACCTTTTCATAGTAAAATGGATATTGTCCTGCTTCTAAAAGAGAGATTTGATAAAAGTCATCTATGAGACGTTCTAATCTCAATGCTTTTCCGGATAATGCTGAAATATATTCCGCTCTTTTTTCATCAGGCGCACTTGATAGAAGTTGCAAATATCCGCGAATGGAAGTTAGTGGTGTCCGTAAATCATGAGAAAGGCAAGAAATATTCTCTTTTAATTCATTCTCCTTTTTTTGAATTTCGCCCAGATAAATATTATCTTTTGATACAATCTGATTTATGATTTCAACCAAATGCTCTAACCGCCTATCAGATAAAGACACTGTAACTAACTTTTTCGTTTTTCTATTCAGAATAGCATTTAGTTGGACGATTACTTTATATATCTGTATTTTCCAGTTAATTAAAGAAATTGAAAGGATAATGACCAATGCTATCAGAACAAGAAACATAATCGCCCAACCCATATTCTACCTCCCTTTTACTTGATTTCTTTTCTAATCATAATAAGACCGCCAACAATCAAAAGAGAAATGCACCCTATGAAATAGAATGGTAAATGCTCAATAATACCCATTGTGCGACAAGAGCTGAAATTCATCCAATAGTACATAGGATTTCCATATACAAAAAATTTTAAGGGTATTGAAACCGTCTCCATATCACTCCATAGCATTAAGTAAACAGACGCTCCACTGAATACATATAAGCAGCAAATCCCTGTTACAATCCCTGTATTTTGAATAACGACACATAAAAAAATAGAAATGCTTTCTAATGCTAATAAAACCGTTCCGCAAGCAAGAGCCCATCCCAAAAGGTTTATTACTTCACTCGCAGTTGGAATGTAACCGGATTGTATGATTTCAATAACGAAAAATGTAGCTACAAAAATCAGATACGTTATCAGAGACACCACCAATATTGTAATCGCTTTGGTGTAGTAGAGAATAGTTCGTTTAGTGCCGTATGCAACAGATAATTTGATTGTACCCGTATTATATTCTTTTGTAAAAAATATGGTTGCAAATAAAATGCCAATAATCCAGAAAAAGGCTGTATATGCAAGAGATGAGCGGGCAACAGTTTGAAACGTTGGTATTTCACTAGATAGATAACACTTAGCTTGAAATCCGATTACACTTTCTGTTCCATCTCCGGCTCCAAAAAAAGTCATGTCACCAAGTGCAAAAGAGACCATTATAACCGCCGCACATACGCCTAATATAGTTATCAATATCTTTGAGTGACGCAATTTATAAAATTCAGCTTTAAAATGGTTAATCATTTTGGCACCCTCCTATCAAATTAGTGTAATAAGTTTCAAGACTATCTCCAGATTGTGCTAACTGATAAATCGTAATGTTATTTGCACTTAGCAACGCTGATACTTTTCCGGCATTTTCAACATAATCATATAGATGAATACTTTTGTCTGGCATAACAGAAAAATTTGAAGTATTCAGTTTGCTTTCCAATAAAACACTAGCAGCAGCTACATCATTCACTTGCAACAACAAATGCTTTTTGCAGCGTTTGTCTAACTCTGTAGCGGTAATTTCCTGTAAAAGTTTCCCCTCATGTAAGATACCATATCTATTTGCTAATTGATGAAGTTCCGTGAGAATGTGACTTGAAATCAAAATAGTGATTCCACGTTCTTTATTTAGTCTTTTGAGTAAGTTTCTTAATTCGATAATTCCAGTAGGGTCTAGTCCGTTAATTGGTTCATCTAGTACGAGAAATTCAGGATTCCCAAGCAAAGCGATTGCGAGAGCTAGTCTCTGCCGCATACCCAAAGAGAAATCTTTTGCTTTTTTCTTTCCGGTATCTTTCAAACCAACTAATGCTAAAGCATTATCAATGCAACCTTTTCCTGGAATACCGCGTTGCAAACGTTGTACCTCCAAATTTTCATAGGCTGTCATATCAAGATAAAGAGAAGGGCTTTCAATAATACAGCCAATGCGCTCACGCTGCTTTGCAAGTTTCTTATTGCTTTCACCGAATAAAGCAATTTTGCCAGTAGTAGGTTCTGCCAGTCCGGTTAGTAAACGAATCATTGTTGTTTTACCGGCACCGTTTTCTCCGATAAACCCATAAATATCTCCTTGCATTACAGACATAGATACTTGATTTAGGGCTAGTGTATTGCGATACTTTTTTGTGATGTTGATAGCTTCAAAAACTGTTACGTTCATATTTGCAGGACTCCTTTCTTGTTATTTAGTATCGCAGACAATTCCTTGAATAATCTAAAGGTAAAGCTAAAGATTATCTAAAGCTCACTTTGCAAATCGGTAACCCAAGCCCCATATGGTCTTAATTCGGCAGCCTTCGCCCTTTAATTTTTTTCGTAAGTTACTTATATGTGTGTTAATGACATCATTATCCCTTGCAAATGGTTCTTGCCAAATACTTTCATAAAGATTTTGCTTAGAAAAAACTTTATCAGGATATTTCGCCAGTAGTTCTACAAGTTGATACTCTTTTGCTGTAAGCACAATAATTTCGTCTGCAACAGTAACTATTTTTGAAGATGTATTAATGGAAAGTTCTCCAAAGGTCAAACAAAGATTGGGAGTATCTTTTTGACTTCTTAGCAAATTGCGTTCAATTCGCGCTAGTAATTCGTCCAAATCAAACGGCTTTGTTAAATAGTCATCAGCACCCAAGCGTAGCAGTTCGACTTTGTTGAATGTTAAACTTTTTGCAGAAACAACAATTACAGGTACGTCTGAAAATTTTCTGATATTTCTAATTAACTCATCTCCACTGATAAAAGGAAGCATTAAATCTAAAATAATTAAATCCGGGGATAATTCTTTTATGCGTTCAATCGCATTTGCACCAGTAAGTGTGAAGAAGACTTGATAATTGTACTTTTCCAGATGGTCTTTTATCATAGCGCAAATTTCTTTATCATCTTCGATAATTAAAACATTATTCATGTTGAAACTCCTTTCTGCGTCTATCAGTTGGCTTTTCCGCGTCTTTTGGTATCAGCCACATACTACCAAATTTTGAAACGCCCGGTATGCGCTCCCCCTCACAAAGTTTCTGCACCCGTCTTTCTGAAATGCCCCATTTGCCCGCTGCTTCTGCACAAGACATATATTCCATAAGCCACCCGTCCTTTCTTCAAAGTTTATCAGTATAATTATATACGGTATAGCGAATAATAGCAAGTGCAGAAATAGGCACTATTTAGGTTCGTTATAGGAAGTATATAGACATGTCCAAGAAGAAAGGGGAACAGTAAAATGTAACTGGGTGAATGAATATGGCAAAAAGACCAGTAGAAAAGTACGACTTCAAGGCTTTTGGGCAAGCAATAAAGAACGCGCGGAAAGAGCGCAAAGAGAGCCGCAAGAAAGTAAGCGACGAAATGTATATTTCCCCGCGTTACCTTGCAAACATTGAGAACAACGGGCAGCACCCAAGTTTACAGATTTTCTTTGAGCTTATGCTGCGCTATCATATATCCGTAGACCAGTTTCTTTTAGATACGCAGCCGGAGAAAGACACAAAGCGGCGGCAGCTTGACGCGCTTCTTGATGATATGAGCGATACAGGCATACGGATTGTCACCGCAACGGCAAAAGAGATTTCCGAAGTCGAAAAAGAGGGCGAATAGGAATGTCCGGCCTAAAACTGAATAGGATTTAGGAAGCGTTGTAATCTTTTTTGAGATTGCAGCGTTTTTCTTTTGCGTAAGTTTGGCAAAACGGGGCTTTCTGTTGTAATAGGGAGTAAGAAAAAACTTTCATAGCAAGCATAGGAAGCGGGTACCCACTTCCGTATTTTCGCCCTCCTGCGCTGCGACGCGTCGGTTGAAAATGGCTTATTGGGAAGTATCCCAAACCCTCGGAATGGAAAGGAGCGAAAGCATGGACGGACGCAAAAGAACGGTACAAATCAAATTTAGAGTAACAGAAGCGGAACGGGATTTAATTCTTGAAAAAATGAAGCTCGTCCCCACCCGGAACATGGCGGCATATCTTAGGAAAATTGCCATTGACGGATACATTATCCAAGTAGACCATGAAGCTGCGGCAAAGGCACTCAAAACGGCGGGCATTACAAAGCTCCCCAATCCCGCCACGCTGCAAAAGGAATATGAAGCACTCCAAGCGCAGAAAGAAGCCCTTTACGCCGATTATGGCAAGCTGAAAAAGAAAGTCCGGGAATATGACGTTATCAAGCAGAACATAGACAGCATTTTGCAGACAGGAAAGCAGCTTGCGGATAGAGGGCTTTTTCTCCTGCGTCAGCTTCTTTGCGGAAAATTCCTTAAAAGCTGCGGTCAGCACGTCAGCGTCGCGCCCTTTGAAAAACACAAGGTAGCGGGGCGGGCTTTCCGTCGTGTCCTTTTTCAGCGCAAAGTCGATACCGTACTTTTTCGCCGTACTCTCAAAGGCTTTGATATTGCCCTCGGTAATCTCAATGTTGGAAACGCCCGCGTTCTGCTTCATAAGCTGCTTCAAAGTCTGTTTGCCCTGCGGCGTTTTGTCTTTCTGCTTCTTCATCTGTGCAAGCAGCGTTTTCATAGCCTTTTGAAGCGTCTGCGCGGTCAGTTTCCCGGTCTTGATGTAAAGGGCTATGGTCTTTTCGTTGATTTCATCTTGCATTTACCGTCCTCCTTTCGCGGTAGTCTGATAATGTTAGGGTGGTACGCCGCTGCGGTAGCCGCCCATAGGCTTTAGATACGGACGCGCAAGCCGTTCAAATCCTCGGCGCGGATACCCACAAGGTACCATTCCTGCGCCGCGCTCATTTCAATACGGGTCGGCTTCCATTTGCCGCCTGTGAATACGTCGAAACACTCCCCGCAATGCAAGCCGCCGTAATAGTCGGCAATGTCAAAGCGAATGTCGTAGCGGTCGGTCTGTTCGTCAAAAATCAAAGCTCCTGTTTTCTGTGCCATGTGGTAATCCTCCTTTAGATTTTGCCTGTCGCCATATCGTGTGCGACAAGGGCGGTATAGTAGCTGTCAATGGTATTCGGCGCATTGAACAGCACCGCTTTAAGGTACTGTTTAATGTTGCGGATTTTGGTGGTATTCTCTTTCATGCAGTCAAAGACAAATTCAATGTGGCTGCTGTTGAGCTTCATAAACTTTGCCTTGACAAGCTCTGCCGGGTAATCGTCCCCGGCGATACGGATTGTCTTTCTCTTGCTGCATACCGTTTCAAGGATAATCGAAACAATTTCGTCTAAGCGGTCTTTGTCTACCTGCCCGTAGCGTACAAAATGGTCGTACTCGATATTGTCCTTGATGATTTCCTCATAAACGCTGTATGCGTCTGTCGCTTCCTTTCGTTTCCGTTCCGGCGGCGTAGCCGCTTCCCCGTCGTAAGGCAAGGGATTTAGGGAATGGATAGGAATGGAATCGGTACTTGATAAATCCGTATTTGATTTTTCTTTTTTTGGTAAGTCAGTCTTTTGTATATCTTTATTTAATTGCGTTGGATTTTCCAACGTAGGTTTTTCCTGCGTAGGTTTTTCCAACGTTGGATTATCCAATGTAGGTAAATCCGATACAGGCGAGGTCTGCGGCTGCTCAAAGATTACATAGTCTGTGCCGCGCAAGCGTCCTTTCTCGTCGCGCTCCCTTGAACGCACGATATACCCGGCGCGTTCCAGTTCCTTAATGGCTTCCCGGATAGCGTCGATTTTCTCCCGGTTGATAAAGGACAGCCCGCAAGGGTGTAGTCCCAATCCTCCGGCAAGGACAGCATTTGCGATAACAGCCCTTTTGCCTTTAGGGATAGCTCCTTATTGCGTAAGTGGTGGTTGCTCATAACCGTATAGCCTTTGTTGCGCTCCACTCTGAAAACTGCCATAGCTTCATCACTCCTTTGCTGCATACCTGTTACGCAATAGAAACGCGATTTTGAGGGTTTAGGTATCAATCCCTTATCCGCTGAAAACCGCGCCCGCAAAGCCGCATAAATCAAGGGCTTTTTCCTGCCTACTGCGTAACAAAGGGCATGAAAAAAGCGGCGTTCCTGTTCTTCCTTGTGGGAAGTGAGAAACGCCGCCTGTGCGGTGCGTTATTCTGCTTCTTCGGCTATGAGGTCTTGTATGACTTCGCCAAAGTCTGCCGTAAAGGAAAAAATGAAGTATTCCAAAACGGCGGGGTCTGCGTCCATAGGCTCGGCTTCCTCGGAAAAGGGCAAGCCCATAAGCCCATAGAGCATTTTTATGATTTTGAACAGCTTTCCCCGGTCGGCGGGGGTGTTCATGGTAACAAGTACGTCGGTCAAGCGGTTTACGGTTTCCATGTCGCCGCCTGTCGTTACCCATACCATTTCTGCGAATGGCTGCGTGATTGCTCCGGTTACAAGGTTTACCTTATCCTTGCTGATTTCGCCGGACGGGAGTATAATACCCTTGTCTAAAAGTACGTTTTTCATGTCGTCCTCCTATAATCTGTGGTGCCAAAATGGTGCCCGGTCTTACAAAATCATCTTATGCGGAGATACGGCAAGATAAATGACAATACGCGGAAAACCTTGATTTTAAGCCATTTTTGCAAGGTTTTATAAACACTTGCGCGGGCTTATAAGAAGATTTCCGTCTATCAAATCAATAAAAAATTATATTCTTGTCGTGTTAAATGTAACGCTACATTATTCCAAAATACTTTATGTTTCTTATGATCCATTACAAGTTTTCCCTTATTAATCATCGTTTCGGATTGCTTTTGAGTTATTTTTTGTTTATTATTTCGTCGTGCCAATGAAAAAATCTGCAGATCTACTTCTTCTATAGTGCTATTTATATCCATTACACAATCTGCACCAGCGTATATTAATTCTTTTTTCCATGACATACACAATAAAGAGGAAGCATCCGTCAAAATAATAATTGGTATCTGCGTTATTTTTCTAATAGCAGATATAATATTACTTATGTTCTCTTTATAAAGGATCACTCCTATTATAAGCACATCATAAGAAAATAAACTCAAATTATGCAGTAAAATTTGTAGATTTTCTGCATAATCTGAGTTTACCTCATTGAATAGTTTTCGATATGATTGATTGTCAAAATATGCTAATATCTTGTATTTTGTGTCTTTCATATTTAATCTATTTTAGCAAAGCAACATTTTCTATTTCTTCACAGGAAAATTATCAAATGTATTGTCAATTTTTTGTGCAGCAATCCCTCTCATCGCATGCTCTTTCAGTTTTTGAAAACTTTCATCACTGACTGCATGTTCCATGCGACAAGCATCAACTTCTGCAGTTTGTGGATTAACTCCAACGGCTATAAGTTGATAAGTAAAAAAGCAATGGCGTTCGTAAATTTTTTCAGCCACATCCCGGCCAAGGTCGGTCAGGTGTATATAATGGTTTTCGTCTGTTGTCAAAAAACCGCCCTCTCGTAAAGTTCCTACTGCGTAACATACGCTGGGTTTTGAAACTTCCATGTACCGGGCAACATCCACGGAACGCACCATACCGAGTTTCTTTTGAAGTATAAGCACGGATTCTAGCTGCTGTACGACGGCTTTTTTTCTTTTGCCGTCGTGCGGCAGCTATTTCTGTTATACTAAGCTACTGTTTTCCACATTTCAGATTCACTTTAATGATTCATCTGAAACTCTTCAATCGATCCATAGTCAATTAGTTTGCTCTCGTCAAATGACTCTTGAAGTTTCTCTCCTTCTGCAAACAGGACATTTCCGCTTGAAGTCAGCGGCAACATACAGCTACTCGCTTTAAGACTTTGTGCCGGTTTATCCACAAGGATAATCAATGGATTTTTTGCTTCTATCGGCTCTGCTGCGCCCAACGCCACATGCACCGGAAATGCCAATAATGTCTCTCCATCATATTGATATAGTCCCACTCCATCAGGCAATACATTTCCATCAGCAGTCAATATAGGCATTTGAACATCTAAAAATTCCTGCATGCTATTTGCCAAACTGCCATATTCCACAGGTTTTAACTTGCTGGGATCACCAAAGCGATCTATCCATTGAGGGTTTGTCAGGATCAAATGGTCCCACCCCCCATCCTTTAGCTCTTTTGTAATTTCAATATTGCTGTCAACTACATATGAAAGCAGAAGATAATCTTCCTCAGAATGTAAAATGCTGGAGCCATCTGCGGTTAATTCATTGCTCTCACAAACTGTATCAATGTCTGTATATGCTATATACCAAATTTCACTCGTATTGTATTGATTAAGAGTGAGTGTATCTCCACACCCAGATAGACCCAATACAAGGATGCACACGAGTGTCATCACTATTTTTCTGCTCATTTACAAATCCCCTCAGTTTTCCTTACGTTCGAGAACATGATTTTCTTTTTTGAATACCCATCATGCCTAAAATCAGAATTGCACATACGACAATACTGCCGACAATGTACTGCCATCCAAAAAATGATAGATTAAGAATATAGCGTGCTGCCGGATTAGAAAAAATGTGTGTGAACGGCTCATTCGCTGCAATTCTGCTCATTACTCCGCTGACATCTGCCAGAGGTATTCCGTAAAGGGACGCACCCAAAAAATAAAGAACGAGTTTTTCTACAATGGACGGCAGTAAAATTCCTAACACACAACCTCCCACCCGATGTGCCGCTGGTGTCTTAAAAAGATAAAACGCTCCCGCAATGTAAGGTAGAACAGCTAAACATCCACCTAAAACAACTGGTGCCAAATGAAATCCGAAGATAACAAAGACAAGGCGCAAAAGTAAATATACGCCCAAGATAATCAGCCAACTTATAATCAGAGAAGCCGCAGGCTTATTTTTCTTTGGTGTTTGCGTACGAATCTGCTGTTGCATCATCAAACCTCCTGACTGGATATTGCACCTTGGGGAACATCAGAATAATGGTTGTTCCGCATGACAACTGTGATGTGATTTGTAAATCTATCGCTAAATCTTTTGCCATTTTCTGCACTAAATATAATCCCATACCTGTGGAGCGGCTTAAAAAGCTTCCTGCGTCCCCAGTGAAGCCCTTATCAAAAACAAACGGCAGATCAGACGCGGGTATACCTGTTCCGTTATCGCTGACGGATAGAGTAATCTGCCCGCTTTCTGGATTATCCGTTACTGAAAATTGAATAGCGGGGGCGGTGTCCTTCACAGCATACTTTACACTGTTGCTAATAATCTGTCCCAAAATGAACATAAAGCCTTTTTTGTTAGAAATTACGTTACAGTCGTTCCCGGAATATGTGACAGAAAATTGGGCTTCTTCAAGCAAGGATAAATTGTCCTCAACCGCTTCCCGACAAGTCTCTAAGATCAGAATTGGTTCAAAATAGCAATCTTTGTGAGCCGCCCCAAGACGTGAAAAGTACAAAATCTGTTCTACGTTCTGCCGCACATGGTCGCGTACATATAGCATACGAGTATGCACCAACGGTGACATCTCAACCTTTCGATTATCTAAAAGAAGCGTCATAAGGGACAGAGGTTTCTTGATTTCATGCACCCAATTTTCAATATAACTTTCGTAGTTGGCAACCTTTAACTGCTGTTCGTTCACATACCCCTCTTGCATTCTCAGATGATGGGCTAATTCATGGATATATGGGCGCATTGACGCGGGGGCACTTTCACACAACAGGTATTCGTTTGTGTCGTCCGGCTCTAACAGAAAGCGCCGAAAAGCGGCATCAATTTTACTGCGTTTATGAATTGAGATGACAAAGGGGATGACAAACGCGGCAAGTGATACAAATATCATTAGCCCCACAAGGCTCAAAAAATCCCCCGGATAAGCCACCCATGCCAGAAACGCAAAGAACAAATCCAAGCAGCCAAGAGTAATCAACCAAATACGATTGGACGATACATAGGTCAAGAGAGTATTAAATTTCTTCATACTTCCACCTGCTCTTTCAAACGGTAGCCTTGCCCGCGCACCGTTTCAATGCGATCATCAAGTCCAACTTCACGCAGCGTTTTCCGCAGTCGTGTAAAATTGACTTGCAGCGCATTTTCGTCTATAAACTCCGCTGTTCCCCAAAGCACATGAAACAGGTCGCTCTTTGATACAAGGTTCGGGCTGCTTTTCAAAAGGGTGAGAAGTATTTTCCCCTCATTCTGCGGAAGAACATAAGATTTCTTTCCTGCATAGAGCGTAAAAGTGTTTGGATCAAGCAGGAAGCCGCCCCCGTTAAGCAATCCCTGCTGCATCTGTTCTTCTTTGCGGCGCAAGAGGTTTTTAATGCGGGCAAGAAGCCGTTCCGTGTTGCATGGCTTTGTTAGGTAATCGTCCGCCCCTAATCCCAAAGCGTGAAGCTCGTCCTGTAATTTATCTCTTGCAGTTAATATCAGCACAGTCCCAAGCTGTTTGGCCTTTACCTCTTTGCAGATTTCAAAGCCGGAGTGAAAAGGAAGATTGATGTCGAGCAAAATCAAGTCCGGGGAAAGAGACATTATCTGTGATACGGCATTTTCAAAGTCAAGCAAAGGAACAGCGTCATATCCCGCTTTTTCCAACACATCAATCAATTCTTCCCGCATATATACATCATCTTCAACCACAATAATTTGCGCCAATATGAACACCTCCTTCCCGAATAAGCCCATTAAGCATTTGGCTTCCAATTTAATTTGCTGATTTCACGGTTTGCTGTCCGCGCAATAGCCACACCGTACAATGCAAGCATACAAACAACGACAAGCGCCATAACGAGCAGCATAGGATAAGACTGTTGCAGTTTTGCCATATTAGAGTATAGGTAATGCTGCATTGCGCAAATTCCGACTGTACCGCTGATACACGCAGGAAACAGCGGGAGCAGAAAATACCATAGCACCTGTTGGTTTATGGAACGCTTCATTTGTTCGCGTCGTGCGCCCAGAATAGAAAGTGTCGCATACCTTGCCTTTGTTTCTCGCATTTGGGTTAGGAATTGCAGGGCAAGTAGGGCGCAAGCGATAATTAGAAGCATAAAACCCATGTATAAGGTCGTGTAGCTGCCGGAAATGACATAAAATAGTTGCCGTCCGAAATTGTCCAAATAGCTTTCGCAGTACAGGCCAGAGGGCTTTAACAGGTCACGGGCTTCCATAATCGACACCATCAGGCCATCAGCTTCCACAGTTTCGCTCGGAATACAGAAATTGTGATAAACGGTAACGGTGTCTGGATTTACATATTCAGAATATACTTCATCGGAAACAATCAATGCGGTTATGATTTTTACGTTTTCATCCGCAGTCAAGCCTTTCATCGGCACAAACGGGATAAGCGTAATTGGCAGTCCGTCAATAGAAATCAAGACTTTACCATTAGCCCGTGCGTCCTCCGCAATCTGGTTCAACATGGTGGTGGTTTCTTCTTTTGTACTCCCCTGAAAATCCGGGTTAAGATAGAATACAGCTTCGTCGATTCCAAGAACGATAGTTTTTTCTCCAGCTGCTTCCAGCAATTCGTTATATGAAGATACGGGAATTAAAAATGGCGAAGCTCCCGTAGTATCAATACACCCTAAAAGGTTAAGCGCGGCTGGTTGATTGGGACTGAACTCATAGCTTGTAGCTCCTTGTGTGACGGGATCCTCTACTTCTGGCGGCAGATTCAAAACAACCTGTTCACGCAGCCCGGACCAATCTATAAAAGAGTTCGCTTTCACGGAAGCTGGGCGTTTCATTGTTCCTGTTTCCACGCGGCTCAAATCAGCCACATAGGGCTGCATTTGCTTACCCGAAAGGTATTTTTCAACAGTCGCTTCATTGCCCGTGACGGTAAAATCGTAAACAGAAGATCCCCGCGTCATTTGGTTCCCATACGACATAATGCGGGTTGATCCGTCCGCAATGAGCATGATAGTGAGCATAATCAAAATAGATGCAACACCGATTGAAATATACTTGTGGACTATATTTTCGTGTAACTGCCGCAGAGTGAAAATATATAGACCGTGTGTTGTGTTGCGTTTCACAGAAGCCGCCGCTGCGCTCAGCAAGCCTGCAAGCCCACGGATAAAAAGCATTGTTCCCACAATACCTAATATCACGGCAACAATTATCATCATACCGCCAGCAACCATGAAATACTTTAGGATTACCCAATATGCAAGCGTCAAAACTACCGCTCCGAGAATGAGGGAAAATAAGTTCCCACTCATTTTTCCAACTTGCTGTTTCTTCGCCATTTCTCCATAAAGGAGTTGGTGGATTTCTTTGTTGAATAGTTTTCCACAAAGGATGAACAACGCGACAACTTGAATCATTAGAAATCCAAGCGTTGTCAAGAGAACAGCGCTCACAGAAAAACTTGACTGATGTGCAATTATGCCGCGACCTACAAGCCGTGCCGTAGCAAGGCTGATTACCTCTGATAAAAAGCCGCCGCAGATCAGTCCGCCCAAAAGAGCCAGCAGTGATGTGATTAGCCCCTCTGCCATGATTTGAATAAACAAGTGTCGCTTTGTCATTCCAAACATCAGGTAAAGCCCTAATTCCCGGCTCCTACATTCAAGCTGATATTTGTTCGCAAAAATGACAAGGAAAAATACAAACAGCAGCGAAAAAAGATAAACCGTCGGCATTAGCATTGTCAGAAGTCGATTAACAGCGTCACTTTCGATTTCCTCCAAGAAGCGCATCACGTCCTGGCTTCCAAGGGAGAGGACGATATAAAATGTGGCTATAGCTGTAACCATAGTAAGAAAATAAATCAGGTTCTCACTACGGTTTCGTTTGGAGTTTCGCCACGCAAGGTTAAAGAACATTTGCACTCCCTCCTCCCATCTGTGCCATTACCTGTAAGATACGCGCATAAAATTCCTCCCGTGTTTCAGTCGGAATTTTCCGGCGCAGCTCATGGAAAATCACACCGTCCTGTATGAATAGGATTCTGGAACAAAAACTTGCAGCGTTCGGGTCGTGTGTTACCATCAAAATTGTGCGTCCGCGACCGTGATTGATCTCGCACAGTTTTTCCATAAGCAACCGCGCTGCCTTTGTATCCAATGCCCCAGTTGGCTCATCTGCCAAAATAATATCGGGGTCGGAAATCAAACTGCGGGCGGCAGCGACGCGCTGTTTTTGACCACCTGACATCTGCGCCGGAAATTTGGAGAGCACATCCGTGATTCCAAAAAGTCCTGCAATGTCATTCAACTTCTTCTCCGCAGCAGATATATCTACATTATGGATAGAAAGCGGCAGCAGGATATTTTCTCTGCCAGTCAAGTTGTCAAGCAAAGCAAAATCCTGAAACAGATAGCCTATTTTATTGCCCCGATACTCAGCCAGTTTTTCGCTATCAAAGGAACTCACATTTGCGCCGGAAAGCAGGACTTGCCCGGAGGTCGGTTTAATAACCGTAGCAATGCAATTTAGCAGGGTCGTTTTTCCTGATCCGCTTGCGCCCATGATCCCCAAAAATTCGCCATCAAGAACATCAAAGGTAATGCCATTAAGAGCTTTTGTAGGAACACCCTCTTTCGTATATACCTTGTGTATATCTCGGACTTCCAAAAGTTTTTCTTTGCAATTCATATTATCACCTTTTGCCTTTTCGCTTTTTGATTAGTTGTTGATTATATTTTACTGCATGGCAGGAAGATAAACCACTTACAGTTGATGTAAGATTTCTATGCTAAATGCTAAAGGGCGGCGATGTGACGTTTGTGCCAGATCGCCGCTGCTTTTCTTTATATTTATTCTATCCGATGTGCTTGCCCGCTTCAAGGTAATAGTTATGAATTATTTTGGCTATCAAGTGGAACTATATAAACATATCCGAAAGAAACAAATTTTCTTGATAAAGATCATGTTTCTTCACTCAAAGATAGCTTTACAAAATACACCTCTAAGGCTACTACAATAGGTAGGGCGCAAGGTCTTATGCAGAAGCACTTTGAGACCTTGCGCCCTCTGTTATTCTACCCTAAAAATACTTTGCCAGCTGCTTCAGACCACGCCGGATGCTGTCACGGACACGGCTTGGATCTACACCTTCTACTTCGGCAATTTCATTTACCGTCATTCCCAGATAGTATCGGGCATAAATTCGCTTTGCCTGTTTCTCCGGCAGCTTCATCACAGCGGCATAGACCTGCTCCTGAAACTGTTTTT
>ENA-OQLI01001530-OQLI01001530.1-human-gut-metagenome-genome-assembly--contig:-NODE-1530-length-15920-cov-3.487938_pt1 | contig 15920 bp, 17 predicted proteins | sample MGYA00242805_ERZ504812 | MGnify/ENA primary metagenome ERZ504812 (study PRJEB26092, sample SAMD00036430) | human gut metagenome | host: Homo sapiens | study: EMG produced TPA metagenomics assembly of...
TTACCTTGAGTATGTATTGCATATCATTTGAAGATATGGAAGAACTTTGCTTTGGTGGCAGACTAAATATTGAAAATTGTTGAAGCGATGGGAAATTCTGACCAGAAGGAGTATTAAGTCTAGGAAAATCAGCTGGCATATTAGTAGGATTCAAAGTGGGAAAATGTGGTTTCATTGAAAATGGAGGTTTTTTACCATACATAAAAAGCCCTCTTTCTATTTACTACCTTTAGTAGGAATAGGTTCAATTACTGAAGCAAATATAGTGCTTAATTTTGCCATACCTTCAGCAGGTGGTTGTTGAGAAGCTCTAGCATAGATATTATATTTAGCAGATTGATCGGTACTTCTTGTATTTGAAGCAGAAGTTGTAACACTACCACTTAATTGAGCATTAAATCCCCAGAAAGAAGCTCCAAATTGAGAGGAAGTAGAAGTGTCTTTACTACTTGTATCAACAACCTGTTCTTTTACTTCCATAGTAAATTGAACAGTGGCTTCGTCCATGGTAAAGGCAGGAACTGGTACAAGAGAAATTAAAGGTGCGGAAACTTCAATTTCTTGTTGACTAATATTACCTTCTCCGTCAGTGACAGGTCGATTTAATTTGAATTTAATAACGTTTGCTTCACCATCTTGCTTACCATCTTTGTAGGCTAATTTAAAAACATAATCTAAATAAACACGACAAAGTTCGGCTTGTCCTTTAGCAACTTCAATAATAGGGGTACATACTAAAAGACCTAAAGGTAATCCTGTAAATTGTTGTTTAATATCTGCCATGAGAGAAACTCCTTTCATTTATAAAAATTAAAATTGTTTAATAGCTTCTTGTTTGATACGTGCAATGCCTTCATTGGTAGTATCTTTTTTGAAGATGATTTCAATAGTTCCTTCATTTGTATTTGATTCGTTGTTATTTTGGTTTGAACCCACTTCGATATTGAGTAATTTATTATTGGAGATAAAATTTTTTATATTTAAAGAAACTTTAACTTCACTTAAATTTAGATTATTGTGGTTGAATAAAGTGATAATAGGGACATCTAAAATCTGTGTTGTATCATTTATTTTAAATGAAAATTGTTGTGTTTTAGGTACCAAAATAGAAGAATTTTCATCATTAGAATTATTTACATTTTTAAATTGATTAATAAATGTCAGATAATTAAACTGTTCAATTTTTTGCTGAGCCTCTTGCATTGATAGCCCAATTTGTGTAAATAATTCTGAAAGATTTATGTTTGCCATAATATTACACCTATAAGTTTATTTTAAGAACTTGAATACTAAACTATCAGAGATATTATATTTTTGCTGAAGTTGTGCTAAGTCATTACCAACCTCAATAATCATATGTCCAGGTTTATCCTTTAATGGAGACCATACAGCATAACGACCAATAATAACTTTATTTCCGTTAATAGTAGTAGTATTTTCTGTAGAAATATCGCTGATAAATACTTTTCCTTGTGTGAGCTCTTCTAAGGTCATTGTTTGCATAATAATACTTTGCTACTAAAAACATAGACAAAAATGTTTACGTTTGAGAAAATTTATTCTTCATCGTGTATGCTTTGGTTTTGGATAAATCCAACAACTACTCACATGTTCAAGTACACTTCAAAGACGTAAATTCACGACTAGCCATCGGTACACATATCAGTACTTTTGTTGTTAAGCTATCCGATATTTTTTAGCATCTCGCAAATTGAGCGAAGCATTGAAATCTCTATCTTCCCTATAACCACACTTAGGACAGATATATACACGGTCTTTAAGTTTCAAACCTTTATGAATATATCCGCAAGCATGGCAGGTTTTAGAACTTGGATAGAATTTATCAACGCGGATATTGCTAATTCGTTGATGAATTTTTTGTACCTTTAGCTTTTGCTTTTCTATGTTTGCAGAGGCTGTTGTAGCAGTTTTACCACCTTTCTTTTTCTTAAATTCATATTTACGGCTAAGATGTCTCTGCTCTCTTTTAAGCCGTTTTTCTAGTCTTTTTACTTTTGAACTTTTATTTATATTTTTGAATATTTTACCATTGCTTATAATTGCTAAATCTATACCAATGCCATCACTTATAGCTCGGTATGATGTTTCTAAATCTTTATTGTGCTTTGATTTTTCGTCAATATTCACCACTACAGATACATAGAACCTATTAGCTACATACGATGTTGTGCCATTAATTACAATAGCTCCTACCGGTAAATAATTAAACTTCTTTGTTATTTTGCTATACAGTATTATAGCATATATGAGCTTTTTTATCTATAAAATAGATTTTTAGGTTTATAGCTGATTATAAGTAAATATTATTTATAGTAAATATTGCAATCAAGTATCATATCATCTATTTGCTTATGATCTGTGTATTGCCATATCTTGCAAATACGATTAGGATATTCAAGTTTAAAGCTGTTTTCATGATAATATTGAGCAGACCAGATGGGAATATAATCTGCAAGTAGATTTAAGTCAATGATATTGGTGAGCCAATTATAGGAACTATATAGACCTACATAATTATAATCTAGTTCATTTAGTCGATTGATGAAATTGCCAATCATATAAGCTACATTGATATTGTTTTTGAGCATAGATTTATCTTCTTCATCATACCAAATGCCAAGTGGCGGATTTTGTCCATTGAGATATGTTTTGATTTGTTTATCTACCCAATTAGCTTCTGCTATAGCTTCATCAATTGTTGAAGCATGAGCATAATAATATATGCCATAGGGCAGATTATAAGTTACAGCATTATTTACATGTGAGATAAACATTTCATCTAGATGAGTGTACTCACCTATTTTGATGATAACGCCTTGAATATTATTTGCTTTTAGTTTTTGCCAATTGAGTTTTTCTTGCCAAGCTGAGATATCTACTACTTGAAAATTTTGCATAAGTAATCACTCCTTTAATGATTTACTTGCAATTTGAAGGAATAAAATAAACCTTTTAAGTAAATTAGGAAAAATTTTTGTTATTTTTATAAAAATTTACGATATGTCGAATACATTTTATTTTTATAAGAGTATAATATAGTTAATTTAAGAAAAAGCGAGATGATTATAATGCTACTTATAAAGGCAGTAGATTATAGGATTTTGGAATTGTGTAAGGCTTATAATTTGAGCATAAATGGCTTGGCAAATAAAGCAGGAATGCCACCTTCAACTGTGGCTAGCTTATTAAGTGAAAAAAGTCGTAATCCTACAGAAGATACTATTTTTAAAATTTGTATTGGTTTTGGTGTGAGAATGGATAAATTTTACGCCTCGAATTTATTTGACCTTAAAAATATAAGTTTAGAAAATACTTCGCAGAAAATATATAAAGTTTAAATTCATAACTGCACATATAGCGAAAGGCAAACTATTATGTTTTTGGATAATAGTTTGCCTTTTTTATTTGCTAAAAAAAATTTTTTATTTGGGGGTTGATTTTTGCCATCTAAGTTGCAAGTAAATAAGTGTAAGGAGTTGATAAGATGAATAAAAAACGGCGGCAAAAGATGTTATCAATCAAAGCTATGATGTATTTTTAAATTTTAAAATTAAGGAGTGATTTTTAATGGCAGATACACGCAAATTAACAATGGTATTTACTTTAGATAATGGAGACGATTTTAAATATAATTTAGCAGATCCTAAAGATGAATTGACAAAAAGTGAAGTCGATGTAGTCATGCAGAAAATGATTGATACACAGGCTATTATCAAAGATAATCATAAAGCAACAGCGATTAAAGAAGCATATATTACAACTACTACACAAGATGTTTTAGCTTAAGTTTAATTTATAATTTTATAGTTTATTAGGAGGAATGTATTATGGCAGTTAAGAAAAATGCAGAATGTGAAATCATTATTAAAGTAGAAACAGGTACTACTTCTACAGGTAAAGCTAGCTATAGCAGTCGTAGTTTCGGTTATATCAATCCTTCTTTAGCAGAAGATGATATTTTAGATATCGGTCAAAAAATAGCGGGCTTACAAAAATATAATTTAGGTAGTGTAAATCGTCAGGACACAGCAGAAATAGCTGCGGAATAAGGAAAAAGGGGTGCGTGTCACCCCTTTTTCTTTTAAATTATTCTCTTGATGATAGAAAGAAGACGATTAGATGGAAAGACTATTAATAAAAGCTAAAGCTGGAGATAATTATGCTATACAGTTATTATTAAATAAGTATAAGAATTTATTAAATAGTGCTTCTAGACAACATCATTTAATATCTATTCAAGAAGAGGCGTATGAAGAAGCCGTGATTAGTTTTTATCAGGCAATTAAAGATTTTAATGAGTCTTTAGGTGTGCCGTTTGCCGGTTATGCTAAAGTAAAAGTATATCAAGGTGTGCATACTTTATTTCGTAGGTATTTGCGTATTTGGCAAAATGAAGTGTCATTATCTGCTCAAATGAATACAGATGATGAAGATGAAGTAAAAGAATTTGGGGATTTATTGGCAGTAGATGAGGAGTTAGCTGATAGTATTTCTTCTAGATTAGATATAATGAAGATTATTCATCAATTGCCACCTAAACAGTATGAAGTCTTTATCTTGGTAGTATTTAAGGGATTAAAATATAAACAAGTAGCAAAATTATTGCACATATCTGTACAAGCTGTAAGCAAAAATTATCGTAAAGCATTAGCTTTTATTAATAAATCTCTAGAGAAATAAAGAATTAAGGTGATAATATGGAATATATTTTTACGTATATAGCAAATTATGGTTTTCCTATGGTAGTGGCAAGTTTTTTGTTATTTCGCATGGATAAACATTTGGCTAATTTAGAAGAAGGTATAAGACATATGAATGAAACTTTAGCTAAACAGGTCAATCATTAATAAAAATAAAAACAGAGATTTTATTTATAATAAGTATAATAAACTGCATTTTTAAAAGTTGCTTTATATTTGACTTTTGAAAGTGCAGTTTAATTTTTTTACGATATTTTTCTGTGTTATAATATAGATGATGGAGGAATATTATCATGGAAAATTTTAATAGATTAAATGATTTATATTTTAAAAAACTTTTGGGGGATAAAAAAAGAAAGAATTTAACACTTAGTTTTTTAAATGGAGTTTTAAATAAAGATGATAAAAACTATTTTACAGATATAAGTTTTTTAGATAAAGATAATGAACCATTAACTTTAGATGGTAAATTATCTAAATTAGATATTAGAGCGGATTTAAATGATGGTACGCAAGTAGATATTGAGGTGCAAGTTTGTCCGTTTAAATTAATGGCTGAGCGTTCATTATATTATTGGTCAAAGATGTATTCAGAGCAATTAGAAAAAGGTGCTGAATATAAGAAATTAAAGAAGGCTATAGCTATAAATCTATTGGCATTTGATTATTTGGAAGATGAGCAAGAATGGCATAACATCTATAATCTATTAAATGTGAAATCTCATAAAAAACTTACGGACCATATAGAGATACATTTTTTAGAATTGCCCAAATTTACCTTAAAGGATATGCGAAAAATAAGAGTATCTGAAGCATGGCTTGCTTATTTTTCAGGGAAATATAGTAAAGAAGAATTGGAGGAAATAGCGATGACAACTCCAGCAATTAAAGAAGCAGTAGAATTTGAAGATACATTTTTACAGGATAAAATAGAACGTAGAGCATATGAACAGAGAGAAAAAGCTATAAGAGATTATTATTCCTATATGAATGCATTTAAAGAAGAAGGATTGCAACAGGGTTTAGAGCAGGGTTTACAGCAAGGATTACAGCAAGGATTACAGCAAGGCATGCAAAAAGGGCTATATCAACAAGCTATACAAACTGCAAAAAATATGTTAAAAGATAAAGTAGATATAAAGCTTATTTCTAAATATACTAATTTAAGTGTAGAAGAAATAAAAAAGATAAACGAAGAATAAAGCCTTAAATTTTGAGGAAATAGTAATGATAAGATTAGTAATTAAAAAATAAGACTTACAATAGGAATGAATAGGATAGCTAAAAATTAATAATAAAGAGAGATTTTCTTCATAGTTATAATTTGGTAAACTTTATAATCAATAGAGTTAATAATTTTATGAAGAAAATCTTTTTTTATGATATAATGATTTTTGATTGTATAAAATTGTCATAATTTAAAGTATTTTATTTATTTGAATAGATTATAGGGAGTAGATTGTTATGAAACGTATTCGCAAAGCTGTTATACCTGCTGCTGGTTTTGGTACTCGTTTTTTGCCAGCGACAAAAGCAACACCTAAAGAAATGTTACCAATAGTAGATAAGCCTACAATTCAGTACATAGTGGAAGAAGCTATCTCTAGTGGTATTGAAGATATTTTGATCATCAGTGGTCATGCTAAACGTGCAATTGAAGACCATTTTGATAGTGCACCAATTTTAGAAGCTGAATTAAAAGCTAAAGGTAAAACTAAATTATTGGAAATGGTACAGGAAACATCAGAAATCAATGTACATTACATTCGCCAAAAACATATGCGTGGTTTAGGTGATGCTATTTTATGTGCTAGAGCATTCATTGATAATGAACCATTTGCTGTATTATTAGGTGATGATATAGTTTATAATCCTGAAATGCCAGCTTTAAAACAGTTGATGGATATGTATAATCAAACAGGTGCTACTATTTTAGGTTGTCAACAAGTGCCAAAAGAAAAGGTTTCTTCTTATGGTATTGTAGCAGGCGTACCAACTATCAATGAACAATTGATGAAAGTTAATGACATGATTGAAAAACCAAGCATTGAAGAAGCTCCAAGTCAAATGGCAGTGCTTGGTAGATATATCATCACTCCAGATGTATTTGAAGTATTGCAAAATACTAAGCCAGGTAAAGGTGGAGAAATACAGTTGACAGATGCACTCAAAGTTATGGCAAAACGTGAAAATGTTTATGCTTATAATTTCACCGGCAAACGCTATGATGTAGGCGATAAATTAGGCTTTTTGAAAGCTACAGTAGAATTTGCTCTCCGTCGTGATGATTTATTTGGTGACTTTGCGGAATATCTCAAAACAATTGTAAAAGATTTATAATAATAATTATAATAAAAAAGGTGATACTTTTAGTATCACCTTTTATTTTATCTATATATTATATTTGTGATTAATTTTCTGGGATAGTTAGATTATCTTTAATTTGCGATACTTCGTTATTGATATCTAACATTATAGGAGCTTCAATAGCATAAATGCGATTTAAATTATTTACAATATCTTTATGCTCAATTTGATTGTAAGTTCCTTCGTTGATGATTACAATACTTTGACGAACAGTTTCATTTAATTTATAACTATAAACACGAGTTTTTTCCAAAATATTATAAACTAATGTATAATTGTTTTGTGATAATTCACTTGGCGGTAAAGCATCTTGTAATGAATTATTAAAAGCATTTGTTTCATCATATAATCTTTGCAATTGACTTAAAGCTTCAGTTGCAGATATGGATTGATTTTCATAATTAGAAATGATTTTGTGATAAACTGTAGCAAATCTATCTAGCTGATTGATATCTTCTTTATAATCATTGTACCATGTTATAAAATAAGGTTGTTCGTTTAAAATAGCCAAACGTTGCTCAGTGGAGATAGAATTTGAAGAAGATGGTATCACTAAAGAACTATAGACAGCTACAAAACAAAGTAAAATAATGCCACAAGGAATAATAAATATTCTCTTTGTAGGGTATTTTCTATCAGCTAAATAACTAGCAATAATGATAACAATCATAACAGCAATAGCTAGTAAAATATTCATAAAAAATTTTTTCCTCCTTATATTATAAGTTCATTTCTTTGATGGCAAAGAAACGAACCAAAGAAAGCCACCGCAGATAAAATTTAAGCTTTGAAAAAAATTATCATTTCATACAAAGCTTAAAACTCGCTACGCTCAGACAGTTAAGCAAAAAACGTATTCAATGATAATGTTTTTCAATAATCTTGCGATTACCGCTAAATTTTATAATGCGGAAATAAATTACGTATTATTAGAAAAATTTCCTCATAGTATAGATGTTATATTTATTGTATAAGATTTATATTATGAGGGTTTTTTATTATTGGATTAGAAAAATAATAATTAAGTATATAACAAATTATTTATAGATAAAAAATAGTAAGCAAATATTCCTCACGTTAGTAATTTTTCGGTAGCTGAAAGCTATTGGGAATTATAAAATCATATCTATGAATTTAGCTCTACTGTTTGAACGAAGTGAGTTTAGAGCGTTATAGATATGGTTTTATAATGGACAAAGAAAAATTGGTATCGGGAGGTAGAGTTCTTTTGTTACTTTTCTTGCTCATGAAAGAAAAGTAAGTATAGGATATAGTAATTCATTTTCTTTAGTGATAAAGAAAACGAATCAAAAGAAACCACCCGCTCACGCACTTTTTACTTTGTCAAAGATAAAAATATGTCAACAACGTTCTAAACTCGCAAGGCTCAAACAGTAGAACTAAAAACGTAGCCATATTTTTATCTTTGCCAATAGCCTGATGGCTACCGTAAAAAGATGCTAAAATGCGGGAAAAAATTGGTATTATGGGGATTTTTTATTATTGGATTTAGAAAAATAATAACCGAATATTCCTCACGTTAGCGAATTTTTCAGTAGATATAGGTGTTCATTTCTTTGGTGGCAAAGAAACGAACCAAAGAAAGCCACCGCAGATAAAATTTTAGCTTTGAAAAAATATATAGGCATTCATTTTCTTTAGTGATAAAGAAAACGAATCAAAAGAAACCACCCGCTCACGCACTTTTTATGATAGCCTAATGGCTACCGTAAAAAATGCTAAAATGCGGGAAATATTTGGTGTTATTAAAGATTTTCCTCATAAGATGTAGGTGTTCATTTCTTTAATGGCAAAGAAACGAACCAAAGAAACCGCCTCGCGATATTGATTTTATAATAGTTATATAAAATTTATATTATGGGGATTTTTCTGTTTTTATAAATAAGTATTTACCTATTATTTTAAAGCAAATAATATATTTTACTTATGAATAGATATATGATAATATAAGGTCAAGGTTGAACGAGATATTAATTAAGAAATTATAAATAAGATAATTTATGAAAGAAGGCTTTATATTATGATTAGAAAAGTTCCTGTACCTACTGCTGGGGTGATGCTTGGACTAGCAGCTCTTGGCAATTTGCTTGCACCATATTCCATGATTTTGAAATATGCTTGCGGTATTAGTTCTGCGTTTTTAGGGGTGTTGTTATTTAGTAAAATTATTTTACATCCGCAGATGATGAAAAATGATTTGAATGGAAGTTCTATTTTTGCCAGTGTGTTTGCTACTTTCTTTATGGCGATTATGCAGCTTTGCACTTATACTTTTCCGTTTGCACCTATAGCTAGTGAAGTAGTTTGGTATGGGGCGATTTGTGGTCATTTTATGTTGATGGCATGGTTCACTTATCGCTATATCATCAATTTTGAATTAAGAGATGTTTTCCCAACATATTTTATAGCATATGTAGGTATTGTGGTAGCGTCTGTTACAGCACCTACTTTTAATCACCACAATTTAGGTGAATATATTTTCTGGTTTGGTTTCACTATGTATATGATATTATTCGCTCTTGTTACTATCCGTTATTGCAGTAAACATGCAATCGCTGAACCAGCAAAACCTTTATTTTGTATCTATACTGCACCAATGAGTTTAAGTTTAGCAGGATATCTTGCTTGTGTTGCTGATAAATCTTTAATCATGATTGTGATTATGCAGATATTAGCTCAAGGTTTATTTGTGGCGGTGCTTACACAGATGCCAAAACTTTTAAAATTAAAATTCTATCCTAGTTATGCAGCATTTACTTTCCCATTTGTTATTACTGCGATTGCACTTCGTCAGACTGTTAGTTATTTAAATGAAATCAATATAGCAGTACCTAGTATTTTAAATTATGTAGTAGGAGTAGAAACTATCTTAGCTACAGCGATTGTAACTTATGTGTTCATCAGATATTTGAAATTCTTACATGAACAAATGATTGTAAATATGGGGGATAGAGCAAAAACTGTTTTTGGTACTATAACTAATATTGTTAAATAATGAAGCCTTCAAAATTCTAAGAATATACCTTAATACTATTTAGGTTTAGATTTTATATCTAAACCTATTTTTTTATTTTTATGACAAAAATAAAAAGACAAGTAAAATACTTGTCTTTATGATATAATTCTTGGCATAGGGAATAAATTGATGTGTCATGCCTCTCTTTTAGGGAGGTGGTAAATATGACGAATTATGAAGTATTGTCTTTGATAATATCTTTATTAACGCTTATATTTACTATACTTTCTTATTTTAATTGATTTTAAAATAAAAAAGAAGCCATCTTGATGGACAGCCTCTTCTTCAACAATAACACTATAAGAAGAGGGCTGACATCGGCAAACATCAGTGTATTCTCTTCTTTGTTTATTATACTACAATGAATATGGCAAAACAAGTTGAATTAATTTAGATATTATATTAGGTATTATAATTGATTTGTTTTAACTAAGGATTGGATATTATTATCAAAAAGCATTTTGCCAAATAGTACATAGATGGTATAATATAGCTATTGTTTTTAACTATTTATAATTTGTATATATAAGAAAGGATGGAAATGAATGGTTGAATCAGCATGGTCGCTATTGCCTCCGATAATTACCATAGTATTGGCTTTGGCGACAAAAGAAGTATACATGTCGTTGATTGTGGGTATCTTTGTAGGGGCTTTAATGTTCACAGGCTTTGATTTATTAGCTGCTATTGATACATTTTTTGCAATTATGTCCGATAAAGTTGGCGGAAATGTATATATTTTAGTATTTTTGGTCTTATTAGGTATTATTGTAGCAGCTATTGCTCGCTCTGGTGCTTCTCGTGCTTATGGTGAATGGGCAGCAAGTGTAATCAGAGGAAAACGCAGTTCCTTACTTGTTACTTCTATCTTAGGGGTAGTTATCTTTATCGATGACTATTTTAACTGTTTGACTGTAGGTACAGTTATGCGACCTGTTACTGATAAATTTAATGTAACTCGTGCAAAACTCGCTTATATCATTGATGCTACAGCAGCACCAATTTGTATTATCGCTCCAGTATCTAGCTGGGCAGCAGCAGTTAGTTCTTCACTTCCAGAAGACAGTGCTATTGATGGTTTCTCCTTATTCTTGCAGACAATTCCTTTTAATATGTATGCATGGTTTACTATTCTCTTCATGTTGTTCTTGATCTGGACTGGCAAAGATTTTGCCGCTATGAAGACTTTAGAACAAAGAAGCAATGGTAAATTAATTATTCCTGAAGAATATAAAGAAGAACAGATGGAAATAGTAGGTAATGGTAAAATCTTAGATTTATTATTGCCACTTATTGTTTTAATCGGTGGTTGCATCTTCGGTATGCTCTATACTGGTGGTATTTTAGAAGGTGCTAGCGTATCTGATGCTTTTGCGAATTGTGAATCTGCTAGAGGTTTAGTAATTGGTTCCTTTATCGCTTTAGTATTCACATTCTTACTCTATGTACCACGTGGGGTGCTTCGCTTTGGTAAATTCTGTGAATGTTTTAACCAAGGTTTTAGAGCTATGACTCCAGCTATTTTTATTTTGTGTCTTGCTTGGAGCTTATCTGGTGTTTGTGGTGAAGATTATTTAAATATCGGTGGTTATGTTGGCGGTATCGTATCCAATAATGCTACTGTAGGTATGTTCATGCCAGCAGTATTCTTCCTTGTAGCTATCGGTCTTGCATTTGCTACTGGTACTTCTTGGGGGACATTCGGTATCTTGATTCCTATCGCTCTTGCTGTAGTATCTACTGATCCTCATCTTTTAGTAGTTACAGTAGCAGCAGTATTAGCTGGTGCTGTAGGTGGTGACCATGTATCACCAATATCTGATACTACTATCTTGGCTTCTGCGGGGGCTCAATGTAGCCATATCGACCATGTAAGTACACAGGTTCCATATGTAATCGTAGTAGCTACATGCTCTTTCTTAGGATATTTAGTAGCAGGTATTGCAGGCAGTGGCTGGAACGGTGTAGTAGCTGGTTTTGTTTTATTAGCTATAGCTATGACTTATATTTATAAAGTTTTAATGAAAGATTAATAAAGATTAATTAAGAAAACTCTAGGATTTATATTCTAGAGTTTTTTATATCTAAGTTTATATTTGATATTATTAGGAAAATTATATTTTTTGAAAAATATAAATATAAAATAAGGAAATAATATAGTAGTGGATTTTTACATATATATGATATAATATAGAATTAGTTAAGAATGGATTTATAAATTAATAATAAAATTTGTGGAGGATTTTATGGGAAGATTTTATAAAAAAGCGATAGTTACAGCTTTATTAGTATCAGCATTATCAACTACTGCTTTTGCGGCGCCAGAAGATGTATATACAAATATTGCTGATAGTGCAGTAATCATGGATGCAGCAGATACTTCAGTGTTTAAACCAGCATCAATAAAATCATTGGATGATTATGATGAACATTATCGTTTATATAAATATGATACTATATCAATTAGAATTATAGGCTACAAAGATGCTCAAGGCTTGGATAGCATTATGATCGGTACAGATGGCTATGTAAATTTACCTTATGCAGGTAGCGTGAAATTAGCAGGTCTAACTATTGAAGAAGCAAAACAAGTATTGACTGCGAAATTTGGCAGATATATTAAAATACCAGATATGTCAATAATCGTCACTAACTATGGACCTAGAAAAGTACAGGTATTGGGAGAAGTGAATGCTCCAGGAACAGTTGAATTAGCTTCTGATGATATGAATGTATTAGCAGCTATCTCTAAAGCTGAATGGGTGTCTACATATGGTCGTATCAAAAAAGTACAAGTTATTCGTATAGATGATGGCGTTATGTATGTGAAAGAAGCCAATATTAAAGATTATATAGAAAAACATGATATCAGTCAGAATTTTGCCTTAGAAGATGGAGATATCTTATATATTCCTAAATCTAATAAAATTGACTTCCATAAAGACGTATTACCACTTATCAATGTATATAGTACGTATAGAGCATTGACTGATTAATTAGGAGTGAAATAATGGATATAAATAATGCAAATGATAATGATACAATTGATTTAAAAAAATTGTTTTTTTTAATGATAGAAAAGAAAATGATAGTTATAGCGATAATAGTAATTTGTACTATTATTGCCACTATAGTAGCTTTTGTTTTACCAAAATCTTATCAATCTACTACACTTGTGCGTGTAAAATCTGGTAGTAGTTCTTCTATGGCTGGTTATGCAGCTATGGCAACTGGCTTTGGTATAGATATAGGGGGAGGAAGTTCCGGTTCACCTGAATCTTATATAGAACTTATGAAATCTCGTGAAGTTTTAGAGCCTATTATTGCTGAATTGGATTTACCTGATGAAGATAAAGAAAAATTAACAGCAGAAGGTTTTGCAAAGAAAAATTTAGAAGTTACTAATATTAAAAAGACAGATTTAATAACTATATCAGCTTATGGTAAAACTCCAGAAGAAGCACAGAGGATCTCTCAAGGGGTAGCAGATAATTTCTTAGCATTGATGACTAAATTAAACAAAGAAGATAATTCTACTACTTTGAAATTCCTTGATGAACGTATAAAAATTGCAAAAGAAGAGATGGAAACAGCAGAAAATAAATTAGCTGCTTATCAGCAAGAACATAAAATCTATGCACCGGATGAACAAGCAAAAGCTATTATTGCTAATTTAAATAATTATGATACAACCATTGCTCAGCTTCAAGCGCAGAGTGAAGGTGATAGTGCGAAACTTGCTGGTGTGACGAGTCAATTGGAACAGCAAAATGCTTCTTTATTAGAATATAATGTATCTGATAATACAAATATCGGCAATATCCGTGAGTCTATAGTCAATAAACGTGTAGAACTTGTAGGACTTCAGCAACAGTTCACTGATGAACATCCAGATGTGATTAAAGCGAAAGAAGAATTAAATAGTCTCGAAAAATCATTATCTGATGAGATCGCAAAGGCTGTAAATTCTCAATCAGTGACTTTAAGTCCAGTACAAGCGAGCCTCTTAAAAGATAAAATCAGTACAGAAGTGCAGATATCTGTAAATAATGCTTCTTTGGAAGCTCTGAAAGCAAAACAAGCAGAAGCTCAAGAGAATATAGCTACATTATCTGCTGATAGCGTGGAATATATGCGTTTAGAACGCAATGCTAAAATTACAGGTCAAGCATATACTTCTCTTGTACAAAACTATGAACAGACTAGAATACAAGAAGCGAAGGACTCTATGGATATTCAGATCATTGATGCAGCAGATTTACCAAAAGAAGATATGCCAGCTAAGCCAAATAAAAAATTAATTGTAGTTATTGGCTTTGTCTTAGGTATAATGTTCAGCTTTGGTTATACTTTATATAATTATAGTAGAAGATATGGTTTATAATAGGAAATAGATGTAAAAGGAGAAGTATATATTTTAAGCTAAATATAGCTTCTCCTTTTATACTATAATTAAAAATAAATGCAATGTAGGTGAATTTATTGGCACAAAATTATAAAACTAATCTAAAACAAAATATCCGCATAATTTGGTCCGGTATATCACTGATGGCAGATTATCTAGCGGTATTATTAGCTGAACTGATAGCAATATATTTTAGTGAGGAAAATCTTCGTCATATAGATTTATTTATCGTTATACCTTTTATTTATATAGCTTTTATTGCTGCTACAAGGACTTATCGTCGCATTATTCCTTTTTGGCAGAGGGTCGAGTCGCTTTTTTATAGTAGTATCTATAGTATTATTGCTGTATTATTATTCTTTTTTGTGCGAGCAAATGCCACTGAACATAGTATAGCTTTTTTAGCTTTATTATGGTTAGCTAGTTTTATCTGTTTAGTGATAATGCGTTATTTATTAAAGCGTATTTTAGATGAAAGAAAGATATTTCTAATTCCTTTACTTATTATTGGGGCTAAAGAAGAAGCATTAGCTTTTGTTAAAGCTATCAATAGTGATATAGGAATGAGTTCTTATAAAATAATAGGTTTAATCAGTGATAAAAATCCTATAAAAGGATTAGAAAATTATCCTTTATTAGGTGATTTTAAAGATATTGAAAAGACTATTAAAACTACAGGAGTAAATAATGTATTGATAGCTATTCCATATTTAGAACAAGCGAAAATACAAAATATTATTCATCGTGTACAGCCATTGGTAAAAAATATCTGTATCATTCCTAATTTACAAGCTATTCCTATGGGAGGAGCTGATTTAGAAACTTTTTTTGATGAAAAGTTTATGCTGATAAAAGTTCGTAATAATTTAGCTCGCAATATCAATAAATTGATTAAGTTGATTTTTGATATGATAGTAGGTTTATTGATTTGTATACCAGTGATTCCGATAATAATAGCTTGTGCTATATGGGTAAAAATGGATTCCAAAGGACCTATTTTTTATAATGCTAAGCGCATTGGCAAAAATGGTAAAGAATTTACTTGTTATAAATTTCGCTCCATGTATACAAATAGTGATGAATTATTAGAGCAATATTTAGCAGAAAATCCAGTAGCTAAAAAAGAATGGGATGAGTTTCAAAAGCTTCATGATTATGATCCTCGTGTTACAAAAGCTGGCAAGATCATGCGAAAAACTAGCCTTGATGAATTGCCACAAATTCTCAATGTATTAAAAGGTGAAATGAGTCTTGTAGGTCCGAGACCATATCTTCCCCGTGAAAAAGAGATGATGGGACATTTTTATAATATTATTATCTCTACGGTACCAGGAATAACAGGATATTGGCAAGTAAATGGCCGTTCTGATGTAACTTTTGAAGGTCGATT
>ENA-OQLI01001532-OQLI01001532.1-human-gut-metagenome-genome-assembly--contig:-NODE-1532-length-15897-cov-4.112555_pt1 | contig 15897 bp, 14 predicted proteins | sample MGYA00242805_ERZ504812 | MGnify/ENA primary metagenome ERZ504812 (study PRJEB26092, sample SAMD00036430) | human gut metagenome | host: Homo sapiens | study: EMG produced TPA metagenomics assembly of...
TTCCGCCAGCGCTATCTCGACGCGCTGGCCGTGGCAAAGGCCGCGCTGGCGCTGCCGTGGGTGGATACAGGCCGCGTGTACACGTTTGGCGAGGGCTTCGGCGGCGGACTGGCGCTGCTGGCAGCGTAGCCCTGCCATGCAGGGTCCCGCTGCGCAGCCCCTAATCCGCTGCCAGCTGCGCCTATCCCTAGTGAGCAAAACTTATCCAAACCGGTTGATAAAACTAGAACCCCTGCAAGCTCGCCAATCCCACCCAGCTATCTGGCTCCGGCAACTTTGCTCGAAGCTATTGTCCCTAACGCTCCTGCCAGCGCGCTCCCCGCAGATTTAGGTTTCGATCCGGAACTAGAGGTAGATTTCGACGAGCTAACTTCCCAATCCCCGCCATCACCCGCAGCTGTGAAAGAAATCGACGCGGCAACGCCCGCGAAGGAGATTTCCGCACCCCCGATTAAACGTTCTGCTTTTGCAGAGGTCGAGGACGAAATGCCGGAATCTTTAACGCGCCACCAGCCCCCGCTGACGCTATCATCACCGGCAGGTTCTGATTTACGAAAACCGGCTCAAAGCGCACTCACCCCTTCACGGGTGAGCCTATCGGCACCTGCAAAACAGCGAGAGATACTAGCTGAGGCTGACCGGCAGCCTTCAACCAAATTAATTACGATTCGCGTGCGCGGATATTTCGATTACAGGCCACGTTTTACCCGCCCCAAAAAGAGCCTGGACGAGCCGGCTGTTGCTGGCTCTAGCGCCTCCTTTGCAAAAAGTATTATTAGCGCAGAAGGTCCGATGCCACTCGCATTTTTGGCGCGTCGGCTGTGCCAAAAGTACCGGATTGAATATAACGACCAACGCCCAGATGAAGCTAGTCGCTGTCTATCTTCCGATTTGAAACTGGTATCCGAGCCGGGAATGCGGACAGTCTGGCCGGCGGAAGTGAATCCGGATGAGTGGAATATCGCCCTGCAATCCCCGATTGGTTTGCCACGTAAACTAGGCTCGCTCACCTTAACCGAGGTGGTAAATGCGTTGCGCTGGCAGATTTCTCGCACCAATAGCATGGAGCGGGAAGAAACTATTCGCTTAGCCTTTGAGCTGCTCTACGGAGTTTCACCCCTAACTGAGGAGGTGCTGGCGTTGGCGGATCGGGCTATCTCTTATGGGATTGGCAAGAATCTATTGGCAGCCGGAAATGGTAGCCTCTGGTTGCCCTAGCTGACAAGTTGGGCGGGGTGACCGGAAACTTTCGTTTCCGGTCACCCCGCCCTTATAACTTAAAGAACTCTGTTAGCTAACAGAACTACTTTAGAGCCTGTAAGCGCTCACGCAGCTTAGCTAGCTCCTGCGAAATGGCCTTTGGCAGTTTGTCACCGAACTGAGAGAAATACTGTTCAGTATCGTCAGTCTCGGCTAACCAGGCATCAGGATCAATGGCATACATCTTGTCCCATTCATCCTTACCCAAATCCAGACCTTCTAGGTTGAAGTCCTCAAAACGAGGATAGTAGCCGGTCGGACCCTCGATCGCATCAACCTGACCAGATGCACGCCGCACAATCCAATCCAATACGCGAGAGTTATCGCCATAGCCTGGCCACAAGAAGTTGCCGTCCTCGTCCTTACGGAACCAGTTAACCTGGTAAACCTTGGGGAACTTTTCGCCCAGCTTATCCTGCATTTCTAGCCAGTGACCCCAGTAGTCAGCCATGTTGTAGCCACAGAAAGGCAGCATTGCGAACGGGTCGTGACGCAGGGAGCCAACCGCGCCCTCAGCGGCAGCGGTCTGCTCCGAAGCTACCGAAGCACCAATGAATACGCCGTGAGCCGGGGAATACTGTTCAGCAACCAACGGAACATTGGAGGCGCGACGTCCACCGAACAAAATAGCGGTAACCGGAACGCCCTCCGGAGCTTCCCAATCGGGGCAAACAATCGGGCATTGAGAGGCAGGAGTAGTGAAACGGCTGTTCGGGTGAGCAGCTTTCTCGCCAGACTCTGGAGTCCAATCATTGCCGTGCCAATCAATCAGATGTGCAGGGGTATCTCCGTCAATGCCTTCCCACCAGACGTCACCGTCATCGGTGAGGGCCACATTGGTGAAGATAGTGTTTTCCTTCATGGTCTCCATAGCCATCGGGTTGGTCTTGTACGAGGTGCCCGGAGCAACCCCGAAGAAACCAGCCTCCGGGTTGATAGCCCGCAAAGTTCCGTCCTCGCCAGGACGCATCCAAGCAATATCGTCACCAACGGTTTCAACCTTGTAACCCGGAATGGTGGGTTGCAGCATCGCCAGGTTGGTCTTGCCGCAGGCAGAGGGGAAAGCAGCAGTTACGTGATACTGCTGACCGTTCTTTTCGTCGGTTAGACGCAGAATCAGCATGTGCTCTGCCATCCAGCCGTCACGGCGAGCCATAGTGGAGGCGATACGCAGGGCGTAGCACTTCTTGCCCAGCAGGGCGTTCCCGCCGTAGCCAGAACCAAAGGACCAAATCTCGTTGGTTTCAGGGAAGTGAGTGATGTACTTTTCGTCATTGCAAGGCCAGGCTTCATCAGTCTCGCCCTCGGCAAGCGGTTTGCCAACGGAGTGAACTGCCGGAACCCAGGGGCGACCCTCGTTAATCAAATCCATTGCCTTAGCTCCCATGCGGGTCATGATTCGCATATTGCAGACCACGTAGGGGGAGTCAGAGATTTCGATACCCAGCTGGGAAATCGGGCCACCCAGCGGCCCCATGGAGAAGGGGATAACATACATGGTGCGACCAGCCATAGCACCATCGAACTTTTCGTTCAGGATTTTCTTCATTTCAGCCGGGTCATACCAGTTGTTGGTCGGACCGGCGTCCTCTTCCTTTTCGCAGCAAATATAGGTGCGGGACTCTACACGAGCCACATCGGAGGGAAGGGAACGAGCCAGGAACGAATTAGGACGCTTTTCGGGATTCAAGCGGGTAAACATCCCGGTTTCTACCATCAAATCGGTTAGGCGAGTCCATTCAGCTTCGGAACCATCACAGAACTCGATAGCCTTGGGTTTGGCCAATTCAGCAATCTTTACCACCCAATCAACAACTTCTTTAGGTGCGTTTGCTGGGGCAGCAGCCAGAATATCTTTCTCATTCACTTTCATTTAATAATGCCTCCTGCGGCAGTAGACACGGCAACACGTGGTTGCTCTTACTCTTCTATTGTCGGTCATAGTTCCCGCATTCTCTAGTGCGCAGCTCTAAAAGTTAGCCAAAATAGCTGTGACCTGACTCATAGAGTAGCTACTTTAGGCCGTTAGCCATGTTCAAAACCGGCTTTTAGTTAAAGAGACGCTCCCGCGCCTCGCTCACCCCTCTACGCACTCCGCAGCCTAAACCCTCCTTACCGCCTCCCAGCACACCCTCGACCAGCCTCTTTCACTCTCAGCTTGCACCCCTCCCTTTCCTCCTCCCTAAGAACCCAACCTACGCAATCGGGGCAAACTACGCGATGAATCCCAGCCACCCAGACAAGTCCCCATGCGTCCTCCTAACCGTCTTTGTTCAAAACCGGTGACCTCCTAAAACTCCTATCGAGGACGAAGCCAGATTTAGCGCGCACAAAATACTCTTCTAGAGAGTTAATCGCGGCTTTGGCTAGCATTTGCGCCCTTTACACTATGATTAAAGGCGTAAGGAAAAGTGGGAAAAGGTATCTGGATTGGTACTTTGCATAAAGGGAGGCAGATTGTGAATCGTAAACGGCTCCTAGCCTTAACGTTGCTGCCTTTGGCGCTGATTCTTTCCGCCTGCCAGTCCTATACTCAAATGCAGATTTACGATAATGACACCTACTATTTCAGCACGCACCTGATGCAGCCCCGTACTGCGCAGGACATTAAATGCAAAGACCAGATTCCCGGGATTGAGGATTATCTCAAGACTGCACAAGTGACCATCACCGATAAATCCACTGACCAGCTTTCCGATTGCACCATTACCGTCAAGGCGCAGCATATTTCGCAAGCCAAAAAACCTTTTGTAACCATTAAACATGTTGGTGACAGCTATGTGGTCAAACTTGACCCGGTGCAGAGCCTAGATTTTTTGGATACCCAAACCGACCAGTTCAGTCTGTCGATTTCTTTCCCCGGTCCGGTTCTTAAAACTGACAGCTATTCCGGGGCGAGCATGAAAGGAAACACTGTCACCTGGAAAACCCGCAAGTCTTGGTTAAAGGTTTTGAAGTGCGCGGGCAGGATCATCCGGGGATAACTATGAACCAAAAATGGGCAATCGGCTTCCTGATAATTCTGGTCATTTTGGGAACTTCATTTGTGGTCTTTCGTAAACATCCCCGTATCGCCCCGATTTGGAACAAGCTGACGCAGGGTTTGCGTTCTTTCGGTGATTTTTGCCGTAATCTGTTCTTCCGCGCTTTAAGCTACCTGGATTTGGGAAGCACTTCTAGCGGGAAACGCTCGAAGAAATCTAAACGCCGAGGACGCAAATAGGGTAATCCCCATAGTTACGTTTCCAACTGCTAATATCCCTGTCCCCAAGGGTAGATAATCCCGCACAATCCTGTAGAGATTCTCTGCACTTTTGCCCCATATAACCCGGAAATCCCAATCTTGGAGTTGCACCGGTAATCAACTAAATGAGGGTGGGCGATGTCAGCAGTTCTATCAACATCTGCCCGGCTGCCGCTGCCTGCGACCGCTTCCCCAACTTGTTTACTCTGGGGATTTCCACCTGCGCAGCTAAAGTTTCTATCGCAAATGATTTCCCTTGCCAGTTTTCGGGCTACCACTGTGGTTCTGCCTAAAAGTAGCCAGATAAGCCTAGCGGTTGCACCTCCTGAAGCTAACCTAGGATTTTTACCCCCTAAGCTAGCCGTAATTAGGGCAGATTTCTCTCACCATGCTGCGCCATTACCAGGGGTTTTCCAGCTTCCTTGTGAACTAAACTCTTTTTTAGCTCGGGTGGATTACCTTTGCTATCCTCCTAAAGCTAACTGCATTAACGTTTTCGGTTTGACAGCGGGTGCTGGCTGTTCTTCGGTTGCTTTCGGACTGGCTAACACTGCCACTAACTCGGTATATGTGGATGCTAGCAGCAGCGATCCCCAGGATTCTCCCTCCGGTTATTCTCCTGGGTTACGCCGTCTAGGTTTTCCCGCAATCCCTGAATTTTCGTCTATTAGTATCGTGGGTGACCTGCTAGTTTCGCGTCTAGGTCAGGTTTTACCTCGGGTAGGCAGAACTCGCTTTCTTAGCCTAGGCAGCCGAAATCCGCGACATATCGCCTATATAAGTTCACTACTTTCTCGTGCGTTTTCACTGGTTATTTGGGATTGGGGTCAGCTTAAATCTGAGGATTTAAGCCCGGGAGTTACTGGAAAGAACCTGGTGATAGCTGATTATCGCCACGCTTCAGAAAATCGCTACTACCTGCGCTTACTTCGTCAAACTGATGTGCTAATAGTTACTAACCGCGCCCCCAAGAAATTCTTTCTATCAAAATCAAGGTCAGGGAACCTCTCCTTAACTAACTGCCGCGAACTTAAACATATTCAACGGCAAGGTTTAGGGCTCGCCTGGACTGGTGGTTTCCAAAACCAGGTAACCCGGCTGCTACAAACGATTCTTGAGGACGCGCAATGAGCTCTTTTCAAAACCTGGGCTTGCGTATCCGTAACGCTCTTTTTACTTCTCCTGACCATGACGCCCAAAATCCTGATTTACGTCTACAAATCGCCGAGGGGCATTCCCCAGTTGAGGTAGTTCGCACCGGAAGTGCTCCTACTGCCGGAATGAGTCATCTAATTTCCGATTTGGCGAATATAAATGCGGAACTTGCTGGTTTTGGACCCCAGCTTGCTCCCTTGATTCAAGATCCCTCAGTCACAGACATTTTAATCAATGGACCATCTGAGGTTTGGGTTGATAGTGGCAGCGGTCTAAACAAGACTACACTTAACTTCGGCTCTGCTCCTAAGTTGCGATCCTTGGCAGTTAGATTAGCGGGGGCAGCGGGAAAACGCCTAGATGATGCGGCGCCGATTGCCGACGGCACGCTGCCTGGCGGGATTCGTCTACATGCAGTATTACCTCCCCTCGCGGTTCCCTATCCGGTTATTTCTTTACGTTGTCCCAGGGCAAGGGGGCTTAACTTTGGTCAGCTAGTTAAATCCCGAACCGTTTCGGCAGCATTAGTGCCGGTAATAACCGCGTTGGTTAAACGGCGTGCCTCCTGTTTTATCTCAGGCGCTACTGGCAGCGGGAAAACCACCTTGCTGTCTGCTCTGCTCGAAATGGTGCCTGCGAATCAGCGAATCGTGTGTATCGAAGAAGTATCTGAGCTTTTCCCCTCCCATCCTCATCTAATTCATCTGCAAGAGCGCCAAGCCAATGTGCAGGGAGCGGGAGCCGTTCCTATGTCGCAGCTGGTGCGGGCAGCTATGCGGATGCGACCTGACCGTATTGTTTTGGGGGAATGTCGAGGTGCAGAGGTTCGTGAGGTGCTGTCGGCGATGAACACCGGACATGAGGGCACCTGGGCTACGGTTCATGCCAATGCGGTCACAGATGTGCCTGCACGCCTGGTGGCACTGGGAGCCTTGGCTTTAATGCCGGAATCAACTATTGGGGCGCAGGTCGTGGCGGGAATAGATGCGTTTTTGCAGATTCGTCGCTGTAGCGAGCAGGGGAGAACCAGGCGCTATATTTCGGAGATTGGAATTCCCTTTTGGGATAGAGGACGGCTAGCTGCCGGTTTAGCCTTGCAGGTTAGTCCCGCCGGGAATTTACTGCGTGGGGGGTATTGGCGCCAGTTATCAGCGCTAATCGATATCAATCTTGCAAACCTACCGGAGGTATAATGAACTGGCAAACCACTACTTTTCTTGCTGTTTTATTGTTTCTGATGGCTTTACCTTGGCATCTGCCAGATGCTGTAAATCCGATTAATCCCACTCCTAAAAGCATTCTACTTACCGGGGTAGCTAATCTCTGCCAGCATTGTCGTTCCTCCTTTTTGCGCCGATTTAATCCCAAACCTCAGCTGGCTGCGGCAGTAATTGAGGTAGCTAGCCGTCTAAATGCCGGGTCAGATTCTGAAAGTGCCTGGTTAAAAACTTTGCCTCGTCACGGCTTCGACCCTCCTGCCAGTGCTAATGCTAGCGATTTGGAGGCAGCAATTAAGCCCCATTTAACCAGTTGGGAAAGGAATTCTTTAACTGGTCTACTAGCTGCTGTGCGCTTTTCACAGGCGCTTGGCGCGCCCCTATCACAGGTACTCACCGGTTGCGCTGACTCGCTCACTGAAGCATCTCGCGCCGCCCGTGCCCGCAAAGTTGCTTTGACCGCACCGAAAACCTCCGCCCTGATACTCGGATTCTTACCTTTAGGAGGAATTGCTCTGGGTGTCCTCTTGGGAGCTAATCCCTTGGCAGCAATTTTTTCTGGTGGTCTAGCCACGATTAGTGCGCTGGGCGGGGTTATCGCCTTACTGTCAGGGATGTTTTGGATGTTTCGTCTAGTTTCCCAAGCTGAAAAGGCATAGTCATGTTTTATCTAGGCATCTGGTTTTTCCTGGGCGCTCTACCTTGGTTTTTACCGGAAAAACCCCAAAATGCCACCAGCGTAACCCCAAACGCCCCAAAACGGATTAGCACCCTCGACCCGGCAGTTATTCTAGATTTAGCAAGTGCGGGTCTAGCTGCTGGTTCTTCAATTCCACGGGTTCTTAGCGCCCTAGCTATTGCCTGTGAAGAGCCTCGCCTAACGCAGGTTTCCAAGGCGCTCCTATTTGGGGTGAGCTGGAATGATTCCTGGTCTTTACTGCTGAAAGAAAAAGCTAGTCCCGAGTGGGCAAGCTATCTATCCCAGGCGCTGGAGCCAGCCTGGAAAGATGGGGTTGCCCCTGATGCACTGCTAAAAGGAAGCGGAATCAGAGTACGTGCCAACCGTGAGCAGCGCGCTCGGCAAGCGGCTCAAAAGCTATCAGTCCACCTGGTAATTCCCTTGGGAATATGCCAATTACCGGCATTTATCCTCCTTGGGATAGTGCCGGTAATCTTGGCGGGACTGGAAAAAATCTAGCTGTTAGTTACTAGATTCTTTATTGACCCCGGTAGTTGCTTGACCGTCTTGGGTTTTCGCAACTTCGTCTAGCTCGTCCTCATTCAGCGCTAAACCGGCACTTACCAGTGACTGATTACGTTCCCTGGCCACCGCGTCATAGTCTAACTGGCTCTTCATTCGCCCTTGGGCAATATCAATCACCAAACCGATAGCCAACATTAAGAACGAGGGAATCAACCAACCCAAACCTAGGGATGCCATCGGGATAGTGTTATCAATCCATTGAGTAACTTGTGCAGCAACCTGTGAACCCTCAAACAGACCACAGGCAGCCTTTATCCCATCGAACAGACCGAATGCTGCTGCCACCCACACCGAAAGCCGGTAAGCCCAGAACATATGCCCCGGAATGAAAATATCCAGTAAACAGGTAACTACCAGCATGATTGTTATCGGGTAGCAGAACATCATCACCGGGATTATCGCATCCAAAAGTGACTTCAAACCCAAGTTTGCAATCGCTAAAGAAACCACCACATGTAAAATCACCCAAACCGGACGAGATACCCGCGGGAATAGTCCCTGGAAGAACTGGGTTGATGCCTCGATTAGACCGATGGCAGTAGTTAGACAAGCCAAAATAGCAATCGCACCCAAAACTATCCGACCGGTAGAACCGAACAGGTATTGGGCGGCAAATGCCAGACCTTCACCGCCATCTTTAACTTCTGGATTAAGTCGTCCTACCCGCGAACCTACCATCGACAAGCCGAAGTAGATTATCCCCAGGAAGAATGCTGCAATCACTCCCGAGAACGCAGTTACCTTGAAAAGCTGCCTGCCGGGCTGGAATCCTTTATGTCGCAAAGCGCGAATAATCACCACGCCGAACACGAAAGATGCAATCGCGTCTAGAGTGCCGTAGCCATCAAATACACCTTTCAAGGTGGGGTTTGAGGCATATTTTTCAATCGGAGCTGCCTCCGAAGGAGACATGGTGGCTACCGCCGCAATAATCATTACTGCCAACAAAACAAGCAGCGCCGGAGTGAGCAGACCGCCAATCCGGTCAAGCACGTTGCGGGGATTTAGACACAAGAAACCGGCGATTCCGAAGAAAACCAGGGTATAAACAAATAACCAAAGGTGCGAATCACCAGCAGCTGCCTGAAAAGACATGGAATAGGAGGCAGCGCCAGTACGCGGAATCGCATATAGCATTCCGGTGGACAAGAAGATTAACCAGCAGTAAATCAATCCGGGATAGTGCGAGATGCGTTCAATAATCCCCAGCACCCCTGAAGATGAGGTTGCAGCGGCAATCATCCCTGCCATCGGCAGCAACACACCGGTAAGCATGAAACCAACAGTTGCCGGTACTTGCTCGACCCCGGATTCTACCCCGATCATTACCGGGAAAATCAGGTTTCCAGCCCCAAAGAACATGGCGAATAACGCCAGACCGGTCACCACCACGCTGCGAAGACTTGTTTTGCTATTCATTCCTTGTATTCTCCACTCTAATTTGATAAACCTTTTTAGTTTTACCAAGCTCAGCTAGGATTCATAATTATCTTTCGCCATTTGATACTGCGCTAATATGTGTTAAGCAGTATTTTCGGTTTATAACTGTGCGCAGTTTTACAAATGAACAGGTGAGGTGAGGTGTTTGCAGATAGAAGCGCAGCTTTCTCCGCTAGATGAGTATTTTCAGCGTCTATCCGCTCTACTCGCACCCACCCCTATCTTGCGCCGAAATCAAATAGTTAAAGCCGTACGCTCCACAGTTCGCGAATTAGAGGAAAGCGCTACCCTGCCTCGTCTCTACACCTATGAGCAGCTGGAAGCCTATTTGGGGAGCCCTGACCAGGTAGTTGCGATAGCGGAAGCTGATTTAACCGTAATTAAAGCCGGGAATGGTTTCCAGGTTATTCAAGCGGCAGATAGTATGGCTAATGGCGATTCCACCTGGGGAAAGGCTGCTGCCCGGGTTCGGATTGAGGACGCAGAGCTGCTGCGCAAATATGGTGACCTGATGGGATGGGGGGAAAACACTCCTCCTGCTCCCGTAAAACCAGATTACATAGATACCAAACTGGAATCTTTAGTTAAGTCACCGCGTGCTCGCCACGGACTTTTCACCTACTTTTTACCCCTGGCTTTCGGTATTTCTTCTATCGCTACCGCGCTGTTTGTACCCCTCGGGTTTTTCCTGGGAATATTCGGTCTGGCAGTGACGATTTATTTGTGGCGTAAACACGTTCGCCCAGTTTGGCCACGAGTGTTTTGTACTTTAGCGGCTTTATTTGCAATCGTTTGTACCCTGGTGGCAACTTTACGTTTGCTTGGATACGGTTCTTAAGCTGGCAATTTTTAACCAGCAGTCCCTAGCAGACCCCGCAGCCCTTAACAACTTGCCTGATGGCAGGAAGCTGTCTTCCGTGCCGTGCCTCGCCTTTGTTTTAGCTTTCGCGCCCCTATTTGGCTGTCGCTTGTCTGCGCAGCGCCGCTACCTCGGATAATACAATTCCGGTCGCTACCGCAGCGTTCAAAGATTCAACTTGGGAGGAAATCTCGATTCGGGTAAGCAGGTCGCAGTTCTCTTTTACCAAACGGGAAATTCCGTCGCCCTCAGCTCCGGTTACCAGTGCTAATGGCCCGTCAGCTAGGTTAGATTCGCGTACCGAGGACGTGCCAGCGCCGTCTAGTCCCATTACGAAACAGCCGCGCTCTTTACATTGGTTAATGGCGTTCACCAGGTTAGATACTCGCGCAATCGGTAGGCGTGCCGCAGCTCCGGCGGAGGCTTTCCAGGCGGTTACGTTCATAGTGGCACTGCGTCGCAGCGGGATTACTACCCCACTGGCACCAAAAGCTGCCGCGCTACGCACAATAGCACCCAGGTTGTGAGGATCGGTAACCCCATCTAATAGGACAATTAACGGCGGGGTAGCGTTGTTTTGGGCATGTTCAAACAAATCTTCTAAGTCGCTGTATGCAAACTCGGGAACTTCTATCGCTACCCCTTGGTGAACCGCTCCCTCGGTAGCTAAGTCCAAGTCAGAGCGGGGGACTTCCACAATTGGGGAGCCTTGGGCACTTGCCTTGGAAAGTAGGAGGGATAGTTTCTTATTCGCCGCCAGATTTCCTGCCGCAAACACCCGGCTAACTGGCATATCTGATTGCAGAGCCTCTAATACCGGGTTACGTCCCGCGACCAATTGGTGCCCGCGGCGCACATGGATTAGGGAACGTTTAGCGCGCGCCTTGCGTTGTGCTGCCTGTGTTTCTTCGCGCCGCTCTTTTTGGATACGGGCACGATAAGCGGCGTGATAAGGACGATTTTCGGCTTTCGGCGTGGGTCCTTTCGCTCGTAAACCGCGTTTAGGTCCGCCACTTCCTTTGGGGGCACCTTTCTTGTCGGTGCGTTTTAGTCTTCCGTGATGATCTCCGTGAACTGCCATATTACAAACCTTAACTTAAATGCCAGGTGGAGCCAGCTGCTCCGTCCTCTATTACTATTCCGGCTGCGCTCAAGCAATCACGAATCTCGTCCGCGCGCGCCCAATCCTTTTCTTTACGTGCTTGAAGTCGCTGTTCTAGCTGTTCAGCTACGAGCATTTCCAAAGCAGCAGTGGCAGAATCAGTACCCCTGTCTGTTTCCCGCCACTGCTCCGAGAGAGGATCGAGCCCCAATATCTCTAGCATGGCGCGAATCTGGATGGCTACCTTTGCGCCCTCGGCAGTTTTCCCGGCTTCAAACGCAGTATTAGCTTGCTTAATTTTCTCGTGTATCACCGCTTGAGCAGCCGCGATATTTAAATCATCGTCCATAGCTTCACAAAAAGCCTCCGGGAGGGCGGTTGCTGCTAACTCTGGGGCACTGGCCTCAGCAACCTCGGGGGCTGCCTGGGCAAAACGCGCCAGGGAGGAAGCAAACTTATTCCAAGTTTCGCCCGCCTGTTCCAAGGTTTCCGGGGAATATTCCACGGTGGAACGGTAGTGGGTAGTCCCTAAGGCTAACCGCAACACCGCTGCCGGCGTGGTTTTTAAGATTTCTGAAACCACCAGGGAGTTTCCCAGCGATTTCGACATTTTTTCGCCCTTAATGGTTACCCAGGCGTTATGCATCCAGTATTTTGCGAATGGCCAACCGGCACCGTGAGATTGCGCCTGTTCATTTTCGTGATGGGGGAAACGCAGGTCAATGCCGCCCCCGTGAATATCGAAGGCTTCGCCCAGATAGCGCCGTGACATTGCCGAGCACTCTAAATGCCAGCCGGGACGACCTTTGCCCCAGGGGGAATCCCATTTGGCAGTATCCGGCTCGCCAGGTTTTGCGGCTTTCCAGAGGGCGAAGTCCCGCGGATCGCGTTTGCCCGCCTCGGTTTGGTTATCAATTTGGCTCTCGTCCTCGGTGGTGCGCATATCGGAGAGCTTTTGCCGGGTCAGCGAGCCGTAGTCTTTGAGGGATTTAACATCAAAATAGACGTTTCCATTCCCATCACTATAGGCGTGACCGGCATCTATGAGACGCTGGGTGAGGGCGATTTGTTCGGGAATCTGCCCGGTGGCGCGCGGTTCATAGGTGGGAGGAAGCACCCCGAGGGCGCGATAGGCGGCCGCGAATTCTTGCTCGAAGCGGTAGGCCCATGCCCACCAGGGCCAGCCAGCCTCGGCGGATTTATTCAAGATTTTGTCGTCAATATCGGTAACGTTACGCACATAGGTAACCTGATAACCGCTGCGGCGCAGCCAACGAATCAAAACGTCAAAGGCGATTGCCGAACGCACGTGTCCTATATGGGGAGAGCCTTGCACAGTTGCGCCACATAAATAAATGCCCACGTGTCCGGCTTTTACCGGTTCAAAGTCCACGATGCGGTGACGGGCAGAATCATATATCCGAAGGCTCATAGCCCCATGCTATCGGCAAGCAGCCTTAGGGTAGAACTTTCTCTGCCCGGTTTCCCAGAACGCTTCCTCGCCTTTTCCGCTCTCTCAGGTTTCATCTACCGCACCATGGCTACCAACTCGAGGGCAAGATAGATAAACTCGGATAGTAAGTGTGCAAGGCTGCCGGGTAAATCTAGCCAGCAGCCCTGCAAAAATCCTTATTCGAGAGGAATAGTTCATGCCCGCACTGATTGTTGTCGGAGCCCAATGGGGAGACGAAGGAAAGGGTAAAGTCACCGACCTGGTCGGTCAGAGCGTGGATTGGGTGGTGAAATTTAACGGCGGCAATAACGCTGGTCACACCATTGTAGTAGGGGATCAAAAATTTGGTTTACATCTTATCCCCGCCGGTATTCTTTCCCCTACCGTGACCCCGGTTATCGGTAATGGGGTGGTTGTTGATTTAGAGGTAATGTTTGCGGAAATCAAAATGCTCGAAGATGCCGGGGTGGATTGTTCTCGGCTGCGCATCTCCGCTAATGCTCATATTATTCCGCCTTACAACAAGGTCATGGATGGACTGGCAGAACGGTCTTTGGGCGAACGCAAGATTGGTACTACCGGTCGGGGGATTGGCCCTACCTATGCGGATAAGATGAACCGGATAGGGCTGCGGATTCAGGATTTATTTGACGAATCGATTTTGCGGCAAAAAGTTCGCTCCGCTTTGTCGGGTAAAAACTTTGTGATTGAAAAACAGTTCTCAGAGAACCCCATCGACCCGGAAGCTATTTCCGACCAGCTGCTTTCTTATGTCGAGAGAGTGCGTCCTATGGTTTTTGATTGCACTAAAGAGCTAAACCTGGCGTTAAATCGCGGGGAAACCGTGCTCTTAGAGGGCGGTCAGGCCACGATGCTCGATATTGATCATGGGACTTACCCCTTTGTTACTTCTTCTTCTTGCACCGCCGGTGGTGCGTGTTCAGGAGCGGGGATTGGACCGACCCGCATTGACCGGGTGATTGGAATCGCTAAGGCTTACACGACTCGGGTTGGGGAAGGTCCTTTCCCGACAGAGCTTTTTGGTCAAGAGGGCGACGACTTGCGTCAGGCGGGCGGGGAGTTCGGGGTAACTACCGGCAGACCACGTCGCACCGGTTGGTTTGATTCGGTGGTTGCTCGCTATGCTGCTCGGGTTAATGGGCTTACTGATTTGGTAATCACCAAGTTAGATGTGCTTTCGCGCTATGAGCAGATTCCAGTATGTGTAGCCTACGATGTCGATGGTCAGCGCTTTGATGATTTACCTGCTGATCAGACTTCTTTCCATCACGCCCAGCCGATTTATGAAATGCTGCCTGGCTGGAAAGAAGATATTACCGGTTGCCAGACTTTTGCGGATTTGCCTGTTAAGGCTCGCGACTACATCTTGCGTTTAGAGGAACTGTCTGAGTGTCGTATCAGTGTAATCGGGGTAGGTGCTGACCGCTCTGCAACTATTGTGCGGCACGAGTTGCTGGATTAGTTCGATTAACTTTAGGCAGTAATCTGCTTATCTGATAGCGCACAAAGTGACTTTTTCCAGGTTACGCGGCGCGGTTAGCTCCGATAATAGTTCGCGTATTCTATTGTGGGGTTGTATAGACTGCACATTTTCCTTGGAGGTCAGATGAGTAATAACGAGCCGGAGAACGACTTAACTACCCGCACCTGGTTCGTAGGTGAAGATTCTGAAGAGGAACAAGCTCCCGAAGATACCTTGATTCCTGGTGAACATACTTCTCCTGCTGCTCCTGGAAATGATTCCTTAATCGCTGGTGATGGTTTCAATCCTGCGCCCTCGTCCTCTAGCGAGGAGGAAGATGAATCCCTAGGGAAGTTAAATCACCTGGATAACGTAATTTCCGGTGCAGACGATAATGAGGACGACTTCCTCAAGCAGGAAGAAAGCCCTCTTCCGGAAGCAGAGGTCGAACCGGAGATTTCAGATAATTCCGATGGCGATATTGACGCGCCGGCTCCGCAGCGTAACTCACTGACTGAACGCACCCCCAAGGTAGAGGAAGATTCTTCCTTTAGCGAGCCGGTAACTGCGAAAGAAGCAGAAAGCACTGCTGAACGCCGTTATTCGCTGCTTAATGGACAGGATAATGCCCCTGCTCCTGCAAAAGATGATTCCCCGAATTGGGATTCAGTCGAGGAAACTGAACCTGAAGAGGTCTTAACCACTGCGCAGCGGGAAAAGAGTTTTGAGGACACGATTTTCGAGGGCGCAACTGTTAAACCTACGGTACCGTCGCGGGCAGCGGCTCATGTTTGGTCATTACTGCTTTTTATACTGCTTGTTCCAGTTACCTGGTATTTGGTTTTGGATGTAGCAACCCGGCTACGTACGCGCGGGGGCGAAATGTTACTGCCCACTTCTGCTCTTGATGCTGGTCAATGGCTAGAGGTAGCGTTCGCTCTGATAGCGGTGTTTATTTTGCTGTTAATAGCAAGATTCTCTTCTTTAGGAGCTTTTATTACCGGTTTGCTGCTCACCGTGGGAGGAGCTTTCTTCCTGGTTGTGCCCGCTAAAACCGCTGCGGCATTGGATCCGTTCTTGACCGCTTTGGATAATGCTGGTCAGCAAGGTCATTTCTATCAGGCTCTGCCTAGTAATATTGCACATCATTTGGCATGGTCGGGTGGCTCTGGAATGTTGTTATTTGCCGGTCTAGCCCTGTTGGGAATAGCTTTCCTTTCCCATAGTGCTCGTCGTGCGGGACGTAAAGATTACCTAATCGAACGCAAAGTTAAAGCGGCAGACGATAGCCAAGATAACAAGATGACTGCCAGCTAGTTTGCCTAGATGCTAATAGTTTGAGGGGGGTGGCAACCAGATGGTTGCCACCCCCCTCAAAAGTTTTAGTCACCTGATTGAGGGGCTCTAGGGTTAAGGCTCT
>ENA-OQLI01001540-OQLI01001540.1-human-gut-metagenome-genome-assembly--contig:-NODE-1540-length-15837-cov-9.726926_pt1 | contig 15837 bp, 24 predicted proteins | sample MGYA00242805_ERZ504812 | MGnify/ENA primary metagenome ERZ504812 (study PRJEB26092, sample SAMD00036430) | human gut metagenome | host: Homo sapiens | study: EMG produced TPA metagenomics assembly of...
TCAACGGTATCCTGCATAACATCCAGACCGGCGAAAGCACAAAGCCCAATTTACAGGAGCAGCTGGAGCAGACCCAGCAGGAATTTGACCGACTGCTGGAAATGTCCTTGGACTTCGATGAGGATACCCCGTTTCTGGATAACAGGTTGAAAAAGCTGAATAATAAAATTAAGAGCCTGAAAAAAGCCATCGAGGACAGCGCCGCCCGACAGGAAAAAGTCAGCCGGCCGGAAATGCTGCTGTCAGCCAAGGACCTGCAAATCCAAGAATATGACGATGCGCTGACCGCGCGGATTATTGAGAAAATCACGGTGAGGTCTCGCAATGAAATTGAAATACGGTTAATTGGTGGCTACGAAAAGGCGATGTTGTTACTGTAAAAGAATATTTATAGAAAAAGAGATTTTCTTATGTTGACGATTGCGATTCTTCGACATAAGGGAATCTCTATTTATATTAAAAGTGTGGAGCGTTGAATTTCAAAACAAGGAGTAGCTGCTCATGCTGCCGTCAAGATGCTACGTAACATTTTGTAGATGTGCACAAGGTTGGATTTGTGAAGTTGTGCAAGGTGTGGGGAAAATGGAGAAAAAAGCACGCCAAATGGCCTGACAGTACAGACACTTTAAAAAAATGGGTGTCTGTGCTGTCAGGCTATTACGGCTCCACGGATTCTGATTTTTAGGTTTGTTTTTCTGTCGGTGAGCATCTTCTGGGTCGCTCTGCGCTCTGGCGCAGGGCGACTTTTTTGTTTGGTTGCTCTCCGATAGAAAAACGGAATAAGGTGCCTGCGGCGCTTGTGCCGCTCAAACGCCGACCCTTTATAAATTGTGAGTCGGCTATCAAAGGATGCACAGTGCCCGCGTTTGCGGGCCGCGTGTCTAAGGTGTCTTTTTATTCCTCTACGCTTTTTCTGTGCTGCTTAAACCGCGAGATTGAAGAAAGAATACACTTTCTCTGGATTGGAAAGATTCAGTTTTTGCAGTTCATCCCGGAACAGGTCGCCGCTGCTCTTGCCGTCGAACATTTCTCTGGGGTAACCATTGATGAAGTGCTGGGCCAGTGTGGCGTCATGCTGTGTTTTCTTTTTCATGCTTTCCCCTTTGGGAAAGTGTCTGCGCAGGAGTTTATTATTATTCTCGTTACTGCCGCGTTCATGTGGTGCTTGCGGATGGCAGTAAAACACCGGGACACCGAGATTATCAAAACCGTCTTGGTCGGCAAATTCGCAGCCGTTGTCGCTGGAAACGGTCAGAAACAGTTTATTGAAGTCTCTGCCGAGTTTTCGCTTCAAACACTGCATGGCTTTGGTGGTGCTGGCAGCCGTCTTATCGAGCACTTTCATCACAATTTCCTGTCGGGTCATTCGTTCCGTGATGACAAGGCAGGATTCTTTTTTACCTTTACTACTGCCGATTATACTGTCAATTTCCCAATGACCGAACGCATCTCGAAGGTTTATATTTTTCGGACGCTGTTCAATACTGCGGTGCAGGATGTTTCGTGCACGGATAGGCTGTTCGTCTGCCTGTACGGTATTTTTCCGCTTTTTGGGGTGTCCGACAGGCGGGTGTTTATAACTCACGTTGGGGATAAGGCCCTCTGCTATGTAGCGGTAAAGTGTTTGCTTGGAAACTGTCAGGCCGTAGATGTCGCCAACCAACTGAATAGCAGCATAGGGACTGTATTTCATTTTAATACAGGACGCAACGGCAGCGGCATACGCATGGTTATTGCCGAGCTTCAATCCTTTACTATGGGCTGTTTTCTGGTAGTCTGCGTATTTCTGGGCAGCATAAGCGTCGTATACTTTTGTCGTGAGCCAGGTTGCACCATCCAAGTGGTCAACCTGGCCTTTTTTTATTTCTTTGGTAACGGCAGAACGGCAGCAGCCTAAGAAGTCTGCTATGTACTGGTGAGTATGTCCGGCCTTACGCAGTGTCTCGATTTTTGCACGTTCGTCTTTGGTGAAGTGTTTTCCTTTTGGTCGTGGTTCAGCTGTCATTTCTATGTACTTCCTTCCGTCAGCTTCATGGACATTATGGCTTGTCCGTCGCAGAAGTAAAGGTCGGGTAGTATTTTCTCCGCTCCGCAAATCTCCACCCCTCCGGGGTAGTATTTGCTGCACGGAGAAAATCTCCACCCTCTCTTGACTTCTGTTCCTGCCAAGCGTGCCCCAAATATAAGCTGACGGAAAGGCAGATTAAGCGTTCCCTTTGGTGGGACTGCTCGTGGGGGCCCAACAATCCGTACTGGGCCCCCGTCGCAGCCCCAGCGGGGGGCCTGTAAACGGGCCCGCACATAAGGGAAGGTTCCTAAAGTGTGGCTCTTTCCATTATTTCTACACCTTGAATCAAGGATGATCGGAAACGCATTAGTTTCATATAGGGTACGTCTGGGGGGCCATATATGCAAGCCCCCCAGACTGCAAGTGCTGCGTTTCCAATCCCCGCGCTTTTATAAATTGGGCGCGGCGCTCTCCGAGCGTCCTTGATTTCAAGGTGTTTCTTAGGCTCAAAGAGCCACACAAGGCTCTAAACAGAATTGGAGGTATTTCAAATGACAGCAACGTACAAGATGGCAACGAAACAGCAGCAGGTCGCAAAGGACATTGTCCGAGCAGCAAAGGAACTGAACTTGACACTCTGGTTCAGATGCAACAAGCAGCTGCATCAAGTTGAGTTTCAGCTTGAAACAGATGTTTACGGCATCAATCAGATGAACGCGCTCTTGAAGGCTTACAGGTCGGCAAGGGCAAACGGCTAAGGTTCACAGCCCCCGAAAGGGGGCTTTTTTAATTTACAGCTGCGCTAACAGGCTATACGGGCATTTGGAGGTAATCAATATGACCGTTCGTTATAATGTTTCCGTTCGTAGTTTCTCGTTCTGGGGCGACGCAATCAACACGCGCTGTGTTCTTTCTGATGAGCAGTGCGACATGGTTGAAATGGTACTTCGCAACGAGTACGGCGACGCGATAAGTGCTTGTACGCTGAACGACATCTTCGAGTATGACCGTGACTACATCGCAAACATCGTTGGTTATGCGTCTTTCAGAGACTTACTTGAATCTGATGATGAGTAAGCAGTTGCCCCCGAAAGGGGGCTTTTTCTTTTACGTTTCTGGGGTACGTGGGGTACGGACAGATAGGTTCGATTGCCCAAGGGAAACACCCTAAAGCCCTTATCCCTTTTCTTCTTTTTCTTTTTTGTTTTTGGAGGTTTTGAAAATGACTGCTAAAGAGTATTGCACTTCTCACGACGCTATCGCTTATTACAGTGGGTTGTCTGGTTTGGAGATTCACGGTATTGAGTACGGTGTTGACGATTATGTCTACTGTGCTTCTGGTGCTTGGGTAGGCAAGTATAGTTACCATCGTGTGAAGGTTCTGTACTCTGCTAAGGGGGATGCTTATATCCGTATTCACGGTTACAGGATTCCGTTATCTGATTTCATCCGTATTTGATTTTGGTTCGTTGCCCCCGAAAGGGGGCTTTATTTATTTTACACTATATTTTGGAGGTATTTGAAATGAAAATTCGTACTACTAAAAAGGCTATTCGCGTTGCTTACTCGAACATCATCTGCTTGAGCTACTGCTCCTTGCGTGCGCTTGATTATCTGGATGCAGATTATTACGGTACGCGCTGCGAGGGATGGGCATTTGATGCCTATATCATTTCCAACGATACAGTTATCGTTACAGGGTATGCACCGTTCGGCAATGTCAAGCCGACATACACGGTCATTGAAAACTATAACAAGAAACTTGTACCGATTGTCGATAAGTACAGAGAGACAGTCAATTATGAACGGTTCATCAGCGAAGTTCAAGAACTTGTAAAAGAGTTCGCTGTTGAAGTTACTGATAGAGTTTGCCCGTTCTAAGTAGATTCTAAATTTACAAGCTGTGCTAACAGGCTATACGGGCTTGGTGATGCCTAAAAAGGCTTTACTGATAACAAAAGAATAATCAAGTAAAAAGCACCCTGTATCTGGCAGCAATGCCGGGTACAGGGTGCTTATTTTTGTGAACCCCACGGAGGGGGAAGTGTGCGGCAAGGCGCGCGCCGGGGCGGGGACAAAGCCCCCGTGCCCCTTGCGCGCGCTTGCCGCCTTGTCACGGTCTGGTTATGCAGTACACGTAAGCTACTGCCACCAGCATAAACAGTGCAAGACGATACAAAAATCCTTGCGAAATCAATACATCCATACTATCTATTTACCTTTTCTCTCATAATCTTTTTGGCTTTTCTACTGGGAGTAACAGCATCCATGCCAACGGGAGCAGGTGCAGCCTGATTAGCAAGAATTTCTGCTTCGGTGAGCATATCATTTTCGTCGAAGGATTTTTGCAGATTATCCACGACCTGCAAAGTATCGTAAGCATTATAATCAGCATCCGTAACAAACCAGCACGCTCTACGCAGCGGACGAACAAGAGTAGGGTCTTGCGCGTTTTCCAACTGAAAACCATCATAATAGGAATTGAACTGAAAACGCCAGACCTTCTTACACTGAACAACGTTCATGGTGACATCACGCAGCATTTTATCTACGTGCTGAAACCGTTGAGCACTACCGTAAAAACTAATATGATAATGCCGACAGCACATGAGGGTATTGAGAAAATAAGCATTGATATTATCCTTGAAGGAACGGCTATTCATCTGCACACTCAATTCATCCATACAGACGATAGTTATAGTCAGGGTATCATGTTCATCGTCGTAAATCTCATTGGCTTTACTAATCGCGCAGACCTGCGCAAGGCCAGTGAGCCGTTCATACGGAACACACAAATCAACATTAGAGAGAATCAAGATACGCTGTGTTACAAATTTCTGCCGACGATTGCACCAGACTGTAAGACCGTCATACCGCTTATATTCCCGACAGACAACCTGCTTAACGAGGGAGAGCGTTTTACCATTGCCGAAATAACCGCAGAAAATGTCAAGATTGCCAGTCTTGCGCAAATTGCCCTGCTTATATCTGATATAGTTATAGCCATCCTTGACACCATAGTAAATGCAGTGAAAAGGGTGTGTCAGAGCGCAGCGAACGCCGGGAAACAGCCAAAGCAGAAAACAAGCGGCAGCGACAAGAATGTAAATCAACGAAACCACCGCCCAGCGTTAATACATTCCGAGATAAGGCGAAAACAGGCAAGGACGATACCCAGAGCCACCAGCACACCGAACATCCAAGGGATAAGTTCAGCGAAGGTCTGCGGAGCGCCAGAAATACCAAAGAACGCCAGCAAATCAGCAAAATATGTCTGCATGGTTAGAACCTCCTAAAAATTGAAAGACCACAGGCAGCGAGGATGATAACGAAGGTCAAAAGCGCATACCCTTCCAAAGGGGAATAATCATTGAAAGGCTTATCCCAGATATTGGGGTCTTCGGCACTTTCGGGAGTGGACATTACAACGGCTTCTTGCAGGCTCACAAGCTGCCCGGAAATCGTTGAAAGCTGTGAGGTATAGTCTTGCTCTCCTGCATCTTCTGCGCTTGATTCTGCCCCTTCTGCGGCGGGTACGAGGGCTTCTGCAAGCGCATCAATGGATTCTTGCAATTTATCCATCCGCTCATACAGTTGCGGGTCGTATGTCTGTACACCCTGCACCTGAACAACTTTTCCTTCTTCGGGAGGAACAACTACTTCGTCCGATGATGCAGCGGAACCGTCTGGCGCCGGATCCGCTGCATCATCTGCATAAGCCGAGAAAGAGCAGAACATACACAGGCAGAGGGCAACGAGGAAGTAAGGGAGTTTATTCATAGTATCACCCCAAAATAATGTGGAACAGACACCAGACGAAAGCGCCGGCAATGAGCGTCCACCAGAAAATGTTATAAAAGCTAAACGTATAGCCTAAAACGTTCATTTCGGTTTGAAAGGCTTCCATTGCTTTATTGAGAACAAAATAGAAAGATTCCATATAAATCACCTCACGAAGTTAGAGCGCGGATAACGCCAAGCGTTACAAAACCGACAATGGTAATTGTCAGGTAGAAAAGAAACACAGGGTCATGCCAAAGGACTTCGCCCATAGAATCTGCAAAGAACAGGCCATAGCGGTTTATACCGTTAATGGTTTTATCCCACATTTCTTTAGCATAGTCGATACCTTCACCAAGGCCGCCGCCGTATTTATCGACAGAATCTTTCATGTCGCTACCAAAAGAGAGAACATCGTCACGGCCTACACCACTTGCGGATTCAGATGTGGCAATATCGTCACGGCCTACGCCCGAACCAGAGCCAGCAGAACCGCCGCCAGCAATAAAACCAGAATCGTCGGCAAAAGCGACCTGCGCCGCCATACACGCAGCAGACGCCGCAAGCAATAACGCCAGAAAAAATTTCTTCATATGATCACCCCCTGATGAAGCGGATAATGCGGATAACGAAAACAAGGACAACTCCAGCTCCAAGAGCAGCTACCGCAGGGCCGGGCAGGAACGGCAGCAACAGACCGACACGTTCCACAATCCAGATAAGGAAACCTAAGATGTTAGCAATGATTTTGAAAATCGCTTTGAGGATAGATTTTACAATATCTTTGAGCAAATCCCAAATCCAACCGAACAGACCTTCATCGTCACCGCCGCTGATGTTAGAATCACCGCCCGGAGCGGGAACAGTGCCGCCGCCCGGTGTGGGTACAGGTGTCGGGTCTGTACCGGGGTCAGGTGCAGGACTAGGCGAGGGCGGGTCAGTCGGTGCAGGTGTAGGAGTTACAACATCTTTCGCATCATAGCCCAGAAGGTTAAAGTGACTAAGGGAACACATAGAACTTGCGTAGTTCGACATATTCAAGCGGTAGTATTTGTACGCCTTGCGCAGGGTAAGGGGATACTTGTGTTCTTTCAAATCCGAAAGATTTTGACCGTTTTGTGTGTCCAAGTCGTCCCATGTTTTACCATCGTCAGAGCCTTGAAGCGTCCATTCTTTAGCGTAACGGTTAGTGAATTTAGAAATCCGCATAATATAACCGTCAACGTAATAATTTTGGGGGTCGGGAATCTCAATTTGCAGGTAAGAGGGACTTGCATTTGTTTCCCAAAAATCGGAAGTCGAACGGTCAAAAGCACGGAAGAAGTCGAACACATCACTATACTTTGAGGAACCAGAAGCAATCCATGTGCCGTGTTCATCGGTAAAGGTGTTGCTGTTCATCTTCGGGATAATTAGGTTTTGCGTTTCGGGAAGAATGGGGTCGAGCGGTGCAGGAGAGGGGGACGGACTGGGTGTCGGATTGGAAGGCTCCGGCGTCGGGCTGGGAGTTGGCGTCGGTTCGGGCAAATCTTCCATTTTCTTGTTAAAGAAGTTCTGAATGTTGATATTCAAGTTATCTATTGCCAGTTGGAAGTTTGCGGAAATGTCAGCGAAGCCAGCAACGACAGCGGCCTTGAAATCTGCCACCACTGCCGTAATATTTGTAGTAATATCGGTGAAACCAGCAACAACCGCTGCTTTGAAGTCTACCATATCGGCGTGTATATTTGCCGTAATATCTGTAAAGCCGACAACCATTTTATCCCGAATTTCTTCAAGAACTGCAATGATTCCTGTATGGTCACAACATTCTTTGTCGGAAGGAGCAGTTTCGGGCGCTTCATAATCAATAGTTGTTGAGTAGGATTTCCAGTCAAGAGGGTCAGGATATGTAATCAATATATAGGTATCATCATCATCATACTGCCAATCATACACAACTAAATCCCCCTCGAGGCCTAAGTTGGCGGGAACATAACTAACATAAGGATAATCAAGTTTACTAATGCGTTCATTTTTATAGCCACCGAAACCTAAAGCATCACCTTTATATGTCCCATCAAAAATCCATGCAGTAAAGAAAATGTAGTCGCCTTTATTGAAATAGAGAGGTGTTTGAGAGTAGTAAGAAGGGTTACCAACTTTGATTTTATTGGATTCACTTGATAGGCAATAAGCATAGCCTATACTATCTCCACCAGAACAAGCATACGCAACATCTGTAGTACCAGAAAAAACATGTGGCTGGGCAAACAATGCAAATTTAGGAGATGTACCCTTTCTGACCCACCACATATTAGAATAGTAGAAATTCCCATTTTTATCTTTTGAGATTTTACCGTTTTCATAGCCCTCATAGATAGACATTTGACCATACGGGTAATGCGAAACCCAATAGTAGCCACTTTCGGGGGCGACGCAATAAAACAATGTACTAATGCTAGAATGGGCTTTTCCTAAAGTGGTCGCACCGATGAAATCATCATTGCAGCCATAACTAGGTTTAATAAATTTGGAACAGTCATCATAAACACTTCCATCCCATAAAACATCTTTGTATAAAAGTGTTTTTGCATAAGAATCCATTAAAAAGCTATTAACAGAAAGGTGCTCACAAGATTCGACTGGATAAACACAAAGAGATGAAGAACCATCAGTATTTGCATAACTCTTATACGCAAAAGAAAAACCGTGATTCATACGAATCATGCCGTGACCTTTATTCCACGTTGTCAAATCCTTTATATCAGAAGGATACTCAATAATGGTTTTCTCGACCTCTGGCGAGGGAGGAGATAAAACGACAGTAGGTTTATAACCAATATCAGGATGATGGCGACTAACGCCACCACCGCGAGTTGAACCGCCGCCAGCTTTAAACGCATACCCGGTTTTATCGCCTTGTCTGACAAGAGCAGAAATATAAGCGCCGCAGTGTGAACAAACCGAAGTTCCGGTAATATCGTCAATATAGAAAATAGTTGTCTGCTTGCAACGCCAACAAGTCAGCATAACCTTATTGACAGAAAAAAACTCATCTCCACAACTGGGACATTTAAAATCAAGAGGTAATGTTTTATCAGACGAATATTCTGCACCACACGAATTACAAATCAAATCACCTGACCGCGGAGCTGCTGAAATATCGGCAGACAGTCCATCATGAATACGGCCAACACCACCACCACGGGAAGAACCGCCGCCAGATTCAAACCCTAAATCATCTGCAAAAGCAATCAGCGGGATAGTGCAGACAAATAGCAAGACGCACAAAATAACGGGCAAAACTTTGTGCAACGCAGATGAACATTTTTTCCTCATATTGACTGCTCCTTAAACAGGTGATAGAATAGACAAAAAACTCGGGATGTGACTTAAAATGGGATTATTCAAAATGAACGATAAAAGAGAAGCTGCGATTCCAGATGATGGAAAAATCAATCTGAAATTCACGACGGATGAAGTGGATTTATTGCGCGAGTGCATGAAGCGAACAGAGGACTATTACAGGGGATTACTTCTACTAAAGCAAGACTGGAACGCAGAGAGTAACGAGAAGGCTATAGCGGTCATAAAAGTCAAATTGAACATGATTGACAAGCTACAGGAAAAGACACTCTATGAAGGACAGTCTGAATACTACAAAAACCTACAATGATTTCCGCCGCTAATAATGGCGGCTTTTTTAGTTGTCGTCGGTATTTTCGTCCCAATCACAACCACCGGGACACCAGACAGGTTCAAGGGAAGTAATGTTCGGAACAGGGACAGCAGATTGCGCATACAGCAAAGACAGCCGAGCGCAAGCAATGCGGGAACAGAAGCGGCGAATTGCAATAAGGCGATAGTTTTTAGTCGTTGGTGGAATCCTCACGTTCTTCTTGACTGTCATCGAAAACACCGGGCGATTTAAGCGCATCGAAAATGCGCATGAACACCGCCGCACCAATGTAACCGACCCAGAACGGTACAGACGGTTGTTTTGCAAACCACATCACAAACGCATCAATAGCAGCGAACATATATAAACCCTCTTTCGAGTTGAAACAAAAAAAGCTGGGGCAGGGCTTGCACCCTGCCCCAGCGGGCTGAAATCAGCGAACGGCACGTTTCATGGAGCGGAAAATGCTCATGCCGACCTTGACGAGAGCAGCGCCCAGGAACACGCACAGAACGGTGTTGCCGGTGATAGCGGTAAACGCAGTACCAACCAGATTGACGGCTTCCGTAACGCCAGAGGTAATAGCTGCAGGCATAGTAGCTGCGACAGCATCACCTGCAACCGCATAAGCGGTAATATAAGGGTTCATACTGTCTTTCCTCCTTCCTTCAATATTTTATATGTAATCGCAGCTTGGGGGCTTGCGTTACAACTGGTAGTCATGGGGGACAAACTCAATTTTGTGATAAGAATTGTCCTCACAGCTGGAAACCAGCAGAGAGTAGTTAGCGGCCTGACGGCCATAGCAGCGGGCCAAACTTTGTTTAGCGTCGAAAAGCAGCGTTGCATTCTGCTTACTGCCGATGAACCGCTGAACTTGAATAAGGGTGTCGATTGCGTTATAATCGACCAGCGACTTTTGAATGACACGCATTTAATCGTCCCCCTCGTCGGGCACAATCCCAAGGAACTGCGGGCTGACAGCGACGGAACAGACGTCCATCTTGTCATGCAGCGTATCAATGTCCAGCTGCAAGAGAACCTCGTTGCCATCATCGTAAAAATCCTGTACGTCAGGGTCTTTGCGGGCATGGTCGAGCAGTTGACAGCAGGTCGCAGCTTCTTTCAAAAAGCCACGACGAATAAACAAATCGACCAGCTTCAGCAGGTCGGGAAGATTGACCCAAACGTGGATATTGTCGGGATTGTAGCTGATTTTGGGATTCATGTTGATACCTCCATTAAAAGGGTAAATCTCCGTCCGTGTCTCTGTTTGCTCTTTGCTCAAACGGACGATACTCGCCCAGAATCGAAGAATAGAACAGACGTTTGTAGTTGAATGCACAGAGATTGCAGTCACGGGAAAGAGGGGCAAAGTTGTTGCAGGGGAAGAATGTTCCGTCTTTCAGCTTTGCAGGTTCGTGGTGGAACTTACCGTTTTCATCCGTGTAGCAGTTTTTACAGTAACGTTCCCCGTAATCACACTTTACAGTGGAATCGGGGCATTTTCTGGTATAGCGACAGGGGCAAGGTTTAGCTTGTCCCTGTTCGTCCAGCGGTTGGGTGCATACATTGAAAATACTAGGCATTTTCTGTACCGCCCTTGGATTCATTCTGAATGTCTTTCCACAGACCATAGTTCTTGCGGAAAGTTGACCAGCAACCGTTATCATAAGCCCAGCGGGCCAGTTCCTTGACCGTGGAGAACACAGGCGCATTGAACATTGTCTCTACCTGTTCTTCCTCGGTGACACCCTCGTTCTGTTGAGGTGGGTCGAAGTCGTGCAGACCAACAACCTGCTCCGGGTCATACTGGAATTTGTCGGGGTCGTTCTGATGCCAAAGATACACATACGCTTTGTACAGGTTGTAGCATTTCTTGATTGCGGCGTCATTGATTTCGGAGTGCTTGCGAATCTCTTTTGCAACGCCCGTGATGTAGCGGGCATTTTTGAACTTTACCACGAAATGGTAATGTGGCTTTTTGAGGTCGCCTATTTGCCAATCTGGGCAGTTGCCATCATGGTGTTTGCCGTAGTCGAGAAATTCTTGCTCGGTATGTGTGTCTTTGTCATGCAGTGCCCATGCGCAAGGCCAGTTAGCTTGAATGTAGTCGATTGCGGGCTGCTGGCTCTCTGGGTAGAGAACGAACATGAACTGATAGGCTTTTGGGCTTTTTGTGCTTGGTTCTGGCATCTGTACCACCTCTGCTGTTTGATTTTGGCATGGAATTTGGCATTCCTTGGACGTAGTGCCAAGGAATGCCGGGAATCCCGGCAAAATTGTGGGGCGGCTCCTGATACGCGCTAGGATGTGTACAGGCCGAGCAGTTGAAATTGGAGGTATCAACAATTCGAAAACTAACGCATATCAGGAGCCGCCCCACGGCAGCTTATTTTGGTGGTGGCCGTACAAGCGGTGGTGGGGCAGCGTCCATATCAGCGAACAACCTCGTAATCAGTCAGATTGATTTTTCCGAAGCTGTTACGGACTTCCATGTCCAGAACATGACCGGGAACATCGACAATGTTACCGCCGAGGTCGGCAACAATCTGGCCCATCTGGTCAGGAGTGGCGCGGACGACTGCGGTAATCTGGCCGTAGGCGTCCTTGCTGTTTTTCAGCGTGTGCAGACGGTAAACGTCATAATGCTGGACGGTGTTTGCGTTCCGGCCAGAGGTCGGAGTGAAATCACCAACTGCGTGTTCGATACCAACGATTTCGTACTTCATTTTTGTACCCTTACTTTCTTTTTCCGGGGCGTATTGACTGCCCCTGTTGTTGTCACCAACTCGGTTTTTGTTGGTGACATAAGAGTACAACTTTTTAGGAGTAGCTGCTCATATAAAAAGCATCTCGACATGAGTAAAAAAGTATGCTATACTGAATAAAAATGATAATTTAACTGCGAGGAAACAGGAATGGATAAGTTGGTTGTTCGGGGAACAGAAATCAATGTGCAGTGGGATCTCAAAAGAGATGATTTCCTTAGCTTAACGGATATTGCCAAAATCAAGGATAGCGATAATCCGCGTTACATTATCCAGAACTGGCTCCGCAATAGAAACACCATTGAGTTCCTTGGTGTGTGGGAGACACTTTATAACCCGGATTTTAACCGTGTCGAATTCGATGCGTTTAGAAGTCAGGCTGGATTAAACAGCTTCGTGATGACACCGCAAAAATGGGTAGAGGCAACGGGTGCTGTTGGCATTGTATCTAAGGCTGGGCGCTATGGCGGCACTTATGCGCATAAGGAAATTGCATTCGAGTTTGCATCATGGATATCGGTAGAATTTAAACTCTATCTGGTCAAGGAGTTTGAACGGCTTAAGACCGAGGAAATGAAACAACTCGGTTGGGATATCAAACGAAACCTTGCAAAAATCAACTATCGCATCCATACCGATGCGATTAAGGAAAATCTGATACCGCCGGAACTGTCTGCCAGACAGATTTCTTTGGTTTACGCCAATGAAGCAGATGTTTTGAACATGGCGCTGTTCGGGATGACAGCTAAAGAGTGGCGTGAGGCTAATCCCGATTTAAGGGGAAATATCCGCGATTATGCGAATGTTTCGCAGCTTGTTTGCTTGTCTAATTTGGAAAATCTAAATGCAGTATTCATCAATGAGGGAATGCCGCAAGCAGAAAGACTGGCAAAGCTCAATGCTATTGCAATTAGCCAGATGAAGGTGCTGACAGAGGATCACCGACTGTTACAGCTTGAAGCGGCAGAAGAATAATTGCATAAGGTAAAGAGACTATAGGCAGTGTTAAAAAGTTTTCTGACCCGAAAAGGAGTATGGTCGTGCCAATTGATGAGCGAGAGCAGGATAATCGTACCTTACGGACGCTAATTATAACCACCTTGACAGAGACAGGGCAGACCCGTGATGCGCTGTATGCAAAAGTCGGAGAATTTTATTATTGTACTGCTCCGAAATATCTGTACAAGTATTATTCGGAAAAACCGTCGAACATAGACGCACTTAGAAATCATGAAATGTGGTATTCTGCACCATGCAATTTTAACGATATTTTTGACTGTGATGTTTCAATTAATGAGAAAGCCATTTTTGAGAGCTTTTTAAAGGAAAATCCTCAAGGACACAGAATCCGCCGGGGAAGTCCAATGTGGATAAAACTAAAAAGTGATGTACATAAGCAAATTGATTATTTACAGGGAACATTTGAAGAAACTAAACAGGTGACAGGAATATCTTGCTTAAGCGAATCGGATTCATCGTTACTGATGTGGGCGCATTATGCGAATAACCATAAGGGAATGTGCGTTGAATATGAATTGTTGAAAATATCGAACCAATTGAAGTTTACGCCAGTTCCTGTTATATATACAAATGATAGAGTGACGCTAAGTTCATTGGAATCTGAAAATTTAGATCGCGATACTATGAAATTTTTTGTAGAAAGCATTACTACGAAATCTTCAGAGTGGAACTATGAGAAAGAATGGCGTATAATACGAGATGAGTCAGCCTGCAATACTCGATGGGACAAAGTTAATAAGGGTGCTTTATTGAAAATGATACGGCCGACATCTATTATTTTGGGGTGTAGAGCAGAGCGTAACTTTGAAGAAAATGTAAGGGAGTATTGCGAGAAAGAAAAAGTGACTCTTTATAAAATGGAAAAGAATAAGGATAAGTACCAATTGGACAAGAAAGTGCTTATGAAATTTTCGGAATAAAGGGAACAATAAGACCAAAACAGAAAAATAGTAAAAGATTTTTGAAATTTTGATTTTCTATTTCCGCAATTACAGGGTATCTTTTTTATCACACTCAGACATAAGACTGTGATGAAAAAGATGTCACAGTCTTTTTTCTTTGTTGTAGCGTCGAAAATCGGCGATTTCGCCAACCAGTTTTCAGGTTGCTTTTTGTAGAGATGTCCAACCATTTTTAGGAAGTTGGACACTTTTATTGCCCCGTCTTCCCGCAAAATTCTGAATTATGGCAGGGGAGAGGGTAATTTTTTTGAGAAAAGCAGAATAAATCCTGCTGTTTTCAGAATGTTTTCAATTTCCCCGCAGCCAATTTCCTGTTGGCTGCGGGGATTTTTCGTTTTTTTCGACAGTTTTCAGTTTGTTTTCAAGTTTTCCATTTTATACCTATTATAATAAGGAGGATTTTCACTATGAGCATCATTATCGGTATTGACCACGGCTACTACGCCATCAAAACAGCCCACTGCTCGTTCCCGGCTGGGCTGACAAGCTACGGAGAACACGAACCCTACACCCGCCAAGGACTCTTAGAGTTTGGCGGGTGCTTTTTTGTTTGTGGCTCCGGAAGGCAGCCTATCCAGCGTGACAAGACCATAAACGACAACTACTACCTGCTGACGCTGGCAGCGATTGCAAAAGAAATCCGGCAGCGCGGCTTGCCGCCCGAATGTTCTGTGCGCATTGCGGCGGGTCTGCCGCTGATGAGTTTCGGACGCGACAAACCCAAGTTCAAAGATTATCTGCTGCGGAGCAATCAGCCTTTGAACTACAAGTTCGAGGGCGTGGAGTACAGCATCACCATCGAAGAAGTTGCTGTCTTCCCACAGGGCTATGCCGCCCTCATGACCGAAGTAGGGCTTGCGATGGGCAAGGTATTTACAAATGGCGGCCTTAAACAGCCGCTCGGTGAACTTTGTGCCGTTGACTACCAGCGTCAAAGTCCTGTTTTCCACTTCTTCCTGCATTGGATAACGCCTCCTTTCCACGAATTTTGCAGGGATGGTTCAAAAACTAAGGTGGGACCACCAGCCGCCGCAGAAGATAGCGGGTCATCATATCATCAGCAGGATGCTGTCCCGCAGCTGGGCAAAATACAGCTTGCCCTGGGGCGTTACCAGCGTATAGGAGCCGGTATGCCCATGGTTGCAGTAGTCCTTGACGCAGAACAGGCCGTCGTTGGCGGGTTTTGCATAAGGCAGTACATGATGTCCACAATTATTTCGCAGTCGGGCAGCTCCGGCATGAGCAGCGTATCGCTGCCGCAGGAGTTGATCGACGCCATCAACAATGTGGGGTTCTGGGACAGTATCCCACTATGGGCGGTGACTTTGATTGGAGGGCTGCTCATAACCGTGCTGTCGTTCACCATGATTCTAACCGTCTACGGCAGAATGTTCAGCCTGTGGATGTACGCTGCGATTGCGCCGATACTGCTGTCCACATTTGCAGGTGAACCCACCAGCAGCGTGGGCAAAAACTTCATCCGCAGCTATGCAGGGGTGTGCTTGCAGGGCGTGGTCATTGCCTTGTCCTGCCTTATTTTCTCAGTCATCTCGTCCCGCCCCCCCGCTGTGGATTCGGGTGCATCCGTTGTCACAGCTGTTTGGACCTATCTCTGAGAACTGGCGTCCAAACTGC
>ENA-OQLI01001552-OQLI01001552.1-human-gut-metagenome-genome-assembly--contig:-NODE-1552-length-15714-cov-3.217681_pt1 | contig 15714 bp, 13 predicted proteins | sample MGYA00242805_ERZ504812 | MGnify/ENA primary metagenome ERZ504812 (study PRJEB26092, sample SAMD00036430) | human gut metagenome | host: Homo sapiens | study: EMG produced TPA metagenomics assembly of...
ATAGGGCGTATTTTTGGCGTAGAAAACAAACAAGTTTTATCTAATGGTAAAGAATTCACACCTGTTGAAAGTAGTCAAGGAATTAAAATTATGTCTACGAATTTATTATTAGAATCAAATGATACACCAGTTATTTGGCGTGGTCCCGTACTTGCAGGAATGATCAAACAATTCTGGTCTGATGTAATGTGGGGAGATGTTGATTATATGTTTGTTGATATGCCTCCAGGAACAGGAGATGTTCCACTTACAGTTTTTCAATCACTTCCATTAGATGGTATAATCATTGTGACAAGTCCTCAAGAACTTGTAGGGATGATTGTAAGTAAAGCTGTTAATATGGCTAAAAAAATGGATGTTGATATTATTGGTATCGTTGAAAATATGTCTTATGTTAAATGTCCTGATTGTGATAAGAAAATTTATATGTTTGGTAAGAGTCATAGCCAAGAAGTGGCTGATCGTTATCAACTTCCATTACTTGGTCAATTACCTATTGATAGTGAATTGACTCAATTGTCTGATCAAGGTTATGTTGAAAATTACCATTCTGATTGGTTTGATGAGTTTTCTCAAAAAGTAAAAGATATTTAAAAAAGCACTCACGTGCTTTTTTAATTTAGTGGTTCATTATTGCGATTCATGAAGTCTTTTACGGCATCATTTAAAACATCATTTAAATATCTACTAAATTCATCTTTATCTTCTACATTAGATAATTGAATAGGCATGTTTACAACACCAACATGAACATTTTCATCAGCCATAAGTTTTTCAATATCACCTGATTGCCCAAACATTTTTGATGCTGCTTGCATTGTTTTACAATGTGACATTGTCGCATAATATATATAATCTTCAATTGTTTCCATTCCAGCAACATCTTGAATTTGTTTAAATTGTTCTTCTAATAATTCCATTTCTTCATCATCAAATTCTAAAACAACTTGTTTCATCTCAATCACCTCATATTTCGTGTAATATATTATCACAAACTTTAAAAAAAGATAGTCTTTTTATTATTTATTTCTAACAAGGAATAAACTTATAGATCTAAAAAATCCCAATGTTAAAACATTGAAAACAGTGATCCAATCTCCATATTTAGGATAAACCTTTTTTATAATTTGATGTAAAATATAAATATTCATAATAAAAGAAAGTAAAACACATCCTAAAAATAATAAAAAGATAATTGTATCTAATGAACCTAATTGAACATTTAAAGAGAGATAAAAAAGAATTGTTCCCATAATTTCAATCATCATTAAAAATAATCCTTCCTTTTCCAATGCTACTTCTTTTCCTAGAAGATATTTACTGTAATAAGGAATCCATGATTTCTTTGAATGTGTTTTATTATAAAGAAAAAGACTTTCAAAAATATAATTTTCAACAAGATAAAAGATGCTGATAAAGATCAAAAAAAGATATAACGCATAAAAAGACATAAATAAACCTAAAACTACTAACACACTTATTCCTCCCATAATCTTACCTCCTAAAAAATAAATTCATAAACAATGCCAAAGATTTCTCTTACAAAATATGTAGGAAATAACCACCAAGCAGTATGAGCACTTATAGCATAACTTTTGATATTTAATCGACGAGCTATTGTTTGTGCACGATATTCATGAAATTCATTTGTAATAATCGTGATTGCTTTAGGTAAATTTTCTTTTTTAAACATTTCTTCTCGATTCTATTGGATTCTTAATGTGAGGTAGCTAGGTGTATTTTTATCTAATTGAGATAAATCAAGTGACTCCCCATTTACCTTTAGAGTTACTTTTGAAGATTGAGCAATAATAATTTGAGTTGGTTTAGTTTTACCAGAAAAATCTAAAGAGTATTTTGAATTTTTCGTTTTTGAAAGGAGGTAACTCTCTGAAGTATCTGAGTTATCTACTGAAAACCATGTGTCATCACTATCTTTTGATAACTCCACATCTAAAACTACTGAAGAATTTACATTGGAGAAATCAACCATTAGTTGATTACCTTGAGTTGTCGTTGTAACATTTGCCCCCGAAACGGTAACCTCAGAAATGCTTCGTGACGATTTAGCCTTACTAGCCGTCGACAGATGATTAACTGTAGAGATAGTATTTGGTTTTATCACCTGAGGTTGATTAGAAAGATGTCTAATAATAATATAACCTACTGAGCAGGTGATAAGTAACGAAACCGCACTAAGCATTAGTAAAGGTAGATAGTTAGACTTTCTTTTTTCTTCACGTTTATGCTTTAAAAAGCGTGACATGGGAGCTTTAGCAGCTAAGGTATCTTCCTTACGTTCAACTGGTTTCTTCTCTTTTTTTAGTTTTTGCTCATTCTGTCTCTGCTCCTCAAACAGACGTTTTCCATCTAAACCAACCGAAGTGGCATACTTTTCAAGCGCCTCTTGCTGAATGTCCTCTGGCAAAGCCTTAAGTTGATCCATTTCCATAGCCAGAAGAAACTGGGCTTCGACTCCAGAAAATTTTTCTACATCATACAAACTTAACTCTTTCTTTATACGCGCTGCACGTAATTGCTCACCTAGAGAGTGTAACTTCATTTTTCCCCTTTCTAATATTCTTCTTTGTTTTCGTGTCTCTATTATAGCAAATAATCACTTATTTAGGGAAGACAACAAAATCGGTAATCTCCATATTTGAGAGATAGTGATTCAAAAAATCCTTCAACTCCTTGGAAGTAATGCTCATCAGTTCCTGACCAAAATCAAAGTATGTTTTATCATTCTCAAAATACGCTAAATATTGGCTCCCTAAATTCTGGATATTGTCTAGACTACGTAAAAATTCACCATACAAGGCTTTCTTTTGTAAATCCAATGCTTCTTCCGTCAACAATCGTTTTTTATCTGCCGATGTCATCACTTGACGAATTAAACTTGACATACGGATAGGCTCTGCAGTGTCCATAGTCATAACGACAAATGAATATCGATTAGATACCTCGTATTCAATTGACACAGACTCGTCTATTTTTCCTTCAGCATACCAATTTTGATAATAAGGAGACGTCCAGCCAAACAGTAAATTGAACAATAACTGTACCAGTATATTTTCTCTCATACGATTATCAGTAAAAGGAACACTCTTAAAACCAATGGCTAGTTTTGAGATGAATATCTCCATTTGAAGACTATCTAATTTTTGGATATCTGACTCAATAGGGTGCTTTTCTTTCTCGACTATTCTCTCAGGTGGTGTAAACTTACTTTGTTTTTCATTGACAAGAGTGTAAATGTTTCCAACATCAAAATCGCCCACTAAGACGAGATGACAGTTTGCTGGCCTGTAAAAGCAATCAAAATTATCTTTTAAGTCCTTTACAGTAATTTCTTCAATGCTATCAACACTTCCAGCAATATCTTGTCCTAATATAGTATTAGGATACAAACTTTGTAAACAACCTAGATAAACTCTGTAGTCAGGATCATCCTGATACATATTTATCTCTTGTTCAATAATTCTTTTTTCATGATTGACAGCATCTTCAGAACTTGTAAAGCTCGATGTAAACTTTAATAAAAGCTCTAAAGACTCCTCAAAGTGGTCAAGGGTAGAAAAATAATATGTTGTCTTCTCCAATGTTGTAAAAGCATTGACATCAGCTCCAAGCTTGACAAAATCCAATGTCACATTCCTTCCCTGCTCATCCTCAAATAGCTTGTGTTCAAGAAAATGAGCAATACCTGCAGGGTAAGATTGTGACTCACCATCAATATAAAAGTGATTATCTAGCGCCCCAAAATTTGTTGACAAAAAGGCGACTTTTTCTACAAATCCTTTTTTCTTAATGATTGATAAAGACATACCATTATCTAAAATTGCTGAATAAACTTCTTCATCAATTTTTTGATAATAACGTTTCTTCAAAGCAGCCATTTTAAGACACTCCTTCTAAAAAGAACAAACTCTGTAGCTTAACTTGACGTGCTACACGGCAAACATCTTTTTTAGTAACCTTCTCAATCTCATCTAACCAATTCTCCAATGAAAGACTTTTATCGCCAAAAATCACCTTATTAAAACGTTGTTCCACTAATGTTAAGGCATGATCTTCAGAGAGTAGAGCATTCATTCGTATGATTTTTTTGGTTTGATTCAGGAGAGAGCTTGAAAAACGTCCTAATTTAATGTAATTCAATTCTCTACTAATTCCTCGCATAGCCTGATCTCTATTAGATTTTTCAATTCCAGCGTAAACTTCTAGTAAACCTGTAAAGATATCAAATTGGCTACTAATTGAATAAGCCAACCCTTCCTTTTCTCGAAGTGTTGTAAACAAGGCTGAATGGGCAAATTCACCGAACATTGCATTGAATACAATTAAAGCAAAGTAATCTTTATCTCCATATTGACACGGAAATTGGTACCCTAGCTGTAAAATAGATTGACTACTCTGTCTAGGTTCTATCTTTTCTTTCACAACATTGACATAAGGTTGACTATAGCTAAACTGTAAATCAACTTGACGTCCTTCCAAAGGAAAACGATGTAAAGCTTGGAGTACTTGATAATCATCAAATTCTCCAACCATAAAGATATCAATACGATCTCTTGTCAACATACTTTGAAATTCTTGATAAGCTGTAAACGAGGTCTCTGCTTCAACAAGTTCTGCTTGACCATATTTTGGAACTTTCAAGCCCTCATTTACAAAATAAAGCTCTCTTCCTTTAACTTCACTGTAATAGTAATTATTCTCCGTGTCAACATCCAGGTATGTCATTAAATTTTGTTTTTCTATGTCAAATACTTTATTTTGGTATTGGGCTACTCTTGACAGTGGCTTGTAAAGACACTCTTTCAAAAATCCTAGCACTTCCCAAAACAATCCATCATTCGTAGGGATAAAGGTATCTTTCAGATATGTCAACTCGATGTCAACGCTATGTGTCAATCCTTTAGTTGACACTCTAGTTGACAACTGTGTTCCATAAAGAAAAGCTAGTCTCTCTTTAAAAGACTGTACTGTTGGATACGTCTGATTGGCTGTAGCTAACATTTGTGAAACTAGGGCTCGTTTAGCAATTGTTTGTTTATTCAAAGATCCTGTCATTCGAAAAACAATACGATTAGTTTTATATTTTTGTGTTGGAATGAAGTGTACATAGACACCATCAGCAATTTTCATTGATAACCTCTAAAAAGTTTATGCTTCCAATTATACCATTTTTATGCTATCTTATCTCAAGAGAAAGTTGAGGTACTATGGAATATAAATTATTTGGTGAATACATCACACTGCAGGCACTTTTAAAAGAATTAAGTATCATTCATAGTGGAGGAGCTATAAAAGGTTTCTTGGCTAATAATACCGTTTTATTCAACGGTGAGGATGAAAAACGTCGTGGAAAAAAACTTCGTTATGGAGATGTTATTACCATTCCGTCTGAGGAACTTGAAATAACGATTGTAGCTCCTACGACAAATGAAATTGAAGAACATCAAAAAGCAGTCGCTGAAAAAGCACGTGTTGCTGCCATTGTTAAAAAAATGAATCAGGATAATAAAAAGAAACAAAAAGCACATCCGTCAAAAGAAAGCAATAAAACTAAACGAAAACCCGTTCGTTTCCCAGGAACCTAACTATGTGGCTCGAAAAAATTGATATTCAACACTTTAGAAATTATACTGAAGCCTCTGTGAGCTTCTCACCTCATCTCAATATTTTTCTTGGTCGCAATGCCCAAGGAAAAACAAATATTCTTGAGGCCATCTATTTTCTAGCATTGACACGTAGTCATCGGACCCGTTCAGACATACAACTGATTCAATTTCAACAAAATACTCTCAAACTTAACGGCATCGTGCATCGTCATAGTGGGAAGCTACCTCTGGAAATCAGTTTATCTAATAAAGGACGCATAACAAAGGTTAACCACCTCAAACAAGCTAAATTATCCGATTATATCGGTCACATGACTGTGGTGCTATTTGCTCCTGAGGATTTACAACTTGTAAAAGGATCTCCAAGCCTGAGACGTAAATTTATAGATATTGATTTAGGACAGATTAAGCCTGTTTATCTCTCAGACTTATCAAGTTATAATCATGTACTCAAACAACGTAATGCTTATCTCAAATCTACTGACAATGTAGACATTAATTTCCTCTCAGTGTTAGATGAACAGCTTTCCGATTTTGGAACACGAGTTATCGAACATAGACTAGAATTTATCAAGCAATTAGAGGAGGAGGCAGATAGACATCATAGTAACCTCTCAAATCAGATAGAGTGCCTTAAAATCTCCTACGAATCTAATATCCCACTGGAAAATAACAAAGTTATTCGCGAATCATTTTTAACCACGTTAAAGCAAAATCACAAAAGAGATATCTTCAAAAAGAACACTGGTGTTGGTCCGCATAGGGATGATTTAACATTTTACATTAATGACATGAACGCATCTTTCGGTAGTCAGGGGCAGCAACGTAGTCTCATACTTTCTTTAAAAATGGCTGAGATTGCTCTGATAAAAAAAGTAACAGGTGAATTTCCTATTCTTCTCCTCGATGATGTCATGAGTGAGCTTGACAATCACCGTCAACTTAAACTGTTAGAAAGTATTGACGAAGAGGTTCAAACCTTCATGACGACAACTTCACTTGATCATCTGAGTAACCTACCACCTGATTTAAAGACCTTCTTAGTTAAGAATGGTGATATTTATGAAAAACAAGTCGATTAAATGACTTGTTTTTCTATTTTTCGTGATTGACACATGTGACAAGCGTTACCCAATAAGCTGTAAATCATTTTCGCCTAAACCCTTTTATCAACAACCATAATCACGTAAATACGTTGTAAACTTATTGTAAATATCTCTGTAAACAAAAAGTACTTATCTGAGATAAGTACTTTTATGTTTATTAATGAGCTGAGTAGTTAGGCGCCTCGTTGGTAATTTGAACATCGTGAGGGTGACTTTCAATAAGTCCTGCACCTGACATTTCAACAAACTGAGCTTTGTCATGTAAAGCCTGAATATCTTCTGCACCTGTATAACCCATACCTGCACGGATACCGCCAATCAATTGGAATACAATATCAGCAGCAGAACCTTTATAAGCTACACGGCCTTCAATTCCTTCTGGAACATGTTTATTCGCTTCATTAACTGCACCTTGGAAGTAACGATCGCTTGATCCCTTCTTCATCGCTGCAATTGATCCCATACCACGATATGATTTATATTTACGACCTTGGAAAATCTCAGTTTCACCTGGTGCTTCATCAGTACCAGCAAACATAGAACCAAGCATTACAGCATTACCACCTGCTGCAAGAGCTTTTACAATATCACCTGAGTATTTGATACCACCATCAGCAATGATTGTTTTTCCGTATTCACGCGCAACACTTGCAGCATCGTAAATAGCAGTGACTTGAGGAACACCTACACCCGCAACCACACGTGTTGTACAAATAGAACCTGGTCCGATACCTACTTTAACGACATCGACACCTGCTTCATAAAGTGCACGCGCACCTTCAGCTGTTGCAATATTTCCTGCAATCAAAGTACGATCTGGGAAGTGGGCACGAATTTCAGCAATTTTACGAAGAACACCTGCTGAATGACCATGTGCAGTATCAATGACAATAGCATCTGCGCCTGCTTCAAAGAGAGCTTCTGCACGTTCAAAGGTATCAGAAGTAACCCCTACAGCACCTGCGACCAAAAGACGACCGAATTCATCCTTAGCTGCATTAGGAAACTCGATAACTTTTTCGATATCCTTAATAGTAATGAGTCCTGACAAACGACCTTCTTCATCAACTAGAGGTAGCTTTTCAATACGATGCTCATGAAGAATACTTTCAGCTGTTTCAAGATCTGTTCCAACTGGAGCAGTGACCAATTTTTCAGAAGTCATGTGTTCTGAAATTGGAGTATCGTAATTAGAGATAAAACGCATATCACGGTTTGTGATAATACCAACCAATTTACGATTTTCAAGTGTCTCAACAATTGGAACCCCTGAAATACGGTAACGTTGCATCAACTCTTCAGCTTCAGCAACTTTATTTTCAGGCGTTAAGAAGAATGGATCAATGATGACACCATTTTCAGAGCGCTTTACTTTTCGAACTTCTTCAGCTTGTTCCGCAATAGACATGTTTTTGTGAATGACACCCAAACCACCTGCACGAGCAATTGAGATAGCCATCTTACTATCTGTGACCGTATCCATGGCTGCAGTGATAATTGGGATATTTAATGTCAAATTTTTAGCCAATTTCGTCTTCAAGTTGACGTTGTTTGGTAGAACATGACTTTCCGCAGGAATAAGCAATACGTCATCAAAAGTGTAACCTTTTTTCAAGAATTTAGTGTCCCAATTTGACATTATAATCGTCCTCTTTTCTCAAAGTTTTGAGGTACAGAAACCCCAGTCTATTTTTTAATTGATAATATCATATCATGCTAAAATGATTTGTCAACAGATTTCGCATAAGATTCTAAGAAAACCTTTTTCCAAATAAAAATAGGGCTCTAGATTATCTTGAGTCCCTACTTTTTATTTCTTAGAAATAATTAATTCCCATTGCTTCTTTTACTTCTGCCAATGTTTGTCCAGCAACTTCACGCGCTGCTTGACTACCTTTTTCAAGCATACGGAAAACTTCTCCCATATCCTTGGCATATTCTAAACGGCGTTCACGAATTGGAGCTAACTCACGTTCTAAGATTTCTAGAAGATAACGTTTTGTCTTCACATCTCCTAAACCACCTCGTTGATAATGTTCTTTCATTTCAGCAATTGTAGTAGCATCCTCTTCGCGACCAAAGATATCAAGATAATGGAAAACCATGTTACCTTCAATTTGACCTGGATCTTCCACACGAATATGATTTGGATCCGTATACATGCTCATGACTTTTTTACGAACAGTATCTTCATCATCTGAAAGGAAGATTCCATTCCCCAAGGATTTAGACATTTTAGCATTACCATCTAGACCTGGAAGGCGCCCTGCAGCTTCATTTTCAGGGTAGATTCCCTCTGGCTCAACCAAAATATCACAATTATAAGTATGATTGAAGCTACGTGCAATTTCACGTGTCTGCTCAATCATTGGCTTTTGGTCATTACCTACAGGAACATAATTTGCTTTAAAGGCCGTGATATCAGCTGCCTGAGAAATTGGATAAACTAGAAATCCTGTTGGAATAGATCCTCCGAAGCCTTTTTGAGCAATTTCCGTCTTAACCGTTGGGTTACGCTCTAAACGTGCCAATGAAACTAGGTTCATGTAATACATAGTCAACTCAGCCAACTCAGGAATCTGACTTTGAATGAAAATAGTTGACTTAGCTGGATCCAAACCTACAGAGAGATAATCTAAAGCAACATTCCCAATCGATTCTTTGATGATTTCTGACTCTTTTGCGTGATCCGTAAGAGCTTGCTGATCAGCCAAGAAGACAAACATGTTATATTTATCTTCGTCTTGTAAAAGGACACGATTTTTTAAACTACCAACATAGTGTCCTAGATGAAGTTTCCCTGTTGGACGGTCTCCCGTCAAAATAATAGGTTTCGTCATATAATTACCTCTCTAATACAAAAAAATCCCCACGCAAAAACATGCGTGAGGGCGTTAATCACTTTTGATACGCGGTACCACCTCAGTTGATAACTCTTTCTGCAGCTATCATCTCAAACCTTCTCAACAAAGAAGTTGCACGATAAGGGGTGCCAAACCTAACGTTTATGTGTTCACGTTAATCGTCAATTCTCTTCAGCCCATTCATTCCACCTTCATACTGATTTTCAGCAACCACCAGCTCTCTATAAAAAAGGATAGAATTACTCTTCTGATGACTATTATTCTACATTGTTTTATCTATTTTTGTCAAGATTATGTTTCTAGTTTCACGTGAAACACAACCTCAGATACAACCAAAATAGTCATTACTTGACGGAAACTTAAAAAGACTTGATAATAAGAATATCATTTCTAGGAGATATTATATGAAACGTCGAATAATAGACATACTTTTAGTTACACTCGGTTCTTTTATTGCTGCGGTTGGCTATAACTCACTTTTAGTTAAGAATAATATTGCTTCAGGTGGTGTCGGAGGGCTAGCCATTAGTTTAAACGCCCTTTTTGGTTGGAATAATGCTAACTTCGTCTTAGCAACAACCATCCCTTTGTTAATTTTATGTTGGTGCTTTCTTGGCCGCGAAGTTCTCCTAAAAACCTTCTATGGGTCTCTTGTCTTCCCAACTTTTATTAAATTAACTGAGGGATTACCTACACTCACCAAACAACCTTTGTTGGCTGCTATTTTTGGGGGAATTGTATTAGGGTTAGGACTAGGAATAGTTTTTTATGGAAATTCCTCAACTGGAGGAACTGGAATTATCACACAAATTCTCAACAAATATACGCCACTCCCACTAGGAATGGTACTACTTATTGTCGATGGAATCATTGTCGCAATCAGTGCTATTGCCTTTCCTCCTGATACTGTTATGTATTCCATTCTCTCACTTGGAGTTGTTTCTCTTACAATTGATAAAATGATGGTCGGACTCAATTCATCACGAAATCTTCTAATCATTTCGCAAAATAGTGAACAAATCCTAAACTACATCACTAGAGTGGCTGATCGAGGAGCAACAAAAATCCCAGTTCTTGGTGGACATACCGGACATGCACAAAATATGATTATGACTACCTTGTCAACTCATGAGGTTCCAAAAGTCCAAGAAGAAATCCAAAAAATAGATGAAACTGCCTTTATCGTCATTGTTCCTGCTTCTACAGTTATGGGACGTGGATTTAGCCTCCAAAAAGATTACCAAAGAGTTCCAAATGACTTTATTAATCCCTTGTAAAATCGATTGAAATAAAGTCTAATTTCTCGTAAAATAGTAGTTAAGAATAAAAATAAAGGATATTATATGCTTACTGTATCAGATGTATCGCTTCGTTTTAGCGATCGTAAACTTTTTGATGATGTTAACATTGCCTTCACGCCAGGTAATACTTATGGTCTTATCGGTGCTAATGGTGCTGGTAAATCTACTTTTTTGAAAATTTTAGCTGGTGATATCGAACCAACAACAGGACACATCTCTCTTGGTCCTGATGAACGTCTTTCTGTCCTTCGTCAGAACCACTTTGACTATGAAGAAGAACGCGTTATCGATGTTGTTATCATGGGTAATGAACGTCTCTACGATATCATGAAAGAAAAAGATGCCATCTACATGAAAGAAGATTTTTCAGATGAAGATGGTGTCCGTGCTGCTGAACTAGAAGGACTCTTTGCTGAATTAGGTGGTTGGGAAGCTGAAAGCGAAGCCTCACAATTGCTTCAGAATCTAAATATCTCAGAAGACCTTCACTATCAAAACATGAGTGAATTGGCTAATGGTGACAAGGTCAAGGTTCTCCTTGCAAAAGCACTCTTTGGTAAACCTGATGTACTTCTTCTTGACGAACCTACCAATGGTCTTGATATCCAGTCAATCTCTTGGCTTGAAGATTTCTTGATTGATTTTGAAAATACGGTCATTGTCGTATCCCATGACCGTCACTTCTTGAATAAGGTGTGTACGCATATGGCCGACCTTGACTTTGGTAAAATCAAACTCTATGTCGGTAACTATGACTTCTGGAAACAATCTTCAGAATTGGCTGCACGCTTGCAGGCTGACCGTAATGCCAAAGCAGAAGAAAAAATTAAGGAACTTCAAGAATTCGTTGCTCGTTTCTCTGCCAACGCTTCAAAATCTAAACAAGCGACTTCTCGTAAGAAAATGCTTGATAAAATTGAGCTAGAAGAAATCGTCCCATCAAGTCGTAAATACCCATTCATCAATTTCAAAGCAGAGCGTGAAATCGGTAATGACCTTCTAACAGTTGAAAATCTCACTGTTAAGATGGATGGTGAGACTATTCTTGACAATATTAGTTTCATCTTACGACCAGGAGATAAGACTGCCATCATCGGTCAAAACGATATTCAAACAACTGCATTGATTCGTGCTCTTGCCGGTGATATTGACTACGAAGGTACAATCAAATGGGGTGTTACTACTAGCCGTTCTTACCTTCCAAAAGACAATTCTAAAGACTTTGCATCCGGTGAATCAATTCTCGAATGGCTCCGTCAATTTGCCGAAAAAGGTGAAGATGACGATACCTTCTTGCGTGGATTCCTTGGGCGTATGCTCTTCTCAGGGGATGAGGTTAATAAATCTGTTAGTGTTCTCTCAGGGGGAGAAAAGGTACGTGTCATGCTTTCTAAACTCATGCTTTTGAAATCTAACGTCCTTCTTCTAGATGATCCTACTAATCACTTGGATTTGGAATCAATCTCAAGTCTGAATGATGGCGTCCGTGACTTCAAAGAGTCTGTTATCTTTGCCAGTCATGACCATGAATTTATCCAAACAATAGCGAACCACATCGTAGTTGTTTCTAAAAATGGGGTTATTGACCGTATTGATGAAACTTATGATGAGTTCCTTGAAAATGAAGAAGTGCAAGCTAAAGTCAAAGCACTATGGGCTGATTAAACTATAAAAAGATGCAGGTTGGGATATCCCAACCTGTCTTAGTATCATTATGACAAATAAAAAATACCATACGACTTTATTATTTTATCTGGCTGCTTTTTTCTTGCCAGTACTAATCATGATAGGGGTGCTGTATAGCCAAAAAATCTATCCTGGTAGTGAGCGGACTATTTTAACAAGTGATGGATTTCATCAGTATGTGATTTTTGCAACTGGACTTCGGAATATACTTCATGGAGATGGGAGCCTCTTTTACACCTTTACAAGTGGTCTAGGGCTTAATTTCTATGCTTTAACAAGCTATTACCTAGGTTCCTTCTTGTCTCCACTTTACTATTTCTTTACTGTCAACCAAATGGCCGATGCTTTTTATTATATAACACTACTTAAATTCGGGCTTATTGGGTTATCAGGAGCTTTTAGTTTTAAGCGGCTCTTTACAAAAGTGTCAAGAAGTTTCATCCTATGTCTTTCTACAGGATTTGCTTTGATGAGCTTCGCTACCAGTCAGTTAGAAATTAATACCTGGCTAGATGCCTTTATTCTAGCACCTCTAATCATATTAGGTTTACATCTCTTACTAAGATTCAATAAACGGGGCTTATACTTTTTTAGCCTAACCTGTCTTTTTATCCAAAATTACTATTTTGGTTATATGATGGCTATTTTCCTAACCCTTTACACCATAGTACAATTGATAACTATCAAGGGATGGAAGAGTAAGATTCTTCATTTCATAGACTTTGGAATTGTCTCTATACTCGCTGGTTTAAGTAGTGCTGTCATGTTACTACCTACACTACTTGACTTGACCACACATGGTGAAAAGTTTACAGGTGCGTCAAGTTTGTTGACAGAGTCCACCTATTATTTTGACTTCTTTGCGAAAAATCTCGTTGGAGTTTACGATACTACTAAATTTGGATCAATCCCTATGATCTATGTTGGAATCTTACCTTTGATTCTTTTTCTACTTTTCTTTATTAGTAGGGAAGTCAAGCTATCATTACGTATAGGTTATCTCCTATTAGTAGCTTTCTTTATCGCTAGCTTCTACTTACAGCCTCTTGATTTGTTTTGGCAAGGCATGCATGCACCCAACATGTTTCTCCATCGCTATTCTTGGCTCCTATCTCTCCTAATTGTTCTTTTGGCAGGAGAAACACTCAACCGAATTAAAAACTTTTCTTTTAAAAGACTCCTCCTATCTTTCTTAGGATTGAGTACCGCTTACTTACTAACTTGGATTTTCCAATCTCACTATAGCTTTATTGAATCTGTCTCCTGGCTATTAAGCTTAGCATTTCTTCTAGCCTATGCCATTCTATTTATTAGCTATTTTAGACAGCAAATTCCTGGGAGTGTTTTTCGCTGTTTCACCTTCTTATTCTGCATTTTTGAGCTTGCATTAAGTACTTACTATGTTGTTGGAGCTCTGGGAAATGAGTGGGTATTCCCAACTCGTGAAGGCTATCTACGAAATATGTCTGCCATTACAAAACTAGTTTCAGATACTAAGCAAGCGAATAAGACTTTTTACCGTACTGAAAGGTTAGAGGCTCAAACCGGTAACGACAGTATGAAATTCAACTATAATGGTATCTCTCAGTTTTCATCCATTCGAAATACTGCTTCAAGCTCAACACTCGATAGGTTAGGCTTCAAATCTGAAGGGACTAATTTAAACCTACGTTACCAAAATAACACCATTATCGCTGATAGTCTCTTCGGAATAAAATATAATTTATCGAACTTTGACCTTAATAAGTATGGTTTTAATCACGTAACTTCTGAAAAAACAATAGGGCTTTATCAAAATAATAATGCAAGCCAGCTTGCTATCTTAACTGATGGTATTTACAAGAATATTGACTTCACTGTCAATACGCTTGACAATCAAACTAGCTTGCTAAATGCTCTATCTGGACTTAACTTAACATATTTTAAACGAGCTCCATCTCAACTATTTGATCAAGATGCTAAGTCTTTGAATCAGCGCGTGGCTAAAAACGTTAGCAACTCGAATAAAGATTTTGTAACAATCACCTATCGAGTTATCGCTCCACCACATAGTCAACTCTATGTTAGTATTCCTAACATTTCTTGGTCCGATGACAATAACCACTCTCTGTCAATTACTGTAAATGGTGTGACAAGGAATCAAGTTACTGACAATACCTTTGATTTCTTCGATCTTGGCTACTTTGAAACAGAATCAATGGTTACCATCAAACTTAGTTTTCCTGGCAATAAAGCAATATCCTTTGATAATCCTAGTTTTTATGCCCTTGATACTCAAAACTATCAGATAGCTATGGATACTATTAATGAACGTGATAGCAAGGTTACGACGTCAAATAATAAAGTGTTCGTTGATTATAGTAGTAAAACGAATGCCTCACTATTCTTCACCATTCCATACGATAAGGGGTGGACAGCGACCATAAATCATAAAAAAGTTAAGATTCATAGAGCTCAAAAGGGGTTCATGAAAGTCGATGTCCCTAGTGGGAAAGGTAAAGTTGTTCTAACCTTCATTCCCTATGGTCTTAAGACAGGTTTATTGATTAGTCTATTGGCAAGTATCATATTTTGTTGCTACGCTTATTTCATCAGAAAAATAACCGTTATTCAAAACAGCTGATTATCTTAAATAAAATTAAATAGGTTTGGAACAATTGTTCCAGACCTATTTATCTTTGGGTACAAAAAAACTCAAGCTATACAACTTGAGGTGTCTTATCACTCCGCCAGTAGGACTCGAACCTACGACATCATGATTAACAGTCATGCGCTACTACCAACTGAGCTATGGCGGATAAAACTGCTAAGTAGCAAAAATAGTCCGTACGGGATTCGAACCCGTGTTACCGCCGTGAAAAGGCGGTGTCTTAACCCCTTGACCAACGGACCAAGTTCTGAGATTTTTATCTCGTTAACACTCTTATTATTATATCAGAGTATTCGATTTTGTCTATACTTTTTTTCAAAAAAAATATTAAATTTTGCTAAATTTATTCGAATCCCTAATTGTCAAGTCAAGTGCAACAAAGATGTTCCTCTGATTAAGTGAGTATCTTTCAAGCTGTTTGAGTTAGCTCAAACAGCTTTTTTGCGGACTGATAGCCATGAATTCGTCTAGGTCTTTCAT
>ENA-OQLI01001554-OQLI01001554.1-human-gut-metagenome-genome-assembly--contig:-NODE-1554-length-15693-cov-4.178659_pt1 | contig 15693 bp, 10 predicted proteins | sample MGYA00242805_ERZ504812 | MGnify/ENA primary metagenome ERZ504812 (study PRJEB26092, sample SAMD00036430) | human gut metagenome | host: Homo sapiens | study: EMG produced TPA metagenomics assembly of...
TGAAGTCCGAAGTGGAAGAAGCACGCATGAGTGCATTGTATGAAGGACGCAAATTTGACCGTGACCCTTATTGCGTGATACCGGAGGAGATAGCCGTGCAGAAGCTGTATCTTCACCAGGCTGCCCTCGACAGTATCGAAGTATCCGAGAGTGAGGTTATCCAGCGTGTGGACTATATGACGAACATGTACATCGCCAACATCGGTTCGCGCGAGAAAATGGAGGAATACTTCAACAAGACTTCCAGTCAGATTCGTGAAACGCTGCGCGAGAATGCCCGTGAAGGATTGAAGGTTCAGAAGATGCAGCAGAAACTGGTGGGTGAGATTAAGATAACTCCGGCTGAGGTGCGCCGTTACTTCAAGGATTTGCCGCAGGACAGCATTCCTTATATCCCTACCCAGGTGGAGGTGCAGATTATCACTCAGCAGCCTAAGGTCCCTTTGGAGGAAATAGAAGATGTAAAGAGGCGTCTGCGTGAGTATACCGACCGTGTCAATAAGGGCGAAAGCTTTTCCATGTTGGCTCGTCTGTACTCCGAGGACCGTGGCTCGGCCATGCGTGGCGGTGAAATAGAGTTTTCGGGACGTGGTATGCTGGACCCCGCTTATGCCAATGTAGCTTTCAACTTGCAAGACCCCAGCAAGGTTTCCAAGATTGTAGAGTCTGAATATGGTTTCCATATCATTCAGTTGATAGAGAAGCGCGGTGACCGTATTAAAACACGCCACATTCTGTTGAAACCGCATATTCCGGAAGAAGCTCTGGCTGCCGGTTGTGCCCGTTTGGATTCTATTGCCGATGATATCCGCAATAACAAGTTCTCTTTTGAAGAGGCTGCCTCAGTGCTTTCGCAGGATAAGGATACGCGTAACAATCATGGTTTGTTGCCGAATCCCAATACGAACACTTCCCGTTTTGAGATGCAGGAACTTCCCCCTGAAATAGCCAAGGTGGTGGATAAGATGAAAGTGGGCGAAATCTCTGAAGCCTTCACTATGATTCCGCAAAAGACCGGAAAAGAAGAGTGTGTGATTGTGAAACTGAAGAGCCGTACGACGGGACACAAGGCTACCATTGCCGATGACTATCAGAACTTGAAAGAGATTGTGTTGGAGAAACGCCGCGACGAAGTGCTAGACAAGTGGATTCGTGAGAAGCAGAAGCACACGTATGTCCGTATCAAGGATAATTGGAAGAATAACTGTACGTTCAAGTATCCGGGCTGGATCAAAGAATAATCCGGAAGGATTTACATGGATTTGTATGCAAAAGAAGAATACAAAAAATCATTTCCTGAACAAGCATAGATACCTCCTGGTAGGCATTCTATGCTTGTTTGGCATCTGTCTGCTGAGTGCGCAGGACAAAAAGAAGAGTACTGGTGCACCGGAGAAGAGGAAAGTGGACTCGATTGAACAGAAAAAGACGGAGACGTCGGAAAAGAAGAAGACGCGCGTCGATTTGTTGTACGCAGATGAGGCGCAGGCAGACAAACAGTTGCGTCCTGATGTGCAGGTACTCATCGGTTCGGTGAGGATGAAGCATGACAGTATGTACATGTTCTGTGATAGTGCGCTGATATTCGAAAAGATAAATTCTGTGGAGGCATTCGGCAATGTGCGTATGGAGCAGGGTGACACCTTGTTTATCTATGGAGACTATCTGTATTATGACGGCATGTCGCAGCTGGCCATGCTGCGTGAGAATGTACGTATGATAAATCGTAATACGGTGCTGACAACCGACAGTTTGAACTATGACCGTCTGTACGATTTGGGTTATTACTTCGAAGGCGGTACGCTGACCGACGAGGATAATGTGCTGACTTCCGAGTGGGGAGAATATAGCCCTGCCACCAAGTTGGCTGTCTTCAACCACGACGTGAAGCTGGTCAACCCGAAGTTTGTCTTGACTTCGGATACCTTGAAGTATAGTACAGCTACCAAGATTGCTACCATTCTAGGTCCCTCCGACATTGTGAGTGATCAAAATCATATTTATTCCGAACGTGGCGTGTATAATACGACTACTGAGCAGGCAGAACTGCTCGACCGTTCCGTACTGACCAACGACGGCAAGAAATTGACCGGTGACAGCCTTTTCTACGACCGCATCTTGGGATACGGTGAGGCTTTTGACAATGTACAGATGAATGATACGGTCAACCGGAACATGTTGACTGGCGACTACTGTTTCTACAACGAACTGACCGGAAGCGCCGTTGCCACCAAACGTGCCGTAGCTATCGACTATTCGCAGGGCGACAGTCTGTTTATGCACGGTGATACTTTGCGGCTGATTACCTACCATATGAATACCGATTCCATGTACCGGGAGATGCGTGCCTATCATAAGGTGCGTGCTTATCGCACGGATGTGCAGGCCGTATGCGATTCGTTGGTGTATAATTCCAAGGACTCTTGCATGACGATGTACACCGACCCTATCTTGTGGCACGGGGAACAACAGTTGTTGGGCGAGGAAATTAAAATTTACATGAACGATAGTACCATCGACTGGGCACATATCATCAATCAGGCCCTGACGGTAGAGAAAAAGGACAGTATTCACTATAACCAAGTTTCCGGTAAGGAGATGAAAGCTTTCTTCATAGATGGAGACATGCGTCTGGTGGAGGTAAACGGCAATGTACTGGTGGTGTATTATCCGGTAGAGGAGAAGGACAGTTCGCTGATTATGATGAACTATTCGGAAGGTGGACTTTTGAAAATGTACTTGAAGGAGAGAAGAATGGAGCGCGGAGTCTTTGTTGGAAAGACTACCGGTACAGCCTATCCTTTGGACCAGATTCCACCAGATAAGAGCAGGCTGCCTTCTTTTGTTTGGTTCGACTACATCCGTCCGCTCAACAAGGAGGACATCTTCGAGTGGAGGGCTAAAAAAGCAGGTGAAGTATTGAAGAAAAGTGACCGGAAACCTGTAACTTCGCCAAGGAATATGCATATTAAACGAAATAATAAGTAGCGTCATGGGAATGTTTGCAATGCGGAAGCCTCGTGGCTTCAATCATAGCTATATCTATGTGGATGAGCGGAAAGAGAAGTTGGCGAAGATGGAAGAAAACGCCAAGCGTGACCTGGGTATGCTGCCGGAAAAGGAATTCTCGCCCGAGGATATACGGGGCAAATTCATAGAAGGAACAACTCACCTGAAGCGGCGTAAGGAGAGCGGACGTAAGCCGATGCATTTGGGCATAATCCTTGTTGTCATGGCTGTGTTGATTTATCTGTGGTATGCCATCAGTAACGGAATCATTTAATAATGATTAATCATTAATCCCTAATCATTAAACATTATCATGAGCGATATCATTCATTTGCTGCCCGATTCGGTTGCCAATCAGATTGCTGCCGGAGAGGTGATTCAGCGTCCGGCATCTGTTGTGAAAGAATTGGTGGAAAATGCAATTGATGCCGAAGCAGGGGAAATACATGTGCTGATTACCGATGCGGGCAAGACCTGCATTCAGGTGATTGATGATGGGAAGGGTATGTCCGAAACGGATGCGCGCCTTTCTTTTGAACGTCATGCGACTTCAAAGATACGCGAGGCTGCCGATTTGTTTGCCCTACGCACCATGGGCTTCCGTGGAGAGGCGTTGGCTTCTATAGCAGCGGTAGCTGAAGTGGAGTTGAAAACACGTCCGGTCAGCGAGGAGCTGGGGACGCGGCTGCTGATTGCCGGCTCTAAAGTCGAGAGCCAGGAAGCCGTTTCCTGCCCTAAGGGAAGCAATTTTTCCATCAAGAACCTATTCTTCAATATTCCTGCCCGGCGTAAATTCCTGAAAGCCAACTCTACGGAGTTGAGCAATATCCTTACGGAATTCGAGCGTATAGCGCTGGTGCATCCTGAGGTAGCCTTCTATCTGTATAGTAATGATACGGAATTGTTCAATCTTCCGGTAATGCCTTTGCGGCAACGCATCATGGCAGTTTTCGGAAAGAAACTGAATCAGCAGTTGCTGTCCGTAGACGTCAATACGACGATGATAAAGATTTCCGGTTTTGTTGCCAAGCCGGAAACCTCGCGCAAGAAAGGAGCGCACCAATACTTTTTTGTGAACGGGCGTTATATGCGTCACCCCTATTTCCACAAAGCGGTGATGGACGCTTATGAGCAGCTGATTCCTGCCGGTGAGCAAATCTCCTACTTTATTTATTTCGAGGTAGACCCTGCCAATATCGATGTGAACATCCATCCGACGAAGACGGAGATTAAGTTCGAGAATGAGCAGGCTATCTGGCAGATTCTGTCGGCTGCGGTCAAGGAATCCTTAGGCAAGTTTAGCGCTATACCTACTATCGATTTTGATACCGAGGACATGCCGGATATTCCTGCATTCGAGCAGGCTCGTCCGATAGAGCCTCCGAAGGTACACTATAACACGGATTTCAATCCCTTCAAGACGTCTTCCGCTTCTTCCTATGGAGGCGGTGGCAATTATTCGCGCCCCAAAGTGGAGTGGGAGGGGCTTTATTCCGGTTTGGAAAAAGCCAGCAGGATGAACGAGCCGATGGAGGAAGAGCCTTTTGTAGAGGATACGGTTACCGGTACGGCTCCAAGAGAGGAGGAGAGGGTTCCTTATTTCCAGGAAACGGTTCCTTCCGGGGCAAGCGCCTCTTTCTATGGCAATGAGGCAACGGTAGAGAAAGGAGCGCAACACTTCCAGTTCAAGGGGCGTTTTATTCTGACTTCCGTTAAATCGGGTCTGATGCTGATAGACCAGCACCGGGCGCATGTCCGGGTATTGTTCGACCGCTATATGAGCCAGATTCGACAGAAACAAGGCGTATCCCAGGGGGTATTGTTTCCGGAGATTATCCAGTTGCCGGCTTCGGAAGCTGCCGTACTGGAAAGTATATTGGAAGATTTGTCGGCAGTAGGCTTCGATTTGAGCCCGCTGGGTGGCGGCAGCTATGCCATCAACGGCATACCTTCGGGCATAGAGGGGTTGAACCCGGTAGAATTGGTCCGGAATATGGTACATACTGCTATGGAAAAAGGGAATGACGTTAAGGAAGAGGTGCAGACAATTCTTGCATCGACCTTGGCACGTGCTGCGGCCATCGTCTATGGACAAGTGCTGAGCAACGAGGAAATGTCCAATCTCGTGGACAATCTGTTTGCATGCCCATCCCCGAATTATACTCCGGACGGAAAGACGGTGCTGGCGACCATTAAAGAAGACGACATAGAAAAGCTTTTCTCCAAATAAGGAAGAGTACTTTCTTTTGCATCAAGGCAAAAAAAGTACAAATATTCAGAACCTTTTAGTTCTGTTGGCGTTAATTAGACAGTTTGAATGATAAAGAGTTTAATTAACCACTTAACTATTTTAAGGTATATGAAAAAGATTCTAATGTTACTGGCTTTAGCTGGTGTGTCTTCTGTTGCCATGGCGCAGCAAAAGACTGAAGTTGTGGAAGAATTTGGTGTTATCCAGGTTCAGGATAAATATCAGGTAATCACTAATCCGTTCTGGAGTAATTGGTTTTTCTCTATAGGCGGTGGTGCCGAAGCAACTTTTGGAGATAATGATAAGGCAGGAAGTTTTGGCAAGCGTATCAGTCCGACGCTGAATTTTGCCATCGGCAAATGGTTCACCCCGGGACTGGGAGTACGTCTGCAATATAGCGGCCTTCAGGCAAGAGGATATACGTATGATGCAGGTGCTGACTACGTGAAAGGCACTCAGATGGATGACGGCTACTACAAACAGCGTTTCGACTATATGAATCTGCACGGAGATGTGATGTTCAATCTGAATGCGCTGTTTGGAGGATACAACCAGCACCGTGTGTATGAAATCATTCCTTATGTAGGTGCTGGCTTCACTCACAACTACACAAAGCCTCACCGCGAAGCTCTGTCTGTAAACGCGGGTATCATCAATCGCTTCCGTATTTCCAATGCGATAGATATTAACCTGGAGCTGAGCGCAATGGGCGTTGAAGATAAGTTCGATGGCGAAGTTGGCGGCGATCATGGATATGATGGCGTGCTGAGTGCAACGGTAGGGTTGACATACCGTTTCCCCGCCCGTGGATTCCGTCGCCCGATGCCTCAGTTGATTTCTCAGGTAGAGCTGGCTGCCATGCAGGCACAGCTTGCAGAGATGGGAGCTGCCAACCAGCAGCTGCAGAATGCATTGGTGGCTGCACAGAACCAGCCGGTGGCCGAAGTTACGGAAACCGAAGTGATTGTTCCCGATCCGGATATAGCACCGCGTACCGTATTCTTCAATATCGGTTCTGCCGAAGTCTCTCCACGTGAAGCAATGAACTTGTCTTATCTGGCAGACCAGATGAAACAGTTCCCGAACGCCACTTACACTGTAAACGGATATGCAGACTCTGCAACCGGTACGCCGGCATTCAACAAAGAGTTGAGTTTGAAGCGTGCACAAGCCGTGGTCGATGTATTGGTAAAACAATACGGAATTCCTGCTGACCGCCTGAAGGTGGATGCCGGTGGTGGTGTCGATAAGTTCGGACAGCCGATTCTGAACCGTGTGGTATTGGTGAAATCTGCCAATTAGAAAGCTACGAGCTACAAGCTACAAGGAGTTACGAGTTATAGAAATGAGAAGGGGCATGCGTTATTATGACGCATGCCCCTCATTTTTTGTAACCAGTAACTTGTAACAGGTAGCTCCTTGTAACTCGTAACTTCTGTAACTCGTATCTCCTATCCCTTATTCTCCGCCGAATTTCTTTACTTGCTCTGCAATCAGTTCCGCATCATCAAAGTAGTTTATCTTCATAGCCTTGCGTACATCGTCCAAGGTTGCGGCAGCGGTTTCCCTGGCAGTTTCGCAACCTTTCTTCAGCATGTCGTAGATGGCGGGGATGTCTTTTTCAAACTCCTTGCGGCGGTTGCGGATAGGCTCCAGTGTCTCCTGCATAATTTCGTTGAGGAACTTCTTCACTTTCATGTCGCCCAGACCGCCACGTTGGTAGTGGGCTTTCAGTTCGTCCAGATTCGGATATTCGGGCAGATAAAGGCCGAAGTGTTCCGGACGGCAAAAGGCATCCAGGTAAGTGAATACGGTGTTGCCTTCCAATTTTCCGGGGTCTTGCACACGCAGGTGGTCGGGGTCGGTATACATGCTCTTCACCTTCTTCTGCACCTCGTCGGCAGAGTCCGAAAGATAGATACAGTTGCCGAGGCTCTTGCTCATCTTGGCTTTGCCGTCCGTTCCCGGCAGGCGCAGGCAGGCTGCATTGTCGGGCAACAGGATTTCCGGTTCCACGAGGGTTTCACCATATATATAGTTGAAACGGCGTACGATTTCACGAGCTTGTTCAATCATCGGCTCCTGGTCTTCGCCCACGGGCACGGTAGTGGCGCGGAAGGCGGTAATGTCCGCTGCCTGGCTGATGGGGTAGGTGAAGAAACCTACGGGGATGCTTGTCTCGAAATTACGCATCTGGATTTCGGTCTTTACCGTCGGGTTGCGTTGCAGGCGGCTCACGGTCACCAGGTCCATATAGTAGAAGGTCAGTTCGCAGAGTTCCGGTATCTGGGATTGGATGAAGATGGTACTCTTCGTCGGGTCCAGTCCGCAAGCCAGGTAGTCCAGTGCCACCTCGATGACGTTCTGGCGCACCTTTTCCGGATTCTCCATATTGTCCGTCAGCGCTTGTGCGTCGGCGATGAAGATGAAAATCTTGTCGTACAAGCCGGAGTTTTGCAGTTCCACTCTTCTTCTCAATGAGCCTACATAGTGTCCTATGTGCAGGCGTCCTGTGGGCCGGTCGCCCGTAAGGATGATTTTTTCTTTTGCCCTATTATGTATTTTTTAGTTTCTTCATTGTATAAAAGCCATTAAGACCGGCAAAGATACCTATAATTATCGAAACCTCAAGGGATGACGCTTTCTTTCCTTTTCACGTATACCTTATGGCTTCCGATGCCGCTTGTATCGATTCCGCTGCCGGGAGTATGTGCCCATTTGCGCAGTTCCACGGTGGCGGTGGAGCGGACGAGTCCGGTCAGTTGCCGGTAGATGCTGACAGTAAGGAAGGCATGCTTGTCCAGATACTGATGCGCCAGAGCCAGACGTTGTTCGGGGGTGTATTTCTTCGACGAGCGTGCGGGTTTCCAGGAGGCACGTTCCAGTTCGCACCAATGGTTGGTTTCTCTAATCAAGGCCTTGTCTGTGCGGAAGTTCACGCCACTTACGTAGATGCTCCGCGCGTTTCGCTTCGTGGTGCTTTCTTGGGGCTGTTCGCGTTCCTTGTCGGGGTAGATGGACAGTGCGGGGGTGAATACGCCCAATCCTTCTATCTTCACCGAGCGTCCCATTCCCATTTCGTGGGCCAGGGCTTCGCCCAGCTCGCAGATAATTCCTTCGGTTACGCCTTTCGAGAATCCCGAGGTCATGGCGATGTATTCCGCCAGTTCGCGCGTGCCGGTCTGTCCGGTCATCACCATCTTGGGGTAGGTGATTGGTTCGCCCGTGCCTTGCAAGTCGGGCATTTCTTTCATTTGGTAGCGTGTGGTCATTGTTGCGTTCTCCTTTCTTTTCTTTCCTTCGTTGCAAAGTCCTTTTCCCTGCGGAGCAAAGTTCTTTTGGTGGCGGAGAAATCTTAGAATAAAGCCTTTATTCCAAGGAATAGAAATTTTATTCTTAAGAATAAAGGCTTTGTTTGTAGAAACAGAATCCTTGTTCTATTTTTGTATAGGCACAAAGGTAAGTTTCCGTGGCGAGAAAAGCAAGTTTTGGTGGGGAGAATCTTCATATTTATCCGCAAATGCCTTTACTGAGATATAGTCTTTCTTTTTTATATGGAATCGCATTTTTCGGAAAAAGATTTCGGTTGTGGGCGACGGCCGCTCTTCTATTATGGAGGATGACGTTTCTTTTATGCAAAAAAATATGCCACAATTTGCTCTTTTCGTAAATAAGTCGTTACTTTGCACAAATTTTAAAGAGACTATGCAATCGCAGGAAATGAGAAGCAAATATAACCTCCGTTCGAATGAATTTCATTCGGGAGCCGTCAGTTTCTCTTTTTTCGAGAAAGATATTTTTAGTTCTTTGGTAATGCGTTAATCCTTTATTGGGTGACGCATTTTTTTTGTGAAATAGCTACAACTCGTAGTTCGTAGCTTGTAACTCGTAACTTAATAGACAACAAGAGAATATGGAAAAGAATTTAAAGAAAGTGCTTGTCTTGGGTTCTGGTGCGCTCAAGATTGGTCAGGCCGGAGAGTTTGACTATTCCGGTTCGCAGGCGCTGAAGGCGTTGCGCGAAGAAGGTATCGGTTCTGTTTTGGTAAACCCGAACATTGCTACTATCCAGACATCGGAAGGTATCGCCGATCAAGTTTATTTCTTGCCGGTGACTCCCTATTTTGTGGAAGAAATCATCAAGAAAGAACGTCCCGACGGCATTTTGCTGGCATTCGGCGGACAGACGGCGCTGAACTGCGGTACGGAACTCTACCAGAACGGAATTCTTCAGAAATATGGCGTGCGCGTGCTGGGTACTTCCGTTGAGGCGATTATGTACACCGAAGACCGTGACCTCTTTGTGAAGAAGCTGGACGAGATTCCGATGAAGACTCCGAAGAGCCACGCTGTGGAGAGCATGGAGGACGCACTGAAGGCAGCCCGCGAGATTGGCTACCCCGTGATGGTGCGCTCGGCTTATGCTCTGGGTGGACTGGGAAGCGGTATTTGTCCGGACGAGGAAGCCTTCATTAAATTGGCCGAAAGCTCTTTCACTTTCTCCAAGCAGATTCTGGTAGAAGAGTCTCTGAAGGGTTGGAAGGAAATTGAATTCGAGGTAATCCGCGATGCCAACGACCACTGCTTCACGGTGGCAAGCATGGAAAACTTCGACCCGCTGGGCATCCATACGGGTGAGTCCATCGTAGTGGCTCCCACTTGCTCATTGACCGACGAGCAGGTGAAAATGTTGCAGGAACTTTCTACGAAATGTATCCGCCACCTCGGCATCGTGGGCGAATGTAACATCCAGTATGCGTTCAACGCCGAGACAAACGACTACCGTGTCATCGAGGTGAACGCCCGTCTGTCCCGTTCTTCCGCATTGGCTTCCAAGGCTACCGGTTATCCGCTGGCATTCGTGGCTGCCAAGATTGCGTTGGGCTATACGCTCGACCAAATCGGCGAGATGGGAACTCCCAACTCGGCATATGCAGCTCCGCAGCTTGACTACCTGATTTGCAAGATTCCGCGTTGGGACTTGACAAAGTTCGTAGGTGTCAGCCGCGAAATTGGCTCCAGCATGAAGTCGGTAGGCGAAATCATGTCTATCGGACGTTCCTTTGAAGAAATTATCCAGAAGGGCTTGCGTATGATTGGTCAGGGAATGCACGGATTCGTGGGCAATGAGGGAGTGGAGTTCGATGACTTGGATTACGAACTGTCACATCCCACCGACCTGCGCGTCTTTGCCATTGCCGAGGCTCTGGAAAAGGGATATGCCATCGACCGCATCTTTGAGCTGACCAAGATTGACCCCTGGTTCTTGGGCAAGCTGAAGAACATCGTAGACTACAAGCAGAAACTTTCCCAATATAATAAGGTGGAAGACATCCCCGCCGACGTGCTGCGCGAAGCCAAAGTGCTTGGCTTCTCCGACTTCCAGATTGCCCGCTTCGTGCTGAATCCGCAAGGCAATATGGAGAAGGAAAACCTTGCCGTACGCGCCCGTCGTAAGGAGCTGGGCATCCTGCCCGCCGTGAAGCGCATCAATACGGTGGCTTCCGAACATCCGGAACTGACGAACTACCTCTACATGACGTATGCCGTTCAAGGTTATGATGTGAACTATTATAAGAATGAAAAATCAGTGGTTGTGCTTGGTTCGGGCGCTTACCGCATCGGTTCGTCTGTAGAGTTCGACTGGTGCTCGGTGAATGCCATCCAGACTGCCCGCAAGCTGGGCTACAAGTCCATCATGATTAACTATAACCCCGAAACCGTTTCTACGGACTACGACATGTGCGACCGTCTCTACTTCGACGAGCTCTCCTTCGAGCGTGTGCTCGACGTTATCGACCTGGAGCAGCCGCGCGGTGTCATCGTGTCCGTGGGTGGACAGATACCGAACAACCTGGCAATGAAGCTTCACCGCCAGTCAGTTCCCGTGTTGGGTACTTCCCCCATCTCCATCGACCGTGCCGAAAACCGTAACAAGTTCTCTGCCATGCTCGACCAGCTGGGCATCGACCAACCGGCTTGGCAGGAACTCACTAGCCTGGAAGATGTGAAAGGCTTTGTAGAGAAGGTGGGCTATCCGGTACTGGTGCGTCCGTCTTACGTACTCTCCGGTGCTGCGATGAATGTATGCTACGATGAAGAAGAACTGGAAAACTTCTTGAAGATGGCTGCTGAGGTATCTAAGGAATATCCGGTGGTGGTATCCCAGTTCTTGCAGAACACCAAGGAAATCGAGTTCGACGCTGTTGCCCAAAACGGTGAAGTGGTGGAATACGCCATCTCCGAGCACGTAGAGTTTGCCGGTGTACACTCCGGTGACGCTACGCTGGTATTCCCGGCACAGAAGATTTACTTTGCAACGGCACGCCGCATCAAGAAAATCAGCCGCCAGATTGCGAAGGAACTCAATATTTCCGGTCCTTTCAATATCCAGTTCCTGGCACGCAACAACGAGGTGAAGGTTATCGAGTGTAACCTCCGTGCATCGCGCAGCTTCCCGTTCGTATCCAAGGTGCTGAAGCGTAACTTCATCGAGACTGCTACCCGTATCATGCTGGACGCTCCCTATACACAACCGGACAAGTCGGCATTCGACATCGACCGTATCGGTGTGAAGGCAAGCCAGTTCTCCTTCTCCCGTCTGCACAAGGCAGACCCGGTATTGGGTGTGGACATGTCGTCTACGGGCGAGGTAGGCTGTATTGGCGACGACTTCTCCGAAGCATTGCTGAATGCCATGATTGCTACCGGATTCAGAATCCCCCGTCCCGAGAAGGGCGTGATGTTCTCCTCCGGAGCCATGAAGTCCAAGGTGGATTTGCTGGATGCCAGCCGCATGCTCTTTGCCAAAGGCTATAAGATTTATGCTACGGCAGGTACAGCCGCTTTCCTCAACGCCCATGGCGTGACGACGGAAGCCGTTTACTGGCCGGATGAACGCCCGGATGCGGAAAACAACGTGATGACGATGATTGCCGACCATGCCTTCGACCTGATTGTCAACATTCCGAAGAACCATACGAAACGCGAGCTGACCAATGGCTACAAGATTCGTCGCGGTGCCATCGACCACAACATTCCGTTGATTACCAATGCCCGCCTGGCAAGTGCCTTTATCGAGGCATTCTGCGAAATGAAGCTGGAAGATATCCAGATTAAGAGCTGGCAGGAGTACAAATAAATTGTTTGCTCTGTAAACGATTGCAGGAGCGGAAAGCCGAAAGGTTTTCCGCTCTTTTGGTATACTGCGTTTATTTCCGTATTTTTGTTCGGGGCTGAGTCTCTGTATGAATCAAAAGAAGAAACAATATGAATGAAGTGGAAAAAATGCGTAGCTCCCAGTTGGCGGATATGTCCGTTCCGGAGATACAGGTGAAGTTCGAGCATGCCAAGCGCTTGCTGGCAAAAATGCGTGTGATGAGTACTTACGATGAGGATTACCGGAGCTTGCTGGAGGAGCTGGTACCGGGCATTCCCGCCACGTCCGTCATCTGTCCGCCGTTCCATTGCGACCATGGGGATGGTATCCGGCTGGGTGAGCATGTCTTTGTCAATGCCAATTGCACTTTCCTGGACGGGGGATATATCACGATTGGTGCCCATACGTTGGTCGGTCCATGCGTACAGATATACACTCCCCATCATCCGATGGATTATATCGAGCGTCGTACGGAAAAGGAATATGCCTATCCGGTGACGATAGGAGAGGATTGCTGGATTGGCGGCGGTGCCATTTTGTGTCCAGGCGTCACCATCGGCGACCGTTGTATCATCGGTGCGGGTAGTGTGGTGACGAAAGATATTCCATCCGATAGCATAGCCGTTGGTAATCCGGCAAAGGTCATCCGGAAAAATGAGGCAAAAAAGTGAACGTACTAAATGCTTGAGAAACAGAGCGTGTCGCTAAATGACTAAAAAAATATCGAAAAATATTATGCAAAAGTTTTGGTAATGTCAAAATAAGCTGTACCTTTGCATCGCTTTTGAAACGGAAGTGTACGGGCGTTTAGCTCAGCTGGTTCAGAGCATCTGCCTTACAAGCAGAGGGTCGGCGGTTCGAATCCGTCAACGCCCACACAAAATCCAAGCACTTTCGTTCATCAAAAGGGCGTTTAGCTCAGCTGGTTCAGAGCATCTGCCTTACAAGCAGAGGGTCGGCGGTTCGAATCCGTCAACGCCCACTGGAAATTTTCATTCGAAGGTGGTCTTGCAAGTGATTGTAAGGCCATTTTTTTTATCCGTTAACTTCCTTTTCTTAAAATCTTTATCCTTTATGTCTTGTTACTCAGAAAAAAGCAGTAATTTTGCAGTCCGATAATTATCATCATAAATACGACGTATGAAACTTGATTTACTTACCGCAATCTCTCCGATTGACGGTCGATACAGAGGCAAAACGGATGTTTTGGCTGCCTATTTTTCAGAATTTGCACTGATTAAATACCGTGTACAAGTTGAAATAGAATACTTTATCACGCTGTGTGAGCTGCCTTTGCCGCAACTGAAAGGGGTGGATAAGGGCGTTTTCGAAACCTTGAGAAACATTTACCGTAACTTCTCCGAAGCCGACGCGCAACGCATCAAGGATATTGAGAGCGTGACGAACCATGATGTGAAGGCTGTGGAGTATTTCTTGAAAGAAGAGTTTGACAAGTTGGGTGGTATGGACGACTATAAGGAGTTCATCCATTTTGGCCTGACTTCACAAGATATCAACAATACGTCTGTTCCTTTGTCTGTAAAGGAGGCGTTGGAGCAGGTGTACTATCCTCAAATAGAGGAACTGATAGCGCAGCTCCGTGCTTATGCGGAAGAGTGGGCCGCTATCCCCATGCTTGCCAAGACACACGGACAACCGGCTTCGCCTACCCGTTTGGGCAAGGAGGTAATGGTGTTTGTCTACCGTCTGGAACGCCAGTTGGCAACGCTGAAGGCTTGTCCGGTGACAGCAAAGTTCGGTGGCGCTACGGGTAATTACAATGCCCATCATGTGGCTTATCCGGAATATGACTGGAAGGCATTCGGCAATAAGTTCGTTTCCGAAAAGCTTGGCTTGGAACGCGAGGAGTATACTACCCAGATATCCAATTACGATAATCTGTCTGCCATCTTTGATGCCATGAAGCGCATCAATACGGTGATGATTGATATGAACCGTGACTTCTGGCAATATATCTCTATGGAATATTTCAAGCAGAAGATTAAAGCCGGTGAGGTGGGCTCCAGCGCGATGCCGCACAAGGTGAACCCGATTGACTTTGAAAATGCGGAAGGAAACCTGGGCATGGCGAATGCTATTCTTGAGCACTTGGCGGTAAAACTGCCGGTTTCCCGTTTGCAGCGTGACTTGACGGACTCTACCGTGCTCCGCAATGTGGGTATGCCGTTCGGGCATATCATTATTGCCATACAAAGTTCTTTGAAGGGTTTGCGTAAGTTGCTGTTGAACGAACCGGCCATCTACCGTGACCTGGACAATTGCTGGAGCGTGGTGGCCGAGGCTATCCAGACCATTCTGCGCCGCGAGGCCTATCCGCATCCTTATGAAGCGTTGAAAGCGTTGACCCGTACCAATCAGGCCATTACGGAAGCGTCTATCAAGGAATTTATAGAGGGACTGAATGTAAGTGAAGAGATAAAGAAAGAATTGCAGGTGATTACCCCCCATACTTATACGGGAATTTAAGCAACCACAGAAGTGTACCGGAGGAATTTCAACTTTTTACTCCGGCAATTGTTATAGAAACATATAAAATTCAAGGTATAATAGAGACAATGAATGGCCGTGAGGCCAAGGTTTAATTTTATTCGAATAAAAAACAATGAGTACAGAAAACGAAACTTGGCGTGATGCTTCTTCCGCAGAGGAGAACTCAGGTGCCGGCCGCGATGGTAACCAATTTAACAAGGAAGGTGGCTACAGCCGTCCGTCTTACAACCGTGATAATGGCGACCGTCCTTATCGCCCTAGATTTAACAGTGAAAACGGGGACCGCCCGCAGCGTCCTTATAACAGTGACCGCCCTTATCGCCCGCGCTTTAATCCTGGTGCGGACAATGGCGACCGTCCGCAGCGTCCTCGTTACAATAACGATAATGGCGACCGTCCTTACCGTCCGCGCTACAACAGCGAAGGTCGTGACCGCGCGCAACGCCCTTATAATGGTGACCGTCCTTACCGTCCGCGCTACAACAGCGAAGGTGGTGACCGTCCGCAACGCCCTTATAATAGTGACCGTCCGCAGCGCCCGCGCTATAGCAATGAAGATGGTGACCGTCCGCAACGTCCTTATAACAGCGACCGCTCCTATAACAGCGACCGTTCTTATAATACGGACCGTCCTTAGCGTCCGCGCTACCACCGCGAAGATGGCGACCGTGCGCAGCGTGCTCGCTACAATAATGAGGGTGGTGACCGTCCTTATCGTCCACGCTTCAATCAGGGTGCAGGAAGAGCTGGCGGCCAGGGCAAC
>ENA-OQLI01001555-OQLI01001555.1-human-gut-metagenome-genome-assembly--contig:-NODE-1555-length-15692-cov-3.316608_pt1 | contig 15692 bp, 12 predicted proteins | sample MGYA00242805_ERZ504812 | MGnify/ENA primary metagenome ERZ504812 (study PRJEB26092, sample SAMD00036430) | human gut metagenome | host: Homo sapiens | study: EMG produced TPA metagenomics assembly of...
TCTCAACTTGTGTTTGAGTATTGGTGCGCGTTGGCCGTTGATGCCGGGAAGGTAATGCCCAGAAGGCCGTAATTCTGTTTTGGTCGACTTACCCCACCAGAACTCTGCCATTGCGCCGGGCTTCCACCCATGCAGGTAGGCATGCTGCAATAGTTTGGGTGCGGCGCACTCACCGGCTCCTGCGGGAGGGGTTTTGTGGGCGGTCTGTTCGAAGATGTCGCAAAGTGTCCTGACTTCTCCCCGGTAGTTCAGCATCTTAAACTGTTCGAACAGTTTTTGCTGCAATGCGGCGGAACGTGCCTTCCGTTCGGCTTTCAAGGCCTGTATGCCGGCTTCGTGGCTGGAGACTGATTGTTGCAAAGGAATAATCTGTTCTTTCCACGCGCGTTCCATGCGCTTGTACTCCGCCTTCTGAAATTGGCTTTCGCGTATCAGGTCCTTTTCTTCTTCGGGGCTGAGTGGAAAGCCGGGATGTGAAGCCGCTTTCCGTCTCCGTTCTTCCCTTTTCTTTTTGGCGGCTTTCATCTGTGCTTTGGCATCTTCCAAAGCATTCCGGGCGGTTTGTTGCAGAGCAGATAGTTGTTCGAGTTGTCGCCGGTATGTTTCATCCTCTTCCAACTGCCTGATGCGGGCATTGATCTGCGATATTTGCTCTTCCTCTTTTTTGAAGAATCCTTGTGGTTGCAATAAGTCGTAAACCGGCGGCACGAAGAACGGATGCATGTTCTTGCCCGCCAAAATGCCGGAAAAGGCTGCCAGGTATCCCACTTTGCCTTCTTGGGTCTTTACGACCAATACGCCGAACATCTTGCCTTGCGCCAGCTCTTCTTTCCATGCGTCCTGCAAGGCAAGATAGTCCTGCACTTCTTTCGCGGCAGCCACGCAGAGTGGATGAGGTGTATAGCAAAAAGGAAAAGTGAACTTCTCCGGTAAGGGTATGCCTGCGACGGAGGTGTGGAAATGGTGCAGCATGTTGATGTTAGTCGTCGATTAGATTGTCGTTGTCTGTATTGATGTAAGGGGAGCTGTTGTCTTCTTCCGGATCGGACACAACTTCCTCTTCGTTGTGCTGCGGAAGAGGACGGGGGTGCACAGACTTCTTTTTCTTTCCGTACTTGCGCTCTCTTTCCCAAGCTGCTTTTCGCGCCTGGTATTGTTCGTATTGATTTTCCAAATAGTTGTCGGCCATAATAAGTCGTTTATAAAGTATTCAATTCTTGCTTTCCAAACACACACACAGAGGCAGGGTAAGCTCTGTCTAAATTCCTTCATGCTGTTAAATTGTCTGCGTTTCTGTGCTCAGTTTGTATAAACCACGAAAATTTGTTTATCGTTCGGTGGGCAGTGAGAACTCCTGCCGGTCATATTGTTGTCCGTTGCCGTTGGCTACGGCCACGCGTATGGTGATGTTTCCCGTCTTTATCCGCTCGCCTGCACTGATGCTGGCAGTGTATTTCACGCCGTTGTGGGGAGCAATCTGCTCCACCATTACAGACGGGGAGATGTAGATGCGCTTCATTCCCGTAGTTTCGGTCACTACGGGGACCACATTATAGACTGTCCGGTCGCCTTCATTCATGATTTCAAAAATCACTTTACTGCTTTCGCCGGAGGTGATGACGTGGTCGCGGTTATCGTCGATGAAGCGTATGTTGCGTATCTTCAGGTTGTCGAAGACCGAAGGGGCGGGATAGGTTTCGGGCTGCGGTTCATAGGGTTCCGTCCTTTCTATCCGGTAACCGTACTCCTCTTGCTTCGGTGCGGAAACGGCATTTCCAATGGCGGCTCCCGCAATGGTTCCGATAATTGTGCCGATGGCAGATCCGCGGTAGCCGCCTCTCCAGCCACCGTTGCTGTCACCTATCAGGCCGCCGATGGCGCCGCCCACATTTCCGCCGATGGCTGCTCCGGCAAATATGGCACCGGGATCGCCTGATGCCATTTGGCTTGTACCGCAACTGCTGCACACTAAAGCTGATGCCAGCAATCCAATGAAATACTTCTTCATGCCATTCAATACTTGATTTTATCAATACAAAGATACCAAAAGAAATTTTATCCTTGCCATTTTATCCGCTTATATGCTGTTATTTTGCCTTTTTTGCATTGCTTTTTCTTTTTATCCGCGTGGAACCGCTTGGATTGTCCTATTTGCTTCCTTTCGGTTTCTGTAAACGGACTGCCGGATGATGGACCGGTTGGTGTGTTACGGGCAGTATCGGGACTTCCGGAAGTTTTGGAAAGCGCTGTGATGATTTTCTTTAAAATAATGCGATTCTTATCGCTTTTCCGGCAAAAGATTAGTACCTTTGTTGCTTAAGGCTAAATCTTTCTGTCGTGGAGAACTTTTCTTTCCACCATGACGGAAAGAAAAGTTCTCCACGATGGAAAATAATTTTCCTCGTGTTGGAAAGAATTAGTTTTAGGCATCCTTTCCCTTAACCGTCGGGGGCTTAGTTGTCGGATATAGCGTTGGCGGGGATAAATTTCAGATACAATGAGTGCCTATTACGACCTTTTTGAAAAACCGGATGTCCGTCAGACCGGTGAGCAGCAACCTCTTTATGCCCGTCTCGTTCCTAAGGGAACCATTGAACGGAAAGAATTTATCAATCGTGTTCATCTTTTCACAGGGATTAGTAGAAGTCTGTTGGAGGGTGCCATGGCGGGTTTCATGGATGAACTTCGAGACTGCCTTGCCAACGGTTGGACGGTGGAGCTGGGTGAGCTTGGCTATTTCACCCCTTCCCTGAACTGCCGGCGGGAAGTGATGGAGAAGAAAGAGCTGCGTTCTGCCTCGGTGACTCTGCGTGGCTTGAACTTCCGTTTAGGTAAGGAATTTTATAATGAATTGAATGAAAAAATTCATTTGGAGCGTAGTCCGCAGTCGGCAACCGCCTCTGCTGTGGCTTTACCTCCGGAAGAACGTCTCCGCTTGCTTGAAGCGTACTTGAAAGAATATCCTTTCATAACTCGTGCCCAGTATGCCCGGCTGGCAGGTCGCAGCGTGAAGCAAGCCGTCACCGATTTGAACGGATTTATCGAGGTAGGGGTGCTGATGCGCTATGGAGCGGGAAGGAATGTGGTGTATGCAAAGGTGCTTTCCAAGCCCTAATCCTGTATTATTAAAATAGGTTCTCCCAGCGGAATGTGTTTCCTACTCCGGGCAGCTCTCGTCATCGCATCGGTAGGAGGAGAAACATGATCCTGACGTACGAAATCGTCAAACGTTATCGGTACGTCAGCCAGTTTTGCAATCCTTTCCACGATTCGCCAGCGGCTCGGAGCATTAAAATACGGGATATTATTTTCCATGCAGCTCAAGTATTCGGGCCGCCATACACCATAATTATAGAGAAAACCTCCTTCAAAAGCACCGACATAGGCATATTTCGGTATCTTAGTAAAATCGGCCCATAGAATTTGGGTCAGGTCATTTGTTAAATCCAGATTATGGTAGTAACCGTACGACTGCCACAATTTCAGTCTTTCCTTATCTTTCGACGGAATTACACCATAATACCTGTATTCGTCACCCAATCTGCCAAAAGCGTGTCCGCCGACTTCGTGATGGAAAAGGGCTTCAAAGTCATAGGTCGGTATGTCCCCGCTGATAGGACAAGCTGCAACAGAGAATCCATTGGAATACATTATGGCAGTTCCGGCATATTTGCGACTATTCAGAATAAGGATGCCGGTTACCTCCGTCTCGCGGTCAATACCGGTTTGGTTCTCTGATACTGATACGGAAAGTATGCCTTGGTTGTCGACTTCGACCGTACACCAGTCTTTTGCGTCTTCGGGAAGCTTGAGTTCCAGTAAAGGGATGTCGTCGTAATCCTGATGAGACGTCGTCACGATTACCGTCCTGCTCTCGGCAGACATTCCAAAATCAAGGGTCTTACGCGACAGGCTAAGTTCTAACGGATATTGGTAGATCTTTAGCGTATCGGCTAAAGAAGAATCTTTTCCTTTTACATAAACACTGCCGATTCGGGGAAGCCCACTGAAGTTTTCTTCTATGTTTATATAAATCAAATCTGACGACAATTCTTTCGGTTCGACCAGTTTCATCCATTCCCTGGCCTCCGGTTCTATTTCGACTGAGTATGCGATATTCCGTTTAATTTCTAACGGGAATATTCCTCCTATCTGCCAGAAACCAATTTCTTCATAAGGAAGCTCTAAAATTTCGTTTTTCTCTTGGGTGACTTTCAAAGTCTGTGACGTCGAACTCCCGCGGAAAATGATCTCGGCGGTACGTTCGTCGGGCGTATCGTTTTCCGTCAAAGTAATCTGTATCGCAGATGTTCCTGATTTTCCGGAGACAACATTCAGACTGATCCAGGATGAGGAAGCTGAGGGGACTATTTCGGCACTCCAAGATGTATTGGCATAGACTTCGACAGATTTAACTTCGCTCTTTGAACCGAAGGTTATTTCCGACATCGAAAGGTTTAGAACTGCATCTTCTTCTTCCTTACAACTTCCCAGAATAAGCAGGAAGCATAAACAGACTAATAAGCCTGCACGAGTTTTGTTTGCTCTCATATTATATTTACTCCCTGCACAAATAACTTTTGTAATTAATGAGATATTGGGCTAAGAATGCGAATATAAGTAAATTCGGTGAAATAGAAAAATATTTCGTGTTGTAAATAGGGAGGCTGTTCCGACTTTAGGAATTTATGCCTGTGAGGTATCGCTTGTAGAGACATTCTGCAAAGCCGCCTTTCATTATCAGTTGTTTAGCTGCATCACTTGTAGAGATTACGAGGGTGTGATGCTCTTTCTTTACTTTTTCTTCTTTTGGAGCTTAGCTGCACTTGTAGAGATAAGGTTTTTTTAATCTGTTGTTTTTGAGTGATTTATGCGTTTTGGCTGTAGATGCCATTTTCTTGCTTTCGCCTTCTTCTCACCCTAACTTTGCAACATCGATTTAGAGAAACAGAAAGTATAACTGCTTGAGGCCTCACAGTGAAATTTTCCTGATTTCTTGGATGAGATAAGAGCTTCTTGATATACATATTATTATTAACGATTAAAAATTCAAAGATTATGGCTTTAAATTATGAAGTGAAAAAAAGAGTGTTCGGTTTTGATAAGACAAAAACGGAAAAGTATGTGGCTCAATTGAAAACACTGGGCATGGTGGAATTTGGAGACTTATGCGACGAGGTCACCAAGGTAGGTATGGCGCCGCGCGGTGTGGTGAAAATGGTGTTGGACGGCCTGATAGATACGCTGAATATGAATATCAATAAAGGCTTCTCGGTGCAATTGGGAGATTTCGGCTGTTTCCGTCCGGGACTTAATGCAAAAAGTCAGGATAAGGAGGAAGATGTGAAGTCGGATACGGTTTACCGCCGGAAGATAATTTTCACTCCGGGCCAGCAATTCAAGGAGATGCTGACACGTGCCAGCGTGACGAGAGCCGGGTGGGATAACTCGGAGGTTGCTTCAGGAGGAGGTTCCAATCCCGGTACTGGTGGAAATGGGGAAGAGGAAGAAAATCCGCTGGGATAATATGTCTTCGAATTTCCTAAGGTAAATCTCAGCAAATGAGTGGGATATGAACTTTTCTCAGGAAAGGTTCATATCTTTCCTCCAAACACTTTTCGCACACTGGTACGCTGGATTAAACGCAACCGGAAACTGTATGCGGATCCGCTCCTTATGACATCTTTCTTATAATGCGAATGCAAAATTTGTAGTAGTATAAAAATCTACTGTTTCATTTATTATAATATCTATGGGTGTATAATTGTAGACTTCGGGTTTCTTATTGTAGATTAAATATTCCAAGTTGGCTTTGATGGCCATTTATCCTTGATATTCCGGACGCTCGGCTATCAGGTGGGAGATATATCCTTCTTTCAGGGCATTAACATTCCGGGTATTTATATCAAACCCTATCAGTTTGACGTTTTTGATGTTATTGCGTTTCATGAAATCGGATATGATATATGCACAAGTATTGAATACTACAGCTCCGCCGATATTAGGGTGGGTACGGAAAAAATCGGTTAGCATTTCTTCATTTTGTTTTGCATCGGTACGGTTGTATTGTGCATATACAATATTTATATTCAGCGAATTTTCTTTTAAATAAGAGAAAAAACCATGTTGGCACACAACAGATTGGATAGATGTTTCATCGCCTATTCGTTTGGCCTGAAATAAAGCGATTTCCTTATTGGGCTCCATGATAGATGTCAGTAGCTTAGCCTGTGTCCTGCCTGCTTGAAAGGCATGGAGGGCAAAGGTTGCCAATGGCTCTGTATTGTTTACCGGAGTATCTACAAACACGTATGGAATGTCCTTCATATAAAGCTGGTTGGCAAATAATACAGTCTCGTCATAGAATGCCGGACCTATGATTACTGCGTCTTTTCTTAGGGCAAGTGCTTCTTTGAACACCTTTTGACATGAGAAAACATCAAACTGATCGTAGTATAAGTAACGGATCTTCAGTTTGGTATTGGCAAAATGGCTTAACGCTTTTTCGATGCCGGTCTCTATTTGTTCCCAATATTCTCCGGGGGCATGTTGGGGGAATATAACTAATAGACGTATTTGACGTTCGTTTTTAGGAGTTATTGAATGGATTTTACACACATAATTAATTTGTTGTAAAACGTCTTCCACTTTTTTGCGGCTTTCCGGTGATACGCCACCTCTATTGTGAAGTATACGATCTACTGTTCCTGATGACACGCCTGCAATTGCTGCGATGTCGCTGATTCTATATTTTACTTTTTCTCCCATCGTAGTTCCGTTCTGTTTTATTGATTTTAGTTGCAAATATACTAAAAGATATAATAGAACTGATAAATGCACGAATAAATAATAAACATAAAATGGAAAAATGGCATTTTACACGATTACACGAATAAAAACACTATATTTTTTCTTGTAACGCTGAAAATGTGTTTTATAACAGTGCATAGAGTGTTATTAATATCAAAAGAAGCAGGATATTTGTATTGCAAAAGCGGAGATATGTTTCTTTTTGTGGAAATAATCAGTACTGATAAGAAAGAGAAATTTTAAAATACACAATAACACGAATTGGAAAATGAGCTGTGTAAATATGAAAAATATAATTAAAAAGATAGCATTGTTTTGGGCGACTATTGCACCGGGTATCTTTCTCGTAGGATATAATATCGGGACAGGTAGTATTACAACGATGGCTTCTGCCGGGGCAAGTTATGGAATGACGCTGACATGGGCATTGGCTCTTTCTTGCTTGTTTACGTATGTCTTAATAATTGCTTTTTCGCGTTATACTATAATTACAGGAAAAACTGCATTATTTAGTTTTAAGAATAACTTTGGTAGAGGAGTTACCATCTTTATTTTATTTTCTTTATTAATAAGCGAAATTGTATCCTGTATGGGAGTTATGGGGGTAGTGGCGCAAGTAGTCCAAGAGTGGTCTCGTCCTATCACTCATGATGGCGAAGGGGTCAATATGATAGTAGTGGCAGGTGTTATCTGCATACTATTATATTATATATTTTGGCAGGGAAAGCAAGCTCTTTTTGAGAAGATACTTAGCCTGTTTGTTTTTGTTATGGGAGTTTGTTTTCTTGCTACCATGTTTATTGTAATGCCGGAACCTGCCAGTATATTGAAAGGACTTGTTCCTACTCTTCCCAATCATCCGAATGCTTTTTTAATTGTGGCAGGAATGGTAGGTACTACTATGGGGGGCGTCCTTTATGTGGTTCGTTCCATCTTGATTAGTGAGAAAGGCTGGCATATAGAAGATATGAAATTACAGAAACGTGATGCTGCTGTGTCAGTGAGTATAATGTTTCTGTTGAGCTTTGCTGTAATGGCGTGTGCTGCCGGAACAATGTTCACGAAGGGGCTTACTGTGGATAATGCAATAGATATGGTGAAACTGATGGAACCATTGGCCGGACAACTGGCTGTGTCTATGTTTGTGGCAGGAATTGTGTGCGCAGGTGTTTCCTCTTTATTTCCTATTATAGTATTAGGACCATGGCTCATCAGCGATTTCTTAGGTATAGATAGAGATTTGACTAAGCGTTGGGCCAGGGTTATGGCATTAGCAACTACTTTATGTGGGCTTGTGGTGCCGGTTTTTGGCGGTAGTCCGGTTTTTGTGATGATCTTCTCTCAATCTTTGGCGATTATATCTACTCCCCTTGTCATTGCATTGATGATTATTTTGTTGAATAAGAAACTTTTAATGGGAAAACATAGGGCTACAATAAAAGACAATGTTCTGTATGGCATAACTTTGTTGTTTGCACTCATTGTTGCCATTGTAGCTATTCTGGGAATTATTAATTATTAAAATATAGCATAAACATGAGAAACGTTTTTGACAGACACATAACTTGTGCATTTCTTTATAGTATTACAAGATATGGCTATCCGCCTGATGCAGAACATATGGTTACATATGTACATGAAATGGCCGATCTTGGTTTTCAATCTATCGAACTGGAAGGGATAGGGGAAGCACATCTGAAGACAGTTTACAAACATCGGAAAGAGATAAAACAGGCATTGGAAGACCGGGGGGTGGCGTTACCTGTGTTTTGTACCGTACTTCCGGGGATAGCTTCCCCACAAGGAGAAATTGCACAAAAGAGTTTGGATTTATTTAAAACAGGCTGTGAACTCGGAGCTTATTTCGGAGCCAGAGGGGTATTGGATAACGGCCCTCTTGTTCCTTATGAATTTCCGGCAGATATGCCTATTCACCGGCATTATTCACCGGACGTACTTCGTAATGTGCGTTTGCCGCAAAGACTGTCGTGGAAAGTATATTGGGACAATTTGCTGTCTCGGATGGATACAGCTTGCAAATTTGCGGCAGATTATGGGTTGAACTATTATATGCATCCCTGTGTGGGCTCTTTGACGGATACAACGAATGGTTATCTGTTGCTGAAAGAAGAATTGGGATGGGAAAATCTAAAGTTCAATTTTGATACATCGAATCTGTATTATATGCATGAAAATCTGTCTTTAGGTTTGCTTAAGCTGGGAAAGGATTTGGACTATATACATATCTCTGATAGTTATGGGCAACGCATAGAGCATCAGGCCGCAGGCAATGGAACGATAGATTGGGATTTGTTTTTCGGGACTTTGAAACAAATAGGTTTTTCCGGAGAACTTTCAATTGATGGGGGTGGTGATGAAAGCCATGTTGCCGATATTGATGAGGCTTAGTTACAAACCGCTCGCTTTTTAGAAGCAAAAAGAGCTGCTTATGAAATTTATTAAATGTTTGTTGGTTTGGGGACTGTTTGCAGTAAATGTTTCTGCAATGGATTATTCGGTGTCTGACTTCGGAGCGAGGGGAGATGGAAAAACTGTTAATACGAGAGCAATCCAGCGTGTTATAGATTTATGTGCGGAAAAAGGTGGAAAGGTGATTATTCCGCAAGGTGAGTTTGTAACAGGCACTCTTTTCTTGAAGAGTAATGTAACTCTTCGTTTAGAAAGAGGTGCACATTTATTGGGCTCTACAAATTTGGCGGATTATCCGAAAAAAACTGTTGGTTTCCGTTTTTGGGGAGATACATGGACGTATCAGTCTTTAATAATAGCCCATGACATAGAGAATGTTACGATAGAAGGGGATGGTACAATTGATGGACGTGGCGGTTCATTTCCGGTGCAGTCCAAAAAGAAACCGGATAAGTATAGAGACCGTCCTTATCTTTTGTGGTTTGCCAATAGTAGGAATATCAATATAACTGGAATAGAACTCCGGAATTCCGCCATGTGGATGCAGTCTTATATTCGTTGTGACCAGTTGAAGATTGATGGTGTGAGAATCTTCAATCACTCCAACCTGAATAATGATATGATGGATATTGATGGTTGTAGGGATGTAATTATAACACGTGTGACAGGAGATTCGGATGATGATGGAATAACTTTTAAAAGTACTTGTGACAGGATGAGCGAAAATATAATCGTTTCGGATTGTCTATTAAGCAGCCATTGCAATGCCCTGAAATTTGGGACAGAGACGACCGCCGGATTCAAAAATGTGGCTATTAGCAACTGCGTAATTCGTAGATCGTCGGCTTCTACGGTGAATTCTGGGGCTGCAGAAGGAATTTCGGGTATATCGCTTGAAATTGTTGACGGTGGAATTATGGAAAATATAACTATCCAGAATGTTGCCATAGATGGCCAGCGGGTTCCTTTATTTCTTCGTTTGGGCAATCGTGCACGTAAGCATTATGCGGAGGCGCCTACCCCCTCTGTTGGTGCGATGAAGAATATTTTGATTTCCAATATAACTGCCGTAGCAACTGCTCCGATAGGATGCTCGGTTATGGGAATACCGGAAGGGAAGATTGAAGGGCTTACCATCTGTAATAGCCGTTTTGTCTGTACAGGTGGTGAATCGGAAGAACTGGCAGATAAAAAAGTTGAGGAGCTTGAGACCCTTTACCCGGAGTCTACTATGTTTGGCATACTGCCTGCGTATGGAATGTATGTGCGGCATGCTAGGAATATACAGTTATATGGTCTTTCTTTCGAACTGTTGAAAGAGGATGGCAGGCCGGCTATAATTTGTGATGATGTGGATAATGCGGATATACAGCAGATTATGACTTACGGAGAAAAAGGCGGGAAAAAAATCGTAATAAAATAATAGGTATTAAAAAATATATATATGAAAAAGAAATTCTTCTTATACCTGATTGAGATAGTAAGCCTGACTTGTATGGGACATGCAGCCGGTTTGCCTGTATTACCGTTACCTAAAGTAATCTCTACTGTTGATGGAGTAAATAAGGGAGAAAAGGTATATGGTGATATTGATTTCATATGGCGAAATACAAATCCGGAGCTTTACAATTGTGTGCAGGAGGAATTTAAAGAATTTTTTCGGGATAGTTGTCCCGATAGATTGAAAATAATAGGGGAACAAAGTTCTTCAAAGAAGGTCTTGAGGGCTTTTTGCAGAGAACATTCTTTGGATGAACATTACGTTGACAGTATTGGTCCGGAAGGCTATCTGCTTTCTAAATCGGACTCATGTATTCATGTTATCTCGAAGACAACCAAAGGATTATTGTACGGTATTCAATCAGCAAAGCAATTGGTACGTGGCGGTTATGTGCCGTCGGTTGCTTTGGCCGATTGGCCGGACTATCCCCAAAGAATATTTTTTGATGATATAAGCAGAGGCCCGATTTCTAATGTTACTTATATAAAGAAACAAATAAGAGATTTGTCGGAGTTAAAATACAACGCATTCACATTCTATATAGAGCATGTCATACAACCGCTTTCCTATCCCGATTTTGCACCGGAAAATGGTAAGTTAACGATGGATGACGTAAAGGAGATTTGTAGCTATGCTCGGGAATATCAAATGGAAATTATCGGGAGTTTTCAGTGCTTCGGACATTTTGAGAAGATACTTTCTCTGGAAAAATATGCACCGTTAGGTGATACTCCCTCTATGATTGCCCCGCTGAAACCACAAGCGCAAGCATTCTTGAAATCAGTTATTGAAGAACTGGCAGATGCTTTTTCTTCGGATTATTTTAATATTAACTGTGACGAAACATGGGATTTGGAGAATGGTAAGTCTAAAGAATATGTGCGTAGGGTAGGGGCGGATAAGTTTTATGCAGATCATATTCGTTTTTTATATGATGTCCTGAAAGCAAAGAATAAGAAAGTGATGATGTGGGGAGATATCATTATGAAATATCCGCATCTGTTATCCGAATTGCCAAAGGATATCACTTATTTGAGTTGGAATTATAGCGGTACAAATTATGATGCATGGATAAATCCTTTCAAGGAAAACCGGAGCTGTTATCTGGTCTGTCCTGGCATTTTGAATTCGAACAGGCTATTTCCTGATCTGAATATGACAAGGGAGAATATGCAATTTATTACAGACGGTTACAGAGCTGGGGCACAAGGTGTGTTATATACATCGTGGGACGATTCGGCATTTCACAGTTTTGCTTCTATAATGTATGGCGTGGCATTAGCTTCTGAATATAGTTGGAATGCCTCACGAAATGTTGATGCAGATGACTTTGAGGGAAGATACTGTATGGTGCGTTTTGGTATTGAATATACGAGGTTTGTTCAAGCTTTAAATGAGCTGATGAAGTTTGCTAAATTGGGCATGACTTATGAAATGAACGACCGTATTTTTTATGAACGATTCACTCCGGATATAAACAATCCCCTGAATATCAATAAAGAAGAATTAGGTATTGCAAGGAATATTCTTGCCTCTGTCAAGCGAACGGTTAGTGCCGTTCATTTGCAGAAAGAGCATATTGATGAGAAGGCTTTGAGATATACAGTAGCGCAATATGAGTTTATTGTCGATGCAAGGGAAAGAATGTTTAAAATGGCGGATTGGTATCGGAAGAGTTTGCAGGAGTATGCCGAATCTCCCGAACAAGCCCGGAAGTCTTTGATAATGGCATTGAAAGATGTCAATCCTTTGGAGACCCAGATCCTGGCACTTAAACAACAATATACGGAGCTTTGGCTTTGTGAAAACCAGTCGTATTTTCTTGATAAAGGCTTGGAATTATCTAAAGAGAAATTAGATCAGATACATCGTGTGCAATCGGTTTTGCTTCGGGCCATAGACTTTATTGATCGTGGAAGGAAGCCGGATGATATAACGGCAGCGGGATTGGACGTACGCAATATCAATAGTAACTATTTCTCTTGTTGGCTATTTTGTGGCGCTTTTCTGAACGGTGATATGAATACCGACTATTTGGCAACAATTGGAGGTGAAATAAATGTGACTCCATTACCGGGTGAACGTTTTGATGTGGGTGGAGACGAATATAAGTGGACCCGTTGCGTGTCGGATAATGGTTTTATCATGGATTTTAATGAAATGTTCCATTCTGTAAATAATGGAGTGGCATACGCCACAGCTATGCTCTATTCGGATAAGGAGCAGATTGTGCAAGTATTGTATGGAGGTAGTGGTGAAAACCTTATTTATTGTAACGGGCAAATAGTTGGACATACGGCGAAAGAGAATGAGTTTGTGGCAGATAAATACAAATTATCTCTTCATCTGAAAGCCGGAAGTAACAGAATTTTAATAAAATCACGCCAATTGGTTAACGACTGGAAATTTTCATTTCGCGTTGATGGCAGAATAGTAAAGTCTCATAAACAAAAATATTATCTCTAAATAAGAATAATAAAAAAAACAAACAGTATGAAAAAACACATTATTTTATTATCGGCTTTATTGCTAACCGGTACGGTGAAGGCCCAATCTCCTCTTCCGGGGAAGACGGAGATTTTGGAAGCGATTGAGGGATGTACCACTTATGCAACAAATGTATTGTTGGATGAAAGTGGAAAATCACGCTGTGACTATAACATGGTTCAGGGAAAATGGTATCCTTATGAAGAGCCATGGCATACGGGACAAATTATTTTGGGTTTGCTGGATGCTTATGAAATTACCAAATCACCTCAAGCACTTGCAGCGGCACGTAAAGCCGGTGATTGGTGGATTGGATTGGAAATCAAGGATAATCCGGCATTGAAAGGAATGGTAGGTGCTACACATGGTGACGATATAGGCAATGATAAAATAGTTTTTGCAACCGTTACTGACGGTACGCATGGGATTTTTGAATTGTCGCGGGTTACCGGTGATAAGAAATATGCACAAGTGGCCAGCAATGCACTTGGTTGGATGCTGGAACATATGTATTATCATGAAGAAGGGGTTTGTTATGATTTAGCAGACTTGAAAACCGGCGAGATTCAGAAAGTGAGCCCTTTTTATAAAGATAAGAAACAACAAGTGTTGGATGATGTTTCCCGCCCGAATACAGAAGGTTCGCCTTTCAAAGATGCTTATGAATTTACGAAAGATAAACGCTTTAAGGATGCTCATTTGTTGCTTTGTAACTCTTTGATTGATAAGCAGGATGAAATCGGCATTTGGATGCGTTATATCCCTAATCATCGTGAGGTTTCTTCTTTTCACCCCCGATTTAATCTTTGGTATGCCGAGTCGCTTCTTGAGGCTTATGAAATGACAAAAGATAGAAAATATTTGGAAGCCGCTGCCAAAACAGCCCGGACATATGCCAAAGCACAAAAAGCAGACGGAACTATATTCTATGACAATTATACGGATGGAAAGCCATCGGATAAGGGTTCTGTTTGCGGCTCAGCAGTCGCTTTTGCCGGTATTCTTTGGATTAGATTGGCAGGTTACGGTTATGATGAATTTGTTCCTAATTACGAACGTAGCCTTCGTTGGATTATTAAGAACCGTTATGCAGCCAATCATCCTGATCCTAATTTGCGGGGTGGAGTAATTAATACCCGTATGCGTATGAAAAAAGGACAGATATGGCTTACTCAAAGGGATGTCGGAACTTCTTTTGGATTGCGCTTTCTGGCAGCTTATTATAATTTGAAGTTTAATAAATAATGCAAATATAAATGATAGTTCCAATTAAAACACTGAAAGTAGATACACTGACTATACATGTGTATAATTCGCGGCAAGACATGGGGATAGCTGCCTATGAACTTTACAAAAAACATGTCCGGGAACTTATGGCCAGACAAAAAATAGTAAGGGCTATTTTTGCTGCCGCTCATTCACAGGATGATTTTTTGAAAGCATTGGCAGAGGATACAGAAATCGATTTTACTCGTATTACCGGATTCCACATGGATGAGTACATGGGGCTGGGAAAAGACGCTTCTCAAAATTTTGGTAATTTTTTGAGAAAGGCAATCTTTTCCAGAAAACCTTTCCATGAAGTTAATTATATACAGTCCGATGCAATTGATATTAGTGCCGAATGTAAACGGTATGAAGGCTTATTGAGACAGGCGCCGCTGGATATTGTCAGTATGGGAATAGGAGAAAATGGACATATTGCCTTTAATGATCCGCATGAAGCTCGTTTTGATGAAGAAGCATGGATACGACAAACCTCTTTGGATAATGTATGTCGTCAGCAACAGGTTAACGATGGTGAATTCGGGACATTAAGTGATGTACCGGAAACGGCACTGACTCTTACAATTCCTGCGTTGATGTCATGCAAAAAAGTGATCTGTATTGTACCTACGGGGCGGAAAGCACAGGCTGTTCGTCAGACACTTTGTGGTCCGGTTTCAGTTGCTTGTCCGGCTTCTGTGTTACGTACCCATTCTGATGCAACCTTGTTTTTAGATAAAGAAGCTGCAGAATTAATATTAACCATTTAATTTTATACGATTATGAAGAACATTTTTAGACTTTTGTTGTGGGTTACTGTTGTAACCATACCGGTTATATCTGGTTATGCACAGGGTAAAGGAAATCTTAGTGGTGTAGTGAAAGATGATATGGGCGAAACTCTTCCGGGAGCTGCCATTATTGTCAAGGGAACCACTCAAGGAACTGCCACAGATTTGAATGGAGCTTATACATTGTCGGGTATTCCGGTCGGTACTTGTGAAATTGAATGTAACTATTTAGGGTATGAACCTGTTACTAAGATGATTAATATTACGGCTAATGGTACTGCTACTGCTAATTTTGTATTGAAGCAGTCTGCCATTGCGTTAGGAGATGTGGTTATTTCAGCAGCTGTTGATGGGCAACAACGTGCTTTGAATCAGCAGAAAGTGGCTGATAACATGCAGCAAGTGTT
>ENA-OQLI01001557-OQLI01001557.1-human-gut-metagenome-genome-assembly--contig:-NODE-1557-length-15686-cov-18.783662_pt1 | contig 15686 bp, 9 predicted proteins | sample MGYA00242805_ERZ504812 | MGnify/ENA primary metagenome ERZ504812 (study PRJEB26092, sample SAMD00036430) | human gut metagenome | host: Homo sapiens | study: EMG produced TPA metagenomics assembly of...
TCTGTACTACATTCTTTCCTGCAACGGCAGATCCGATCCCCATGACGTGAGTAAACTACGCAATCTTTTACGCATCTACGGCGGTCTTAGCGAAGACGAATGGCATGACGTGGCTGATGGGCTGGCCAGAGATTGGGCCCGGAACATCATCGACCGCATCAAGTACCAGCCGGAAATGACCACCAAAGGCGGCACGCAGCGTCACAGCGGCTGGCGCAATCCCGCTTACGAGAAGCTCATCGTGGACGAACGGCTTTCGGATGCGGCCCTAACCTATTGCGTTATGGTCGATTACCTGCTTGCAATTCCTTTTTTCGGACTTGGCGAGCGATCCTCCATATCCGCATAACTTTGGCCGCCCCTCGGTCCACATGCAGATGACACACTATCTCCGCTCGCTACAGCCCCGGCAGGTCGAGTCTCCTGATAGCCTGCACGGTGGGTATCATTATTCCTTCCTCTCCTGAGCCTCGGCAAGCGGCAACCAGCCTAAATCCAATTCGAATTGCGACTTGGAAGAATATACAGACATGCGAGCCTATGCTTTCCCCCGATAATCATATCGGAAACCAGGAAAAACCAGCCTACACTGCGGAAAAAATACTGTCGAGCCCATCGAACAGACATTGAGGCAGAACGCACAGGACGACTGCATAAGAGATGGCAAAGACTCTACCGTCACACAGACCCACATCATCGCCAGCAACCGCAAACGCTCTACATGACACGGCACACGATAACACCGCACCACGCCTGTGCGTACGTGTGTTCAAACATTGCCATGCATGCTACGAACATCAGCATAGCCGCTCAACACACTTGGTAAGCAAACACAGCGACTGTGACACTTTGACTGTGTTCGTTGTCCTGATGATGCAGCGAGAAATGATTTAGAAGCTTCTGGACATAATAAGCGGTCTCCAGTCGCTTCCTGTCTTACCTCCCTTTTTTCCGGAAGAACAAACACGGTCATGAACATCGAACAGCTTGATGGATAGATGCACAAGAAGTAAAATCGACGCCAGACTAGAAAGTAGGTATTAAGCATGACAAAAAAATTAAGTAACAATCAATCGCTGCTGAGGGGATTTATCGAACGAGAGTTTAATAGATCCGACTACACTCGAGTTTCCGATTATTTTGAATTCTTCGCTGCTGATAAAACTCTTAAGGAAGATGAACTCAGCGCTGACGATATCAATCTAGGGCTGATGGGACGCAGTGGGGATGGCGGATGTGATGGCGCCTATCTATTCTGTAATTCGGAATTGGTACATGAGGATGAGATTAAGAGTGTGGCCGACCGTTCACGCGAAGCGCAATTGCGAGTAGTGATTATTCAAGCTAAAAATGAACTTTCATTCAATGAAAATGTAATTATGAAATGGAAGACTCTTGCTTCCAATGTTTTAGATTTTGATAAAGAGCTTTTCAATTTCAGAGATCGATATGATTCGAGGTTAATAGATTTTTTCGCGATGTTTCGCAGACTGCGTCAGGACCTTATGGGTAAAACCGTTTCAATTTCATTTGAATTCGTGTATGTCTCTTTAGGTGAGGAAGTACATCCTAATGTACTCGCCCAGGAAGCCGAACTAAAAGAAGAAATACAGAAGCTTTTTCCTGAAGAGGAAGTCCATGTGCGGCATATAGGCGCTAAGGAACTTATGACCTTAGTGAATTCCGCCCCAACAATGAAGCTGAGTCTTCCTCTGGCGGATATTCCAATTGCATTAGGCGAGCGAAAAGATTATGTCGCTCTCGTAAAGCTAAACACGTATTATAAGTTTATTTCTGACGATAATGGAAATATTCGGAAATCAATTTTTGAATCAAATGTACGTGATTATCAAGGATACAACAATGTGAACAAGGCAATACAACATACATTGTCGGCAAATGATAAAGATGATTTCTGGTGGCTCAACAATGGAGTCACCATTATTGCTTCTGACGCGATTCAAGAAACATCAAAGCGACTATTGATTACTGATCCGGAAATTGTTAATGGACTTCAAACATCTAATGAAATTTTTTCATTTTTTAAGAATAATCCAGATAAATTGGATATGGAATATCGTAATATTCTAGTCAGAGTGATTGTCGCCGAAAGTGAGTCTTCGCGGGATAAAATAATACTTGCAACAAATAGTCAGACTAGTATTCCAGCTGTAGCACTGAGAACCACTGACGCAATTCATCGCAACATAGAAATGTGTCTTAAGTATCATGGTCTATACTATGATCGCCGCAAGAATTACTACCGCAATCAGGGTAAACGTCCTTCTGAAATTGTTAGTGTTGCCTTTTTAGGACAATGCCTTATGTCGATCTTTAAATCCGCTCCCAATACGGCGAGGGCTAGGCCGTCGACATTATTAAACGATGATAATCACTACGAGGCACTATATTCAAATGATATTGGTATACAAGTTTATTGGAGAAGTGCCGAATTAGGCAAAAGGGTAGAACGCTTTATCAAGGGCTCTGATTTGCCAAGAGGAGATCAAAATGATATATTATTTTATGTACTTTATTTTCTTGTTGCTTCAATCTGCCAGAAAACAGATATTACTTTTGCAGATTTCATGAATATTGATTTTTCTGCTATCGAAGATGAGCAGATTCAATCTGCACTGGATCAGGTCTATAATTTATACCGTGATATGGGGGGAAATAGTAAGGTCGCAAAAGGCTCGAAACTTATTCTGAGTATAAGGGAGACAATTAATTCGTGAGACAAAGTTTTTTGGGGTCACATTATCGGAAATTTTAGAGAAGATACGGTATTGAGTATTTGCAACCGAGAACCAACCGAGTATTGGAGTTTAAGGACAAAATATAGGTTCTATTCGCAGATTTCATCAGTGTGTTCGCATATAAGTGCAAGCGGCTCACTCGGCACGTTCTGATGTCAAACTCACCTTCGTCGCCTTGCCTCGAGGTGCCTCATTTGAAAGTGAGCGCGTAATCCGGAGTGGGGGGATGCGGACGGAAAGTTGGACGCTTGGGCGTCCGGATTGGAGTCCGCATGTTTTCGATGGAGGATCGGCGCAGGGCCGTTGACCTGTATTTCACGGAGGGCATGACCATCAGGAAGGTCATTGCCGAGCTTGGTTACCCGTCCGAGGGCGCGCTGGTGAAATGGGTTCGCGAGGACCCGCGTTACACGGGCGCGTGCAGGCGTTCGTATACGCTGGAATGCAAGACGAATGCGGCCAGACGCGCGCTCGAGGGCGAGCCCCTCGCCCGCGTGGCGCGCGACGCGGGTTGCACGCCGACGAGCGTGTACCAGTGGATGCGCCGCTACCGGAGCGAGGGGATACTGGGACTGATGGACAGGAGAAACGCGCCGATGCCGGCCGAACCGATGCCCGCGGCCGGCGATGACGTGGAGGAGCTGCGCCGGCAGGTGGAGGTCCTGCGGCTGGAGAACGCGGTGATGCGGGAGACGATCGATGTTTTAAAAGCCGACGACCCGCGCCTCGACCCGTCCATGCTGACGAACAGGGAGAGGACGCGGGTCGTCGACGCGATCAGGGGTGAATTCGGCCTGGCGGCCTGTCTGAAGGCCGTGGGGCTGAAACGCAGCACCTACTATTACGAGCGCGGCGCGATCGCCGCGGGCGACAGGTACGCCGTGCTGCGGGCCCGCGTCGCCGGCCTGTTCGAGCAGGGTGGGCGCGCATGGGGATACCGGACCATCCACCGCATGCTGCGCCTTGACGAGTCCGACCCGATCGTCGTCTCGGAGAAGGTCGTCAGGCGGATCATGCGCGAGGGGGCCATGCGGCCCGTGTACCTGAAGCGGCCGAAGCGGTGGAGCTCCTACGCCGGCGAGATCGGCGAGGCCCCGGCGAACCTCGTGGAGCGGGACTTCCACGCCGACGCGCCGAACATGCTGTGGGTCACGGACGTCACCCAGTTCACCATGGACGGGTACAAGTGCTGGCTTTCCCCGGTGGTCGACTGCTTCGACGGGATGGTGGTCTCCTGGACCTTGTCGCGCTCCCCGAACGCCGACATGGCGAACCGGATGCTCCTTGACGCGGTCGCCACGCTCAGGGACGGGGAACATCCAATCATCCATTCCGATTAAGCCGGGTTTGTTGTTAAGCCGGGGAACGGTTCGGGGTCTTGGTGGCTGGCCGTGTCCCATGTGGTTTCCCGGCTTAACGTTCCGGGTTATGTTCGTCTTGTCCCATTTGATTCGAACGAAGGAGTTTGCCATGGGTGAGACGACGGTTGGCCATGTCGCGGGCGAGGTGGTCCGCGCGCTTTACGGGGCCGGTTATATGGAATCCACCATAGGCCAGTACCGCAAGTCCATCAGGGCGTTGGAACGGTACGCCGGAGGCCCGGATGCGGTGTACACGCGTGGGTTGGGCGCGGGGTTCGCCGCGTCGACCTTCAGTGAGCGGACGGGCGGTTTCAGCAGGCAGCGGTGGTTCGATTACGGCAGGCTGGCGCGTTTGTGCGACTCGTATCTGCGGTCCGGTTCGGTGGACCTGGGCAAGTGGCGCAGGAGCAGGCTTGCGGAGCCGGTGGTTCCGGGTTTGGCCGTGGTCATGGAGCGTTGGGAGGCGTATCTCGCCGGTTCGGGACTGGCTTCGGCGACGGTGGGGCATTACCGTCGGATGGCGGGCTTGTTCCTCACGTGGCTGGAATCTCATGGGGTCGTGTCGTTGGACGGTTCGGATGGCTCGCATGTGCTGGGGTTCCTGGCCGGGCTGCGTTCACGCTGGTCGGAGTCGTCGATGCGGCACGCCGCGTCGGACCTGCGCCCGTTGTTCAGATGGCTCGGGCGGGATGACCTGGCGGACGCGATCGGCCTGGCCGGCATACGCAGGACCCACGCGATCGCGGGAACGTTGCCCGACGACGAGCACCGCCGCTTGCTGGAGGCGTGCGCCTCGCGGTCGGTGCCGTCGAGGGACGCGGCGATCACCCTGCTGTCGCTGACGTGCGGGCTGAGGGCATGCGATGTGATCGGTCTGAGGATCGCCGACGTGGATTGGGATTCCATGAGCATAGGTCTGGTGCAGCGAAAGACGGGCAATCCGTTGACCGTGCCGATGACGGGACCGCTGGCCGCGAGGCTGGCGTCCTGGCTGTTGGACGAAAGGCCCGCCACCGACGACGACCGTGTGTTCGTGCGGTACAAGGCGCCCCATGTCGCGCTTCGGGGTCATTCATCGGTGTACGAGGCGATCAGCCGTGTCATGCGGCACGCCGGGCTCGGACGCCGGGGCGGTTCCAGGCTGTTGCGGCGCAACGCGGCGACGAGGATGCTGGAGGCGGCCACGCCGTTGCCGACGATCAGCGCGGTGCTTGGCCACGCCGACCCCGATTCCACACGCGTCTACATGGCCACGCACCGCGGGGGAATGCTCGCGTGCGTGCTGCCCGTGCCGGAAGGCGGATCGTCATGAGACCCACGGAACACGGATTCGTCGGCCCGCTCGCCGGCGAATTGGAGGAGTACATCCGCTTCAAGGCGTCCATGGGCAGGCATGGCGCCACCCGCGTCCGGGTCCTGCGCTCGTTCGACCGGCATTGCCTCGAACACGGGGCCGTGCGTCTGGAGCGGGGCGTCGTGGAGCGATGGATCGCCCATAGGATCGACGCGAATCCCGGGGGTTGCCGCTCGTGGTTCTCGTACATCAGGGACTTCGGCAGGTGGATGCGACTGGCCCACGATCCCGACGCGTACGTGCTCTCCGACCAGTGGAAGGCCGGATCCCCGCGTCCGACGCCGTACCTGCTGACGGACCGCGAGGCCGCCCTGTTCCTGCGGGCCGCGGGAACGTTGGAGTCTCCGTCGCCGTGGGCGTGGCAGTCTCGCGCGTTCTTCATGCTCATGGCCTGCTGCGGGCTGCGCACCCGAGAGGTCAGGAGACTCGCCGTCGGGCACGTCGACCACAAGGCCCGTTCCATCGACGTGGTCGATTCCAAGGCCGGTCGCAGCCGCAGGCTGCCCGTGGGCGACGAGGTCGCCGCCGAACTGCTGGAATGCGACCAACGGTCCCGCGAACGCTTCGGAGACGACCGTCCCGCGTTCTTCGTCACCTCCACCGGCAATCCGGTCTCCCCGGGCATGCCCGGCGTGGTGTTCCGCCGCGTCTGGACGCGGGCCGGGCTCGAGTGGCCACAAGCCGGCGAACGGCCCAGGCCCTATGATTTCCGGCACCGGTTCGCGTTCGCGAACATCGAGCGGTGGACTCGCGACGGCGTGGACGTGATGGCGATGCTGCCCTATCTGGCGGCCTACATGGGACACGCCGGCATCGACAGCACCCTCTACTACGTGCACGCCAGCCCCGATTTCATGGACGGATACGCGGACCTCGTCGCCGACGCCGAACGCGTGGTCCCGGAAACGGAGGAACCATGAGCAAGGCAAGGAAAACGGCCGCCAGCTCCGGTGAACCGGACTTCTGGCGAGTCGCGCGCGACTGGCTGCACCACTGGCTGCCCAAGGTGCGGGGCAGCTCGCCGAAGACCGTCGAGGCGTACCGCATCGGCCTGGAATCCTACGTCCGATGGCTCGAAACCACGGAAGGCACGCAGCGCAGCCACATCGGTTTCGGGCATTTCGACCGGGCGCGCCTGGGCCGGTGGGTCGAATGGATGCGGACCGAGCGCGGGTACTCGGACCGCACCATCATGCTGAGGATGACGACGATGCGCGTGTTCCTCGACCACGCGGGCCTCGAACACCCGGCATTGACCGCGCTGGGCAACGACGCGGCCGGCATACGTGTCAAACCACCCGCGCGCAAACCCGTCGACCACCTCGGGGAGGAGCACACCAAAGCGTTGCTGACCGCATGGGGCACCGGCGACGCCAAATCGCGCAGGAACCGCATGCTCCTGATCCTCATGTACGACACCGCCGCCAGGATCGGCGAACTCGCCGCACTGACCATCGCGGACGTGGGTATGGATAAGCCGGCCAGGGTCACGCTCACCGGCAAACGCGGCAAGAGCCGGGTCGTGCCCCTGGGAGAAAGGACACGAACCCACCTGGCCGCCTACCTCGAGGAATTCCATCCCGGACCGTCCATGCGCGACGGCGACAGGCCGTTGTTCCACTCGACGAGGAACGGCGCCATCCAGCCGCTCTCCGTGGACCGGATCGACGAGATCCTCAAAACCGCGGCGGCCAGAGCACGCCGCGGGACGTGCCCGTCCATGCCCGAACGCGTCCACTGCCACCTGATCCGCCGGACCCGCGCCATGGACCTCTACCAACAGGGCGTGCCGCTACCGCTCATCATGCAACTGCTCGGCCACGAAAGCATGAGCACAACCAGCGCGTTCTACGCGTTCGCGACCCTCGACATGATGCGCAAAGCCGTCGATGCGGCCAACCCCGGCCCCGACCCCTCCAAGGAGACATGGCTCAGCGAGCAACGACTCCGACAACTACACACCCTCAAATAACCCGGAACGTTAAGCCGGGAAACCACATGGGACACGGCCAGCCACCAAGACCCCGAACCGTTCCCCGGCTTAACAACAAAACCGGCTTAATCCGAGTTAAACCGATGTCGGTTTAACTCCGACCGCGGCTGCCACTACCGGTGGGACGAATGGATCCGCATCTGCGAGGAGCACGGGCTGATCCGGTCGATGAGCGCCAAGGGATGCAGCCCGGACAACGCGGCCGCCGAGGGGTTCTTCGGCAGGCTCAAGAACGAGTTATTCTACGGGCGGGACTGGAGGGGCGTGGGCTACGAGGAGTTCCGCGAACGCCTGGCCGCCTACCTGACCCACTACAATGAAACCAGGATCAAGAAGTCACTGGACTGGATGAGCCCCGTGCAATACCGCAGAAGTCTTGGACTGGCCGCCTGACCGTCCAAAAAAACATCCGCACCCCCTCCGTGCGATCATGGACGATGCGCTCCGCCTGCGCCATCGCATGATTCCGTACCTCCACACCATGAACTGGCGCGCATCCCGGACAGGCCTTCCCCTGGTGGAGCCCATGTATTGGGGATCGCCCGACATCGACGCCGCATACCACGTTCCCAACGAATACATGTTCGGCACCGAACTGCTGGCCGCGCCCATCACGGAACCGATGGATAAATCCTCCCGACGGGGCAAGGCCGACGTATGGCTGCCGCAGGGCGACTGGTTCGACTTCTTCACCGGGCGCCGGTATAGCGCGTCTTCGCCCAACGGACGGCGCATGACCGTCTGGCGTCCGCTCGACGGAATTCCCGTGTTCGCGAAGGCCGGCGGCATCGTGCCGATGCAGCCCCTGTCCGAGGGGGATTCCATCAACTCCGTCGACAACCCGCAGCATCTGGAGATCATCGTCTTCCCCGGAGCGGACGGCGACTTCACGCTGATGGAGGATTCGGGACATTACTCTCGGCAGATCACCCCGGCGACCACCGCGATCACCTATCGATGGCGCAAGGACGGCGCCACATCCGCACTCACGGTATCGCCAGCCCAGGGAGACGTTCACGCTCTGCCGGCCCGGAGAACATGGGATTTCCTGTTCCGAGGCATTACCGACAGCGACATATCCGTACAGGCCGACGGCGCATCCGTCGATTCGGATCGCCGGTATGATGCCGAAACCCTCACATTGCAGGTAACGGTCGCCGACGTATCCACCCGCAGCGAGATACGTGTCACCATCGGCGACACGACGATGGCCCCCGATCCCCGCATGGAAGACGTCTTCGACATCCTTCGGCATGCCGAAATGCGATATCTGACCAAGGAACAGGCTTATGCCGCCATAGCGGAGAACGGCATCGACGCATTGGCCACGATGGATTCACTCGAGCACGTCAGCGGGCCGGACATGGAAGATTGCTCCGATTCGCATATGCCGAGCGCCGTCCGTCAAGCGCTGACGGAGGTGCTGCTCCGATCCTAGCCCGCATGTCGCCTCTCCCGGAATACGCCACGGGAGAGGCGACAGCAGCCCGTCACAGACCCATGTCCAGGCGAACGCCGGACCGTCAACACGTCGAGGCACGACGCACCAGATCGTAGGAGGTCACATACGTGCGGAACGGATCCGCCGACCCCTCGATGCGCGCGATCAGCATATCCACGGCATGTCGCGCGTAATCATCCACATGCGGGTCGATCGTCGTCAATCCGGGCATGCAGTACTCGGCATCCGGCACGTTGTCGAACCCAATGACCTGCATATCCTGCGGCACGCGCACGCCGCGCCGCTGCAGCTCATGAATCACCCCGATGGCGAGCGCGTCGTTCAGGCACATGACCGCATCCGGACGCAGCGCATCCGGATCGTCCAACAGCCCCGCCACCGCATCGCGGCCGCCGGACTGCACCCAATCCGCGTTACGGACCAGCCGCCAATCGACCTGCAGGCCACGCTCCTCATGGGCCAACACATAGCCGCGGGTACGCATCGTGCTGGTGGTTTCGGGCCGCGACTCGCGGTCGGCATCCGGGCATGCGTTCTCCGCGGTGCCGCCGATCAACGCGATCCTACGGCATCCCGAATCCAGCAGCGCCCCCACCGCGGTGCGTACGGCCTCCACGTTCGGCATCGTGACCCAATCGGCCAGTCCCTGCGTATCGTAATCGCCCACAATCACCAACGGATACGGCTGGTGCAGTATCGTGCGATCCGTGATCGGCGAGCCCATGAAGAAAATCCAGCCGTCCGCGGCCAGCTTCTTCGTCTCCGGGATCGCCTGCGCCAAGCCGCCGGCGCTGTTGTAGGTATCGGTGATCACCGCGTACCCGCGGGAACGTGCCGCCGCCACGATGCTGTCGGCGAGATAGGGCATGAACGGCTGGCAGAAATCGGTGATGGCCAGTCCGATGAGCTTCGTGCCGCCGGTTTTCATGGCGCGGGCGGACACGTTAACGCGGTATCCGAGGCGTTCGATGGCATCCTGGACACGCTGGCGCGTCTCCGGGCGCATACTGCCGGTGTTGTTCAGCACATTCGACACCGTTTTGATGGAGACGCCCGTCTCGCGCGCCACGTCGGTGATGGTCACCCGTTTCGCCACAGCACCCCTCTCGTCGCACCATCGGGCATGTTCCGCACGGTTCAGGCGGAACGCCCGTCTGATTCCAGCATAACGCGTTTTCCCCGGCCGGTCCGGTCCCTTCCGCCCGGCCCGGGAAGCAAGGGCCGTGCGATCCGTCCTTCTCCGGAACGGACCGCGCGGCCCATCGCGTCACTTGATGTGCAGGGCGGTCCAACTCACCGGCGGCAGGGAGACGCGGACCACGCCGGACTCGGCATCGTACATGGCCGACCCGTTGGCGTGCGGGGTCACACGGTTCTGGTCGTAGAGCGTATTCGCGGCGAACAGATCGTCGTCGTGCAGCGTCTGCGCCTCGACGGATGCCGGCTGCGCGCCGTCCTGCAGCCTGATCTCGAACTCGGCGGTCGCCTCGAGCGAACGGTTCACCGCAAACACGGCGAGCGAGCCGTCGGCGCAGCGCACGGCCACGGCGTTCACGCCGTCGACCTCGCCATAGCGCGGCGTATCCACGGTGCCGGCGGACAGCTTCGGCTCCAGCACGGTGCCGCCCTTGGCCAGGCGCGCGGTCACGGAGAACGGGTGGAACGTGGTCTGGCGCCAGGCCGGGCCGCCCGGCTCCGTCATGATCGGGGCGATGACATTGACCAGCTGCGCCAGGCTGGCGGCGCGCACGCGGTCGGCGTTCTTGAGCAGCGTGATCATCAGATCGCCGAACACCACGGCGTCGGCGGCGGTGTAGATGTCCTCCAGCAGACGCGGGGCCACCGGCCAGTTGCCGATGCCCTCGGGGGTCTTGCTCGGCTCCTCACCCTGGTACCAGACATTCCATTCATCGAACGAGATGTACACGTCGTGCGCGCTCTTCAGATGGGCCTTGGTGGCGTCGATGGTGGCGGCCACGTCCTTGATGAAGCCGTCCATATCCACGCCGGAGGCCAGGAAGCTGGCCATGTCGCGCGTGCCGTCCTCCTTGAAGAACGGCTGGTAGTAGGCGTGGCAGGAGACGAAGTTCACGTTCTCGTAGGTCTTCTCAAGAACGGTCTGCTCCCACTTGCCGAAGGTCGGCATGCCATGGGCGGAGGAGCCGCACACCACCAGTTCCACGTCCGGATCGATCTGGCGCATGCCGGCGGCCACGGAGGCGGCGAGCATGCCGTAGTCCTCGGCGGACTTGTGGCCGAGCTGCCACGGGCCGTCCATCTCGTTGCCCAGGCACCACATGCGGATATCGAACGGCTTGTCGGCGCCGTTGGCGCGGCGACGTTCCGACAGCTCGGTGCCGCCGGGCACGTTCGCGTACTCCAGCAGGTCCAGGGCCTCCTGCAGGCCGCGCGTGCCCAGGTTGACGGCCTCCATCAGCTCGTTGCCGCCGGTGGCCTCAAGCCATTCGGCCATCTCGTGCAGGCCGAATTCGTTGGTTTCGGTGGAATGCCAGGCCAGATCGAGTCGACGGGGACGTTCCTGCTTGGGGCCGATGCCGTCCTCCCAGCGGTAGCCGGACACGAAGTTGCCGCCCGGGTAGCGGATGGTGGTGGCGCCGAGTTCCTTGACCAGGTCGATGACGTCCTTGCGGAAGCCGTGCTCGTCGGCGGTCGGGTGGTCGGGCTCGTAGATGCCGGTGTACACGCAACGGCCAAGGTGCTCGACGAACGAACCGAACAGACGATTGTTGACCGGAGCGACCTCAAAATCGTCATCGACGACGAGACGTGCGGTCAGATGGTCCTGCTGGGGCATGGGATTCCTTTCTACATATCTGCATGCACTCTGCATACGTGACACGTATCCATACAACGATGTACCGCGGAGGCGCGGGCGACCGGGGACATCCGTGTGACAGCCACCAGTGTAGTACAACCTTGTACTGACTGCCGGAAGGCGTGGCGCAGAGACGGCTGAGACCTTTTGGCGCACCACTGCAGCAAAAAAGATCCCAAGAAGTCGAATTACAGTCCCATCCGACGCATAGCCACCGTGAACATACGGCAAAAGGCATCAACCACGTCACCCGTCCACCCGCTACATTCACAAGCAGTACCGCCCACTCTGCATCATTCGCATATGCAAAGGCCGCGAACCGTACGATGACGGTTCGCGGCCCCCTGACATGCCATTAGGCCACCCGGCTCGCACCGGCTGTTCGGCCTGCCGGCTCAGCCCTCGCGCTTGGGCGCCTGGCCGGCCACGCGGGTCAGGCGCGGCGGGCGGCGCGTGGACACGAACAGTGGCTGCACCTCGACCAGCGGGTTGTACGGCGCCAGGCCGAACCACTTGACCGGGGAACCGGCCACGCGGCGGATCGCGTACTTGATCTGCAGCGAGAGGGCGCCACGGCCGGAGACCTTCGACTCGGGCATCAGCGCCTTGTGGATCACCACGTAGCGGATGGTGCCGATGCCGGGATCGGCGTCAAGCTTCGGGTAGATCGACTGCTGGTTCGGCAGCTCGCCGGTCTTCTCCAGATCGTGCATGATCTGATGCAGGTAGGCCGGGATGGACTGCGAGACCTTGAAGCCGAGGCGGATGCGCACACGGAACAGGTAGTCGGTACCGAAGCTCTCGACCGAATACTCACGGGTGAACGGCTCGTCGGTGGTCTCGACGGCCACCGCCCACCATGCGCGGGCGCGCTTGGGGTGGTCGGCGAAGATCGAGAAGAAGATGTCCGTATCGAGACGCTTCAGGTCCGGATCGCTGGTCAGGTAGACGATGTTGTCCGCGAACCGGTGGATGCGGCTATCGCCGTGCAGCTTGTCCAGCGCGGGGAGGAAGTCCTTCGGCATCATGTGCCGACGCTGCGAGCGCTCCAGCTTGGTGCCCTCGTTCCACGTGTACATGATCATGAGGATCGCCAGCGTGAGCAGCAGCGTGAACCAGCCGCCGTGCAGGAACTTGGCCATCGAGGCGGCGAAGAACAGGACCTGGATCGCCAGGAACACGATGGTGAACACAACGGCGCCGAACTTGTTGCTGCGGTGCCACAGGTAGATGCCCAGCAGGATCGTGGTGGTGATCATCGTGATGGTCAGTGCCAAGCCGTAGGCCGCCGAGATATGTTCCGAATCGCGGAACAGCAGCAGCACGGCCAGCGTGGCCACGCACAGCACCACGTTGACGACCGGAATGTACAGCTGGCCGCGGGTACGGGCAGGGTAACGGACCTGCAGATGCGGCATCCAGTTGAGGCCGGTGGCCTCGGAGACCATGGTGAACGCGCCCGTAATCAGCGCCTGGGAGGCGATGATGCCGGCGGTGACCGACAGCACGACGGCCACATAGCGCACGTTCGGATCCATCATCTGGAAGAACGGGTTGATCCCCTCGGCGTCGGCCAGTTCGGGGTTGTTCTGGTTGCGCAGCATCCACGCGCCCTGGCCGAAGTAGTTGAGCACCAGCGCCACCTTGATGAACGGCCAGGTGAAGTAGATGTTGCCGCGGCCCACGTGGCCCATATCCGAGTACAGCGCCTCGGCGCCGGTGGTCGAAAGGAACACGGTGCCCATCAGCGCCAGACCGGTGGCGTTATTCGGACTGAACAGGAACTTGATGCCGTAGTACGGGTTGAGTGCGGCGAGCACAGACCAGTCGTTGCCGATGGCTACCACGCCGACGATCGCCAGGAACGCGAACCAGACCATCACCACCGAGCCGAAGACCTTGCCGATCGATTCGGTGCCGCGCGACTGCACGGCGAACAGGATCACGATGATCACCGCGGTGATCATCATCGTCAGATCCTTGTTCTCGGTGAACAGATGCTCCAACGCCGGCAGCGTCTTCAGGCCTTCGACGGCGGACGAGATCGACACGGCCGGCGTCAGCACCGAGTCCGCCAGGAAGGCCGCGCCGCCGAGCATGGCCGGTATGACGAGCCATGCGCCGTATTTGCGAATCAACGAGTACAGAGCAAAGATGATTCTGCAGAAACGGACATCCAAACATCCCAATTCACATCACACATGACCGATTCTCCAGAATCGGACACACAGAACACATTTTTCGGAACTCAGACGTCCGATTCGGCAGAATCGGACACATGTGCACAAGTCGGATGATGAGCACGACTATCGACGGGCGTTCGCCGGTTGTGGACGCCGCTGAAATCGATGCGATCCACACCGGGCACACGCATGAAGACGCACAGTATCAACGCGTGGTATCGCCTGGCACCAGTGTCATGGGAATAAGCACGTTCGGCTCGAACGGCTTGGGGATGTTCTTGCGTGAAGCGTTAGCCGCGGCCACTTCCTCATTGGCAATCGCCTGAACGATATGGTCGGCCGCCGACTGTGCGATCGCCGAGAAATCCTGCGCGACCGCGGTCAGCTTCATGCCGGCCAAATCAGTCAAATACGTACCATCGTAGGCAACGATCTGCAGCTCGTCAGGAATGGAAATTCCACGGCCCAACGCTTCGCGCACGCAGAACGATGCACCAATATCGGAACTGACCACGGCATCGACGCCGTCGGTCGTCACCTTGTCGAGCGCATTGCTGACCGCACGATGATAGCCGGCAAAATCCATCACTTCGCCAGCTTCAACATACTCGTATTTCACGCCTGCGGAGGTCAATTCCTGTTCCAACGTGAGGTAGTAGCGCACCGTCGGGAACGTGGTCTTTCCCAAATCGAACGGTCCTTCCTCGACTTCTCCGCGCGCAGCCAAATCGAAGAACTGATCTCGCGGACCGCCAATCATCACCACATGTTTGGCACCATTGCGGATCAGCATCTGCGCAATCAATCGTCCACCCTGCTCGTGGTCGGCTCCGATTGACGAAATACCGTCTCCAAGCACACGGTCGAACGCGACGATCGGGCGATGAATCGACGTCCAATAATCGCCGGGATGCGAAGTGTGCGCACACATGACGATGCCGTCCATCATGTGCCGACGCAACATGTCGACATACTGGATTTCGCCGTCCGCCTCATCTGCGGTAGAGCACAGCATAGTGCGTAATCCTTGCGCGGCGAGCGCATGCTGCAGATGTGCGGTAAACGTCGCAAAGAACGGGTGGCGGATGGTGGGCACGATGACGCCGACCAGATTCGTGCAATCATGATACAGATTGCGGGCAAGCTCGTTCGGCACATAATTGAGGGCTTGCATGGCTTTGCGCACACGTTCGCGCATGTCATCAGACACGTACCCGTTGCCGTTCACCACCAGCGAGACGGTGCTCAGAGACACCCCGGCCTTCTTCGCCACATCGCGCATGCCGACCATGATCGCACCTTCCCCGTCATCACTGTTCTATCGTTGTATGCTCACGTGCTTACCACGAAATATTACATTCATTTACATTCTCTCGAACCTGTTCGACAGTCCGGCAACGAAATACAGCTTCTTAGTGTCGACTCCCGCGGAGGCGAAGGCCTTCAGCAGCGGCTTGGTCTGGTCGAATGCAATCACCAGCGTTGCATCCGGACTGGCGGCCTTGATGGCGGTTGCGCTCAGATTTCTTTCACGTTACTCAGCGACCGTCCGTGTAACGTGAAAATTACGCCGGATTGGCAAGCAGCGCAATGCCGAAACCGGCGGCCACACAAATGAGAGGCACCGCGACGGTTGCTATTCCATAGCCCAGAGCCAGCGTAAAACGACGCTGGCGAATCAATGAAACCACTTCGTTGAGCGCCGTGGAGAATGTTGAGAAACCACCGAGAAATCCGA